>Ga0207421_10004329_pt1 | contig 16375 bp, 16 predicted proteins | sample SodLakKL_010_SED_4_FD_187542 | JGI IMG/M metagenome (GOLD analysis project Ga0207421, IMG submission 187542) | Alkaline sediment microbial communities from Lake Tanatar, Kulunda Steppe, Russia - 8KL_010_SED (SPAdes) (version 2) | ecosystem: Environmental > Aquatic > Non-marine Saline and... | reverse complement strand
CTTCGCGAGACGCTCCTGGAGCTTCTCGCGGTCCCAGTCGGAGTCGGTCTTCTCGATCTCGGCCTTGATCTGGTTGATACGGCCCTTGATGTCGTCGTCGGAGCCTGCGCCCTCGACGATGGTGGTCTCATCCTTGGTGATGACGACCTTGCGGGCCTTCCCGAGCAGGTCGAGGGTGGCGCTCTCGAGCTTGAGACCGACCTCCTCGGAGATGACCTGGCCACCGGTCAGGATCGCGATGTCCTGCAGCATGGCCTTGCGACGCTCACCGAAGCCCGGCGCCTTGACGGCGGCAGACTGGAAGGTGCCGCGGATCTTGTTGACCACCACGGTCGCGAGCGCCTCGCCTTCGAGGTCCTCGGCGATCATGACCAGCGGACGACCGCCCTGCATGACCTTCTCGAGCAAGGGCAGCAGGTCCTGCACCGCGGAGATCTTGGAGTTCGCGATGAGGATGTAGGGGTCCTCGAACACGACCTCCATGCGCTCCGGGTCGGTGACCATGTACGGCGAGATGTAGCCCTTGTCGAACTGCATCCCCTCGACGAAGTCGAGCTCCATCCCGAAGGTCTGCGACTCCTCGACGGTGATGACGCCGTCCTTGCCGACCTTGTCCATCGCGTCGGCGAGGATCTTGCCGATCGTGGTGTCGTTGTTGGCCGAGATGGACGCGATCTGGGCGATCTCGTCCTGGGTCTCGATCTCACGCGAGCTCTTGGCGATCTCGGCGACGACGTACTCGACCGCCTTGTCGATGCCGCGCTTGAGGATCATCGGGTTGGCGCCGGCGGCGACGTTGCGCAGGCCCTCCTTGACGATGGCCTGGGCCAGCACGGTCGCCGTGGTGGTGCCGTCACCCGCGACGTCGTTGGTCTTGGTGGCCACCTCCTTGGCGAGCTGGGCACCCATGTTCTCGTAGGCGTCCTCCAGCTCGATCTCCCGGGCGACGGTGACGCCGTCCTTGGTGATCGTGGGGGCGCCCCACTTCTTGTCGATCACGACGTTGCGACCCTTGGGGCCGAGGGTGATCTTGACTGCGTCTGCAAGCTTGTTGACGCCCCGCTCGAGGCGGCGACGCGCGTCCTCATGGAAGCTGAGGATCTTCGCCATACGGTGCTCCTCCTTGGAGATGTACTGGGATGGGCCCGACCGTGTCCGGCTGTCGGTGCGACGGTGTCTGGTTGGACGGCGTCGGTACCGACTTCGGCAGCTGCATTGACAACTGCATCGGTGAGGTAGAGGGCCCGTTCGCTCGGTGCTCCGAGCCGTTCACTTGTCTACGTGGTGCACATCGGTGCGAAGGGTGAGCGGGCGTGCCGCGCGCCTCGCACCGGTTCTACCGGTGGTGGTGCTGTCAGCCGATGACCGCGAGGATGTCGCGGGCGGAGAGGATCAGGTACTCGTTACCGTCGACCTTCACCTCGGTGCCGCCGTACTTGGAGAACAGCACGGTGTCGCCTTCGTTGACGTCCAACTGGATGACGTCGCCGGTGGTGTCCGAGCGCTTGCCCGGGCCGACCGCGATGACGGTGCCCTGCTGGGGCTTCTCCTTGGCGGTGTCCGGGATGACCAGGCCGGAGGCGGTGGTCTGCTCGGACTCATCGATCGTGACGAGGACGCGGTCCTCGAGGGGCTTGACTTTGACGTCGGTGGCCAACGTGCCCTCCCTGTGGTTGTGTGTCGGTCCGGCCCGCATGGCGCGGAACGGACATGGCTTGTCTGGCTCGCTCGTGTGGCTCATGGGATCGCCGCGATGGTGCGTGCGGCGGATGAGGACGCTCCGGTCAGCGGCCCGGATCTGCAGCCGATTCCCTGGAGCGTCGGTCGCCCCCGACCGTGTGAACCTCGATGTCGCTGAGGGCCCGGTCGCGGGCTGGCACTCACTCTTCCCGAGTGCCAGGCTGAAGCTAGCACTCCCCCCTGTCGAGTGCAAAGGGGAGGGAGGTGGCCGTCCGGCCAACCGCGGGGGACGGCGTCACGGCCGACGTCAGCAACCGCGTCCACGACCGACTGCGTCGACCGCGCCGGGGACCGCACCCGTGTGGAGCCCGGGTGAGGTGGGGGTAGCGCGGTAGGCGCGTCGCGTTTATCGCGCTACCCTGCTGGTTGGAGGTCCCTCATGCCAACGACTGCACCGCACCCCGACGACCGGTTGCTTGATGCACTCCGCGACGAGTTCGGCCGGCACGAACCCGCCCTCGCCGAGCGGGTGCTCGACGTCCTGGTCGAACACCGCGACGACCACGACAACCTCGACGAGACCATCTGGGGGCCTGCGCCCAGCCTTGAGGAGGCCCTCACCGCCGAGATCCGCAGCCATCAGCTGCTCCAGCAGGCACGCGAGCAGGTGCTGGCCAACAGCCTGTCGCGCGCCGAGGCAGCCGAGCGGCTGGGCGTCGGCCCGCAACGCATCTCCCGGCTCGTCAACGACGGAGACCTCATCGCGCTGGAAGAGGACGGCCAGCTCCGGCTGCCCACCTGGCAGTTCCATCCCGACACCGCCAACGGTCGTCTCAGCCACATCGCCGAGGTGGCCCGTGCCCATGCCGGCGGCCCACTCACCCTGACCCAGTGGATGCTGCGACCCAACCCGGCGTTGGGCGGCCGAACCCCCGTGGACGCACTCATCGATGGTGACCACAGGCCGGTCGTCGCGGCGGCCGCAGCTCGCGTGTGAGCTCCGTTGTCGGCACGCTGCCGCCGGCGGACGACCATCAACGACTGGTCGTGTACCGGCTGTGGCATCCGGCCAGGCACACCTCAACCGCCGACGCCATGCGCACCTTCGGGCCGCTGTTCAGGTTCGACCCGCACCCCGAACACGACGAGCCGATCGACCGCGACGACCACCCGCCGGTCTGGTATGGCGGTGAAGCGTTCGAGACGGCCGTCCGCGAGGTCCTCGACCGTGCCGGCCCCACCCGCCACCCGCGTGTGGTCGAGGTGTGCGTGCGTCAGCGGATGGCGGCGCTACGGCTGGCTTCGCCCACCTGGCTGGTTGACCTGACCGACCCGACACGGCTCGGCGCGGACGACGATCTCGGTGACCGTCCGGACATCGACTACCGCAACACCCGCGAGTGGGCCCGCACGCTGCACGATCGCGCGGATGCCGATGGACTGCGTTACCACTCGGCCCGCCACCGCCACCCTGACGGGAGCCGCGCAGGCATCAACGTGGTGCTGTGGAACCCCGACCGCGCCCCGCAGGTGGTCTCCGATGTCGCCGCCGCGAGCGGTGGCGGCTGGCGGCGGCTGCAGACCATCCTCACGGCGGCCGGTGTCGCACCCGTCAAGGCGCACGGCTGCCACCGGTGCCGCTGACCCATCGAGGGCGGCACCGGGGACCGCGCCCGTGTGACCGCTGGCGAGACGGCGTGCGGCGAACGCACGCCTCGGTAACACATCGTGACAGCCGGGACGCCACGAGGGGGCGCACTCCACCGTCTGCAACGCTGCGTCACCGACCGTTGACGAAGGGTTGCCTTCGGTCCGTGGACGCGCAAGACTCCTCTCGGTGATCGCAGCGATACGCACAGCGATCACCGGGGCCGGGAAACCGCACGTCAGGACCTGGCCGGCACCCGGGACGCATCGATCTCTGGACCGCAGCACGGTCGCCATGGCGGGTCACCCCGCCAGGTCCGGAGGGAGCGAGTGGCGAGACCGACCCGTGACACGACGACACCGTCGGCTACCGGTCGACTCGTCCGCCACCGGAGTCCACGATGCGTCTCTCCCGAACCCACCCGGTCCGCCGCTGGGCCCTGCTCGTCGCCGTCGCGATGGCCGGCTCCCTGCTGGGACTGCCCGCTGCGGTCGCAGAGCCTGCGGACGACGCGGATGACGCGCAGCCCGCGGACGACGACGAGGCCGACGGCGACATCTGCGACGACGTGCTGGTGACCTTCTCCCCCGAAGCGACCGACGGCGACGACACCGCGGTGTCCATCACCTCGCAGGTGTTGAACGCTGGTCTGCCCGGTTGGGAACGCGTGACCTGGAAGGCCCAGGATGGCACCACCCTCACCGCCGTCACGGTCCGCACCGACGCAGGGATCACCACGCTCACCGACGACCTCGCCACCGGCACCGTCGAGGACGCCCTCGAGCTGACCTTCTGCGGCACCTCGACAACCACGGAGCCCACGGAGGTCTGCGACGACGTCGTGCTGACCGTCTCGCGCGACCAGATCCGGGGCAACGAGGCCGCGGTGGCCATCACCTCCCAGACACTCGTCGAGGGTTTCGACGGCTGGGAGCAGGTGTCCTGGGAGGCCGCCGAGGGCACGACCCTGACCGCCGTCGGGGTGCGCACCGATGGGCTGCCCGTCAAGCTCCTCGGCGACCTGGACACCGGCACCGTCGAGGACGCCCTTGAGCTGACCTTCTGCGGGACCGCCACCGAGACGCCGGAGCCCGAGGTTGGGGACAGCCCCGGCGAACGCACCGAGGTGCCCCGGCCCGCTCCGGAGCCTCAGGCCGCACCGGCGCCCCAGCCCGCTCCGCAACCCCAGGCGCAACCGGTACCCGCGCCCGAACCCGAACCCGCGCCCGAACCCGCGCCGGAACCCGAGCCGGAGCCCGCACCCGAACCCGCGCCGGAACCAGAGCCCGAACCCGCCCCGGAACCAGAGCCCGAACCCGAACCCGGCGATGAGGCGGAGGACGACGGCGCCGAGGACACGGCCACGACGCAGGACGACGAGACCGAGGTCCTGGGCGTCCAGTTCTCGCAGGACGACGACGGCTCCGGGTGGCTGGTTCCCGTCCTGCTGATCCTGCTGGCCGCCGGCGCCGTCGGTGCCGGGTTCCTCGTCCGCCAGCGCTACCTCGCCACCTCTGGAGGCCCGTCATGAGCACGACGATGAATACCGACCAGGCAGCAGCGCTGGGTGTGCGTCTCCGACGCATCCGCCACCAGCAGGGCATGTCGCTGGCTGACGTGCAGGCCCGCAGCGACGGTCGCTGGAAGGCCGTGGTGATCGGCGCCTACGAGCGTGGCGACCGCGCGATCACGATCGGCCGGCTGCAGGAGCTCGCCGAGTTCTACGGCGTGCCGCTCGTCGACCTGCTCCCCCGGCCGAACAACGGCGATGGGGCCAACGGCGTCCCGGACGGCGCCGGTCGTTACGTGTTGGACCTCACCACGTTCGACCCGACCCGCCTGACCGCCCGGCCACACCTGCTGCCCGTCGCACGGTTCGCCGCGCAGGTGCGCGCACGCCGGGGTGACCACAACGGCCGCGTGCTGACCGTCCGGACATCCGACCTCGAGGCCCTGGCGCTGACCATCGGGCAGGACCTCGAGGTGCTGGTCAAGAGACTCCGCGCTGACGGGGCCCTGCTCGAGGCGGCCTGACCCACGGCGACCCGGGCGTGGTCAGCTGCGGACGGCCCGGCGCGGTCAGCTGCGGACGGCCAGGCGCCACGCCTCGCGGTCCACGAAACCGGCCGCGTCGTAGGCCTTCAGGGCCCGGTCGTTGTCGGACCGGACGTGCAGTGAGATGGTCCGCTGGGCACCACCCTCGACCAGTGCGCTGCGCACCGCCGCCGCAACCGCGCCGCGCCCGACGCCGTCGCCCCGAGCCGTCGGCGACACGATGATGCCGGCCAACTGCACGCCCCACCGGTGCGAGGACACGGAGCGTTCCACCTTGCACACCGGCGCCCCGACGGGCCCGACACACCACACCAGGCCCTGCTTGACCGTGGTCTCCAACCGCTGGCGGTAGCCGCGGAGGCCCGCGTAGCCGGGGTGCGGGCCGAACTGGTCGTCGACGTGCAGTTGCACCGCCAACTCGGCGAGGGTCTCGACGTCGGCGGGTTCGGCGCGGCGCAGGCCCGGGTCGGGCAGCGCCGCCTGGTCCGGGACCCGGTCGGCATCGACGGTCATGAACCGCTGGTCGTGCACGATCAACCCGGCGTCGGAGCCCGTCACCCGGGACAGCAGCGCGTCGCCCGCCGCGACGTCGGCGACCATCAGCCGCCAGCGCCGGGTCGGCGCGGGGGCCGCCGCGATCGCCTCCGGGTCGCCGCACGGCACGACCAGCCGGCCGGGGAACACCACCGCGACCGCCCACCGATCGTCGTCGGCGGCGATCCGCAGGTTGTCGTGGCCGTAGGACTCGATCGCCGACAGCGCGAACATGTGGCGGGCGGCGCCCCCAGCGGGCGCGGGCCAGTCCGACAACCGCGACGCGATCGTCTCCAGCTCCCCCGGCCCGACGCGGCGCCACTTCAAGCGCCGCCTCATCCGAAGCTGGCCGCGGCCCCGGCCAGGGGCAGGTTGGGATCGACCGCCAGGTCCAGTCCGACGAACGAGCCGGCGGCGAGCAGGTTCGCGCCGGACGCGGCGACCATCGCCCCGTTGTCCGTGCACAGCGGGATCGACGGCACGATCAGCCGCTGCCCGTTGATCTCGGTCTGCTCGGCGAAGCGCTCACGCAACCTCGAGTTCGCCGCCACTCCCCCGGCGAGCACGACCTGGTCGAGCCCTTCCGCCGCGCAGGCCCGCAGGGTCTTGTCGAGCTGCACGTCCACGATCGCGTCCTGGAACGACGCGGCGATGTCCGCGAGGTTCGGTTCCTCGCCGGCCGCCTCCATCTTCCGGAGCTGGCGGATCACGGCGGTCTTGAGCCCGGACAGCGACATGTCGTAGCCGTCGCCCTGCATCATCGCGCGCGGGAACGCGAACGCGGTCGGGTCCCCCTGGCGCGCCAGCTTGTCGATCTCCGGCCCGCCGGGGTAGCCGAGCCCGATGAACCGGGCGATCTTGTCGAACGCCTCGCCGGCCGCATCATCGATGGTCCCGCCGAGCTGCCGGCACAACCCGTCCTCGTCCATCACCACGATCGAGGTGTGCCCACCGGAGACGACCAGCGCGATCAGCGGTGGGGTCAGTTCGCCGTACTCCAGTTGCGCAGCCTCGATGTGGGCGCGCAGGTGGTTGACGCCGAGTAGCGGCACGTCCTGCGCCAGCGCCAGGCCCTTGGCGCCGGACACGCCCACGAGCAGCGCGCCGACCAGGCCCGGCCCCGCCGTGACGGCGATCGCGTCGATGTCGGACAGCCCGGCGCCGGCCTGCACCAACGCGTGGTCGATGGTGGGCAGCAGCAGCTCGAGGTGGGCGCGCGCCGCGACCTCCGGGACGACCCCACCGTACGGGGCGTGGAGTTCGACCTGCGAGGCGATGACGTTGGCGCGCAGGGTGAACTGGTCCTCGACGATGCCGACGGCGGTCTCGTCGCAGGAGGTCTCGATGCCGAGCACCAGCACGTCAGCCTCCGTCCGTCGTCGGGGTCGCGGGGGTCGCGGGGGTCGCGTCGGTCGTGGTGAGGGCGGGGATCGTGGTGTCCGTCACGTGGCGCCACAGGATCAGCGCGTCCTCACCGTCGGGGTAGTACCCCGGGCGCCGACCCGCCTCGATGAAGCCCACCGAACGGTACAGGCGCCGCGCGACCTCGTTGGACGGGCGCACCTCCAGGGTCATCGCCGCATCCGCCGCCGCGGCAGCACGACACACCGCCGTCAGCAGCAGGCGTCCGTACCCGCGCCCCTGTGCCGACGGCAGCACGGCGAGGCCCATCACGTGCGCATCGCCTGCGAGGAACGCCAGCCCGGCGTAGCCCACCACCTCGCCGTCGCTGTTGACCTGGCTGGCGCCGGCGCCGGCACAGGCCACCACGTACGTGCGGTCGGGGTGTGCGACCTCGGTGAGGAACGTGGCCTCGGTCCAGGGCTGGGTCGAGGTAGCGGTATCCACACGGGCCAGCGCGGCCGCATCCCCGGCGCGGGCCGGGCGGAGCGTGATGGGGCGCTCCGGCGGTGTCGCGCGCCCGGGCGCAGGCGCGACGGCGCCGCACCGACCGGGACCGGCGCCGGTCACGACGGATCCCCACCACGCAGCCGGCCGCGCTGCTCCCATCCGATCTGGGCATCGGCCTCACGCAGGTAGATCGGCTGCAGCTCGGTGGGGTGCTGGGTCTCCTCGCGGATGAAGCGGGGCACGGCCAGCTCGGCGAGCACGGCGGCATCGGGCCAGGCGCGGTCGGGCCCGGCGACGAAGACGCGCACGTCGTCGATCTCCCGACGGTAGGCCAGCGCGCCGTCACCGACGACCATGCAGTCCTCGCCGAGCGACTCGAGTTCGGCGGTGAGCTGGTCCACCGTGCCCAACCGGAGCGGCCCCTCGCGCTGCACCCCACCGGGCGACGAGCGGTACAGCGCCCAGTACAGCTCCTTGCGGCGTGCGTCGATCACCGCGCAGATCATCTTGGGCACGTAGCGGGCCTGGAACGCCAGCACGTCCAGGCTGCTCATCCCGACGACCGGCAGGTGGTTGGCGGCCGCGAAGGTCTGTGCGGTCGCGATGCCGACCCGCAGGCCGGTGAACAGCCCCGGCCCGAGCCCGACGGCCACCCCGGTGATGCGGTCCGCACCGATGCCGGCCTGATCGAGGCAGAAGCGGATGGCGGGCGCGACGAACTCGCCGTGGCGGCGGGGCACGCCGAGCGCGGCGGAGGCGACGACGCGCTCCGGATCGACGATCGCGACCGAGGACTGGCTGGTCGAGGTCTCCAGGCCGAGGATGTACATCAGGCGTCCCCATCGCGCCACGCGGCGCAGGCATCGGTCAGGGCGGCGAGGCGGGGCTGCCAGGTCCCGGAGGCGGTCAGGCGCACCAGGCGGTCACCGTCCAGGGCGTCGGGGTCGGCGAGCAGCAGCTCGACGTCCAGGCGGTCCTCGGGCAGCAGCGCGGTGATCGCATCACCCCACTCCACGAACGTCACGGCATCAGGGGCGAGCACCTCGTCACCGAGGTCGAGCACGTCCTGCAGGTTGTTGAGCCGGTAGACGTCGCAGTGCACGATCGGCACCCGGGCCTCGTAGGTCCGAACGAGCGTGAAGGTCGGCGAGGTGACCCGTCCGGTGACCCCCAGCTCCCAGGCCGCGCCCTGCACGAAGCAGGTCTTGCCGGCGCCGAGCTCGCCGCTCAGCGCCACGGCGTCCCCCGGTTGCACCAGCACCGCCACCGCCGCCGCGACCGCTCGCGTCTCGGTGGGGCCCGTGGTGCGCAGCTGCAGCGTCCTGACCGTCACAACGACCTCGTCATGTTCGACCCGTGACGGCTAGGTGCCGACGGTCGCCCGTGCGCGTAGGTCCTGGAGCACCTGCGCGCCGGTGCGCAACCTACCGTCGAGGACCGCTCTGGCCGCGCCCAGATCCCGCCGGAGCGCCGCCGCGGCCTGTGGCACGCCGCGGACCGCGTCGACGGGGTGGTAGGTCGGGATCAGCGTCACGTCCCGGCGGAGGCTCAAGCGGTAACCCGCCACCTTCTCGATCGGCAGGGACCGGCCGTAGAGCACGGCCGTGGCGAGCGCACCGAAGCTCACGATGACCTCCGGTGCCACGAGCCCGAGTTCCGCCTCGAGGTGCGACGAACACGTTTCCACCTCGACCGACGTGGGCGTGCGGTCCGTGGGCGGACGGCAGCGAACCAAGGAGGTGATCCGGATCTCGTCCACGTCCAGACCGACGTCGAGCAACGCGTTGTCGAGCACGTTGCGGGCGGCACCGCTGAACGGGCGGCCCTGCAGATCCTCCTGACGGCGAGGTGCGACGCCCACAAGGACCAGGCGTGCGCCGACCGGACCCTCCCCCGGCACGGCGCGGTTCCGCGTGCGGTGCAGGTCGCAGGACGTGCAGCCCGTGACGCGCCGCTCGAGTTCCCGCACATGCCGCACCGGCGTCGATGCCTCCAACGGGGCCATCGCCTCGGTCACAGAGACCTCCTCGCCGGCAACGCCGTTGTTGCGCGACGTGCCGGCAACGTATCCGTGGAGCATCTGGGGGCGGCAATCCGACGCCGCGTAGCGCGCACGGCCGTTCCCGGGTGAACGCTCAGCGCTCATCCGGAGCGACCAGCGCCACCCTTCACGTCCGCGAGACCCGGCATGCCGTGGACGCCGAGCGCGGCGAGCGGGCCCCGGCGCGTCGCGTCCGCAACCGCCTCCGCCGCCAGATGTGCGACCAGATCGACACTGGCGGCGACCTCGCCGGTCGCCAGACAGAACAACGCGTCACCGTCGAACTGGGTGTGGGCGGGGCGCAGCGCCCGCGCCAGCCCGCCGTGCCCGAGGTCGGCGACGCGATGGGCGTCGCGCTTGGTCAGCCGCGCGTTGGTGACGATGCAGCCGATCGCGGTGTTCTGCGTCGGGCCCGACCCGCCGCCCCCACCCGGTCCGCCGGCCCCGCCAGGTCGCTGGCTCCCGTCGGTCGGGAACCGCGGCGCGTCATCGGGGATCCTCGCCCGGACGATCCAGGTCCCGTCGTCGTCCACCACCTCGCCGACCGCGTTGTTGGCAAGCACCACCCCGACGGCCACACCCGCAGCGGAACGGACCGCGATGCCCTGTCCGCTGCGCCAGCCACGGTCCAGCCCACCGACCTTCGCGACGGTGCAGCCGGCGCCGACCCCGACCCCACCCTCGGGTGGATCCTCCTCGGCAGCGTGCTCGCAGGCCCAGCGGCCCGCGGCCGCATCGGGACGCTGGTCGGGCGCCATGACCCCGGCGTCCAACACGATCGCGCCGCCAACGATCGGCACCACGCCCGGTCCGACGGGGTAGCCGATCCCCTGTTCCTCCAGCCACAGCATCGCGCCATGGGCCGCATCCAGCCCGTACGCCGAGGACCCCGCCAGCACCACCGCGTGGCAGACCTCGACCTTGCCGTCCCGACCGAGCGCCGCGGCCTCACGGGTCCCCGGTGACGCACCCCGGACGGCGACCGCACCGACCGTGCCACTCGGCGGCAGGATCACCGTGCAGCCGCTGACCCGTTCCGGGCTCGTCCAGGTCCCGACCCGTACCCCCGCGACACCCAGCGCCATCAGGCCACCCTTCCATCGTCGTCGCCCGCAGGGGCGCCACCGTCCGCGGAGGACGCCCCCCGCAGGCTGCGGCGCGCGCCCTTCCACCGCTGCTTGGCGACCTCCCGCGGGTAGGGCTCGGTGGCGACCCGGTCGAGGTGCTCGATCAACGCCCGGTTGACCTCGTCCGGGGCCTCGAGGAGCGACATGTGCCCCACGCCGTCCAGCACGTGCAGGTCCGCGCCGCTGCGCTTCGCCATCCGCTCCGACAGCGACACCGGCGTCAACCGGTCGTCGGATCCGACGAAGATGGAGGTCGGGACCCGCAACCTCGACAGCCCTGCCTCGACGTCGACGCCGAGCACCGCGGCCGCCAGCCCCAGCACGATGTCGGGATCGCTGTCCAGCACCAACTGCTCGACGAAGGCGACCACCTGCGGGTCCGCATCCGGCCCGACGCCGATCCGTCGGACCAGCAGGGTCGACAGGTCGGACGACGAGCGGTAGAGGCGTTCGCTGGCGGACACGACCCGCGGGTCGCGCAGCACCGGAACGAGCCGTTGGATACCACGTTCGAGCCTGGCGAGGCCACTGATCCCCACCTCGAAACCGATGCGGTCGGCACGGGCCTTCGACGTCGTCGACAACAGCACGACCCCGCCGACCCGATCGTCCAGCAGGTCGTCGTGCCGGTGGATCGCGTTGAGGACCGCCATCCCACCCAGCGAGTGCCCGGCCAGCACCAGCGGACCCGACGTGGTGGCGGCGTCGATGACCACCCGCAGCGTGTCACCCAACAGGTCGAGGTCGTAGTGGGTGGACTCGGGTGACGACGTGCGTCCGTGTCCCGGCTGGTCGTAGGTGATGATGCGGTAGCGGTCGGCCAGTGCGGCCACCTGGTGGTGCCACGCCCGGCCCGTGCAGATCCATCCGTGCGACAGCACCAGCTGCGGGGCGTCCGGCGGCCCGTAGGTCTCGATCGTCAGGTCCATGCCGTCGGGGCCGGGCACCGTGCGGACCTCCCCGGCGATGGACCCGAGCGGGACCACACCGGCCGGGGGCGGTGGGGTCTGCAGCCGCTGGTGGACGAACCGCCGCTCGGCCAGGAACCCGAGCGCCAGGCCACCTGCGACGGCCGCTGCCGCGCCCACGGTCCGAGCTGCCCGTTCCACCTCGACGTCCCTTCAGGTCGGTTGCCAGGCTCAGCAGCGGCAGGCTACTGGCACGCCACAACGCGGTCGGCAGCCGCCGACGACGGTCAGCCGTAGTGGTGGCGCGGCACGCGGGCCGTGAGTTGCGTGACGATCTCGTAGGTGATGGTGTCCGCGGCGGCGGCCCACTCCTCGACCCGGATGCGGTCGTCACCCTGCGCGCCGAGCAGCCCGACCGGATCGCCGACATGCGGCTCCGCGTCGTCGCACCACACCAGCGTCTGGTCCATGCACACCCGACCGACGATCAGGCAGCGGCGTCCGCCGTGCAGCACCTCGACCTTGTTGGACAGGGCCCGCGGCACCCCGTCGGCGTACCCGACCGGGACCGTGGCGATCCAGCCCGCGTGCGGTGCGCTCCAGTGGTGGCCGTACGACACCGGCGTCCCCGCCGCGACGTACTTGGCGAACCCGACCTCGGAGACCAGCCGCAGCGCCGGCTCGAGCCCGTGGACGGCCGCATCGACCTCGGGTCCCGGCGACAGGCCGTAGATCCCGATGCCCGGCCGGAGCATGGTGCGCCGTGCCCGGTCGTGCAGGAGCGAACCGGCGGAGTTCGAGGCGTGGATCAGGTCGGGCCGGATCCCGAGCTTCGCGGCTTCGGCGAGGAAGCGGTCCAGGACCTCCATCTGCTCCGAGGTGGTGGGCGCGTCGGGCTCATCGGCGCGCGCCAGGTGGGTCTGGACCGCGGTGACACGCACGCCCCGGGCGGTCGCGGCCTGGTGCAGCCGGGCGGACCAGTCGGCCTCCGGGATCCCGACGCGCGCCATGCCGGTATCGGCCTTGAGGTGGATGTCGACGGGGGTGCCGCGGGCGTGCCCCGCGGCGTCGAGCGTGGCCAGGAACGGCGCCCGGTACACCGTCGGGGTCAGCTCGGCTTCGAGCAGGTAGGGGATCGCGGCGATCGGCGGTTCGGACAGCACCAGGATCGGCGCGTCGATGCCGGCCTGGCGTAGCTCCAGGCCCTCCTCGACGAGGGCGACCGCCAGCCAGCTGGCACCGGCATCGAGCGCGGCACGGGCGACCGGCACCGCACCGTGGCCGTAACCGTTGGCCTTCACGACGGCGCAGACGTCGGTTCCCGCGACCTCGCGGAAGCGGGCCACGTTGTGGCGGATCGCGCCGAGGTCGACCTCGATCCGGGTGGGGCGCAGGCCCGTGCGGATCTCCGTGGTCGAGGTCATCGTGCGGTGCTCCTGGGCAGGCCGGTGCGCCCGACGTCGGTCGGAGCCCGGCCAGGTTGCCACATCCGCCACGCGTCCCAGGGCAGGCCTGCACCGGAACGCTCGGTCCAGGCCGCCAGACCCGCCAGCACCGCGGGAAGTTCGCCGAGCAGGCGGGTGGCCGTGGCCCGCCCCGCCGCCCGTCGGCCGGCCGCCTCACCGGCGGCGGCGTGCCACCAGACGGCCTGTGCGACGGCCAGTGGCACGTCGTCGGCGACCGCGATCGCCGCGCCGATGATGCCGGCGAGCGCATCGCCGGTCCCGCCGGACCCAAGCTCAGGACCGCCGAGCGGGCAGACCCACACCCGCCCGTCCGGAGCCACGACCATGGTGCCGGGCCCCTTGACCACGATGGTCGCGTCGAGCGACCGTGCCAGCTCCGGGGTCCGTTCGACCCGGTGTTCCCAGGCATCGTGCCCGTCGCTGCCGCCCCCGATGCGGGCCAGCTCACGCTCGTGCGGGGTCAGCACCAGGTCGCCCCGATGCTGGGCCAACGCCTCGGGCGCATCCCGGTGCACGTTCAGGGCATCCGCGTCCAGCACCAGCCGCCGTGCGTCCCGGCGCAGCGCCGCGACGACCGCGGCGGCACCGGGCCCGTACCCCATCCCCGGTCCGGCGACCACGACATCAACCGCATCGAGGTTGGGCAGTGCATGGACCGCCGCCGCGTCCACCGCACCCTGCTCGTCCGCGGGCAGCGCGTGGACCATCACCCCGGGGTCCGCACCGGCGGCCACGTCCGTGCGGACCGTTGCGGGCACGGCCGCGGTCACGAGGCCGGCTCCCGCAGCCAGCGCACCGCTCGCCGTCAGCGCGGCCGCGCCGGATGTCCCGGATGCGCCGGCCACGACCAGCGCCGTCCCCCGGCCGCGCTTGTCGGTCGCCGCGTCCCACCTCGTCGGTGTCGCTCCGGCCGGGGCCAGCACGTCCCAGGTGGTCTCCCCCGGGTCGTAGCGGGGCCCGAGGTCCCCGACCCGGACGCGGCCGGCGTGGGCCGCACCGGGGTGGAGCAGCAGGCCGCGCTTGAGCCCCCCGAAGGTGACCGTCACATCGGCGACGACCGCGGCGTCCGGGGCCGCTGAACCGTCGTCGGCGGAGACACCGCTCGGGATGTCGCAGGCCACCACGACCGTGCCGGTGCCGTGGGCGCGGCGCAGTGCCGCGACACCGGCGCCGGCCGCCCCGCGCGGGGCGCCGCGGGTCCCGGTCCCGAGCAGCGCATCCACCGCCACGTCGCTCCAGGTCAGGGCCGCATCCAGGTCCGCCAGCCCGTCGGAGGTCCGCCCACCCCCGTCGATCCAGGCGGCGCGGTTGGCGGCCGCCTCCGCGGACACCTCGACGTCGCTGCCGTCGACAGCGACGACCCAGGCCATGGCACCGTGCTCGTGCAGCCGGCGGGCCGCCGCCCAGCCGTCACCACCGTTGTTGCCCTTGCCGACGACGATGGCGACCCGCAACCCGTAGCCGTGGCCTCCCGCGGCCACGATCCCCCGGGCCAGGTGCCCGGCGGCGCGGTCCATCAGCCCGGCCCAGGTGTCACCGGCCTCGACCGCCGCCTCATCCCCTGCCCGAGCCCCGGCGGCATCCAACAGCGGCACCACAGCGGGCTGGACCATCGCGGCCTCCTGACATCGCTGACCATCGGCAGACTACTGACCGGGCCTACCCAAGCGATCGTGTAGCCAACCGGCCTGGTGCGAGCCGCTTGGCTACACGATCCCGATCGGTGGCGGCGCGTCCACCTCCACCGGGCCGTCCATACCGAGCCGCTACGGTCGACGACCATGAGCTGCATCTTCTGCGACATCGTGGCCGGCGAGGGCGACGCGTCGGTCGTGGCCACCGGGCCGCGCACGGTCGCCTTCCTGGATCTGTTCCCCTTCGCGCCCGGTCACGCGCTGGTGATCCCACGGGAGCACGCCGTCGGCCTGTCCGACCTGCCTGATCCGGACGCGGCCGAGATCATGCAGGTCGGCCGGCGGGTCGCGGTCGCCGCCCGCGAGGCCGGGTTCGCCGAGGCGGTGAACCTCTTCCTCGCGGACGGGCAGATCGCCGGCCAGACCGTCTTCCACACGCACCTGCACGTGATCCCGCGCCGGGCCGGGGACGGCTTCCCCGCCGGCTTCGGCGCGTCACCGCAGGCGCCCCACGATGAGTTGGACGCGGTGGCCGAACGGTTGGCGGCGGCCATGCCCACCTCCTGACACCCGGGCACGGACCCCCGCACTGATGCCCGAAGCCCGTCACCGGATGTAGCCAACCGGCCTGGAACGAGCCGCTTCACTACATCCGCGCCTGCTACTCGACCGTCACCGTCTTGGCCAGGTTGCGGGGCTGGTCGACGTCCTCACCGCGCAGCGTGGCGATGTGGTAGCTGAACAGCTGGAGCGGGATGACCGACAGCACGGACCCGGCCAGCTCGTTCGGCGGTTCGGGTAGCGTCAGCACGTGGTGCGCGTGCTCCTTGAGGTCCGCGGTCGACCCGTCGGTCCCGATCGCCAGCACGGACGCCCCGCGGGCCCGGACCTCCTGGATGTTGGAGACCATCTTGCCGAACACGTGCCCGGCCGGGGCCAGCGCGACGACCAGCGATCCGGGTTCGATCAGCGCGATCGGGCCGTGCTTCATCTCGCCGGCGGGGAACGCCTCGGCGTGCAGGTAGCTGATCTCCTTGAGCTTCAGCGCCCCCTCCATCGCGATCGGCAGCCCGGCGTGGCGCCCGATGAACATCGTGTAGTTGGTGTCCTGGTAGCGCTCGGCCAGTTCGCGGACCTCGCCATCGAGCAGCAGCGTCTGCTCGATCGCGGCGGGGATCTGCTGCAGCCGGGTGAGGATGTCCTCGGTCTCGGAGGCGTACATCCGCCCGCGGACCTGCGCGAGGTACAGCCCGATCAGCAGGCACCCGACGATCTGGGTCGTGAACGCCTTGGTCGAGGCGACCGCGATCTCCGGCCCGGCGTGGGTGTAGAGCACCCCGTCCGCCTCGCGCGCCAGCGTCGAGCCCACCACGTTGCACAGGGCGATCACCGGCGCGCGCTGATCACGGCCGTGGCTGGCGGCGGCGATCG
>Ga0207421_10004328_pt1 | contig 16378 bp, 11 predicted proteins | sample SodLakKL_010_SED_4_FD_187542 | JGI IMG/M metagenome (GOLD analysis project Ga0207421, IMG submission 187542) | Alkaline sediment microbial communities from Lake Tanatar, Kulunda Steppe, Russia - 8KL_010_SED (SPAdes) (version 2) | ecosystem: Environmental > Aquatic > Non-marine Saline and... | reverse complement strand
TTTTGGACTATGGCATCTCTTCAACCGGGCGAAGATTTTCCTCCGGTATTTTTTCCAGGGCCATCTTATGCCAGAACTCGCTTTTAAATAGGAGGTACAGATTTTCTTCCTGGTCTTTTACTGCTTTGGAATTGAGGATATCCGGCAGTTCTTTAGCGGTCAAGTCCTTTATCCAACGCAGCATTGAATAGGGAAGCCTTTCCATTTGGACTTCTACGCTGTATTCTGCTTTTAACCTGTATTTAAAAACCTCGAATTGAAGCTCACCGACAGCTCCCAAAATAATATTTTCAGAACCAGGAGTCATAAATACCTGTACTGCCCCTTCTTCGGCTAATTGCTTAAGGCCTTTATGAAATTGTTTATGCTTCATAGCCGCCTTAGATGAAACTCTGACAAAATGTTCAGGCGAGAAGCGGGGTAATCTTTTGAATTGAAAAGTATCCCCTTCTGTTAAAGTATCGCCAACTTTAAATAAGCCGGGATCATAAAGACCTATGATGTCCCCGGGATAGGCTTGTTCGGTGATGTTCCGGTTCTGGGCTAGAAATTGCTGCGGTTGAGACAACCGTATATTTTTACCGGTCCGGACATGGTTTACCATCATGTCACGATTGAATATTCCTGAACAAACCCTCAAAAAAGCAATCCGGTCCCGGTGGGCGGGGTTCATGTTAGCCTGTATCTTGAATATAAAGGAAGAAAAGTTTTTTGATGCAGGATCAATAAAGCCTGCGCTGCTTTCTCTTGGAGCAGGCTTTGGTCCCTGGCGCAGAAATTCAGTAAAAAAGGAAGTAACTCCGAAGCCACTGATCGCGCTGCCAAAAAAGACCGGTGTTAAAAGCCCCTTATCTACTTTATCTTGATCAAAGTAATCGCCTGCGGTTTCCAGCAGCTTAATTTCATCCCATAATTTATTGTATGAGTATTCACCGAGAGCATTTTTAATTTGCGGGTGCTCTGCCTCTTCTGATCCGGCAGGGATTATTTCGGACTCTTGATCTGTTCTACGCAGTTCGAGCTGACGGGAATGTCTGTGATATATTCCAGATGGTCCCGGAGCTGTTCCGGCCGGCCAGTTCATAGGGTGTGAACCAATACCGAGCACTTTTTCAAGCTCGTCAAGCAGATCTAATGGCTCCTTGCCCTGCCGGTCGAGTTTGTTAATAAAAGTAAAAATCGGGATGCCCTGCATCCTGCAAACCTCAAATAGCTTGATGGTTTGTGCTTCAACCCCTTTGGCCATATCAATCATCATTAAAGCACAGTCGGCAGCGGTAAGAGTGCGGTAAGTGTCTTCACTGAAATCCTGGTGTCCGGGAGTGTCTAAAAGATTAATCCGGTATCCCTGGTAGGAAAACTGCAAAACGCTTGAGGTAACCGATATCCCACGCTGTCTTTCCATTTCCATCCAGTCAGAAGCTGCGTATGTTTTTGTTTTGCGTCCTTTGATTGATCCAGCCAGACGAATGGCGCCTCCAATCAGCAGCAGCCTCTCAGTTAGGGTTGTTTTACCTGCATCTGGATGGGATATAATGGCAAAGGTGCGTCTTTTCTCAATTTCATTTTTGAATATTTCTGTTTCTATGATCATTCCGTGCTCCTGACTAACCGGGCAGTGTAGAGGGGAGGATACTCTCTAGGGCTATAACAGTGAACGGTCTCTGTTTTTAGGAATAAAAATGGCTGGGGCGGTAGGGTTCGAACCTACGCATGCGGGAACCAAAATCCCGTGCCTTACCACTTGGCCACGCCCCAGCAACTATCTTGAATTTATTTGACTTACTTAATGGGGTGAGTGATGGGGCTCGAACCCACGACCTCCAGGGCCACAACCTGGCGCTCTAACCAGCTGAGCTACACCCACCATATAACCCTTTCTTATTGCGTTAATAATTTTAGCACGCAGTGGTGTAAAAGTCAACGGTAACGAGCTAAAATCAGATCTATATTTTCTGGGTTGCAGGAAAATCTGGTCAGGCACAGAATTATTATTGCTGGACTGATGAACCGGTTAATATATGGTAGAGTAACTTATTGACAGATAGTGAAGTTTGAAGAAATGAAGGAGGCTTTGTTTATAATGCGCTTTATTGGTGGCAGGTTTTTGATTGGTTTGTTAATTCTAGGTGTAGGTATAATTATGCTTTTAAATAATCTGGTTGATGGGATAGAGATAGATTTTAGTATTGGGCTGATTTTGAGTTATTGGCCGGTCATTCCCCTGGTTTTGGGGCTGAACTGGTTAATCGCATCTTTTAGCTCTACCGGGGTGGAAGAGGGAAGGAAAGTATTTTTCCCCTGGGGTCAGTTTTTTACAGCAATGATTGCTATTGTAGTTGGTGCTGCTTTTCTCGGTCGTAATCTTGGATATTTTGATTTTAATATAAGCCTGGCATTTAATTTGTTTTGGCCGATAATCTTGATCCTGATTGGAATCAATTTGCTGCGCGGACGTGCCCATAGTGGAGGAAGAGGGGGCCGGTTTACTTTCATGAGTGGATCGAAGGTTAGTGATTCACAGCCATGGAAATTGGAGAGTGGTAGTTATTTTGCCTTGATGGGTGGAATTGAAATGGATTTAACCAATGCTGAAATAACAACTGGCGAAACTGTCTTGGATTTGACTGCTATTATGGGCGGGATCGAAGTAAAACTGCCAAAAGATAGTTCGGTAATATATGAAGGCTCTGCTATTATGGGAGGAACATCTTTTAAGGATAAAGAAGACGGCGGGCTGATAAGCGGACGTAAGATCGAACAAAATATTGATGAGCATACTTCCAGCTTTATTCGTATTCAGGCCCGGGCTGTTATGGGCGGGATCGAGATTACAGAAGCCAAGAACTAAATCTTATATTCCAGCTACCCGGTTTTTTAGGGCAGCAAAAACTTTATCTTTGCTCAGATGTGGTTTCAGATGGTGAATATTTTCTAAGCAGATACCGGCGCCGTAATCCATTCCCTGGCAGCCTGCTAACAAAAGAACGTCACCGGGATTGGTTAAGGAAAGACCATGGGCAATTGCTTCAGGTAGTTGCTCATATATTTCTGCCTTAACTCCAGTTTCGTCCATAACTTTTTTAAAAACATCACGTTCTTCTGGTGTAACAACGTCCTTTTCATCGACATGCGATATACTGGTTGTGGCAATTATTTTTTTCAAACCCAATCGGGGTACCCAGTAAGCAATTGCTTCAGCGTTTTCGCGGTTAACCGTCTTACCCCGCCCTCCTCTGATAGCATAGATCATGTTAAGGTTTTTGTAATCCATCATTTGCAAAGTTTCTAAAGTAACATGGATATTTCCGGTATTCGCAAAGTGGTCGTCGATTACTTTGATATCATCTTCAAAAACCAACTCAAAACGTCTTTCGACCCCCCGGAAACTCATTAAAGCTTCCTGAATCACCTCCACCGGGATACCGTTAAGCAGAGCAACAAGGATTGCGGCCATTGCATTGTATACACTGTGCAGACCGAGAACAGAAAGGTTAATGGTAAAGGATGCAGGGTAATTGGCGAATAAGGTAGCCGGGTCTTTTTTGTTTAAATGAACAGTAAAGCTGGCCCGTCCTGTGCTGAGGTCGAGATTTCGGACTAGGCAGTGAGCTTTTTCGTCTCTCAGGCTGTATGAAAAAATATTTGCCCTGGTTTCTTCCATTAATGTAGCAGTATAAGGGCAGTCCAGGTTCAAAACGGCCCAGGAGTTTTCTTTTGCGTTCCGGACCAGGCTGGCTTTGGCATTAAAGTATGCTTCGAATGAACCATGTAAATCAATATGTTCACGATCAATATTATTTAAAACAACAATATCAAAATCAACACTGCCAACCCTTTTAAGTTCCAAGCCTGAAGATGATACTTCCATCACGGCATGTGAAACGCTTTGATCAACCATTTCCTGAAAATAACGATGCAGGTCTAATGATTCAGGCGTAGTCAAATCAGCCGGGCGAATCGAATTGCCGGCTTTGACGATCACTGTTCCAACCAGGCCGGTTGTTAGTCCGGACTTTTCGAGGATGTCGTTAAGCATGTAAGTCGTCGAAGTTTTGCCGTTAGTGGCAGTGACGCCGGTGAGATTAAGTTTTTGAGAGGGGTGATCATAAAAAAGATCTGCCAGAGCAGCCAGAGCAGAACGAGTGTCAGCTACAAGATACTGGGGAATATCAAGATCATCTTGAAAGTATTCGACTACGGCAGCTATAGCGCCATTATCAACAGCATTTTTAAGGTATTTATGCCCGTCAGTTTTATAACCCCTTATGCAGATAAAAAGAGTTCCGGGTTTAGCTTTGTCGGAGTGATAAGCTAGACCAGTTACCGGTTTTAATGCTCCGGGTTTTTGATCGATAACATCTAAAGATTTAATTAGCGCTTGTTGTTCCACTGGAAGTCCTCCGGCTTAAGGTCTGATTTGGTTTTTAAATATTCGTCAATTTAAAAGCGAATTCCTTCCCTGTGTAAAAAATGCGGGTAAAGACTTCTCATCCATTGCTGTATAAAACGGAGCCCGCGATAAGGCGGGCTCCGTTTGCGGCTATTGTTAATTTTGAGATCAGCTGATTTCGATTGATTCGGTCGGACATTCTTCAGCTGCTTCACGAACACTTTCCTCATGTTCCGACGGCACGGGGTTTACTTTGACTTCGGCTTTTTCATCTCCTAACTCGAATACCTCCGGAGCGATATCCTCACAAATTCCACAGGCGCTGCAATCATCATTTACTTTAATTTCCATGCTAATGCCTCCTTCATTATGAATTGGTATTTTTTCTTCAAGTTATTATTCGCTAGTTAATTCAATTTCCCTTTTTTAAATTTTAGTTAGCTGCAAAAAAGTGATTAAAAGTTTGGTTGATCGTAAGGTCGAATGTTAATTTTATAGCCTTTTCTCATTGTCATGGTTGTCATGGTCAGATTTGTCTCCGTTATATGGCTCTAGTTTTCAATTGACATGCCATATTTTAAAGGGTAGTGGATGTTCGGATTATGGTCAACACATGAAAATTATGTGGATAAAACATTCTTTTTATGACATGCAAGGCTTTTGCCTGTGGATAACCTTGTGCATACTGTTAACAGAACAAGCATTTGCTTTAAAAAGGTCCGATTAACAAAGCGAAATATTTTTTATTAAAAATTTATGGTTAACATAAAACTTTTTCACAGCTCCTGGTTTGTTATTAACTCTAGCGAATATTAGAATTGCAAATAGCTTGAATATATGTTATTAATAGTAATAATAACTCTGGGGGGTGTTTTGATGAACCGGGTTGCAATAATTCTTTTAGCACTGAGCGCAATGTCTGTGTTGTTCCTGTTTGGCTGTAATGGTGGCTGATAGCACCTAATAACAGAGTCGGTTCGACTCCTTAGAGTAAGTAAAAAAAGCATTTGCTGTGGATAAGCGCTTTGTATTAACAAGGCAGCTCCTATACAGCAGATGCTCTTTTTAAAATTTATATAATCCGCCAGTGGTTTATAGCAGCTGAATGTTTTCATTAAATGAAGTAAGTTGATCCAGACGGCTGCGGCCCACCATAAAAGTATCTTCAATGCCCACAGTTCCCTCTCCGGGGAAAATGAATTTCGGTTCCAGGGCGAAAACCATTCCTTCTTCCAGCGGTATATCTATCCCGCGGGCAATAACCGGCAGTTCATCAAGTTCTAATCCAAGGCCATGTCCGACAAAGCTAACTTTTTCTGTATAGCCCATGAAGTGGTTAGCTAAACCTGCTGCTTTGGCCATTTTTTCAGCTTTATCAAAAAGTGAGCTGCATAAAACTCCCGGTTTACCTATTTCAGCCATTGTGTGCTTGATGCGCATTGCTGATCGGTGTGACTCTAAGAGGTGCATCGGGAGTTCCCCCAGGCAAAAGATCCGGGTTTGGTCGACCATGTATCCGCCAAGGATGCTGACAAAGTCAATAAGAATAGGTTGGTTGCGTTGAATTGGCGCTGCACCGGCTCCCTGAGGGAAAGATGGGTTGAGGCCGGAACCTCCTGTAGGGCCGTCAAAGAAACTGATAGCTGCAGAGTTATCGCCGGCCATGATGTGTCCATAATAGAGTTCCTGATTAAAGCCGCGCATCCGCACTGCTCCCTGGTGACCTTTGGACCGGGCATGGGATTCAAGCTGACCGGCCAGTTCAACCTCGCTCATACCTAATTGAATTATTTCGCCGGCATAATTAAAAACCGAATTGCTTATTTTGGCTGCTTCCCGCATCAGCCTTATTTCATGAGCGGATTTGACAGCTCTTATTTTACGTATTGTGTTGGAGATATCCACCAGGTTATAGTTACTCAGTAATTTTTGATAGCGAAAATAGAGGTTTGCCGGGAGGACGTCCGTTTCAAGTCCGATTTGAGCGCCTGACGGAATAGATTCAGCAACCAGTTTATACAGTTCATCCCATCCTTTAAAGGGGGTTATATTTTCCAGCTCACTTTCTTGCTGAGCCCGGGCCACTGATTTTTTTACAACCAATATCGGTTCACCCTCGGCTGGAATGAATAAATGAGCGTTTTGGCCGGTTCCGCTGAAATAGAAGAGATCGGCCCGCTGGACCAATAATGCTGCAGCGATGTTATCTTTTTGCATAGTATCCTGAAGTTTCATAATCCTCTTTAATAGTTCTGCCCGTGGTGTCATTTTTTTTGCCTCCCAGCATGTCATTATAAAGAAAGGGCACCTTCTGTCCTAATCATACCATACAATTGCGGCAGGATTAAGCAAAGTGCCCTGATTATTAATTATTTTGATTCAGTTTAGATGCGTTCAAAAAGACCGGCAGCGCCCATGCCGCCACCGATACACATGGATACAACACCATAACGGTTCTTGCGCCGCTCCATTTCGTTCAGCAGAGTAGCGGTTAGTTTTGCTCCGGTGCAGCCGAGGGGGTGTCCAAGTGCGATAGCTCCGCCGTTTACATTAACTATATCCTGACTCAGACCCAGTTCCCGAATACAGTAAAGAGCTTGTGATGCGAAAGCTTCGTTAAGTTCGAACAAGTCAATATCCTCGATCTTCATGCCGGTCAGCTTCATCAGCTTCGGAATCGCAACAGCCGGCCCAACTCCCATAATATCGGGTGGGCAGCCGGCAACGCCAAAACCGCGGAAGACTGCGATTGGCTTTAAGCCCAGTTCTTTTGCTTTGTCTGCAGACATTACTACAGTCGCGGCAGCTCCGTCACTGGTTTGTGAAGAATTACCCGCAGTCACGCTGCCTTTAGCGTGAAAAGCCGGTCGTAGTTTGGAGAGGGTTTCTACAGTAGTGTCGGGGCGGACCCCTTCATCTGTATCGAAAAATTTTTCCTTCTCCACGACTTTATTGTCTGGTCCGACCGAACGGTCGACGACTTTTAAGGGAACAATTTCATCCTTAAAGCGGCCTTCTTTGATGGCTGCAGCTGCCTTTTGATGGCTGCTGGCCCCGAACTGATCTTGTTCTTCCCGGGAAATATTGTAGCGCTGTGCTACATTTTCAGCAGTAATTCCCATCGGGGCATAAGTTTCAATATGAGTTTCTACCAGTTCCGGGCTGGGTGCCATTTTATTACCGCCCATTGGAACCAGGCTCATACTTTCAACTCCGCCTGCAACGATTACATCAGCAAAACCAGCCATTATTCTTTCAGCAGCCATGGCTATAGCCTGTAGTCCTGATGAGCAAAATCGGTTTACGGTTTGACCGGGCACCTCTACCGGTAGGCCGGCCTGCAGGGCAACGATCCGCCCTATGTTTATCCCCTGTTCGGCTTCCGGGAATGAGCAGCCCAGGATTACGTCTTCAATTACATCATATTCTAGGCCTTTAGCCCGGGCGATTGCTTCCTTGACGGCAACAGCGCCCATATATTCAGGACGGGTATAACGCAGAGTCCCTCTTGGGGCTCTGCCGATTGGTGTTCTAACAGTGGAAACAATAACAGCTTCTTTCATTCTGATTACCTCCTTTAATTCCTTAAAGGTTTGCCCGTGGAGAGTATATGGTTGATTCGATCCATCGTTTTCTCTTCACCACAGAGTCTAAGGAAGGCTTCTCTTTCAATATCAAGCAAGTACTGTTCACTAACCGGGGTATTGGGATTGATCTTACCACCACAAATTACATAAGCTATTTCATTGGCAATTTTTTGGTCATGCTCACTAATGTAACCACCCCAGCGCATGTTCTGAACGCCTGCTTTAAAGGCTGCTACGCCATATTCCCCAAGCACTTTCAGAGGTCTTTGTTCGGGAGGCTCATAACCATCGTTTGCCATAGATAACACGGTTTGCTTGGCATTGTACAGCAGGTGGTCCTGGTTAATGGTGATCTTGTCGGTCGGACGCATAAAACTAAGCTCCTGGGCATGTGGGGCGCTGGTGGCCACCGTGGACATGGCTATCGCTTCAAAAGCCTTTTGAACAAATGGCAGCATGTCAACCTTGATGCCTTCCTTCAGACCTTCAGTGAAGCGGATCAATAGTTCTTTATTGCCTCCCCCGCCGGGCAGTAGTCCGACCCCCATTTCAACCTGGCCCATGTAAGTTTCTGCTGCAGCATGGATACGGTCGCAGTGGAGAATTATTTCCATTCCACCGCCCAGGGTCATTTGGAATGGAGCTGCGACGACCGGAATCTTTGAGTATTTGACAGCCATCATGGCGTCCTGGAATTTTTTGACGAAACCATCAAGCATGTCCCACTCTCCACCTTGTGCACCCATCATAACCATTCCGACATTAGCTCCGACACAGAAATTATTTTCCTGGTTGCCAATGATCATGCCTTTGAAATTGTTTTCAGCTTCTTCTAAAGCTTCATAGATAAACTCTATAAATTGAGGAGAAATGGCCTGGCGCATGCTGTGCATTTCAAGGCAGCATACTCCGTCACCTAAATCAACAAGGCTGCCGTCGTCGTTTCCTTTGATCAGCTTACCCTGTTTTTTCAAAGCGGATAGACTGATCACTTCAGGACTGATTGGAACAGGCTTGTAGTCTTTTGATGCGAAGCAGTAGTAGGAAAGGCTTCCTTTTTCGTCTTCTTTGTAGAAGCTTTCAAATCCATTATCAAGCATTTCCTGGATGTTAGCCGGGATTGTTTCTCCTTCATTTTTCATCCGTTCTACACTTTCTTTGACTCCGATGGCATCCCAGGATTCAAATGGACCAATCTTCCAGTTAAAGCCCCAGCGCAAAGCCCGGTCGACATTTACTATGTCGTCAGCAATTTCGGGGATCAAGGCGGAAGTATAAAGTAATAAACGCTTGGTTAAATTCCAGGCGAACCGGCCGGCCTGATCATCAGCTTCGACCAGCATCTTGAATCCTTCTTTCAAATCGGCGTTTTTGGTTTTCGACAGAATGTCAAAACGTGCTTTTTCTTTGGGCCGGTATTCTAGCGTTTGATAGTTGAGGGTCAGTATTTCTGAGCCGCCTTCACCCTTGATCTTCTTGTAAAAGCCCTGCTTGGTTTTATCACCGAGCATTTTGTTATCAATCATCTTTTGCAGAAAGTCCGGTAGATCGAAGATCTCTTTTTCTTTCGGGTCTTCAGTTTTATCATAAACTGTCCGAGCAACATGGGCAAAAGTATCGAGACCGACCATATCAGCGGTCCGGAATGAAGCGCTCTTGGGGTGTCCCATTGGGGGACCGGTTATGGCATCGACGGCTTCGACACTCATGTTTTCCTGTTCCATTAATTTAGTGGTATAAACCATTCCGAATACACCGATGCGATTAGCAATAAAGTTAGGAGTGTCTTTAGCAAAGACAACCCCTTTGCCAAGGATTTTTTCGCAAAATCGATGCATATAATTAAGCGCTTCTTCAGAAGTATCCTCGCAGGGGATTATTTCCAGTAATTTCATGTAACGCGGCGGGTTAAAGAAGTGAGTTCCCATGAAATGTTTGCGAAATTCAGGTGAGTTTGCAGAGACCATTTCATTGATTGAAAGCCCTGAAGTGTTTGAGGAAACGATTGTTCCCTCTGTCCAGTTTTCTTCAACCTGTTTGAAGACTTTTTTCTTGATATCGATGTTTTCAACAATAACTTCTATGATCCAGTCGGTGTCTTTTAGTTTATCCATGTCATCTTCAAAGTTGCCTGTTGTAATACGGTCTGCGTACGATTTACGGTACAGTGGATTTAATTTTTGTTTGAGCAGTTCATTTTTGCCGTTGTTAGCCAGACGATTGCGAACCTCGGGGCTTTCCAAAGTCAAGCCTTTCTTTGCTTCCTCTTCAGTTAGTTCCCGGGGGACAATGTCAAGCAGAATAACCGGTATGCCCACATTCGCCAGATGGGCAGCTATAGTGGCGCCCATTACCCCGGCGCCAAGAACAGCAGCCTTTCGGATTTCTTTCAAGGCCATTTAAATACCTCCTTCATGACATGAGTTTAAACCTAAACATTAACAAAAAGGACTGATTGAGATAACTTATTTTTGCAGGCCTCTAATCAGCAGTTCAAATACAGATTCTTTCAGATCAGCCAGATTATAAGGCTTGCCGGACATGACCCAGCAGGTTACTACTTCATCAATACCGCCAAATACGACCTTTCGGGCTGTTCTCGTGTTTAAATTCTGCCGGTAAAGTCCCTGCTCCTTGCCTTCGTCGATCACCTCCTCAATTAATTTAAAGTAACTTAACAGCGGCTTGGAAATACCTTCATTAATTTTCTGGTCTATTTGCCTCAACTCAATTTGAGTCACTTTGGCTTGTTCAGGCTTGCTGCCGAGAGTGGTTAAATGGTAAGTGATAATTTTTTCCAGCTTTTCGTTTGCATTAATGCACCGGGCAAGTTCACTGTATAGTTCATTCACAAAGAGGTTCATCAGGCTTTGAAAAAGGGATATTAAAATGTCTTCCTTACTTTGAAAATATAAATAGACCGTTCCATCTGCTACTCCAGCTTCGCGGGCAATATCAGCTACTCTTGTCCGGTGGTATCCAGTCCGGGCAAAGGTTTTGACCGCTGCGTCAAGGAGAATCTGTTTTTTCCCTCCAGTACGTTTGGCCATAATAACCCTCCAGTTTTATGTAAAAATCATTGATTGATAATGAATGAAGCCTCATTCGTTTTTATTGTATATTAATTTTAGTCAATAATCAAGATTAATCTCAATAGTTAAGAAAAGTTAAAATATCAACTGGTAAATAGAAAATTCTTGCTCTATAAATGTTGTAACAATAAAATTTCTGTGTTAATATATACTTGCTTTAACGCCTCCATAAAAGGCGTTTTTATTATGATATTTTTGTTTTAATTTCATCTGATGATGTGTTAATATATAGGTTGAACTGTAAGGAGAGGAGAAAATATGTTAAACCGTTGGGAAAAAATAGAGGACAACAAGATAAAGTTGGAAGTAGAGGTTGCGGCGCCTGATGTTGATACTGCTTTGGGAAAAGCATATCGCAAGGTAGTAAAAAAGGTTAATTTGCCCGGGTTTCGCAAGGGTAAGGTGCCTCGCCGTATATTGGAATCACGCTTTGGGCCGGAGGTGTTACACGAGGAAGCTTTAGAAGAATTAGTTCCCCCTGCCTACGAAGAGGCTTTAAAAGAAGCGGATATCGATCCAATCAATCAACCGGAGTTTGAACTGGTTCAGGTTGAAGAGGGCCAGCCGCTTTTATTTAATGCAATTGTTGAAGTTATTCCGGAAGCCGAGCTTGGGCAGTATAAAGGTCTGGATGCTGAACAAGACGAAGTGGAAGTTGATGATTTGCAGGTTGATAATCATATTTATATGCTGCGGGAACAAAATGCCCGTTTGGTGCCCCGTGAAGACAGAGCTGCCCAGGAAGGCGATATGCTTTTGATTGATTTCACGGGCTATATCGACGGAGAAATTTTCGAAGGCGGAGAAGCAGAGGACTATTCTCTGGAATTGGGTTCTCAGTCTTTTGTACCCGGTTTTGAAGAGCAGTTGATCGGTGTAAATTTGAATGAGGAAACAGAAGTGAAGGTGAGCTTCCCCGAAGATTACCGCAATGAGGAATTAGCAGGGAAGGAAGCTACTTTTAGTGTAACGATTAAGCAGATCAAAGAGAAACAGCTGCCCGAGCTTGATGATGAGTTTGTTAAAGAGGTTAGCGAATTTGAAACCCTGGATGAAATGAAAGCCGATATTAAAGAAAAACTACTTAAGAATGCAGAAGAACAGTCGAAAACAAAGCTTGAGGAGTCTTTAATTGAAAAAGTTACTGAAGCTTCCAGTGTTGATCTTCCAGAAGTTTTAGTGGAGCGTCAGATTGATCGGATGATCGGCGATATGGAAAATTATATGCGCCAACAAGGGTTGGGACTGGATCAGTTCCTTGAACTTACCGGTAAGAATAAAGAAGATTTGCGAGAAGAAAACCGGCCGGAAGCTGAAAAGAGGACAAAGGCTAATCTTGTGCTGGATGCAATAGTAAAAGAAGAAGGAATTACCGTTGATGACAGCGAAGTAGAAGAAAAGATAGCAAGCATTGCAGAAAGTTACAATGATAAGCCGGAGCGGATCAAGGATATTCTTGACAAACAGGGGCGTTTGCCTGTCATAAAAGAAGAAATGCGAATTCGTAAGGCTGTGGATTTAATTGTTGATCAAGCCAACATTCAGGTCGTTAAGAAGGAAGAGCAGGAAGCAGAAGCACAAGAGGAAGCTGAGCATAGCTAAGAGGCCGAGGGTAATAACAGCACAGCAAGAGAGAGCAAAGAATAGTAAAATGTGTTACTATGAATATGCAAGGATATTATGCTGAGATGATAGATAAAAGAATTAGTCAGGAGGCTTATAAATGAGTATTTTAGTCCCAATGGTTGTTGAACAAACCAGTCGTGGTGAAAGGTCATATGATATTTATTCACGTTTGCTCAAGGATCGAATTATTTTCCTGGGCACAGCAATAGATGATAATGTAGCTAATCTGGTTGTAGCCCAGATGCTTTTTCTAGAATCGGAAGATCCGAAAAAAGATATCAGTCTTTATATAAACTCTCCAGGAGGTGGAGTTTATGCAGGGATGGCTATATATGATACAATGTGTTATGTAAAGCCGGATGTTTCGACGATTTGCGTTGGGTTGGCGGCCAGTTTTGGAGCAGTTTTACTTTCAGCAGGAGCAAAAGGAAAGCGATATGCATTGCCGAATTCCAGGGTAATGCTCCATCAACCTGCCGGGGGTGCCCAGGGACAGGCAGTGGATATTGATATACATGCCCGGGAAATTCTGAAGGTCCGGGAAACACTTAATACGATATTGTCCGACCATACCGGACAGCCGGTAGAAACTATTGCACGAGATACAGACCGTGATTTCTTTATATCAGCCGAAGATTCTCTAAAGTATGGACTTATTGATGAAGTCCTGGTTAACAGATAATAATATTGGTGATGAGGTGATTTCTCCAGATGTTTAAATTTAATGAGGAGAAAGGACAGTTGAAGTGTTCATTTTGTGGAAAAACCCAGGAGCAGGTGCGTAAACTAGTTGCCGGCCCAGGAGTTTATATCTGTGATGAATGCATTGAATTGTGCAATGAGATTATTGAAGAAGAGATTGGTGAGGAAACTGATCTAGGTTATGTCGAGCTTCCTAAGCCGTATGACATTAACGATGTGCTTGATCAATATGTGATTGGTCAGGATGATGCTAAAAAGAGCCTGGCTGTAGCTGTTTATAACCACTATAAAAGGGTTAATGCCAGTCAGAAAGTTGATGATGTTGAGTTACAGAAAAGTAATATTGCCTTAATCGGACCCACCGGGGTTGGTAAAACCCTGCTTGCCCAAACTTTAGCCCGGATTTTAAATGTGCCATTTGCTATTGCTGATGCCACTTCGTTAACCGAAGCTGGCTATGTAGGCGAGGATGTTGAAAACATTTTACTAAAGTTAATTCAGGCTGCTGATTATGATTTAGAAAAAGCAGAGAAGGGAATTGTCTATATTGATGAGATTGACAAAGTAGCCCGTAAAACTGACAATCCTTCTATTACACGTGATGTTTCCGGCGAGGGTGTCCAGCAAGCTCTGCTGAAGATATTGGAAGGAACTGTGGCCAGCGTTCCTCCGCAGGGAGGACGCAAGCATCCTCATCAGGAGTTTATGCAGATTGACACCACCGATATTCTCTTTATTTGTGGTGGCGCATTTGATGGACTGGAAAAAATTATCCAAAACCGGGTTGGCAACAAAGGAATCGGCTTTGGAGCAGATGTGTTAGAGCAAGACGACAAGCAGCTGGGTGCTATTCTGAAACAAATTTTGCCTCAGGACCTGCTCAAATATGGATTGATACCAGAGTTTGTAGGTAGAATTCCTGTTGTAGCCACTCTTGATCCGCTTGATACTGATGCTTTTGTGCGTATACTCACTGAACCGCGTAATGCTTTAGTCAAGCAGTATGAGAAGATCTTCGAATTGGACGGAGTTACTCTTGAATTTAAGGAGAGCAGTCTAAAAGCGATAGCGGATGAAGCAATGAACAGAAATACTGGGGCCAGAGGTTTAAGGGCTATCTTAGAAGAAGCCCTGCTCAGTGTGATGTTTGAACTGCCTTCCAGGGATGATATCGACCGCTGCATCATCACCAGGGAGGTCGTTCTTAATGGTGAGGAGCCGCAATTGATTACCAAAAATCAAGTGAAAAAGAAAGAAGAGTCAGCTTAAACAAAGATTTTGAGAATAATGGGCAGGACTTGCCCGGACAGTTTAAAAGTAATTGAAAGCGGGAAGCTGATAATAATATAACCCGATGCTTCTCGCTTTAACTTTATATAGTGAAGGTGGTTAAATTTATGCCTGGAAAAGAAAAACTAGCCGTGCTCCCCTTAAGAGGAGTCCTGGTATTTCCCTATATGGTTCTCCACCTGGATGTGGGGCGGGAAAGATCTATTTCTGCCATTGAGCATTCGATGGGGGAAGATAACCGGATAGTGCTGATGGCTCAAAAAGACTCTAAAAAATCGGAGCCGACGGAAAGTGATCTTCATCAGGTTGGTACCGAAGCCCGTATCAAACAGATGATTAAACTGCCCGGCGGAACTCTTCGTATTTTGGTGGAAGGTCTGAACCGCGTTAAAATCCTAAACTATGTTAGCGGTGAGCAGTTTTTAGAAGCGGAAGCAGCGTTTGTTGAAGATGATCAAACCAAAACCCCTGAAATTGAAGCTCAGATGCGCAGCGTTCTTGAACAGTTTGAGCAATATATTAAAATAAACCAGAAGGTCCCCCCGGAAACCCTTTCTAGTGTATCTGACATCGAAGAACCGGGACGTTTTACTGATGTCATTGCTTCTCATCTAACCATGAAGATTGAGCAAAAACAAGAGCTTCTGGAAGCAATTGAAATCGAAGGTCGGCTTGAAAAACTGAACGAAATTTTAAGCCGTGAAATGGAAATACAGGAAATTGAACGCAAGATTAATCTGCGGGTGCGCAAGCAGATGGAAAAGACCCAGAAAGAGTATTATTTGCGCGAACAAATGAAAGCAATTCAAAAAGAGCTTGGTGAGAAAGATGAAAGAATGGCCGAAGCCGAAGAATACCGGGAAAAAGTTGCTGAGGCAAAGCTTCCTGATGAAGTTGAGGAAAAGGCCCTTAAAGAAATCGATCGTCTTGAGAAAATGCCTCCAGCAGCAGCGGAAGGCACTGTGATCAGGACCTACCTTGATTGGCTGCTTGAATTACCATGGGGTTCGGAAACCGATGATTGCCTGGACCTTGATGTGGCCGAAGACATCTTAGATGAAGATCACTATGGCCTGAAAAATGTCAAGGAGCGCATTATTGAGTACCTCGCAGTGCGGCAATTGGCTAATGAGCTAAAAGGCCCGATTCTCTGCCTGATTGGCCCACCCGGGGTTGGCAAGACTTCACTGGCTAAATCTGTTGCCCGGGCCATGGAGCGTAATTTTGTGAGGATCTCTCTGGGTGGTGTGCGTGACGAGGCGGAGATACGCGGTCACAGACGGACCTATATCGGGGCATTGCCGGGCAGGATTATCCAGGGTATGCGTGAAGCTAAATCAAGGAATCCGGTTTTTTTGATGGATGAGATTGATAAAATGTCCACAGACTTCAGGGGAGATCCGTCTTCAGCATTACTTGAAGTGCTTGATCCGGAGCAGAACCATACATTTAGTGATCACTATGTGGAAGTCCCGTTTGATCTTTCGCAGGTCATGTTTATAACCACCGGAAATACTTCTTTCAATATTCCCCAGGCTCTGCGGGACCGGATGGAATTGATCCACATACCAGGTTACACGGAAGAGGATAAGGTAGAAATTGCCCGTCAGTATCTTATCCCGAAGCAGATCAAGGAAAACGGGCTTACAGACAAAAATCTTGAATTATCCGAAGGGGCTGTTCGCCGG
>Ga0207421_10004327_pt1 | contig 16378 bp, 13 predicted proteins | sample SodLakKL_010_SED_4_FD_187542 | JGI IMG/M metagenome (GOLD analysis project Ga0207421, IMG submission 187542) | Alkaline sediment microbial communities from Lake Tanatar, Kulunda Steppe, Russia - 8KL_010_SED (SPAdes) (version 2) | ecosystem: Environmental > Aquatic > Non-marine Saline and... | reverse complement strand
CCCGCGCACCGTGCGGGGCGTGTCTCGGACAGGGGCCTAGGCCCATTTGACGATGCCGAGCCAGCCGCGGGCCGTCGAGCGACTCCGGGTCTCGGCACCTTCCTTTACATGCCTATACGACCGCGTCGGCCGTTAGCGTGGGCATACTGTGCGCGAGATCGGCGGCGAATTCAAGCCCCGGCCCCGCAGGGTCACCGGACCGGACGCAGGCGCTGCTCGGCCGACGCGGCTTCCGGGAAGTACTGACGTGACGGGACACAGGCGAGCACGTCGAGTTCGCGCTGGAAGGCCCACCCCTCCCCGGGGTCGACACCCCCCCAAGCATCCAAACCGCCCGGCACAGAGGAGCTTGCCCACCCATCCGCGGCGTATTGCCACCCCCGGCCGACCCGCGCCTCGTCCAGTTCCCTGCGCAACCGCCAGCGATCCCGGCCGAACGGATCCAATGCACCGGAGAAGATCAGCGGCTCAATCTGCTGCGCCGGCGCCGTACCCCCGAAACCGCGGATGATGAGGTCCATCACGCTGCGGTACTCGCCGCCCCGGCGGCGAAGCACCAGACGCTCGGCGGTCTGCCGATCGATCTGCGCAACGGCCCCAAGGCCGAAGAGGACCGTATCCCGGTCCAGGGGGCGAAACCCCCAGTCGCTGCGGTTAATATCCGGCGGTAGTACGATCACCCCGTCACTAAGCGCCTCCCGGCACAGATCGACGAGTGCCTCGCGATGGGGGCAAGCCACCCCTTCCGGCCCTCCACCGGCGCCGTAGCGGACGCCGTTGCGGGGGGTAATCCGCTGCAGCGCCCGGTTCAGACGCGCCGCCTGGAACACCGCAGGATAGCGCGCCCGGTAGTACGCCTGGCGGTAGGCCTCGGTGATCTCGATCAACGCCGCCGCACGATCGACCACCTGGGCCAGTGCCTGACGGAGCGTGCGCAGCAGGTAGAGCCCCCGGGCGTGAGGCAGCTGACATTGGGTGGCTATGCGCTCGCCCAGCTGGCGCGACAACTCACCCTCATGAGCGTCGGCCCCCTCCTCGCTCAGCCGCTGTGCAAGCGTCACGGCCTCGGCCAGCTCGCAACCGAGCAACCGCGCCAGCGCCACGATGACCTGCTCGCGATAGAGCCAGACGTTGGCCGTCGGGTTGAGGATGTCCTCCAGCTCCGGGTGGGGCAGCGGCGGGCGGGTGGCGCCGGTGCGCGCCGCCCGGTAACGCTCCGTCAGGCCCTGCGGCGCCCCGTCCCGGGCGACCACCACGACCTGCGTCACCTCCTCCAGACTGCGCGGCGCCGCCTCGCGCAGGCGCGCCTGCAGCTCCGCCCCCTCCAGCAAGGGGATGCCGGCGGTCTCGCCCCGAGCGATCAGACGCAGCGTGTCCGGGTCATCCCACGGGTAGGCCCAGCGCAAAGGATCGCAGTCACGCCCGCCGTTCAGCGCCCGCGCCAGGCGGGCCATCTCGCGCGTCAGCGCCAGTGTCGGCTCATGACCGACCACGACCTCGATCCCCTGCTCGGGCGCGTCGGCCGGCGCCGGGCCACCGCGGCGCAGTGCCGAGGTCAGCTCGGCCTGCTCGGCACGGCTGGCCACGCGCAAGTGCAGGCGCCGCGCCTCCAGCTCGCGCCCGAAACCGAGGAACGGCAGCCCGTGATCGATGGGGTCGATCCCGTTGAGACCGAGCAGGTTGAGCAGCAGGGAGCCGCTCTGCGGGCCGTAGCCCGCGCCGAAGGTGACGCCGCGGGCCGCCAGGTCCTGAACCACCCAGGAAAGCTCCAGGAGTACGCCAGGCTCCAATCCGAGGCGCGCGAAAGCCGCCATCTCCTGCTCAACCCGGCGGTGATAGCGAACCCGCCGCTCGCCCAGCGCCCGGCGCACGCAGCCGCTGTCGGCAGCGTCCCACAGCCGGTCCCAGGCAGCGCGCTCCAGCGCGCCGCCCCGGAACGGGACAATGGTGGTGGCGTCGTCGTGCATACCCTGACTATAGCCGCGCCGGTGCCAGAGCGTCGACGCGGCCCGGGACAGCTAGCGCCGGGCGCGGAAGAACTCGCGCAGCAGCTCGGCGGCCACAGTGCCGGAGACCCCGGCCGTCACTTCAACGCGATGGTTGTGCCCCGGCAGGCCGAGCAGATCGAACTGACCGCCGCAGGCGCCGGTCTTCGGATCGGAGGCGCCGTAGACCAGCCGACCGATCCGGGCATGGATCATGGCCCCGGCGCACATGAAACAAGGCTCAAGGGTGACGTAGAGGGTGGCCCCGGGCAGACGGTAGGCCCCGGCGGCCTGGCCGGCGGCACGCAGGGCGTTGAGCTCGGCGTGGGCGGTCGGGTCCCGGCTGGCGATGGGGTGGTTCCAGCCCTCGCCGAGGAGCGCCCCGTCGCGGACCACCACCGCCCCCACCGGCACCTCGCCCTGCCCGGCGGCGCGCCGGGCCAACTCCAGCGCCCGCGCCATCCACTGCGCGTCGTCCGATGCCCCGTTCACTCCCACTCGATGGTGGCCGGGGGTTTGCCGGAGATGTCGTAGACCACGCGCGAGATGCCGTCGATCTCGTTGATAATGCGCCGCGAGACGTGGTCGAGGAACTCGTAGGGGAGCTGCGCCCAGCGGGCGGTCATGAAATCCACCGTCTCAACGGCGCGCAGGGCGACGACGTACTCGTAGCGGCGGCCGTCCCCGGTCACGCCCACCGATCGCACCGGCAGGAAGACGGCGAAGGCCTGGCTGGTGCGCTCGTACCAGTCCCATCGGCGCAGCTCCTCGATGAAGATCGCATCCGCCCGCCGCAGCAAATCGGCATAGCGCTTGTGGACTTCGCCCAGGATCCGCACCCCCAATCCCGGCCCCGGGAAGGGGTGACGGTAGAGCATATCCGCCGGCAGCCCCAGTTCCAGCCCGACGCGCCGCACCTCGTCCTTGAACAGCTCGCGCAGCGGTTCGACGAGCCTGAGCTTCATCGTCTCGGGCAGCCCACCCACATTGTGGTGCGACTTGATGACGTGGGACTTGCCGCCGGCGTTGCCCGCCGACTCCACCACATCGGGGTAGATCGTGCCCTGGGCCAGGAACTCCACGTCCTCGAGCTTGCCGGCCTCCTCGTCGAAGATCTCGACAAACAGGTTGCCGATGATCCGACGCTTCTCCTCGGGGTCCTCGACCCCGGCCAGCGCGGCCAGGAAGCGATCCTCGGCATCGACATGGATGACCCGCACCCCCATGTGGCGGGCGAAGGTGGCCATAACCTGCTCGGCCTCGCCCAGGCGCAGCAGGCCATTGTCGACGAACACGCAGGTCAGCTGCTCACCGATGGCCCGGTGCAGCAGCGCGGCCGTCACCGAGGAATCGACACCGCCGGAGAGCCCGAGGACCACGTGGCGATCACCAACCTGCTCGCGCACCCGCGCGATGCTATCCTCGACGATGTTCCCCGGTGTCCAGTCGCCGGGGCAGCCACAGATCTCGCGCACGAACCGCTCGAGGATGCGGCCGCCCTGGGCGGTGTGGGTGACCTCGGGATGGAACTGCAGGCCGTACCAGCCGCGGGCGTCGTCGCCGATGCCGGCCACCGGCGCCGCCTCGGTCTCGGCAATCACCTGGAAGCCTTCCGGCGGCACCTCGACCCGATCGCCGTGACTCATCCAGACGTCGAGCAGACCGAAGCCGTCCGCGCTGGCGTGGTCCTCGATATCGCGCAGCAGCCGCGAATGCCCCCGCGCCCGGACCTGGGCGTACCCAAACTCCTTGTGATCCGACGGCGCCACGCGCCCGCCGAGCTGGGCGGTCATCGCCTGCATGCCGTAGCAGATCCCGAGCAGCGGCACTCCGAGTTCGAACACGGCCGCGGGGATGCGCGGGGTCTCAGCGTCGGTGACTGTCTCCGGGCCGCCGGAGAGGATCACCCCGGACGGTGCAAAGTCGCGCACGGCCCGGTCATCGGCATCGCAGGCGCGGATCTCGCAGTACACTCCGCACTCCCGTACGCGACGAGCGATGAGCTGGGTGTACTGCGAACCGAAATCGACAATAAGGATGCGGTGGGCGTGGATATCCGCCCCGGACTGCTCGCTCACAGGCAACGGCTCCGATTGATTACTCGACGCGGTAGTTGGGCGCTTCCTTGGTGATGGTCACGTCGTGGACGTGGCTCTCACGCATGCCGGCGCCGGTGATGCGGGCGAACTGCGGCCGTGTACGCATCTCCTCCATGGTGGCGCAGCCGACGTAACCCATGCTGGCCCGGATCCCGCCGATGAGCTGGTTGACGATGGTGACCATGCTCCCCTTGTAGGGCACCCGGCCCTCGATCCCCTCGGGGACAAGCTTGTCCACCGACTGCGACCCCTCCTGGAAGTAGCGATCAGCACTCCCCTGGCTACCGGACATGGCCCCGAGGGACCCCATCCCGCGGTAGGCCTTGTAGGAACGCCCCTGGTAGAGCTCCACTTCGCCCGGCGCCTCTTCGGTACCGGCCAGCAGGCTGCCGATCATGACCGTGTGCGCCCCGCTGGCCAGCGCCTTGGCGGCATCCCCGGAGAAGCGGACGCCGCCATCGGCGATCAGCGGTACGTCGGTCCCGGCCAGCGCCTGGGAGACGTTGGAAATCGCCGTCACCTGGGGCACCCCGACCCCGGCCACAACGCGGGTGGTGCAGATCGAACCCGGGCCGATGCCCACCTTAACGGCGTCGGCACCGGCCTCGGCCAGCGCCCTCGCCGCATCGCCGGTGGCGATGTTCCCGGCCACCACCTCGACATCGGGGTAGTGCCGTTTGACCCAGCGGACCCGGTCCATGACCCCGCGGGAGTGACCGTGGGCGGTATCCACCACGAGGACATCCACCCCCGCAGCGGCCAACGCCTCGGCGCGCTCTTCGGTGCCCTCACCGACCCCGACAGCGGCGCCGGCCCGCAGACGGCCGTGCTCGTCCTTGCAGGCATTGGGGAAGTCCTGGCTTTTCTGGATGTCCTTGACGGTGATCATGCCGCGCAGGCGGAAGGCGTCATCGACCACCAGGATCTTCTCGATGCGGTGCTGATGCAGCTTGCTCAGCACCTCGTCGCGCTCAGCCCCCTCGCGCACCGTGACCAACCGCTCCTTCGGCGTCATGGCCACGGAGACCGGCTCGCTGACCCGGCTCTCGAAGCGCAGGTCACGCCCGGTCACGATGCCGACGAGCTCCTCACCGTCGACCACCGGGACCCCCGAAATGCCGTGCTGGCGCGTGAGCTTGAGCACCTCGCCAATGGTCATGAAGGGCGAGACGGTGATCGGCTCCTTGATGATCCCGCTCTCGAACTTCTTGACCCGGCGCACCTCGGCGGCCTGTTGCTCGACGGTCATGTTCTTGTGGATGATGCCCAGCCCACCTTGCTCGGCCAGGGCAATGGCCAGTCGCGCCTCGGTGACGGTATCCATGGCTGCGGACACCAGCGGGACGTTAACCTGAATTCGGCGCGTCAGCGGAGTGCTCAGATCCACATCCCGAGGGAGCACGTGCGATTCAGCGGGAAGGAGAAGAACGTCATCGAAAGTCAGGGCTTCCTGGGCGATTCGCATGGTGTCGGGACCTCGGGCGGAGACGCTGTCTGAAGATGGAAAAGAGCAGTGTATTTTACGGTGCAGCAGCACCCCCACTCAACAAACTTCCCATGGGCGATAGCGGCGTGTAGCTTGTAATCAGCCAACTGGAGCGAGCCGCCGCCGAGTATGGAGCGCAGCAGCGACGATATCGCCGTCTACAGCCCCTCGCAGCTCAACCAGGAGGTGCGGGGCATGCTCGAGACGGTCCTGCCGTCCATCTGGGTCGAGGGCGAAATCTCGAACCTGGCCCGGCCCTCATCCGGGCACCTGTATTTCACGCTTAAGGATGCCAGTGCCCAAGTCCGCTGTGCGCTGTTCCGCGGCCGCGCCTCAGCGCTTCGGCACCGGCCCGCCGACGGCGACCAGATCCGCGTCCGCGCCAAGGCCAGCCTCTATCCCGCCCGCGGCGAGTTTCAGCTGGTCATCGAGCACCTCGAGCCAGCCGGCGAGGGGGCCCTGCAGCGCGCCTTCGAAGCGCTCAAGCAGCGCCTGGGCGCCGAGGGATTGTTCGACGCGGCAAGCAAGCGCCCCCTGCCCCGCCTGCCGCGCCGGCTCGGGGTCATCACCTCGCCGACCGGCGCCGCCATCCGCGATGTGCTGCAGGTGCTGCAACGGCGCTTCCCGGCGCTGCCGGTGCTGGTCTACCCGGTACCGGTCCAGGGCGATGCCGCCGCACCGGCCATCGTCCGGGCCCTGGAACTCGCCGGCCGCCGGTGCGAGGTCGATACCCTGCTGCTGACCCGGGGCGGCGGCTCGCTGGAAGATCTCTGGCCCTTCAATGAAGAGTCGGTGGCCCGGGCGATCCGCGCCTGTCCGATCCCGGTCGTCAGTGCGGTGGGCCACGAGGTGGATGTCACCATCGCCGACCTGGCGGCGGACCTGCGCGCGCCGACCCCCTCGGCCGCCGCCGAGACCCTGTCACCGGACCGGCACGCCTGGCAGGAGCGACTCGAGCGCATCGGCCACCGCCTGGAGACCGCCGCGCGAAGGCGCCTCGGCCGCGACGCCGAACAGCTGGCGGCGCTCCAGCGTCGGCTGGCAGCACAGCACCCGGGACGGCGGCTGCGCGACCGGGCGCAACGCCTCGACGAGCTGGAGAGTCGGCTACACCGCCTGGGCCGACAGGCCCTCGAGATGCGGGGTGCACGGCTTGAAACCGCCAGGCAGCGGCTTCAGGTCCAGGATCCACGCCGGCGCACGGCCCACGAGCGCCGGCGGATCGAAGAGCTGGCGCAGCGGCTGCGTCAGTCCGTGCGTGGCCGGCTGGAGGCCTCGCAGCAGCGCCTCGGCACCGCCTCCCGTGCCCTGCACGCGGTCAGCCCTCTTGCCACGCTGGAGCGCGGCTACGCGGTGGTGCAGCGGGTGCAGGACGGCGCCATCCTGCGCCAGGCCGAAGCCGTGGAGGTGGGCGAGCGCATCCGTGCCCGCCTGGCGCACGGGGCGCTAGACTGTCGGGTCGAAGCCAGACACACCACGGAGGACCCGTTGCCCGATGCCGACTGAATCCTTGCTCCCCCGCGTCGGAAAAGCAGTCACGGCACTCGCCGCCGCGGTCGGGCTGCTGCTGGCCTCTGCGCTGCAGGCCGCCCCATTGCCCGACTGGCCCGTCCCCGGCGGCGTGGCGCGGGTTGATCTGGAGACCGACAGGCGGCCGGGCGATGTACGCTATGACGACGAGCCGGTGATGGTGCGCTCCACGCCGGAAGGCTGGCAGGCGGTGGTGGGGATCGGCCTGGACGCCGACCCTGGAACCCACACCCTCAAGGTGGATGGGACCCCGCACACCTTCGAAGTCGAGCCCATCGACTACGAGGAGCAGCACCTGACCATCGACGACGAAGACATGGTCACACCCCCCGAGGAGACGCTGGAGCGCATCTGGGCCGAACAGCGCGAGATCCGAGCCGCCTTTCGCAGCCGCGAGGTCGACACCCAGCCGCGGCTGCACCTGCACACCCCGGTCGCAGAGCACCGGGTTTCGGCCACGTTCGGGCTGCGGCGTTTTCTCAACGGCCAACCCCGCAATCCGCACAATGGCCTCGACATGGCCGCCCCCACCGGCACGCCCATCGAGGCGGCCGAGGCCGGCCGCGTGGTGCAGACCGGAGACTACTACTTCAACGGCAAGACCGTGTTCATCGACCACGGCGCCGGCCTGGTCACCATGTACTGCCACCTGGACGAGATGGACGTCGAAAAGGGCCAGTGGGTAGAGCGTGGCGAGGCAATCGGAACCGTCGGGGAGACCGGACGGGTGACCGGGCCTCATCTGCACCTGAGCGTCATCCTCAACGGCAACACCGTTGACCCCAACCTATTCCTTTAGGACCAACGCGATCGAGAAAGGAGGCATCATGTCCCAGCGTCGAGTCGTCATCTGCTCGCCCACTCGCACACCCATCGGGACGTTCGGCGGGGCCCTCAAGACCGTCCCCGCACCGGATCTCGGTGCCACTGCCATCCGCGGGACACTGGAACGCTCCGGCCTCGACCCGGCGGCCGTGGATACCGTGGTCATGGGCAACGTGATCCAGGCCGGCTGCAAGATGAACCCGGCCCGCCAGGCCTCGATCAATGGCGGTGTCCCCGCCGAGACGCCGGCGCTGACGGTCAACCGCGTCTGCGGCTCCGGCGCCCAGGCCATCGCCAACGCCTTCCAGGAGGTGGCACTCGGCTTCGCCGAAACCGCTGTCGCTGGCGGCATGGAGAACATGGACCGCGCCCCCTACCTGCTGATGCAGGGCCGCTACGGCTACCGCCTCGGCCACCAGCAGATCCTCGACGCCGTGCTCAGCGACGGCCTGAACGACGCCTTCTCCGACCAGCACTCGGGCTGGCATACCGAGGATCTGGCCGAGCAGTATCAGATCACCCGGCAGGAACAGGACGAATGGGCCCTGCGCTCGCAGCAACGCTTCAGCACCGCCCAGTCCGCCGGCCACTTCGAGGCGGAGATCACCCCGGTGGACGTGCCCGGCCGCAAGGGGCCCACGCGCTTCGAGACCGATGAGCACAACCGCGGCGACACCACCCTCGAGGGCCTGCAGAAGCTGCGCCCGGCCTTCCGCAAGGAGGGCACCATCACCGCCGGCAACGCCCCTGGCGTCAACACCGGGGCCGCAGCCATGGTGGTCGCCGAGGAGGAAGCCGCCCGTCAGCACGGACTCACGCCGGCAGCGCGGCTGGTGGCCTACGGCGTCGGCGGGGTCGAGCCGGGGATGTTCGGGATCGGCCCGGTACCGGCGGTCAGGCAGTGCCTGCAGCGCGCCGGCTGGTCCACCGATGAGGTGGGGCGCTGGGAGATCAACGAGGCCTTCGCGGCCATCGCCATCGCCGTCACCCGGGACCTGGGTCTCGATCCGGAGCGGGTTAACGTCGAGGGCGGCGCGGTGGCACACGGCCACCCGATCGGTGCCACCGGCGCGGTGCTCACCACCCGACTGATCCACGCCATGCAGCGCGACGGTGTGGACAAGGGCGTGGTCACCATGTGTATCGGCGGCGGCCAAGGGGTGGCCCTGGCCATCGAGCGGATGTAAGGCCCCCCCCCGGACGCCGATCCCCGTCGGCCGATGGCCGTCGGGGACGGAAACGCAGCAAGCCCCGCGGTGCGCGAGCACCCGGGGCTTTTTTGCATCCTCCGGCCGGACTACGGCTCGGCTACACCGCCTCTCGGCCGTGGGGGGCGTCCAGATCCAACCGCGGCATGCGCGCCACCAGGCCGGTGGGATTGAGAAAGGCGTGGCTCCGGTAGTAATGGTGGCGGATGTGGTCGAAATCCGTGGTCTCGCCGAACGCCGGCATCTGGTAGAGCTCACGCAGGTAGCCCATCAGGTTCGGGTATTCACGGATCTGGCGCTGCGAGCACTTGAAGTGCACGGCATAGACAGCGTCGAAACGGATCAGCGTCGTGTACAGACAGATATCCGCCTCGGTGAGCCGGTCCCCGCAAAGATAGCGCTGCCGGCCCAGCACCTCCTCCCAGTGGTCCAGGGCCGCGTAAAGGGCATCGGCGGCCTCTTCGTAGGCCTGCTGGCTACCGGCGAAGCCGCAGCGGTAGACGCCATTGTTGATGGGCTGGTAGATGGCGTCGATGGCCGCATCCACGGCCTCGATGCGATCCGCCGGGGCCAGATCCACGTCGTTACCGGCCAACGCCTCGAAGCGGTGATCGAACATACGAAGCAGGTCCCGGGACTCGTTGTTGACCAGCGTGCCCTCCCGGCAGTCCCACAGTGCCGGCACGGTCACCCGGCCATTGGCGCGAGGCTCGGCGGCGGTGTAGACCTGATGGAGGTAGTCCGCCCGGTGGATCGGGTCGCCGGTGGCACCAGGGAAGTCGTCGCGCAGCTCCCAGCCATTCTCCAGCATCAGCGGGTGCACCACCGAGACCGAGATCACCGGCTCGAGACCCTTCAGCCGACGGGCGACAAGCACCCGATGCGCCCAGGGGCAAGCCAGGGAGACATACAGATGGTAGCGGCCCGCCTCCGGCGCGAAACGCCCGCCTGGCTCGATCCACTCCCGAAACCGACTCACGTCGCGCTGAAAGCGGCCGGTCTCGTCCCGCTTGTACGACTCCTGCGTCCATTGCCCATCCACCAGCAAGCCCATCATTCCCTCCGGGGCGGCCTCGGCACCGCCTTGGCTGCTAAAAAAAAAGGCGGGATGACCACGCTGGTCATCCCGCCCACTCATCCCGGGAGCGTTGCTCCCCTTACTCCAGGCCTTCCGGGACCTGCTGCTGCATACCTTCCTGAACGCGCCGCTGGAGCTCCTCGAGTTCTGACATGAGTTCGGCCGTCTCGGGGTAGTCTTCCTCCATGGCCGCGAGCAGATCCTCTTGGAACTCGCGCATGTCGCGCTCCATGCTTTCGCGGAAATCGTCGTCGCGCATGGCTTCCTGCTGCTCCTGCTGGAGCTGCATCTGCGCTTCGTGGAACTCCTCGGCCAGCTCCTGCTGCTCCTCCTGGGAGACGTCCCCGGCCTCGAAGCGCTCGTAGATCTCCTGCATGCGCGCATAGTGGCGCTCGGGATCGTAGCCAAGATCCTCCATTTTGGCCGTGGCGCGCTCCTCCAGGTGACGCTGCTTCTCCTGGAGTTCGTCGCTGGCCTCGAAGGTCTCCTGCTGGATCTGCCCCAGCTGCCGCTGCAGCTCTTGGAGCCGCTGCTGCGCCTCCATCAATTCCGCGTCCTGGGCCCCGGGGGCCTGTTGCTCGCCCCCCTGAGCCAGCGAGGCCTGCAGCGGGGCTGCGGCAATGAGCAACGCCAGGAGCGCCGCCGTCGTCGTGCGAATCATTGGTGAACTCCCTTAGCTATTCCCACCACGGAAGCGGCCCGGTCGCCCCCGCGCTTGTCCATGGTAGCACTCGACGACGACGGCGCACCTGTTTCCCCGAGATGCCGTTTACTGAGGCATCTCGCCCTCAGGCATCGGCTGCTCACCGCCCATGCCCTGCTGCATCTCGGCCTGCAGCTCCTCCATCTCCTGCATCAGGGCCTCGGCCTCGGGGTTCTCGTCATACATGGTGTCGATCAGGTCCTGCTCCAGCTGCTGGCGATCCTCCTGCCACGGCTGGACGAAGTCCTCATCCTGCATGGCCTCCTGCTGGGCCTGCTGCAGCTCCATGTGGATCTCCTGATCGTCCTGCATGCGCTGCTGGACCTCCTCCTGCGACATCTCGCCGGAGTGCATGGCGTCCATGGTCTCCTCCAGACGCTCGATGTCCTCACGGACGTTGTCGTAGCCCATGTCCTCCATCTGGTCCAGCAGCCGGTCATCCAGCTCCTCGGCCCGCTCCTCGAGCTCCGGGTTGGACTCGAGGGTGTCCTGCTGCATCTGACCCAACTGCTGCTGGATCTCCTGCATACGCTGCTGACCCTCGGACATTTGCGGCTCCATGCCCTGGCCGCCCTCAGGCATCTCCTGGCCACCCTCGGGGGCCTGGCCTTCCTCCGGGGCCATCTGGGCGTAGGCACCCGAGGTGGCGAGCATCAGCACGATCGCGGAAGCGGCAGTCTTGCGGAACATATACGACTCCTAGTTAGCAAAAGTTCGGTACGTTCAAACCGTCGCAACGGCCTTACCGGGGCTGACAGCACCCCGGGCGGGATGGTTCCAGAAGGATCCGCAGACACCCTCGGAAAAAGCGCCGCAGGCGGCCGCGAAAGCCCGTCTGACGGCGCGGATCAGGATCTCAGCGGCATTCCATCAGGTTTTCTTATTGCACACCACGGCAGCCCGTCGCCAGAATATGGATAGTTTGGATCTGTTCTTATTACAAACAAGGAGGCAACCGATGTCGCACCCGAAGGAAGGCCAGCCCGTACCGCAAGTCACCTTTCGCACCCGCGCGAACGGACAGTGGCAGGACGTGACCACCGAGGAACTGTTCAAGGGCAAAACGGTGGTGGTGTTCGCCCTGCCGGGAGCCTTCACCCCGACCTGCTCGTCGACCCACCTGCCGCGCTACAACGAGCTGGCCCCGGTGTTCTGGGACAACGGCGTGGACGATATCGTCTGCCTGTCCGTCAATGACGCCTTCGTGATGGAGGAGTGGCGGCGCGATCAGCACGCCGAGAACGTGACCTTCATCCCCGATGGCAACGGCGAGTTCACCGAAGGTATGGGGATGCTCGTGGACAAGAACGACCTGGGCTTCGGCAAGCGCTCCTGGCGCTATGCCATGCTCGTCCGTGATGGCGTTGTCGAGAAGATGTTCGTCGAGCCCGAGAAGCCCGGCGATCCCTTCGAGGTCTCGGATGCCGACACCATGCTGCGCTACATCAACCCGGAAGCGCCGCACCCCTCCTTCGTGACCCTGTTCAGCAAGTCCGGCTGCCCGCACTGCGCGCGCGCCAAGGCGCTGCTCGAGGAGCACGGCTACGACTACGAGGAGATCTGCCTCGGCGAGGGGATCACCACCCGCTCGGTGCGCGCGGTCACCGGTTCCGGCACGGTGCCGCAGGTGCTGATCGACGGGCGTCTGGTCGGCGGCGCTGACGATCTGGAGGCGCGACTGGGGCGGGCCCGCTCGGCGGCCTGATCCGGCTGCGGCCTTGTCAAAAAAAGCCCGGGGCGGGCCCACGCCGCCCCGGGCTTTTTTATTAAGCGACCATCCGGCCTAGAAGCGCAGGAAGGCCCCGGCGTACGGACCGCTGAAGTCGATATCCAGGGTCACGTCACTGAAGTCGTCCAGATCGACGGAGAACTCGCGGTAGCCGATCATCGCACCGGTGTACCAGCGCCGGTAGACCAGGTGGGCGCGGAAGTCGGTGATCGAATGATCCCCCACCGGCAGCGTCTGCAGAGAGCCCTCGAAACCGATCCGCGAGCCGGGGATATCCACACCCACCCGACCGAAGAACATCGGCAGCGTGCCGGAGAGCGAGGTGTCCACCCCCGCATCCGTGGCACGCACCTCGCCGTCGAAGTAGCGCGCGGTGACGCCCACATCGATGTCGACCATCGGCAGCGGCAGCGGCGACCAGAACAGGGTCAGGTCCGTGTGATCGAGGTTGACCACGGTGCTGCCGGCCCCCTCCTGCTCCAGGTTGGTCTGCTCAAGCCGGACACTGGGCACGCCGGGGAGGATATGATCCCACTCGAACCAGAGGTTCCAGTCCCGGTCGCTGTCGAGATCAATATCATTCCCCTCGACATCGATCCCGTTGATCTCGCCATCCGGGTCGTGGAGCCAGAGATTCGCCCCGCCGGAGATGCCCATAATCCCGCCGGTGGCCTGCGCGGTCCCGGCACCGAGAACCAGCGCCGCCGCCGTGAATCCACTGAGTACGGTTCGCCGCATGCGTCACCCCTGCACAGTCGTAAGCGTTGCCGTGAGGATACCACCCCGGTGCAACCGCCCCAATCGCCGAGCGCAGCGCTTCAGGCCACCGGCGCCACCGGGGAGACCTGGGGGAACTCGTTGATCACCCGCTCGGTCTCCGGGTCCACCTCGTAGAGCTTCACATCGTACCCCCACAGATTGGCCAGATGCCGCAGCACCGCGGTGGCCTCCCCCGGGTCCAGGGTCACTCCGTCGCTGACCCGATGCTCGAGGACCAGCGTCCGGTCGCCGGCCAGATCCACGTCCACCACCTGGATATCCGGCTCCAACCGGGCCACGTCGTGGCGTTGCGCCAGGGATCGGCGGACCGCGCGGTAGCCGGCGTCGTCGTGGATGGCATCCACCACCAGCTCGGGTTCGTCGGCATCGTCGTGGACCCGGAAGAGGCGAAAGTCGCGAATCACTTGGGGGCCCAGGAACTGCAGGATGAAGCTCTCGTCGCGATACTCCCGCCAGGCATGCTGCCAGACACCCAGCCAGTCGCCGCTGCCGGCCACCTCCGGGAACCAGCGCCGATCCTCATCGGTGGGATCGGTGGCCATGCGGCGCAGATCCTGGAGGATGGCGAACCCGAGGGCGTAGGGGTTGATGCCCGAGTAACGCGGATCGTCGAACTCGGGCTGGAAGACCACGCTGGTGTGGCTGTGCAGGAACTCCAGGAAGGCGCCGTCGGTCAGCTGCCCATTCTCGTGCAGCCGGTTCATGATGTAGTAGTGCACCGCCGTCGCGCAGCCCTCGTTCATCACCTTGGTCTGCTTCTGCGGATAGAAGTACTGCGCCACGTGGCGGACGATGCGCAGCACCTCCCGCTGCCAGTGCTCCAGGCGCGGTGCGCGCTTCTCCAGGAAGTAGAGCAGGTTCTCTTCGGGCAGGCCGAGGCGCTGCATGCGCTGCTCCACCGGATCCGCACCACCGGGTAGTTCGCCGTCCGGATCCGTGGGCACGGTACGCCAGAGGTCGTTGTAGGTCTGTTCCTCGTAGCGGACCCGCTCGATCTCGCGATCGCGCTCCTCGCGCAGGCTCCGCGTCTGCGGCTTGGGATAGCGGTGCACGCCCTGGCTCATGAGGGCATGGGCGGCATCAAGGACCTGCTCCACGGCGCGCACCCCGTATCGCTCCTCGCACTCGGCGATGTACCCCTTGGCGAAATCCAGATAGTCGAGGATGCCCTCGGCATCGGTCCACTCCCGGAACAGGCGGTTGTTCTTGAAGAAGTGGTTGTGGCCGAAAGCCGCGTGGGCGAGCACCAGCGTCTGCATGGTGAGCGTGTTCTCCTCCATGATGTAGGAGATACACGGCTTGGAGTTGATGACGATCTCGTAGGCGAGCCCGGTGTACCCCTTGCGGTAGAGCATCTCATCGCGGGCAAAATGCTTGCCGAAGGACCAGTGCCGATAGAACAGTGGCATACCCATGGATGCGTAGGCATCGAGCATCTGCTCGGAGCTGATGACCTCGATCTGGTTGGGGTAGACGTCGAGCTCCAGCTCCTCGTGGGCGATCCGCTCGATGGCGTCGTAGACGCGCATCACGTCGCGGTAGTCCCAGTCGAGGCCGGTGAACAGGGGTTGCTGCTGAACCGCCGCATTCGGTGCCATCGGGATCGTCTCCAGTATCTGAAGGTTCAGGAGCTCAGGGTTCAGCGTTCAGGCTTCAGCCCTTGAGTTCAGCCGGTGTGAAGAGCTCCCGGAAGACCGGGAAGATGTCACCCCGCGTTTGCACCCGACGCATGGCCAGGGGCGACTCCGAGCGGGCCAGCCGATCGTAGGCCCGCCACAGGTCGGAAGGGACGTGGAAGGCCTGACCGCCACCGACCTCGATGTAGGCGAAATACTGGCACAGCGGCAGGATCCCGTCGGCCATCAGCCGGGTGGTGGCCGGGTTGTCCGCCGGGGTGTTGTCCCCGTCCGAGGCCTGCGCCCCGTAGATGTTCCAGTCGCTGACGGGATAGCGGTCCTCGATGATGTCACGCATCATCGCCAGCGCCGGCGAGACCAGGGTGCCGCCCGTCTCCCGGGAGTAGAAGAAGGTGTCCTCGTCGACCTCCTGCGCAACGTGGGTATGGCGGATGAAGACGATATCCACATGCCGATAGCGGCGCTCGAGGAAGAGATAGAGGAGCATGAAGAACCGCTTGGCAAGATCCTTCATGTCCTCGGTCATGGAACCGGAGACGTCCATCAGGCAGAACATCACCGCCTGCGAAACCGGCTGCGGGACGTGATCAAAGCGGTTGTAGCGGATATCCACCGGATCGATATAGGGGATGGCCCGGGAGCGCTCCTGCTTGTTCCGGCGCAGCTCGATGAGTTCGCGCAGCCGCTCCGGTTCGGTCCCGGCACGCTCCAGGCGGTCGATCTCCTCATCCAGGGCCTGCAGGTCCTCGCCCTTGGGCCGACGCAGTGCGATGCGCCGGGATAGGGAGTTGCGCATGGTCCGCTCGACGTTCAGGTTCGAGGGCGAACCACTGACCGAGTAGCCCGCCCGCTGCTGCGTGTACTGCTCGGCCTTCTTCACCTGCCGTTTGACCAGATCCGGCAGCTCCAACCCCTCGAAGAAGAGGTCCAGGAACTCGTCCCGGCTGACGGCGAAGGTGAACTCGTCCTCGCCCTCGCCGTCGGGACTGCCCTCCCGTCCGCCACTACCGCCCTGCCCGTCCGGGCGCGGGATGGTGTCACCGACCACGTACTCCTTGTTGCCCGGGACCACGTGCTCGCGCACGCCGCGGCCGGCAGCCTTGCGAAAGCTCGGCTCGTGGAGGCCATCGGCGGGGATGGTGATCTGCTCCCCGCCGGCTACGTCGGTGACCTTGCGGCGACCCGAGGCCTCGTTGACCGCATCCAGCACCTGGCGCTTGGCCCGCCGGAGGAACCGCTGGCGGTTGGCCAGGCTCTTGCCCTTCGGATTGCGGCGCCGGTCGATGATATTGACCAAGGACGCACCCCCCTTGTTGCC
>Ga0207421_10004326_pt1 | contig 16379 bp, 13 predicted proteins | sample SodLakKL_010_SED_4_FD_187542 | JGI IMG/M metagenome (GOLD analysis project Ga0207421, IMG submission 187542) | Alkaline sediment microbial communities from Lake Tanatar, Kulunda Steppe, Russia - 8KL_010_SED (SPAdes) (version 2) | ecosystem: Environmental > Aquatic > Non-marine Saline and... | reverse complement strand
ACCACGATCCGCTGGTGGTGGACATGAAAATTCCCCACAGCGGGTGACCCCGGCGGCTTGATCTGGCAAGGACAACTCCCTCGTGGGCCTGCTAGGCTTTCGTACTAGGTCATAATGACGGGGGATGGATGGACCGCGCTGCCATCGAACTGCGGGGTATTCGCAAGCAGTTCGGAGAAACGGAAGTTCTCAAGGGCATTGATCTGGTGGCCCAGCCCGGCGAGGTGCTGGCATTGATCGGTGCCAGTGGTTCGGGCAAGAGCACCCTGCTCCGTTGTATCAATCTGCTCGAGCAGCCGGATGAGGGTGAAATCACCTTCAATGGCGAAGCCCTGGCGTTGCGCCGCGGTCCTGAGGGCACCCTGGTGCCAGCGGACCGGCATCAAATTACCCGACTGCGGACGGGCATCGGTTTCGTTTTTCAGAATTTCAACCTCTGGCCGCACATGAGTGTCCTCGAAAACGTTATCGAGGCTCCCATGCAGGTTTTGGGGCTTTCCCGCCAGACCGCCGTGGCGGAGGCGGACTCCCTGCTCGAAAAGGTCGGCCTGGCGGACAAGCGGGACAGCTATCCGGCTTTCCTGTCCGGTGGTCAGCAGCAGCGGGCCGCTATCGCCCGGACGCTTGCCATGCGGCCCGGTGCGGTGCTGTTCGACGAGCCCACTTCCGCGCTGGATCCGGAGCTGGTGGGCGAGGTGCTGGCGGTGATCCGGCAGCTGGCGGAAGAGGGCAGGACCATGCTGATTGTCACCCATGAAATGCGCTTCGCCCGCGACGTGGCCCACCGGATTGTTTTTCTCGACGGGGGACGGATTGGCGAAGAAGGTCCTCCAAGCGTGATTTTTCAGAACCCCCGGTCCGACCGGTGCCGGGCCTTTCTGGCCAGCCATCTGGCCAACAACACCACCCAGGAGTGATCACCCATGATTAAAAAGACTTTGCTGCTGATTTCGCTGGCACTGGTAGCGAGCCCCCTGGCCGCCCAGGATTCCATCCGCATCGCGACCGAGGGCGCCTATCCTCCCTTCAACTTTATCGATGGCTCCGGCGAGCCCCAGGGCTTCGATGTCGACATCGCCGATGCCCTCTGTGCCGAGATGAATGCCAACTGTGAGTTGGTGACCCAGGACTGGGACGGCATCATCCCCGGGCTGCTGGCCGGTCGGTATGACGCCATCATCGCCTCGATGTCCATCACGCCGGAGCGTCAGGAAGCGGTGGCGTTCAGCGAGCCTTACTACTCCAACCGGCTGCAGTTCATCGCCCCGGCTGACAGCGATTTCATGCCCGAGGATGCCGAAGGCGCGGTTGTCGGTGCCCAGCGTGCCACCATTGCCGCCCAGTGGATGGAGGAAAACGTGCCGGATGGCAGCCTTCGCCTCTATGACACCCAGGAAAATGCCTATCTGGACCTGGCCAGCGGCCGCGTGGATGCCATCCTGGCGGACGTCTATGTCAGTCATGAATGGCTGGAGAGTGAGGCCGGCGCCGATTTCGAGTTCAAGGGTGATGCCGTATTCGACGACGACAAGATTGCCATCGCCGTGCGCCAGGGCGATGAGGCGCTGGCTGACCGTTTCAGCGCGGCCATCCAGGCCATTCGTGAGGACGGCACCTACCAGGCGATCAACGCGGAGTACTTTCCCTTCGATATCTACTGATCAGGCGCTGTTCATTTAATGGACCTGCAGGGCTTCGGCGCCCAGCTCGCCTCGGGCACCTGGGTCACGGTGCAGCTGGCCCTGGCCAGCATGGCCTGCGCCGTGGTGCTCGGGCTGCTGGGTGCTGCGGCCAAAACGGCCGGGCCGGCGCCCCTGCGCTGGCTCGGTACCGCCTACACCGGCATGGTCCGGGGTCTGCCGGAGTTACTGGTGATCCTGCTGGTGTACTTCGGCCTCGCGGTGGTGATCAATCGCGTGGCATCGGCGCTGGGTTTCGAGGGGCACATTGACCTGTCGCCCTTCGTGGCTGGCGTCATCGCCCTGTCGTTCAACTATGGCGCGTACATGACCGAGGTGTTCCGGGGCGCCCTCGGGACCATCCCACCGGGTCATCGGGAAGCGGCCCAGGCGCTGGGTCTGGGCCGATGGCGCATATTCCGGCGCATTGTCACGCCGCAGATGTGGCGTATTGCGCTACCCGCCAGCGGCAATATATTTCTGTCCCTGCTCAAGGACACGGCCCTGGTGTCCGTGGTGGGCGCCCAGGATCTGATGCGCGAGACCGCCATTGCCGTTGGCTACAGCAAGCAGCCCTTCACCTTCTATCTGGCGGCGGCCATCATCTATCTTGGCCTGACCGCCCTCGCCACGCTCTGCATTCACCTGCTGGAGCGTCGCACCACCCACGGCATTCGGACGCTGGAAGGATGAACTGGCAGGTCATGATCGACAGCCTGCCGGCGCTGCTCCAGGGTGCCCGGGTCACTCTGGAACTGGTGGTGCTCTCCGGGGTGTTGGGGATAATGATTGCGGTGCCAACGGCGATGGCGCGAGTCTCCGCGCACTGGTGGGTCAGGGCGCTGCCGGTGGCCCATATCTACTTTTTCCGCGGTACGCCCCTGCTGGTGCAGATCTATCTGGTCTACTACGGCCTGGGGCAGTTCGAGGTGGTGAGGGATTCAGTGCTCTGGCCCTTCCTGCGCGAGCCCTATTGGTGCGCGATCATCGCATTTACTCTCAATACTTCGGCCTATACCGCCGAGATTCTGCGGGGGGCGATTCAATCGGTCCCACGGGGTGAAATCGAGGCCGCTCAGGCTGTCGGCATGAGCCCTGCCCTGGTCTGGCGACGGATACGCCTGCCCCGGGCTTTTCGCACGGCACTTCCCGCTTACAGCAACGAAGTGATTCTCATGCTCAAGGGCAGCGCCCTGGCAAGCACCATCACGATCATGGATCTCACCGGCGTTGCCCGGACCATTATTGCCCGTACCTACACGCCGTTTGAGTTATTCCTCGCCGCCGGGCTGCTCTATGTGGCGATCACTTTCATCATTCTCGGCGGTTTCCGTCTGCTGGAGCGGCAGCTGACCCGGCATCTCCGAAACGCCTAGGACCCGAGACGTCCCATGGCAGAGCAAATGCCGGGGTCGTGTCCGGGCTGAGCAATCCGCGATGGCGCGGATCGGTCACCCATTCCAACCGGGTCCCAAACACCCGGAAGCCCACGTTCTCATAGAACGGCAGCGCCGCCGCCGAGTCTTCGCTACAGGTGTGCAGCCATACCCGTGTCGCACCCTGCTGCCGAGCCGCGTCCAGGGCGGTCATTAAAAGCGACCGGCCGAGCCCTCGACCCTGCAGGTCCGGCCGCAGTCCACAGTGAAGAATCTCAGTGGCCAGTGGCGGTGCGTGTCTGAGCTCGCAAAAACCGGCGATCCGCCCGTTCAATTCGATCTTGAACCGCTCTTCCCGGGAGTCGCTCAGGCGCCGGCTAAGGGCTTGCATGCCTTTCTCCAGTCGCCCGTGCCACATCCAGGGCGCGCCGACCGCGCGATACACCGCGAGATACTCCGTCAGAGTCGGCTGCCAGGGGGCGCATCCGGGGTCCGGGCGGACGATGGCCTCGATCCCGCGCTCAAGAAAAACGACTCGAGAGCTGTAGCGCCTCGATACGGGATCGTGGCACCGGCGATGGGGAGGGATTGGCGTCATGGTCGTCATGGCGGCACTATAAGCCATCGGCCGTTTCATGGACTGATTGACATTCAGCGGGACAGCGCTGATACCGTGCGTTCGGATTAATGGAAATACTGGCACCGGAGTCTTTGATGGCGGCATTCCGAATATCAGCCTCGGCGTTTATGGCGGCGATGGCTTTAATGGGCATCCTGGCGTTGCCGGGTCCGGCCACGGGCGAGGCGCTGCCGGGTGAGCAGGAGGCCATGGTGGCCGAGGCCAATGAGCTCCTCGAAGACCTCACCGCGCTCCGCGAACAGGCGCTGGCCGAGAACCCGGGTCTGGCGACCCTACAGGAAGAACTGGAAGATCTGGTGACGGTGAAGATGCAGGAGGCGGGCCTGGCGTCGCCCCGTGATGCCCTTCGCGAGCTGCGATCAATGGCTGGGGAGTTGCGGGGCATGGAGGCTGACAGTCCGGAGCGGGCCGACCTGCTGGAGGCCTATCAGGAGTCTCGACGTCAGGTGATGCAAGCGCGGGAGGAGGCCATGCAGGACCGCGAAGTCCAGCAGGCCGAAGCCCGTATGCGGGATCAGTTGATCGAGGTCATGGGCGAGATTGACCCGGAGGCGCCAACGATGATCGAGCGATTCGATGAGCTGCGTGAAGAGCTCTCGGGCATTCGAGAGGGATCTCAATCGGGTGGTTAACGTCGACACCATCAGCGGCCAGGCGGCGGAGTTGACCCTGGCGACGCCGTCGTTGCTGTTCCCCGCCGTCTCCCTGCTGCTGCTGGCGTACACCAACCGCTTTCTGGCGTTGGCCTCGCTGATTCGGGATCTGCAGTCCCAGTACGCCAACACCCAGCGGCAGAGCCTTCTGGCGCAAATCGACAACCTCCGTCGGCGTGTTCGCCTGATTCAATACATGCAGGCCGCCGGCGTCGGCAGTCTTCTGTTCGCGACCAGCAGCATATTTCTGCTTTTTGCGGGTGCCACGGTGGCAGCCCGCGGCCTGTTCGGGGTCAGTCTGGGACTGATGATGGTTTCGCTGCTGTTGTCCGTTCGCGAGATCTGGATTTCGGTGACGGCGCTCAACATTCAGTTGTCCGAAATGGAGTCCCCGCCGTGAACGTCCCGCTGGGTCCCATACTGCCGCAGGCCGATCCGCGTCAATCACTGCGGGTGCGGCGATTCCTGATGGCGGCGATGGTTTACGCGCTGGCCGTCGCCCTGCTTGGCCTGTACGTCCGTCAGGGCCTGCTGGCCTGGAACGAATGGCGGTTCCTGACCCTGCTGATCGTGCTGGTTAATGCCGGCCTTTACGCTCTGCTACGCAGCGGCCGCAACGAACGCTTTGCCGACCCCAGCATGACCGGGCCTCAGATGTTCATGGTCTGTCTGATCATGGGGACGGTGATGTATCTGCTGGATGGCGGGCGGGGCGGCATGCTGCTGCTGTTTCTGGTGCTGTTGATGTTCGGCGTTCTTCGTCTGAATCCCCGGCAGTTCACCGCCCTCGGCGGGTTTGCGCTGTTCTGCTATGCCACGGCCATTGCCGCCGTCTGGCAGCAGCGCCCCGACGCCTTCAATCCTCAGGTGGAGCTTCTTCACCTGGCGGCGCTCAGCACCCTGGTCCCGTGTGGTGGTTTTTTTGCCAGTCACGTCAGTAATCTGAGGCGTTCACTCCGGGAGCGGCAGATCGAGCTGCAGCGCGCCCTCGAACAGGTTCACGACCTGCGGGTGCTGGATCCGCTCACCGGTATCAGCAATCGATCCGCCATGGTCGGCTATCTGGTTCAGGAGATGGAGCGGGCGGAACGACTGGATCAGCCCCTGGCGGTCATCATGATTGATCTGGTGCAGTTCAAGCGGGTCAATCGCGAGTTCGGTCACCCCGCCGGCGATGAGGTGCTCAAGGAAGTGGCTCGTCGCCTCAAGGGCTGTGTACGGGACATTGACGGTCTGGGCCGCTACGGCGGCGAAGAGTTTCTGGTGGTCCTGCCGGATGCGCCAGCGCCGGAAGGTCAGCTGGTTGCCGGTCGACTCCGCAACTGTGTCGAATCCAGCCGCTTCAGCGGCTTGCCAGCCCGTTTCAGTCTCCGCTGCGCGGTGGGCATGGCGTCCATGGAGCCCGGCGACGACGTCTGGAAACTCATCGAGCGGGCCCGCAGTGATGGCGAAGAAAAAATCGCCGCCAGCTGAGCCGGACAGTCCCGAGGTGGCGGCCGCCGACCTCGGGTCCAACAGCTTTCACATGATTGTGGCCCGGCCCCAGCCCCAGGGGCTGGTGATCACTGACCGCATCCGTGAGTCCGTCCGGCTGGCCGCCGGCCTCGACAGTAAGAACCATCTGGATGGCGATGCACGCCGCCGGGCCCTGGAGTGTCTGGCGCGCTTTGGACAGCGCTTGCAGGGGCTGCCCCTGCATGCGGTGCGCGCGGTGGGCACGAATACCCTCCGTCAGCTGCGTCACCGACGAGGCTTTCTGGCCGACGCCGAGTCGGCCCTCGGTTATCCCATCGAAATCGTTTCCGGTTACGAGGAAGCCCGGCTGATCTATCTGGGTGTTGCCCACAGCATTGCGGATGATGATCGGCAGCGTTTGGTGGTGGACATTGGGGGCGGCAGCACGGAGTTGATCATCGGTAAAGCGTTCGCGGCCCGGGAGATGGAAAGCCTGCACATGGGCTGTGTCAGCACCACGGCCCGTCACTTCGCGGATGGGGCCATCACCGAGAAGCGTATGGCGCGGGCAGAGCTGCATGCCCGACGCGAACTCGAACCCATTGTCCAGCGCTACCGGCGCATCGGCTGGGATCGGGTCATCGGCGCCTCCGGCACGATTCGCGCGGTGGAGCGCTGTCTGCGGGTGAACGGCTGGAGTGGTAGCGGCATCGATTCCGTTGGCCTGGCAAGGCTCAGAAACGCGTTGCTCGAGGCGGGTCACGTCCACCGGCTGTCGCTGAATGGCGTCGGTCGGTCCCGGGCCGAGGTGATCGCCGGGGGGGTGGCGGTGTTGTCGGGGATTTTCCAGGCCCTGAAGCTTGAGCACATGGAAGCGTCGGATGGAGCCCTGCGGGAAGGCCTGTTATTCGATCTGCTCGGCCGCATCCGCCATGAAGATGTGCGTGAGGCCACGGTCACGGCGCTGGCGACCCGCTATCACGTGGATGATGAACAGGCCCGGCGAGTGGCCGCCACCGTTGAAGCTTTGCACACCCAGGCGCCAGTGGCCGAGCCGTCATCCACGCGCGGATTCAAAGACATGCTGATCTGGGCGGCCCGGTTGCATGAGGTCGGCCTGGATATTTCGCACAGCCAGTATCACAAGCATGGCGCCTACATCCTCCACCACAGCGACCTGGCGGGGTTTTCCCGCGAGGAGCAGAGCCTGCTGGCCACGCTGGTTCGGGTCCACCGCCGCAAGTTGCCGGTTTGGGCATTCGAGGAGTTGCCGGCGGACTGGCAGGCGCCGGCCCTTCGGCTGGCGGTTCTGCTGCGGCTGTCCGTGGTGCTGAATCGGGCACGCAATCCCGAGATCGTCGTTCCCCGGCGGGTCACAGCCGACGGCACCACCATCACGCTGAAGTTTGGCAAAGAGTGGCTGTCTCAGCGGCCGCTGATCGCCGCCGACCTTGAGGAGGAGGCAGACTATCTGGCCCGCGCCGGGGTCAGCCTGCGAATCGAGTAACTCCGGCCAGCCGGTCAGTGGTCGTCGCTGTAGGTCTCCAGCAGGGTCTGCTGGGCGCTGAGCGGGGTTTGGTCGCCCTCCGGCTGCAGTCGTGTGTATTCGCCGTCGGTGCCCAGCACCCAGGCCTGGGTGTTGTCCTGGAGATAGGTCTCCAGATCGTGGATGACGCGATCCCGGAGCGATTTTTCCAACAGGGGGAAGCCGGTTTCCACCCGGCGGAAGAAATTGCGCTCCATCCAGTCCGCCGAGGCACAGAACACCTCGGGCTCGCCATTGTTCTCGAAAAGAAAGACCCGGGTGTGCTCCAGGAAGCGGCCAACAATGGATCGCACCTGGATGTTTTCGCTGACTCCGGGCAACCCCGGGCGCAGGCTGCACATGCCGCGCACGATCAGGTCGATGCGCACTCCGGCACGGGAGGCGCTGTACAGGGCCCGTATCACCCGCGGTTCCACCAGCGAGTTGACCTTGGCCACCAATCGCGCCGGACGGCCGGCTTCGGCATGGGCCTGCTCCCGGGCAATGCGCTCGAGCACCCCCTGATGCAGGGAAAACGGGGACTCCAGGAGATGGGTCAGCTCGGAGACCTTGCCCAGGCTGGTGAGCTGCATGAAAACCCGGTGGACATCCTCGCCGATGGCGGCATTGGCCGTGAGCAATCCGTAGTCGGTGTAGAGGCGCGCCGTGCGGGAGTGGTAGTTGCCCGTACCGAGATGGGTGTAGTGGCGCAGTCGGCGTCCCTCACGCCGAACCACCAGCATCATCTTGGCGTGGGTCTTGTGCCCGACCACGCCGTACACCACGTGGGCGCCGGCTTCCTGAAGGCGATTGGCCAGTTGGATATTGGCCTCTTCGTCAAAGCGTGCCCGCAGCTCAATCACCACGGTGACTTCCTTGCCGGCCCGGGCGGCGGTCACCAGGTGGTTGACCACCGCCGAGTCCGGGCCGGTTCGATAGAGGGTCTGCTTGATGGCCAGCACGTCCGTGTCCTGGGCAGCCTGGCGCAGCATTTCCACCACCGGCGCAAACGACTCGAACGGGTGGTGCAACAGCAGGTCACCCCGGCGCATGGTCTTGAACAGGTCCATGCCGTGGTGGGCGGCGGGCGGCACCCCGGGCGTGAAGCCCGGGTATTTCAGGTCGGGTCGATCCACCAGATCGCAGACCGCCAGCAGGCGGTTCAGGTTGACCGGACCATCCACCTGGTAGAGGGCCTCTTCCTCCAGCTCGAACTCCTGGAGCAGGAACCGGGCCATGTGCTCCGGGCAGTTAGATGCCACTTCCAGGCGCACCGCATCGCCATAGCGGCGGGACTGCAGCTCGCCCTCCATGGCCCGGAGCAGGTCATCCACCTCTTCCTCGTCCACGTAGAGGTCACTGTTGCGTGTGACCCGAAACTGATAGCAACCCGTGGCTTCCATGCCGAGAAACAGGTCGGAGACATGGGCATGAATGATCGACGAGAGAAAAACGAAGTCGTGGGGGCCGTTACCCGGCTCGCCTGGCGGCAGCTGGATAATCCGGGGCAGGGCACGAGGCGCCTGCACCACCGCCATGCCGCTGTTGCGGCCAAAGGCGTCCCGGCCTTCCAGCGACACGATGAAGTTCAAGCTTTTGTTCAGCACCTGCGGGAACGGATGGCTCGGATCCAGTCCCATGGGCGTGAGAATCGGCAGCAGGGAATTTTCGAAGTACTCCCGGATCCAGCGTCGCTGCTCGGCGCTCCACTCATCCCGGCGCAGAAACCGAATGCCGGCCTCGGCCAGGGCCGGCATCAGACCGTCGTTGAGCAGCTGATACTGAGTGTCCACCAGCCCGTGGGCCCGTTGGCTGATGTCGCGCAGGACTTCCTGAGGGGTTCGTCCATCCGGACCGCTCTGCGACACCCCCATTTCCTGGGCCTGGCGCAGACCCGCTACCCGGATCTCGAAGAATTCATCCAGATTGGAGCTGGCGATGCAGAGAAACTTGAGCCGCTCCAGCAAAGGCGTCCGAGTGTCCTCCGCCTGGGCGAGCACTCGGCGGTTGAATTCCAGCAGACTGATCTGGCGGTTGGTGTAGAGCTCGGGGTTGTGGAGATCCGGTGCATCCATGGTGGGAAGCCTTGCCATGATCCGCTCAGGGTCACTCAGTCCTGTTACGGGCTGATGACAGGCAGACGTTCACGAAAGGTTGCCGGCATACGGACCACCCGCCGGCGCGCATAGTCAAAAAACACGATCCGGGTTCGGGCTCGCGCAATGGTCCGGCCATCATGATCCCGCACCAGCTCATAGAAGAAGTCACAGCTGCTGCGGCGATAGTCGTCGACGCCCACCGAGATGGTCAGTACGTCTCCGGCGAAGCCCTCCGCCATGAACAGGATGCGGGCGTCCACCACGATGACGCCAGCGCCACAAACGTCGCCTTCGTCTCCGCCCATGGCCGCCAGCAGCGCGGCCCGCGCCTCCTGGCAGTACATCAGCACGCGCTCATTGCCCATGTGACCGCCCTGATTGACGTCCGTGACCCGAATCGCCAGGGAATGCCGGAACGCCATCCGCTCCGGCGGGACGATCGTCAGCGAATGATCCGCCATCAGGGTCAGGCGACCCGGTTGTAGCCGTTCAGCGCCGCCACCCGATACCCCTCGGCCATGGTCGGATAGTTGAAAGTGGTATTCATGAAATAGCGCAGGGTATTACCCGGTGCCGGTTGGGCCATGATGGCCTGGCCGATGTGAACAATTTCCGCCGCCTGGTCCCCGAAGCAATGAATACCCAGCAGCTCCAGGCTCTCGGCGTGAAACAGAATTTTCAGCATGCCCACGGTCTGCCCGGAAATCTGGCCCCGGGCCAGGTCCTTGAAGAAGGCGTGTCCCACTTCATAGGGCACCCGGGCTTCGGTGAGCTCCTGCTCCGTCCGGCCCACCGAGCTGATTTCCGGAATGGTGTAAATTCCGGTGGGCACATCCTGGGCCAGGCGGTAATTGCAGTGGCCTTCAAGCATGTGAGTGGCCGCATAGCGTCCCTGGTCGTAGGCGGCGCTGGCCAGGCTGGGATAGCCGATCACGTCACCGACGGCATAGATATGGGGCTGAGCGGTCTGGAAATCGTGGTTGACCTCCAGTTGCCCCCGACCGTTTGGCATAACCCCCAGCGATTCGAGGTTCATGCCATCGGTATTGCCGGTTCGGCCGTTGGCCCACAGCAACAGGTCGCCACGCAGGCGCTTGCCGGACTTCAGGGTCAGCGTCACGCCCTGTTCATCGGCTTCAATGCCCTCGTATTCCTCCCGATGGCGAATCAGCACCCCGTGCTCGCGAAGGTGATAAGACAGCGCGTCGGAGATTTCATCATCCAGGAATGCCAGCATGCGATCGCGGGTGTTGATCAGGTTCACCTTGACCCCCAGTCCGCGAAAAATGGACGCGTACTCGCTGCCGATCACCCCGGCGCCGTAAATGATCATGTTGCGCGGCGTGTGGTCCAGGTTGAGGATCTGGTCGCTGTCGCAGATGCGGGGGTGGGAGAAGTCCACGTCATCGGGCCGATAGGGGCGGGAGCCCGCAGCGATCAGGAAAAAATCCGCGGTGACACGGGTGACGCGACCCTCCGGCGTGTCGATTTCCAGGGTGTGATCATCGACGAAGCGGGCCTTGCCATTGATGACCGGAACATCATTGCGCTGGTAGAACCAGCTTCGCAGACCGACCTGCTGATCGATGACCTGGCCGGCATGCCGCAGCATGGTGGGAAAGGACACATGACGCGGCTCACCGGCTTCCCGGAACAGGGGTGAGCTGTTGAATTCCATCAACCGCCGGACGTTATGCCGCAGCGCCTTGGACGGGATGGTGCCCCAGTGGGTGCATCCGCCCCCGACTTCCCGGTAGTGCTCCACCACCGCGACCCTGCGTCCGCCCTTGGCAATTTTCATCGCGGCGCCTTCACCGCCGGGCCCGCTTCCCAAGACAATGACGTCGTAATGGCTGCTGGTCATGGCACTCCGTCCTGCTCAACCCCGGCCGGTGACTGAATCCGCATGATAACAGTTGCACCCCGGGCAAACATTTTGGTCTGACCAGATCTTTATGGCAGCCCCCGTCTCGGTTAATGTAGCCACGGGTTAACAATCAACGGGCAAGACTTTAGATCAGTCAAGGGAGGAGACATGGGCGAGTACAAGCAGGTGGCCGGACTGCAGGTGTCATCGGCACTGCACGAGCTGATCACCAATGAGGCACTGCCCGGAACCGGTGTTGATGCTGCGGCGTTCTGGCAGGGGCTGGCAGATCTCGTCCACGAGCTGGGGCCCCGTAATCGGGCGCTGCTCGACGAGCGGGATCGTTTGCAGCAGCAGATCGATCAGTGGCATCAGGACAACCCCGGCGCCGAGCAGCAACCCGCCTACCGGGCATTTCTGGAGTCCATCGGCTATCTGCGGCCAGAACCCGAGGACTTCGAAATCAGCACCGCCAATGTTGATCGAGAGATCGCCGAGGTGGCGGGCCCTCAGCTGGTGGTGCCGGTCAACAACGCCCGGTACGCCCTCAATGCCGCCAACGCGCGCTGGGGCAGTCTCTATGACGCCCTCTACGGGACGGATGCAATCGCCGACGAAGCCGGTGCCGAGCGCGGCGGAGCGTTCAATCCGGAACGCGCCCGGCGAGTGGTCGCCTGGGCAGCGGCGTTTCTGGATGCCAACTATCCCCTGAAGTCCGGCAGTCATGCCGACGTCAGTGCCTACCGGGTGGTGGCCGCCGATGGTGGTCATGCGCTGCAGGTGGTCCTCGACGGCGGTGGCGAAACCACACTGGCGACGCCACAGCAGTTCGTCGGCTTTGCCGGCGGTGAAAGCCCCTCGGCGGTGCTGCTCCGCCACAACGGGCTTCACGTGGAGATCAGCATCGATCCGGAGGATCCCATCGGCCGCAATCATGCGGCGGGGGTTCGAGACCTGGTACTGGAGTCCGCGGTGACGGCCATCCAGGATTGCGAGGACTCCGTAGCGGCGGTGGACGGCGAAGACAAGGCGCTGGTTTATCGCAACTGGCTGGGCCTGATGCGCGGCGATCTCGAGGAGCGTTTTCACAAGCAGGGCCGGGAAGTGGTCCGAACCCTCAATCCCGACCGGCAGTACACCGGCACGGATGGCGCACCCCTGACGCTGCCCGGCCGCAGCCTGTTGCTGGTGCGCAACGTGGGACACCTGATGACAACGCCGGCGGTGCTCGACGGTGATGGCAATGAAATTCCGGAGGGCATTCTCGACGCCCTGTGCACGTCGATGATCGCCATGCATGATCTCAAGCGCGACGGCGGCAATAGCCGTGCCGGCAGCGTTTATATCGTCAAGCCGAAGATGCATGGTCCCGACGAAGTCGCCCTGACCGTCGAACTGTTCAGCCGAGTCGAGTCGGTGCTGGGTCTGCCCGCCAACACCCTGAAAGTGGGCGTCATGGATGAGGAGCGCCGAACCACGCTCAATCTCAAGGCCTGCATTCACCAGGCCCGGGAGCGGCTGATTTTCGTCAACACCGGATTCCTGGACCGCACTGGCGACGAAATCCACACCAGCATGGAAGCCGGGCCGATGATCCGGAAGGGCGAGATGAAGCAATCCCGCTGGCTCAATGCCTATGAGGATCACAACGTGGATGTGGGGCTGGCCTGCGGGCTGCCGGGGCACGCCCAGATCGGCAAGGGCATGTGGGCGATGCCGGATTTGATGGCGGATATGCTTGAGGCCAAGATCGGCCATCCGCGGTCGGGTGCCAACTGTGCCTGGGTGCCGTCACCCACCGCGGCGACCCTGCACGCCACCCATTACCACCAGGTGGATGTCCGGGCGAAGCAGTCCGAGCTGGCGGGCGCCCGCCGTGCCACCATCGACGACCTGCTCACCGTGCCAGTCGCCGGTTCGCCGGACTGGAGCCCGCAGGCCATCCGTGAGGAACTGGACAACAACTGCCAGAGCATTCTCGGCTATGTGGTCCGCTGGGTGGACCAGGGCATCGGCTGTTCGAAGGTGCCTGACATCAAGGACGTGGCCTTGATGGAAGACCGGGCCACCCTGAGGATCTCCAGCCAGCTGCTGGCCAACTGGCTGCACCATGGCGTGATCAGCGAGGAGCAGGTGATGGAGACCATGAAGCGGATGGCCGCGGTGGTGGATCGGCAGAATGCCGATGATCCCACCTACACGCCCATGGCTCCGGGGCTCGAGGGCGCGGCGTTCCGGGCGGCCTGTGACCTCGTGCTCAAAGGCCGGGAGCAGCCCAGCGGATACACCGAACCCCTGCTGCACGCCTATCGGCTGGCGCTGAAGCGGGGCGGGTGATAACCCGCGCCGCCCCGGCGGTGTTTGCCCAATAAAAAAGCCCGGCTCATGCCGGGCTTTTTTGTGGGTCGAGGCACCCTCGACCCGCCACCGCCTGGAGGATCAGGCGGCCTGCTGAGACCGCTGCGCCAGCTCCCGGAGCACGTAGTGCAGGATGCCGCCGTTGCGGAAGTACTCCCACTCGGTGGGCGTGTCGATCCGCACCTTGGCGTCGAAGCTTTTCACTTCGCCATCCGGAGTGACCGCCCGAACCGTGATGCTGGAGGGTTCGGCGTCGAGGCTTTCAATACTGAAGGTCTCCTCACCGGTCAGCCCCAGGCTTTCCGCGCTGTCGCCTTCATTGAACTGAAGCGGCACCACGCCAAAACCCACCAGGTTGGAGCGATGGATCCGCTCGTAGCTCTCGGCGATCACGGCCCGCACGCCCAGCAGGGCCGTGCCCTTGGCCGCCCAGTCGCGGCTGGAGCCGGTGCCGTATTCCTTGCCGGCCAGCACCACCAGCGGCGTGCTCTCCTGCTTGTAGCGCATGGCGGCGTCATAGATCGACGTCTGCTCACCGGTGGGGAAGTAGGTGGTCCAGCTTCCCTGGGTGCCGGGTGCCAATTCGTTTTTCAACCGCACATTGGCGAATGTGCCCCGCATCATGACTTCATGGTTGCCGCGGCGTGAGCCGTAGCTGTTGAAGTCCTGTGGCATGACGCCGAGCTCCTGCAGATACTGACCCGCCGGGCTATCCGCCTTGATGGCGCCTGCCGGAGAGATGTGGTCGGTGGTGATGGAATCCCCCACCTTGACCAGACACCGGGCCTGTCGGATTTCGGTGACTTCACCCGGCTCAAGCCCCATCCCTTCGAAGTAAGGGGGGTTGCGGACATAGGTGGAATCCGGCCATTCGTAGATCTCGTCCTCAGCGGCCGGCAGCTGCTGCCAGGCCTTGGACCCCTCGAACACGTTGGCGTACTGCTCGCGGTACATCCGCGAGTTGATGTTTTCCTCGATGATGTCGGAGATCTCTTTCTGGGTGGGCCAGATGTCCTTGAGATACACCGCCTTGCCATCCTGGTCATGGCCGATGGGCTCACTGGAGAGATCCTTGGCCACATTGCCGGCCAGCGCGTAAGCCACCACCAGGGGCGGCGAGGCCAGGTAGTTGGCGGGCACATCCGGATGGATGCGTCCCTCGAAGTTGCGGTTACCTGACAGCACGCCGGATACCATGAGATCGCCTTCACGAATGGCATCGGTGATCTCGTCCGACAGCGGTCCCGAGTTGCCAATGCAGGTGGTGCAACCGAAGCCCACCACATGAAAGCCCAGATCCTCCAGCGGCTTCATGAGGCCGGCGTCGTTGAGATAGGCGGGCACCACCTGGGATCCCGGCGCAAACGATGTCTTCACCCAGGGTTTGGTGGTCAGACCCCGGTCATGGGCTTTCTTGGCCACCAGCCCAGCGGCGACCAGCACCGCCGGGTTGGAGGTGTTGGTGCAGGAGGTAATGGCCGCGATAACCACATCGCCGTGGTTCAGCGTGAACTGCTTGCCGTTCTGCTCGACGTTGACGGCACCGATCTCATGCCAGTGGCTGTTGCCCGGCGCGGTATCGCCGCCTTCGCCTTCGAAGCGGGCCTCGTCCTCGTCGGGCATCGCACCGCGGGCCTGGAGCTCTTCTTCCAGGAAGTTCAGGAAAGCCGGCTTGGCATCGGTGAGGGCAATCCGGTCCTGCGGCCGCTTGGGACCCGCGATACTCGGGACCACGTCACTGAGATCCAGCTCGACCACGTCGCTGTACTCGGCATGGCGGGAACCGGTCTCACGCCACATGCCCTGCTGGCGGGCATAGGCCTCAACCAGTGCGATGGTTTCTTCATCACGGCCCGAGACCCGCAGATACTCGATGGTCTCGGCGTCAATCGGGAAGATGCCGCAGGTGGCGCCGTATTCCGGTGCCATGTTGGCAATAGTGGCCCGGTCCGCCAGCGGCAGGTTGTCCAGACCGTCGCCGAAGAATTCCACGAACTTGCCAACCACGCCTTTCTTGCGCAGCTTCTCGGTGACAGTCAGCACCAGATCCGTGGCAGTGGCGCCCTCGCGGAGCTGGCCGGAGAGCTTGAATCCGATTACTTCGGGAATGAGCATGGTGATGGGCTGGCCGAGCATGGCGGCCTCCGCCTCGATACCACCCACGCCCCAGCCGAGCACACCCAGACCGTTGACCATGGTGGTGTGGGAGTCGGTCCCGACCAGCGTATCCGGATAGGCAAAGGTGCCCTCATCGGTTTCCTTGGTGAACACGGTCTTGGACAGGTATTCCAGGTTGACCTGATGCACGATGCCGGTCCCCGGCGGAACCACCCGGAAATTGGAGAAGGCCTTCTGGCCCCAGCGCAGGAACTTGTAGCGCTCTTCGTTGCGTTTGAACTCGATGCGCTGGTTCAGATCCAGGGCGTTGGAGGCCCCGAAGTGGTCGACCATGACGGAGTGGTCGATCACCAGATCCGCCGGCTCCAGCGGATTGATGAGGTTGGGATCGCCACCGAGTTTCTTCATGGCATCGCGCATGGCAGCAAGGTCAACCACCGCGGGAACGCCGGTGAAGTCCTGCAGGACCACGCGGGCCGGCATGAATGAAATCTGCTCGCCAGGGCCGCCCTTGGGGTCCCACTGACAGAGCGCGTCAATCTGCTCGGTGGTGACGTTTTTGCCATCCTCCTTGCGGAGAAGGTTTTCCAGGAGGATCTTCAGTGAGAA
>Ga0207421_10004324_pt1 | contig 16380 bp, 14 predicted proteins | sample SodLakKL_010_SED_4_FD_187542 | JGI IMG/M metagenome (GOLD analysis project Ga0207421, IMG submission 187542) | Alkaline sediment microbial communities from Lake Tanatar, Kulunda Steppe, Russia - 8KL_010_SED (SPAdes) (version 2) | ecosystem: Environmental > Aquatic > Non-marine Saline and... | reverse complement strand
AGAACTCTGAGCAATTCATCAACTCCCGCTGGCCTGGCCAAATCTCTGGCTATCAACCATTCTGCCGCATAGCCTATGGATGTACACACTTCCAGAGGAGTATCGCAATTTTTGCCCAGCAAAGTAGCTTTGTGGCGGCAACTGCACAAAGAGAGCGCGCCCCCACCTGCATCTCGGATCATTTCGGAGGCCTTCTCATAATTTAAAACCTCTGTTTCCACTTCATGAGGCATTAATCTTTCATAAGCCCGGGCCTTAAACATTTTAGTTTCGCCGCCAAAAACTTCTTCCGGCACTCCCTCTTCATTGAGATATTGTTCAAACAAAGAAGCTAGCTCTTGCATGGGAAGATGTTCATTGCTACGCATGAAAGTGTACTCGAAAAAGCCCACTACCATTGGAGAAAGCAGATAGTAAGTCGTTTCATTTTGAGTAAATTCTATTACCAGACCTCGGTTGGACATTTCTTGTAAATTGTCCTGTAAAGTCTCCGCTGGAAGCTCTGTATTCTTTTGTAAGTTCTCAAATGTGCAAGGCATTAGAGGAAATTTGCTGCCAATTTCTGCTTCTCTTTCCCCATATAAATGCTTTAAAATTTGAATTAAAGTAGGAGTTAAAGGTGCTCCTGCCGGATTTTTTTCCAGGCGGTGAGCTAGTTCATGATATACATCGTTTTTAGAATGATTAAGATGCCCCATCTGAATAGAACCTCCTTTTCCGAGTAACCCGGGGATTCCGGGCAATCAATTATCTTTATTTGACAACGGTTTTATTTCTACATAATTAAAACCATCCCACTCTTTCACCGGGTAATCAACTTTATTTACCCGCAAATATTCTTCATTGGTGGGAACTGCCACATAAACCTTACTTTGGGAAAATGCTTCCGGGTACATTTTTAATATAAAATTATCTTCCCGGGCAATAGTTTTATCAATCTGGGCACCGGGAAAGATGTGCCCGGTAGCGCCTAACAAATAAGGCTTCTCAGGACGGGCTGCAACTTTACGAAAACAAACAGTTTGGTGAGCCATAACTTCAATACTTTCGTAATCTTTCTTAAGAAAATGCTCGGGATTAAAATAAACACCTTTGTCTATCTTAGCATGTTTGGAATGATCTCCCAGGTTGACCAGCGCTAGATATTCATGCTTCCCTATTTTAAATTTAATCCGGTAAAGATTATCTTCTTTGTTTATATCCGAAATTTCTTTTTTCCTATGGAGGGGAAAAGCGCTCCAAAATAAATTCATCTGCTCTTCCGTATATTCAGCCACATTATCCGAAAAAGAAACAAGCCCGCCTAACAAATGATTGAGGAAAAACAAGGTATAGCGTTGCCTGAAGTTCATTTTGTTGAAATTTGCTCCCGGCTTGCCATCCCCCAAAATAAACGCGTCGGGATCATTGCGAAAAGCAAGGCCATCCAAATGATACCTTCCCAGGGTGCTGCACAAAGAATTCACCGTGGAAATACGCTCTCTGATATTTAGCATTTTCAAAATCTGAAAATCCCAGAAAGGAGCCACATCACTTCCGATTCGGCAATAATCCACCTTGCCTATTGCGGCACCCAAGGGCACTCCGCAACCCAAAAGCTGAGATCCCTTAGCCAAACTGTGCAGAAACTCCATTGCCTCGCACATTATTTCTCCCCTGGAACGCCCCTCTCTGGGCAACAAAGCCACTGCATAAAGAAAATCCAGTTTGAGAAATTCAAAGCCCCATTCTTCCTGGACAGTTTGGAAAACTTGCCTTAAATATTCTCGTACCTCTTTATTGTAGAAATCCAGTGCAAAAAAAGTACCGCTCCAAAGTGGATTCCAGCCGGCTTTCACCGGCTTGCCTTTTTCATCCCTTAAAAGCCATTGAGGATGAATTTTATAGAGGCGGGAATTTTGCTCGCAAATAAAAGGCGCCAGCCAAAGCCCGGGTTTATGGCCGTAATTTCTTATGCGATGGGCTAATTCTTTCATGCCGGAAGGAAATTTATCATTAACCTCTAACCAGTCCCCTACCGCTTTTTGATAACCATCATCTATCTGAAAAACATCCACTGGAATATTTTCTTTGTGTAAAGCCTCCAAGTTGATATCCACAAGTTCTTCCGAAATATCAGTATAATAATTATACCAGCTATTCCAGGCCATCATGTGAGGAGCATCATCTCGATAGCGCTCCCAATGCCCAAAATACTCTTGAAATAGTTCTTGCTCCCTAGCCTGGCCTATGTAAATTTGTAAAAGCAAATAATCTTCCCCGGGGTAAACTATTGCCCCCCGGCAATCACGCCGGAGAATCATTTTGCCTTTTTTAAAATCATAATCAAAAAGAGTATACCCATAGGACTCATCTATTGAACCAAGCAAAAAAAGTTGATCGGGCATGGTGCGGAAATAAGTATAGGTCCACGAATGAAGCTTTCCCCGCCTCCCTGAATATTTATGGAAATCATAATCTCCGTAAGGGCCTGTGGCAAAACGGGAAAGGGAAAATACAGGCTCCAGCCTATCATTTTTCCCCATTTCCTGGCTAGAACTCCAGGACTGAAATCCATTTACCATCATCAAGCTGTCTTTATCCACTTCCAAGAAAGCTTCTAATTGAAAATCTACCAGCTCTATATTTTCATTGGCAGTTAGTTTTAGGCTCAAAATTTCCCCAAAAGCTGTTTTTCGCCTTTCTGGAATTACAGAACACTCAACCTCACTGCTGGTGAGATCCTGAAAAAGAATTTTCTTCTCCAGATTATGATAATACCTGTAAACCAGTTGAGCCTCTCCAAACATATCTTTCATCCTCATCGTCTACTTTCATAAAGTATTATTTTATTCCTCCCACTTTAATGAACGCTCAACAGCTTTTTTCCATCCCTGGTATTTGCTTTCTCTTTCTTCTTCACTCATCTGGGATTTAAAACAAGTATCTTCCTGCCACAATGAAGCTATTTCACTTTGGTTAGCCCAAACTCCTACAGCCAAACCTGCAAGATATGCTGCTCCCAGCGAAGTTGTTTCGGTATTCGCGGGACGGCGCACAGGCAAATTAATCATATCTGCCTGAAACTGGAGGAGAAAATCATCCCCCACCGCTCCTCCGTCCACTTTGAGCTCTTTCAAAGAAATGCCAGATTCACCTTTCATTAGTTCCAGCACATCCCGGCTTTGATAAGCCATGGATTCTACAGCTGCACGCGCCAGATGAGCCCGGTTAGTCCCCCTGGTAATTCCTATGAGCAAACCCCGGGCATAAGGATCCCAGTAGGGAGCTCCAAGTCCTACAAAAGCGGGTACCAGGTAAACTCCTGCCGTATCAGGAACCTGAGCACACAGCTCTCTCACCTGGGGCGCCTCTTCTATAATCCCCAGACCATCTCGCAGCCACTGGATTGCAGCCCCGGTGATAAAAATACTGCCCTCCAGAGCATATTCAACTCTATCATTGAATCCCCAGGCTATAGTAGTTAGCAAACCCGAGTCAGATAAAACTATCCTCTCTCCAGTGTTCATCAACAAAAAACTTCCAGTTCCATAAGTATTTTTAGCCATACCCGGCTCGAAACAAGCTTGTCCAAATAGGGCAGCCTGCTGATCACCTGCAATACCACTTATGGGCACCTCTATATCCAGGAAACTGGCAGGATCAGTATGCCCTACTACGGTGCTGCTAGGTTTTGGTTCCGGTAAAACATCTGATGGAATTTCCAAAATGTCCAAAAGTTCCTGATCCCACTTTAACTGATGAAGATTAAAAATAAGAGTGCGGGAAGCATTGGAATAATCAGTTACATGAACATTCCCACCAGTTAAGCGATATACCAACCAGCTGTCTATTGTCCCCCAGGCCAAGTTCCCTTTTTGGGCTGCTTCTTTCACTTCATTTACATTCTGTAAAGCCCAGGACAACTTGGTTCCTGCAAAATAAGGATCTAAAAGCAATCCAGTTTTTTGGCGAAATAATTCTTCATATCCCTTTTGCTTTAAATTATCGCACACGGAAGCAGTCCGCCTACACTGCCACACAATAGCATTTGAAAGTGGCTTTCCTGAAGACCTATCCCAGAACACAGAAGTTTCTCTCTGGTTGGTGATGCCAATGGCCGCTATCTGGTTTTTGGAAATACCTGCTTTATTAATAGCACTGGAAGCAGTTTGGCAAACGGCTTCCCAGATTTCTTCCGGATCATGCTCCACCCAACCCGGCTGAGGGAAATACTGCTTATGCTCCTGATTTACAGTAACTTGAGGCGTAGAATTTTCATCCCAGATCATAACCGTAGTTCCCGTCGTTCCCTGGTCAATGGTTAGCACGTACTTCATTTAGTTACCTCCTCCAGAATAATTCTCATGTCAATTGCAACCAACATACAATAATTATTTTAAGATTAATTCTCCTCAATGAACTAGTTATCCTGCATGAAATAAAATTTACCTTGCTTATGTAAGCAAGGTGCTAACAATCCAAATATCAATTTTTGGGGATAAAAAAATTTCAAATGATATAACTAAGAAAGATAATAAAATGAAACAAATAAACCGTATACAGAAAATCTTCCTGTTAAATGATTATATATTAAAATAAGGCGGTTCGTTTTGTTGTTGCCGCAGATTTTTTTGCTCAATAGCCAGATCAGCTAGCGTCACAGATTCTAGCTCTTCACATATTACCTCTTTTACTCTGGTCCAAATCTTGCGTACCACGCATAAGTCAATACGTCCACAAGTATCAGGGTTTTCCACACAAGAAACTGGAGCCAGTGAACCTTCTGTTGTCCTTAAAACTTCCAGCAAAGTTACCTCTTCCGGCGGCAACGACAAATAATATCCACCATGACTCCCTTTCTGGGTTAAAACATAACCATCAGTTCGCAAAAATGTCATTATCTGTTCCAGGTACTTTTCTGATATTTCCTGTCTTCGGGCAATCTCTTTTAATTGAAGAGGGCCCTGGGCATACTCGATAGCAAGCTCAACCATAGCTCGCAAAGCATAACGTCCCTTGGTAGACACACGCAAATTTATCCTCCTTTAACAAACATATAATATCGCTTACTCATAACAGCAAATTTATTTTGATTCACTGTCCAGGTTAAAGACCCTATTCTATGAAATAGTTATCAATCTCATATTATCAAGCAAAAAAGGATTACTCCCCTATTTCTCTTAAATCAAAAGGAGTTTCCTGGTATACATAGTAATTCAACCAGTTCATGAAAAGCAGATGAGCATGTCCCCGCCACTTAACCACCGGTTCTTGGTTTGGGTCATCGTCAGGGAAATAGTTACGGGGTATATTTATGTCCAAGCCTTTTTCCAAATCACGTTCGTATTCTTCTTTTAAAGTAAGAGAGTCGTATTCAGCATGACCAGTCACAAATATTTGCTTTCCATCCTTTCTGGAAACAACATAAACCCCTGCTTCATCTGATTCTGCCAATATCTCCAGATCATTCACTTTCTCAATATCCTCTCTTCTTACCTCAGTATATCGGGAATGAGGAACATAAAACAAATCATCAAACCCCCGCATCAACTGAGATTTTTTATTAACAACTCTATGGCTAAACACACCAAACAATTTTGAATCCAGGGAATATTTAGGAATGCCGCAATGGTGATAAAGGCCTGCCTGCGCTGCCCAACAAAGGTACATAGTTGAAAAAATATTTTTCTTAGCCCAATCCATTATCTCTTTAAGTTCATTCCAGTAATCTACTTCCCCAAACTCAAGGTGTTCAATAGGTGCCCCGGTAATAACCATTCCATCAAATTTTTGATCCTTAATATCGTCAAAAGTGCGGTAAAACTTTCGCAAGTGCTCCTGGGAGGTATTCTTGGAAATATGCTGGTTAGAATGGACCAGCACTATGTCCACCTGTAAAGGGGTGTTTCCCAGAAGCCGCAAAATCTGAGTTTCAGTTACAGTCTTTACGGGCATCAAGTTTAGTATTACTATCTGCAGAGGTCTTATATCCTGACGATAAGCCCTCTTTTCAAACATGACAAATATATTTTCGTCCATCAAGGTTTCGGCTGCTGGCAAGTTGTCTGGAATTTTAATAGGCATAAAACCTACTCCTTTTCCTAAAATTATTCTTATTTTACCTAAATCCAAAATAATGGGAAAACAATTCAAGCCTTAACCGACTTAAACTTAATCCCAATACTTATACTATAAACATTTTTCCTTTATCTTAAACTGCTTTGCGCAATGCCTGATCAAGGTCATTTATTAGATCATCAACATTTTCTATACCTATGGATAATCTAATCATTTCCGGAGTGGAGCCAGCTGCAATCTTATCCTTTTCAGAAAGCTGTGAATGGGTGGTACTCGCCGGATGAATTACCAGGGACTTGGCATCTGCCACATTAGCCAACAAAGAAAATAGCTCCAGGCTTTCAATAAATCTTTTGCCGTTTTCTTCTCCTCCTTCTATGCCAAAAGTAAATATAGACCCCGGCCCTTTAGGAAAATACTTTTGGGCCAACTCGTAATACTTATTTCCTTTTAACCCTGGATACTTAACCCATGCTACACAAGGATGATCATGCAAAAATTCCGCTATCTTTTGAGCGTTGGAAACATGCCTTTCTACTCGCAACGAAAGTGTTTCCAACCCCTGTAAAAAAAGAAATGCGTTAAAGGGACTTAAAGCCGCCCCAGTATCTCTTAATAGCTGAACCCGTATCTTCATTATATATGCAAGGGAGCCAAAATGCTCCACATATTTTAACCCATGATAACTGGGATCAGGCTCAGTTAATCCCGGAAATTTTCCGCTACTCTTCCAATCAAAATTACCGGAATCCACAATTATTCCACCAATGGAAGTACCGTGTCCTCCAATAAATTTAGTAGCTGAGTGTACTACTATGTCCGCTCCATGATCTATAGGCCTGATAAGATAAGGAGTACCAAAAGTATTATCAACGATAAGGGGCAAACCATTTTCATGGGCTATTTTAGCAACTTCCTCTATATCAATAATATTGGTTTCAGGATTCCCAATACTTTCAATAAATAACGCTTTGGTTTTGTCCGTGATAGCCTTGGCAAAATTTTCCGGAGCATCCGGATTTACAAAGCGAGTAGTAACTCCCATTTTCGGCAATGTAATAGCAAAAAGGTTATATGTGCCTCCGTAAAGAGTGCTCGCTGAAACTATTTCCTCACCTGCTTCCGCAATATTCAAAACAGCATATGTAATAGCCGCAGAGCCAGAAGCCACAGCAAGACCACCAGCGCCCCCCTCCAGGACTGCCATCCTTTCAGCCAGCACTTCGTTAGTCGGGTTCATCATACGCGTATAAATATTACCCGGCTTCTGAAGGGCAAATAATTCAGCAGCGTGTTCTGTATTTTCAAAGACATAAGAAGTAGTTTGGTAAATTGGAACCGCTCTTGAGCCAGTAGCCGGATCTGGCTCCTGCCCAGCATGAACTTGTAAAGTCTCAAAACCCGGTTTCTTTTCCTGCATAAAGATTCTCTCCTTTTATATTTTTAGATTTAACACCCTAAGTTATTATTCCTATTGCTTTGGTAGGGATTTAATATATAATTTTACTCATTGCCTGCTTACTTGTCAAGAAACTATCACCTAAAACTTCAATTTTATTAATATTATCTTTAAGAATTCTTTTGGCAGGATTCTACAAAAGCTTTAAAAATAATTTTGGATGATTGGTCTTCAAGAGTTTCCGGGTGCCATTGTACTCCCAAAAAAAAGTTTGAAGCAGAAGAAGGCAATTCAATGGCTTCAACTATTCCATCTGTACTCCAGGCTGAAACCTGGCACTCAGCCGGAACTTCTTTTACAGCTTGATGATGAAAGCTATTTACTTTAATCTTCCTTTCAGGGTAGACATCCGCAAGCAAATTATCAAGCAGAGTATTGGGGGCAATTTCCAGGTAATGAGATGTAAAATTCTCTGGAGCTTTTTGATAATGCTGAATGTTATCGTTTCTCTGGTAATGGATGTCTTGATAAAGGGTGCCACCCAGGGCAACATTAATTACTTGCATTCCTCTACAAATGCCTAACAAGGGGACTTTTTGCTCCATAGCTTTACGAGTAATGGAAATTTCCAGGTCGTCCCGGGGAGGGAACACTTCTCCCAGACCAGGCAGTGGCTCTTCCCCAAAAGCATGCGCACCTACATCCCCTCCTCCAGAGAGAAGGAATCCGTCAAAATTTGCTAGCAAGCTTCTTTCTTCTATTGCATCCATACAATAATGAGAAATCAATAAAGGCATTCCACCTGCTTCCTGAATCTTACGTAAATAAACTTCGCGCAAACTAACAAAGTCTTTACTAGTTTCCCGATTACAGGTGATGCCAATAATGGGCCTGGTCAAAGTAGGTTTTCCTCCTCACCGGCATTTTAAAAGTTAATGAAATACCATTATTGGGGAAAGTATTATTTAAAACTCAAAATTCTACTAACCCCAGACTTATTTTTAAAGCTTCGCTTACATCTTCCATAAATTCACTATCCAATTCCGTTACCCACTGCTGCAAACGTTTTTTATCTATGGTGCGGATCTGTTCTAATAAAATAACCGAGTTTTTTTCCAGCCTGGATTTTTGAGCACTTATTTCCACGTGGGTCGGAAGTTTTGCTTTATCAATTTGAGAAGTAATTGCAGCCACAATAACCGTAGGACTATATTTATTGCCAATATCATTTTGGACTACTAAAACGGGGCGAATTCCTCCTTGCTCCGAACCAACAACCGGGCTGAGATCAGCATAAAAAATATGCCCTCGTTTTATCTCCATTTATTCACACTCACTTTCCACGTATCAAATCTTCCGTTATTTTAAAGGCTTCATTTTCCACAGGCACCGCTTCTTGTGAAAGAGACAGATTAATCCCAGCCATTTCCTGGTAACCTTTTTGCATTCTATCCCGGAGTCTCTCTTTATTCCGTTCCTGCAAATAAAGCTTCATAGCTTCCCGTATAAACTCACTTCTGCTTCTGTCTTCCATAGCCGCTACCCCATCTACCTCGCTAAGCAATTTCTGAGGCAAGCTAATCATTATTCTTTTGGTTTCAGCCAAAAGATACACCTCCTAATAAGCCTGTTTGGAAATAATACCCTAACATTACTTTTTACATTTTACTCCCTAATAATCCAAACTTCCCGATAATTCAAATCCATCCCTGGTTATGCAATTTTTACCCAAAAGGTTGCGGAAGGCCACTACTTTTCCTTCTTGCAAATAAAAACGGGAGACCCTTTTATCTACAGCACACAGAAGTTCGTAAGAAATTGTGCCCAGAATATCCGCAACTTCATCAACAGATATTTCCTCGTTACCTTGTTTCCCATAAATCACCACTTCATCACCAACTTCTACTCCCTCTACATTAGTAACATCAATCATGCTATAATCCATACATACTCGCCCCACCACAGGAACTCGCTTACCTCGAACCAATACTTGCCCTTGATTGGAAAGCAATCGATTAAAACCATCTGCATAGCCCACCGGTATTGTAGCTATCAATGAAGTTCTTTGGGTTTGAAAAGTAACCCCGTAACTAATACAGGAACCGGGAGGAAGTTCTTTTAAGTAAACCACTTGTGTCTTGAAAGAAAAAGCAGGCTTTAAATGTATTCCAGTAGAATCGGCTTGTTTATTTTTAATGCTCTCTGAAGGATACTGCCCATATAAGGATATTCCCAATCGTACCAGATTATAGCGCGACTCGGGAACATTCATGGTTCCGGCACTATTAGCCGCATGCACAATGGGGATCTCAATACCAGTTTCTTTGCATGCCTCTACTATCTTGTTAAAAGATTCCACCTGGCTGTAAGTATAAGAAAGATCTTCACCATCTGCAGAAGCAAAGTGGGTCATTATCCCTTCCAGCCTCAATCCAGGAAGTTGATATATCTCCTGTACAAAAGAAACAGCTTCCCAGGGCAATAATCCTACCCGCCCCATTCCTGTATCAACTTTAACGTGTACAGGAACTTCAACTTGTCTTTTTACAGCTTCTCGAGATAAAGCTTCCGCTGTTTCCCAGGAAAAAATGGTTTGGGTAAGGTCATATTCAAGCACTCTGGAAACTTGCTGGGGTGGAGTATTCCCCATAAGCAAGATAGGCTTTTTGACTCCAGCCAAGCGCAACTCCACACCTTCCTCCCAGAATGCTACCGCGAAAAAATCCACACCTCCCTTTTCTGCAGCACCTGCTACTTCAATAGCTCCATGACCATAAGCATCGGCCTTAACCACAGCCATGATGTTAACTTCCGGGGAAAGCTGCTTGCGAAATTCTTGGATATTATGATTTATGGCATCCAGGTCAATCTCCGCCCAAGTAGGGCGAAAAGATGACGGAGAAATTTCCAAAAAGGACCACCCGCCGATTCAATTTTTTTATTTATTCAATGATGGCGCTGAAGAATTACCTTAAAACAAAAGGATATATACTTTAAGTATATATCTCAATAATTACTTTATTATTATATTCCACGCTGGCAGGAATTATTCCTGCCTCCCAAACTTAGCAAATATTGCCAACAAACTTGCATTATGTTAAGCAGATTAATTACAAGAGTATAACTAAAGTTGTTCCTTTTCTTTGCCAACTACCCGAAACACCCCGTTAATCTGTCTTATATGAGGCATTTCCCTGATGGTAGACAGGGCCTTAAAGAAGTTAGATTCTCGCACATCATGGGTGACCAGGACAATCTCCGCTGTACCGCCTTCGCTGCGGTCCTGCAGAATCATATCCAGGCTGACCTCCTCGTTGCCAAAAGTGTTTGCCAAGGAAGCAAAAACTCCAGGTTTGTCTTCAGCTTGCAAGCGGAGATAAAAGCTGGAAGTCATCTCATCGCCAGGGATTACTGGAATATCTTTCAAACGAAGGTCAGCAAGCCCGTTAGTAATGCCATAGTTCAAACAACGCGAAGCATCTATCATATCTGAAACCACGGCACTGGCAGTAGGCATGGCCCCGGCCCCCTTGCCGTAGAACATGACCTCACCCACTGCATTACCCTCCACAAACAAAGCATTAAATTCGTTGTAGACAGAAGATAAAGGGTGCTTCAAAGGCAACAAAGCTGGGAAAACTCTCATAGAGAGGCGTTCATCGATCATCTCTCCTACGGCAAGCAATTTTATGGTGTAACCAAGGCTGCGAGCATGCTCCAGATCCTGGGCTGAAACATCATCTATGCCCTGCATATAAACATCATCCATACCGGCAGTACCACCAAAGGCAAGCCGAGACAGGATGACTAATTTGTAAGCAGCATCCCACCCTTCCAGGTCGCTGGAAGGATCTGCTTCCGCAAAACCCTTATCTTGAGCTTCTTGCAAAGCATCTGCAAATTCCATTCCTTCCAGGCTCATACGGGTAAGAATATAATTAGTGGTACCATTAATTATACCCATAAAGCGATGAATGCGATTAGCAGCCAAGCAATGCTGTAGAGGGCGAACCAGGGGGATGCCACCGCCGGCGCTGGCCTCATAGAATATGGCACTATTGTTTTCCCTGGCCAAAGAAAGGAGTTCCGTGCCATACTTTGCCATTACATCCTTGTTGGCTGTTACCACGTACTTGCCTTTTTGCAAAGCTTCTTTTATATAATCTCGGGCAGGCTCAATTCCTCCCAAAAGTTCTACCACCAATTCTATTTCCGGGTCTTGCAGTATCTCTTGTACATCTGAAGTAAAATGTGACGAGGGGAGTTCAGCTGTCCTGGTTTTAGCTGGATCGCGAACCAGAACTTTCTTAATGTTAAATAAAGATCCTGCTTTATCTCTGATAGAACCTTCGTTAACCTGTAACAGGGAAGCAACGCCCCCGCCAACTGTGCCCATACCAAGCAGCCCGATTCCTATTTCTTTTCCACTCATACTCATCCTTCTTCTCCTTCATTGGTAAGCATTATTTTTTCAAAGCTTAATTTCGCTCATTATACCATTATATTTACAAAATAAACAAGAGGGAATTGACCGAGAAAAAGGGAGCCGGCGCATATTCACCGACTCCCTCTGTCTGTATTTCTTTCTACCTGCCCTACGTCTTGGGTTGCGGAGCATAAGGCGGCCATAGATCTTCTATGGGAAGAGGATCCGGACATACTTCAGGCTCTACTTCGTCGCATACGCGAGGAGGAGGACAAAATCCCCTGCTCCATACTTCCAGCTGTACTTGTGCAACCAGCTTAAAAACCATCAGCTTGTTTATGCAGCAGAGCACCTTCTGCTCATTAACTGGCACACAGCCAACCCTTTCATCACAGAAAAGAAACACTTCACACCGTAAAGCTATACGCGGGTCTTGAATCAAAAAGCGCTGCACCCCATCAGGATATTCCGCTTCAGTGAAAAAGGCTACCGTTTCAGTATGTGGTATAGGCCCACTGGTAAAACTATTATTCGGCCCCCTATCATCCTCGTAATAGAATTTGACCCTATAATAAAAAGACACTTCAGCACGGTTGCCTGGTAATTTATTACATTCAAATGGATAATCTTCATCAACAACCAGCTCAACCTTCTTGCAGGTTGCATCTTGTATTTCTCCTACTGCTTCCGCCGACAGATCAAATGTTTCATCATTCATTTCCACCCTCTGACAACTGTCGTAAACTTTATCAACCATAATGCATTCCCACATACCATGGGGAGGCCACCATTTAGCATCAGCTGTGTTTGCATCCAAATCCCCCTGAGTGGGAGGTTCATACTGGTGAGGCCCTATTAACGACTGACTAATTCCTGTACCGCCACTTTGGCCACATGACATTTTAACATCCCTCCTTTCTTTTATATTCATACTTTAATCCTGCCTAACTCAAAAGGACAGTTTAAAACATACCCCCTTTGCCTGCTTCCCCGGTATTGCTACCAGTTCTCTTATTCTTATCATATGTAAAAGGAAGTAAATTTGTCACTACTACAACAAAGCAACAATAAAATCTTCAAATTTAATAAGATTTTTATAATCACCAGCTTATTGCACTCATATAATAGAAACTAACTATATGTATATAATTAAAACTTAGAAGTTTAAGGGGAGAGAAAAATGGCAAAGCATTTTCCACAAAATGTTATGAACTCATGGAAGGCTGTACAAAATAGTCTTGAAGAGATAGTTTTATTTTACCTCGATGAAGAAGGGGGGCTATCACAGCGTATCTTAAGGCCTAATGAAGACTGGGAATCACGACAGTTAATATCAACCGGGATTTCCAATTTTGCAGCAACCTGTGGGCCTGATGGTTACTTTTACCTGGTAGATATAAGTAATACTGGACTTATTACTTGCAGGCAAAAAGTAAACAGTGAATACAACGAATACCGGGTCTTTCAAGCAGAGAGAGAAAAGTCTTTTAGCAATTTTCAATTGCAAGTTGACTCCCAGGGCAGAATCCATCTTGTTTACTTGATTGAGGATGTTGTCAGTAAACAATGGTGGTTTATGCATCATTATTTTGAGCAAGGAGAGTGGAGTGCTCCCATCGTAATTGACTTTGGAGGAAAAGGTGGCTCTAATTACGGATGCACTTTGCTAGACAGGCATAATAACTTGCACATAGTGTATCACTTGCGGGAAAAAAGCGGAATAGCTCTTTACCATCGTACATTTTCACCTCAAAAGAGTTTTGGCTGGTCCCGAGCCGATTTCATTACCAGAAACACTGATAACTCCTATCCTTTCATCATAGAAAGCTTGGACCAGTACTTGCACCTGGTATGGAATGCCTGTACCGAAACAGGTCATACTGTCAAACACAGTAAAAAAGCAATCATAGAAGAAAGAACAGGTTTTTTAACCAGAGCAAAATGGACCCAACCCCTCGATATATCTCCTCCTGCTTCGGAAGAACAGTTCCCATTTATTGAATTTAACAATGAACTTATAACCGTAAAGTGGAATTTAGGTGACTCGATTTACTGGCGTTCTGCCCCTCTTCGAGGCAGTTCCTGGTCGGAAATATACAGTTTTACCTATCAACAAGGGGTCAAACTTCTTCAACTCATAAAACCTGCAAGAAATGGTGGCACACCCTGCAAACACTGGATACCTATTACCGGAACTAATGAAATATCCATAGAAAAAGATTTTAAAAGCTTTGCAAACAATTTAGGAAATAATCCCTCTCATCTCTCTCAAGAAAACTCTCAGAGCAAACAACAGGAAGGCAGCAAGAAGCAAGATAAAAATACCCCCAAAAGTCAAAACCCTTCCTCTGAAAAAACTTCAAAAAGTTCTTCCTTACCTTCCAATCAGAGCTATTCCTATAACATCACTACCAGCACTTTAAATCATATGACATCAAGCCAACGTAATCATTCACCAGTTTATAAAAAAAAGCAAGCCCCCCCAAAGGGGAACAAACCCCAAAACCCCAGGCATGTTGAAAAAACCAAACATGATTATTCTGATAATCTCTCCAAAAAGCATGAAGCCTCAAAAAAAGCATGGGAAGAAGACAATCTTCGCCTTCTAAAAGAGAACCAAAATCTAAAGAGAGAGATAGAATCGTTGAACAAAAAAAAGGAAAACGATGAATAAAATTATCTACCGTGTTAACAGGTATTGATTTAGGCCTCTAATTTTTGTGCCTGTATTATGTAACCCCTCTGCAAAAAGGAATCATCTGGCGTTAATCTCCAAAAAAAGCCATTAAAGCTAATAATTAAAACATTTGGCCCTTTTCGCCAATTTTAAACCAAAGCTAAATATGGTAAGTTTTGAGCCCGGCACAACTAATTTTGCATCTGTTGACATAATATAGAACCTGCTGGTATTTTAACCTATAACTGAAGATTAAAAAAATTAAATAGAAAGGAGGGGAGTTTATTTAAAAATTCTATATTCCCTTTCCAATTTAATTAAGCCACTCAAAATTTCAAGGAGGATTTGAACTATGAAAAAAAACAAGATATTCAGCTTAATCTGTTTGATTTCCTTGCTCACGGGGCTAATTTTGCCTGCCGCAGGTGAAGCCTGGACAGGCTCTGCTGATAACTCTAACCGTATGTTTACTTCTTTTACCAGCTATGGAACTGCAAATTCTGATGGGGAAAATTTCTTGGCTGTACGCTCTTTCTCACCCCGGGAACCCAGTTCACCAGAGACCGAAGAGGAAATAACCGAAACACCTTCAAGTACATATACAAGTGGATCTTTTGGCAGTGCAAGATCTGAGCCTACTACAAGTAGATCTTTTTCTCCAACAGTTCCAACTGAGCCACAGCCTGAACCTGACCCAGAACCAGACCCGGAGCCGAAACCAGATCCTGAACCTGAGCCTGAACCAAAACCTGATCCGGAACCAGAACCGGAATCTTCTTCCCCATACTACAGAGGCAACTACGGTAGTGCCCGTTCTGAAGCTCCTTCCACAGGAGGATATTATCTCCCACCCACCAGTTCTCCAACACCAACCCCGGAACCATCCCCCGAACCTGAGCCGGAACCAGAGCCAGACCCTGAGCCGGAACCAGAGCCGGACCCTGAAGGCCCCGACCCTGGTAATTATACGCCGGAAGTTGAAAAGGAGCAACTTCTTCTTGAATTAGTCAATGAAGCAAGAGCAGAAGAAGGATTAGAGCCCCTAATTATGCATGAAGGCCTGGTGGATACTGCACGGCTAAAAAGTATTGATATGATCGAAAATAGCTATTTTGCCCATGATTCTCCCACCTTGGGCAGCACCACAGATATGGTAAGCGATGCAGGAATCTCCTACCGCCATGCCCTGGAAAACATAGGTAGAGGTGGTAGCATGAGAAGTATTTTTACCGCTTTTATGAACAGTGCCGGCCATCGAGTAAATATCCTTGGCTCTCACCACACCCATATTGGTATTGGTGTATATTTTAACGATAGAACAAATGGATATTATGTAACCCAACATTTTATTCAAAAACCTTAATAAAACTGCACCCTATCCACCTCCGGAGTTAACACCCTAAATTGGAATCCCAACTCCCGGAGCCCCTCTATAATGCGAGGCAAAGCTCCGGGAGTTGTTTTATTCATCATGCCGTCATGCAGTAAAACGTTGATATCGCCTTCTTTGAAACTTGCCTGTTGTAATACATTTTGAGCAATGGTAGCAGAATTAGGGGGAGGATAATCGCTGTCAAAAGCGCAAACATTCCAGTCATGATAAATGTACCCCTCCTCCTCAACCTTAGCAACTAAATCATCCATGATCTGGTACCCGGAAACAGACCGGGAAACTGTATTGGTAGAACCACCGGGAAAACGCATAATCCGGGGCCTTACGCCCGTTGTTTTTTTTAGCAGTTTTTCCAGCTTCAGAAAATCCTCAAAGAAACTATCCACGGAACTATATATCTGACTGTATGTATGAGAGTAGGTATG
>Ga0207421_10004321_pt1 | contig 16394 bp, 15 predicted proteins | sample SodLakKL_010_SED_4_FD_187542 | JGI IMG/M metagenome (GOLD analysis project Ga0207421, IMG submission 187542) | Alkaline sediment microbial communities from Lake Tanatar, Kulunda Steppe, Russia - 8KL_010_SED (SPAdes) (version 2) | ecosystem: Environmental > Aquatic > Non-marine Saline and... | reverse complement strand
TCGACGGTCACCGCGAAGGTCGGGGTCCGGTCGGTCACTTCCGGGGGTCCGTGGAGGGTCACGTGGGCGAGTGCGTCCACGCCCGCGAGGAACCGATCGGTGAGCTGCTGCTCATGACCGGCGATCGCCGCGAGGCCGACCTCGTCGAGATGGTCGAGCGCGCCTCCGATCCCCGCGATGGCCTCGAAGCTGGCGGTGCCGGTCTGCCACCGCGCAGGGCCCTGGTCCGGGGCAGGCCGGAGCTTGTCCGGGGTGAGCGTGGCAAGCAGCTCCGGATCAGCCGCCAGGATCCCGGCGTGGGGTCCGAAGAACTTGTAGGGAGAACAGGCGATGGCATCGATCCCGGACGCCAACCGGTCGACCGGCTGATGCGGAGCGAGGTGCACCGCATCCATGAAGGTCAACGCCCCGACCGACCGCGCCGCTTCCACGAACGGAGCGGGATCCACCACCGTGCCGAGCGCGTTGGACGCACCGGGGAACGTGATCAGGCGCGTCCGGTCGGTCACGACCTGCTCCAGCCCGTCGAGCGCCAACCGCCCCGTGGTCGGATCCAGCGGGACGAAGCGCACCTCGGCGCCGCTGCGTTCGGCGAGGAGCAACCACGGCGAGACGTTCGCGTCGTGATCGAGCTGCGTGCACACGATGTGATCCCCCGGCGCCAGGCGCGGGGTGAGGGCCCGCGACAGGTGCAGTGTCAGAGTGGTCATGTTCGGGCCGAAGACGATCCCGTCGGTCGGTGAACCGAGGAACCGACCGACCTGGGCACGGACGTGCTCGACCATGGCGTCCGTCCGCTGCGAGATCTCGAAGGCGCCATGTTGGTTGGCCGAGCCGGAGCGCAGATGCGCCGCCATCGCCTCGATCGCGCGGTCGACGGCCTGTGTCCCGCCCGGCGCGTCGGCGTGGACCAGTGGTCGGCCATCGCCCGTGGTTGCAACCAGCGCCGGGAACCGCTCACGGACGTGTTGGAGATCCACCTCGAGGTTGCCTTCCGACCGGGTGCGTTCTGGTCGTCGATGCGAGCAGCATCACGCGAACGCATCGTCCTGCGGGGCGTAGCCAAGCACGTCACGGGTCTGCGCCAGCGACATCCGCTTCGACGCGTTGTCGGAGATCCCGTGGCCGACCGTGGAGCCCACCACCGGCGCCACGAGCGAACGTTCGAGCAGGTGGTTGGCATCCCGTGCGCTGAGCCAGGCCATGCGCTGGCGGAGGGGCTCGGTCGCCGCAGGCGGCTGCGTGTCGTAGTTGGCGATCCGGAGCGACACGAAACTGGTCGGCCCTCCGGCACGCGATGCGCAGAGTGCCTCGCCGAAGGCCTTGCCGACGCCGTAGTCGTTGGCCGGGCACGGCGCATCGTCCTCACGGATCTGGTGATCCAGCGGGTAGCCCTCCACCGCCTGGGCGCTGCTGGCGAACACGAACCGTTCGACGCCCGCGCCGGTCGCCGCCTCGACCATGTTGAAGGTGCCCACGATGTTCAGCGGCAGCACCCGCTCCAGGAACGGCGCGGTGGGGGCGGGGTCCGCGGCCAGGTGCAGGACGGCGTCCATGCCCTCACAGGCCCGGCGGCAGGCGGCCGCGGCGGTGACATCCAGGTGGGTGAACGGGAACGGCGCATCCTCACCGACCCGGGTGTCGCTGCGCACGATGTCGAACGGCCCGCCGACGCACCCCGCCACGAACGCGGTCCCGATCCGTCCGGACGCACCCGTCACCAGCACCTTCACGGACACACCCCACACCCGGCGATCACAGCAGTTCGCGGATCTCCTCGAGCCGCGCGGTCACCTCGGCGAGCCGCGCGGTGGCTGCCGCCAGATCGACGGGGTGGGTGTCCTCGGCGGTCAGGCGGTCGGTCAGCACCTCGACCTCGAGCGTCAGCAGTTCGACCTCAGAGCGCAGGTGTTGCGCGTCCGCGACCCGGTTGAGCGGTCGGGCCAGGACCGCCTCGTGCAGGATCTTGAGGATCCGGTCGTCGCGATGGAGCAGATCGTCGGGGACCCCGGCGCGGTCGAGGAGGTCGGGCAGGTCGGGCAGCGCGCGGTCGTACGGCAGTGACAGGAGCAGGTCCTCCAGGCGCACGAGGACCGCATCGGCGTCCACCGGACCGGTCACCCCGTCGCGGTTGTCGTTGCCGTCGTCGCCTCGCATCACGGCACCTCCCTGCACCCGAAGCGTACCGTCGGGCGGCGCGGTCCAACAGGCACCTCGATGCTGCGACACCGTGGCCCTGCACGGAGACGTCGCGTACGGCATCCTGCCCGCATGGAACACATCCCATCGGTCAAGGAACTGCGCTCCGCGGCACGGGCCTGCACGGTCATGGCCTACGCCGCCGGGCTCGCCGGCGTCGCGGCCGGCACCCTGGTGCTCCGCGACGGCGACCTGGCGTTCGCGATCATCCTCTGGGTGATCACCTTCGCGGTCGGGGCCGCGCTGATGGGTGTCGCCGTGGTCGTGCGCGCCGTGGCGGCGCTGACCGCAGAACTCCGGTCGATGTCGTCGGACGTCCGGGTCCTGGTCGCGGATCGGGCCCGGGACGGTCTGCGCACACCGCCACGCGACGATCCGTGGAGTGGTCACCCGCCCTACTGATCCGTGTCGGTCGGCAGATCGAGGTCAGCGCCGGTGTCGTCCCCGGGCTCGTTGTCCGGATGCCGGCGCTCCCGCAACCGCGGTGACCCGAGTCCCTCCACCAGCCACACGGCCCCGATGGCCGCCAACGCCAGGGCCCCGAGCGCACCGAGCCACCCGGCTGGTGTGGAGATCACGAACTCCTCCTGGCGCACCGCGATCAGGGTGTTGACCGCCAGGACCAGCAGCGGCAGCGCGATGAACAGGGCCATGGCCCCGGCCGCGTCTCGTCGCAGGCCCGGCGCGATCACCAGCATCGCCGCCAACAGGATCGCACTGACGATCCCGACGACGGCGCCCCACCCGCCAGAGACCGTCCAGATGAACTCGACGAAGTGGCGAGCACCGATACTGGTCCCCTCGGCACCGACCGGCACGAACTGGGTCGATGCCAGCACCGACGGCAGCCAGGCCAGGAAGGCCACGACCGTGTAGAGGTTGGTGCGATGCGGTCGCTCGATCCGCCAGTCGACGCGCGGTCGGGCCAACCACGCCAGGACGCCGGCGGCGACCACGAGCAGCACGGTGAGGACGCTGCCGGCCAGCTCGACCCAGACGAGGTCGGCGAACACGATCTCGGCATCCGCCCCACCGAGGTCGAAGATCCACTGCAGCGAGAACAGCGACGTCGGCAGGCTCAACACGGCGGCGGGCACGACGATCGCGGTACCCAGGTACCGCCGGCCGAGGAGCAGCAGCACACCACCCACCATCCAGGGGATCCAGAAGGCCGCAGCCGCCGGTAGCCGGGTCCATACGGCGCCGAACGACGCACCGAACTCGACCATCGCACCGCGCAGACGCACCTCCGAGGCGATGAAGGACGCGATCTCGACCAGGGCGACGGCCAGGGCGAGCAGGGCTGCCGTGCGGCGCATGGAACTCCTGGGACGGGCGCCTCGCAAGGTACCGATGGTCAGCAGCCGGGCAGCCGCTCGATCAGGTAGCTCTCCAGTCGGTCGATCGCGACCCGGTCCTGGCTCATGGTGTCGCGGTCGCGGACCGTGACGGCGCGATCCTCCAGCGAGTCGAAGTCGACCGTGACGCAGTAGGGCGTGCCGATCTCGTCCTGGCGGCGGTAGCGGCGACCGATCGACTGGGTCTCGTCGTACTCGCACATCCACCGCTGCTTGACGATGTCGAAGACCTCCTTGGCCGCAGGCGTCAGGGTGTCCTTCTTCGACAGCGGCAGCACCGCGACCTTGTAGGGCGACAGGCGGGGATCGAGCTTGAGCACGGTCCGGGACTGCATCTCGCCCTTGGCGTCCGGCGCTTCCTCGACGCGGTAGGCGTCGAACAGGAACGCCAGGGTGGCGCGCGTGGCACCCGCAGCCGGCTCGATCACGTAGGGGTGGTAGCGCTCGCCGGCGACCTGATCGAAGTAGGTCAGGTCCTGCCCGCTGGCCTCCTGGTGGGCCTTGAGGTCGAAATCGGTGCGGTTGGCCAGGCCTTCGAGCTCGGACCACCCCATCGAGGCGTCGGGGAAGTAGTACTCGACGTCGACGGTGCGCTTGGCGTAGTGGGAGAGCTCGTCGTCCTCGTGTTCACGGATCCGGAGGTTCTCACGCCGGATGCCGAGGTCGGCGTACCAGTCCATCCGCGCGTCGATCCAGTACTGATGCCAGTCCTCGTCGGTGCCGGGCTCGACGAAGTACTCCATCTCCATCTGCTCGAACTCGCGGGTGCGGAAGACGAAGTTGCCGGGCGTGATCTCGTTGCGGAACGACTTGCCCATCTGGGCGATGCCGAACGGTGGCTTCTTGCGGCTGGTGCGCTGCACGATCGGGAAGTTCACGAACATGCCCTGGGCGGTCTCCGGCCGCATCCAGACGGTCGAGCCGGACGACTCGATCGGCCCCATGTTGGTCTTGAACATGAGGTTGAAGTTCTTGGGATCACCCAGTTCCTGCTTGCCGCACGCGGGACACGTGAGCGTTCCCTCGACGCGTTCACCCCCAAGCTGGGTTTCGCGCAGGTGATCCTCCCGGAAGCGCTGGTGACAGGACGCGCACTCGACCAGTGGGTCGGAGAAGTTCGCGAGGTGACCCGAGGCCTGCCAGACCTCGGTGGGCCCGAGGATGGCCTGTTCCATCCCGACGACGTCGTCGCGCAACTGCACCATCGTGCGCCACCACTGCCGCTTGACGTTCTCCTTGAGCTCGACCCCGAGCGGGCCGTAGTCCCACGTCGACCGGACCCCGCCGTAGATCTCCGCGGTCGGGAAGATGATCCCCCGGGTCTTGCAGAGTTCCACGATGGTCTTGAGTTCGACGGTGACGGTTGGCTCGCTCACGGTGCTTCCGATGGTCTGACAGCGGACCCCGCCACTGGCGGTGGGGGGTGGGGGCGCCCCGGGACCCGCGCATGCGACGGTTCCGACGGCGACGGGCGCGCGGAAGGTCGGCAGACGCCGACCTGGTGGCCCGAAGCGTAGCCTCCACGTGCAGGACCTCCGGCCCTGGAAGCGCCCGGACCGTGGCGCTACACCTCTCGGAGAGACACATGGAGGCATCTGATGTTCCGGACCGCACTGGTCGCCCTGGACCGCTCCGCGAGCGAAGCCGCCCTGCTGGCGCGGATCGCCGACCTGCGGTCGTGGGGGGTCGAGCGGATCGTGCTCGCCCACGTCCAACGGGTCGGTGGGGGGCGGCTGTCCGCAGAGCGCCAGGAGGACGTGGTGACCTGGCTCGAGGAGCACGCGGCAGGGCTGCGCCTGACCGGCTTCGCCGTCGAGGTCGTCGTGACCCGCAGCGGTGTGCCGGCCGAGGACCTGCTGGCCGTGGCGGCACGCGACTCGTGCGACCTGGTCGTCATCGGGTCGAGGAGCCACAACCAGGCCTACGAGTTCTTCCTCGGCAGTGTCGCGACGGACGTGCTGCGCCGGACCGACCGTCCGGTGCTCCTGCTCCACCTCGATGCCTCGGACGCGGCGCCGGACCGGACCGCCGTCAGCGACGGGAGCACCACCCTCGAACGCGTCCTGCTCGCGACCGACCTCTCCCACCATGCCCATCGGGCCGAGGAGGTCGCCCTCACGTTCGCTCCGACCGCGGAGACGATCGACGTGCTGACCGTGGTGTCCGGGGGCGATCCAGACCTGTCCCGGGAGAACGTCGAAGGCCGGTTGCAGGCCTTCATGGCGAGGCTGCGGGCAGCCGGCGGCGACGGGCGGGCCCGGGTGGTCACGGGCGAGGTCGCGGACAGCATCTCGGAGGTCGCCGACGAGGGCTACACCCTGATCATCGTCGGCAAGCACGGCCGCCACTGGCTCATCGACAAGGTGCTCGGCACCACTGCCGCCACCGTGTCACGGGGCGCGAAACGCCCGGTCCTCGTGGTCCCGAGGGACGTTCCGGACGGCGCCGCGGGCTGAACCCGGACCTCCCGGCCGAGCCGCTAGCGTTCCCTCGGCCAGCAGGAGGTCGTCGGTGCCCGCATCCCGGTTCGAGCGTGATACAGCCATCACCGCGATCGGCGGTGGGCGCTACCAGGGGGCCATCGATCCGGGCTGGGCCGTCATCGACGGTGCGGCCCCGAACGGCGGCTACGTCATGGCGATCGCGGCCCGCGCGATGCGTGAGCCGCTCCCCCATCCCGACCCGGTCACGTTGACGGCGCACTTCCTGGCGCCACCCGAGCCCGGCCAGGTCGACATCGACATCGAGGTGATCCGGACGGGACGGCGCCACTCCACCGTCACGGCGCGCCTCCACCAGGGCGATCGCGAACGGGCGCGGCTGCTCGGCACGTTCGCCGACCTCGCCACCGTGACCGGCGACGACCACCGTGTGGACCGTCTGCCACCCAGCTGGCCACCGGTCGACCAGTGTGTCGACGCGACCGCGGACGGAGCCTCGCGCGCGCAGGACGGCGGCTACCCGGCACCGCCGATCCTGCTGCGTTTCGACCACCGGATGCCCGCAGCGTTGACGACCTGGGCGCAGGGCGAGCCGCTCGGACGCGGCGAGGTCGGTGGCTACGTCGACTGGGCGGACGATGGGGTCATGGACACCCTCGGGCTGTTGACCGTCGCCGACTGCTATCCGCCCGCGGTGTTCAACACCGGCGACTCCTCGCTCGGCTGGGTCCCCACCATCGAGCTGACCGTGCAGATCCGGCGGCGGCCGGCTCCCGGCTACCTCACGACCCGGTTCACCACGGAGGCGATCACCGCAGGTGGCTACCTCGAGGAGGACGGCGAACTCTGGGATGCGGACGGCCACCTCGTAGCGCTGTCGCGACAGCTGGCCCTGGCGCCGCGCTGACCGGCTGCGTTCGGGACCGCACCGCGCCATCCGGGATGGACGAACGTTGCGGCGTCCGGTGTTGCCCCAGCGACACCCTCCACCTCCGCACGAAGGACGACCGGTGCAACGACGTGTCCGCACGCTGCTCACGGCCCTCGGGTTCGCGCTCATCCTCGCCGCCTGCGGTAGTGATTCGCTGACCGATGACGGTGCGGCCCCCGAACCTACGACCGACGACGAGAGCGCCGAGGACAACGGCGCTGCTGTCGAGGCGAACGGCGAGGTCCTGGCCGATCGTGACGATGGACCCGGCATCCGCGAGGGCTTCTACTGGCAGACCGACGAGGAACCATCGTCGACGATCCCGATCGACGAGATCGTCAGCGGCGGTCCCCCGCCCGATGGCATCCCGCCGATCGATGATCCCTCGTTCGAGACGTTCGATGAGGCCGCGGAGTGGTTGTCGGACGACAGCCCCGTCATGGTCGTCCGTGCCGAGAACGAGACCCGCGTCTACCCGCTCGCGATCCTGACCTGGCACGAGATCGTCAACGACACGATCGACGGTGAGCCGGTCGTGGTCACCTACTGCCCGCTGTGCAACTCCGGGCTCGCGTTCAGTGCAGAGATCGACGGCCACGTCCTGGACTTCGGGACCAGCGGTCGGCTGTGGCGCTCGAACCTGGTGATGTACGACCGGCAGTACGGGAACCTGTGGACCCAGTTCACCGGCGGGGCGATCGTCGGCGAGCGCTTCGTCGGGCAGCGGCTCGACCGTGTCCCGACCACCCTGCAGGGGTTCGCCGAGGTCCGGGCGACGGACCCCGACGCCGCGGTCCTGTCCCGCGACACCGGCCACAGCCGGAACTACGGGCGCAACCCCTACGTCGGCTACGACGCGCAGGACAACGATCCGTTCCTGTTCCAGGACGAGGTCGACGGGCGTTTCGAGGCGATGACCCGCGTCGTCGGCTTCCCGGACGGAGACGGCACGGCCGTCCTGCTCGACCACCTCACCGAGGAGCAGGTCGTGGAGTTCGAGGACGAGAACAACCCGGTCACCCTGTGGTGGGCGCCCGGCCAGGCCAGTGCGTTGGACACCAGCGACATCGACGCGGGTCGCGACATCGGACAGACCGCGGCGTTCATCCCCGAGGTGGACGGGCAACGCCTGACCTTCGAACCCGCCGTCGATCTGACTGGGGGCGAGGACGTCGTGCGGTTCCGCGATACCGAGACGGACTCCGGCTGGACCCTGGCGGGCCGCGCCGTCGAGGGCGACCTCGAGGGCGAGCGCCTGGAGGCGGTCTCGATCGACGACACCTTCTGGTTCGTCTGGGCGGTCTTCAAGCCCGACACCGACATCATCAACTAGGACCCGCACCGGTTCCGAACGTCGGCCATGGTCACCCAGACGAAACCGTGCGCCAGTTGTGGGCGCACCATCACCTGGCGCAGGGCCTGGGCCCGGACCTGGGACCAGGTCCGCTACTGCTCGGCCGCCTGCAGGAAGCGCAGGGTCCGGCCCATCGACCGGGACCTGGAACGTGCCATCCTCGGGTTGCTGGCAGACCGGGCCCGCGGCGCCACGATCTGCCCGTCCGAGGCGGCCCGTGCCGTCGCCGGGGACGAAGGGTGGCGTGACCTGCTGGAACCCGCACGACGAGCGGCTCGCCGACTGGTGACCCGTGGCGAGGTGGAGGTCACCCAGAAGGGTCGCGTGGTCGACCCCTCGACCGCCAAGGGACCGATCCGGATCCGTGCCGCGCGATGACGTTCCGGTCAGCCCAGTCGCTCACCCATCCGCGTGCGTGACAACAGGGCCGACCCGGCGGCGAGCAGCAGTGCCGCGACCCCGAGCGCGACGAACCCCGACACGACGAGCAGCGGAACCGACAGCAGCACGACACCGGTGGCCTGGGTCACCACGATGACCACGACCGGCAGCACGACCACCCCACCGAGTTGGAACGCCTCCTGGGTGCTGTTCGCCCGCACGGAGACGAGCACGATCGCGCCGAGCGCAGCGGCGGCGAAGGTCGGCCCGACCCACAGGGCCATCACCGCGAACTCGGGGGTCGGCAGCACCAGGCGCCCGGTCTGGGGCATGACGGCGATGTTGGCGACGACGGCGTACAGCGTCGCGCCGGCGAACCCGATCGCGGCGGCCGGGACCCACGACGCGATCAGCTTGGCGATGATGAGTTCGCGGTCGCGGAGCGGGGTCAGCAGCAGACCCTCCAGGGTCCCGCGTTCCTTCTCGCCGGCCAGCGAATCGGCAGCCAGCACGGTCGCGAACATCACGGGCACGATCAGGATCAACGGAGCCAGCAGGTAGGTGACCGCCAGCTCCGCGGCCTGCGTGGCTGGGTTGCCCGACAGGCGCGCCGATGCTTCGGGCGGCAGGGCCTCCAGCACCCGGAACATGTCGTTCGCGCTGACGGAACCCAACAGGATGGGCGCCAGCCCCGCCAGGGCCGGGAGCAGGATGAGCAGGATCGCCGGGACGATCAGCGCGGGCAGCACGACCGCCTTGGAGCCCATGACCACGACCAGGTCCCGCTTCACGACGGCACGGATCGCCCGGGTGTTCATGCGCGCACCGCCGTCGCCGGGTCAGGGTCCGGATACATCCGACCGCGGCGCGAGGCGTGCAACGCCAGGTAGACGTCCTCGAGGCTCGGATCCAGCCGTCGGACCTCGTAGATCGTCAGATCCGCCGCCACCAGGCGGGCCACCAGGTCGGGGATGGTGTCGCGCGGGATACCCGTGGTGCGTAGCCGTCCGTTGCCGTCCCGGTCGACCTCACCGGGCGAGGCGTCGGCCAGCAGTGCCCGCGCCCGGGCGATGTCCGGCGTCGCCACCTCGACCTGGATGCCGCCGGTGCCGTGTTCCGCAGCCAGATCGACCGGCCGTCCGTCCGCCACGACGCGGCCCTCCTCCAGCACGACCACGCGGTCACACAGCAGTTCGGCCTCCGCCAGATCGTGCGTGCACAGCACGATGGTGCGGCTGCGCTCCTGGGCCAGCGTCGACAGGGCGCGGCGGACCTGGCGGGCGGCGACCGGATCCAGTGCCGAGGTCGGTTCGTCCAACAGCAGGATGCTCGGATCCGGGAGCAGCACGCGGGCCAACGACAGCCGCTGGCGCATCCCGCTGGAGAACCCGCCGACGCGCTCATCGGCCCGGTCAGCCAGGTCGAAGTCCGCCAGCATCCGGTCGATGCGCTCGTCCAGACCGTCCTCCGGCACCCCGAAGACATCGGCGGCGAACCGCAGGTTCTGGCGGGCGGTCAGGCGGCTGTCCACGACCAGTGCGGCCGGCAGCACACCCATCTGCGCACGGACACCGGGGCCGTCGGCGACCGGGTCACCACCTCCGACGCGCACCGTGCCCTGTTGCGGAGCCAGCAGTCCGGCGAGCAGTCGCACCGTCGTGGTCTTGCCCGCACCGTTGTGCCCCAGCAGGCCGACGACATCGCCGGCTCCGACCTGGAGGCTGAGATCCGCCAGCGCGGTGACCGCGCCGAACGACTTGTGCACGCGATCCAGTCGGAGGATCGGGCCATCACGTGGCGGCTCGGGCACGGTGGACTCCGGTCTGGGCAGGGTGGCCTGGGGGCGAGACCACGTGGTGCGAGATCGTCAGGGCGCAGACCTCTGGGAAGGTATCGACCGGTCGGGCGCCGGACGTGAGGCCGCCCACCGATAGGCTCGCGGATGCGCTGCACCGCGCCCTGCTGCCGCTGTTGGAGTCGGAGCTGCCGTTGTTGGAGTCGGACATGACCTCGTTGGTCCTGCCCGGGGAGGCCGACCTGTCGGAGGTCACCGCGTCCGGCTCGGCGCTCCGCCGGTTCCTTCATGGCCTGCCGGGCGTGGACCAGGTGGGTGTCGAGAAGCGGGCGGCGACGCTGGCGACCCGGTCGATCAAGCGCGCCTCGAAGGTCCAGGCTCTGGAGCTGGCGATCGGGATGGTCGATCTGACCACCCTGGAGGGTGCGGATACACCGGGCAGGGTGCGGTCGTTGTGCGCGAAGGCGCGCATCCCCGCACCGGGGTATCCGGACGTGCCATCCGTCGCCGCGGTCTGTGTCTATCCGGACATGGTCGCGACGGCGGTTGACGCGCTGTCCGGCACCGGCATCCACGTGGCCTCGGTCGCGACGGCCTTCCCGTCCGGTCGGGCCCACCTCGACATCAAGCTCGCCGACACGCGCAACGCCGTGGCGGACGGTGCGGACGAGATCGACATGGTGATCGACCGGGGGGCTTTCCTGGCCGGCCGCTACGGCCAGGTCCTCGACGAGATCGTCGCGGTCAAGAACGCGTGCGGGGACGCGCACCTCAAGGTCATCCTGGAGACCGGTGAGCTCGCGACCTACGACAACGTCCGTCGCGCGTCGTGGCTGGCCCTGGCGGGTGGTGCGGACTTCATCAAGACCTCGACCGGCAAGGTGTCGCCCGCGTCCACGTTGCCCGTGACGCTGGTGATGCTGGAGGCCGTCCGCGACCATGCGGCGCTGACGGGCGAGATCCGTGGCGTGAAGTCCGCCGGCGGGATCCGCACCACGAAGGACGCGATCCGCTACCTCGTCCTCGTCAACGAGGTCGCCGGGGCGGCCTGGCTGCACCCGGACCGGTTCCGGTTCGGCGCGTCCAGCCTGCTCAACGACCTGCTCATGCAGTGGCACAAGCAGGCCACGGGGCGGTACTGGACCAGCAACCGCGTGACGATCGATTGAAGGACGAGCCGATGACCGCCACGAGCAGCGTGCCGGACCTGATCACCCCGACGTGGGAGTACGCGCCGGCACCCGAGGCGCGCGACGTCGTGACGATCCGCCCGTCCCACGGGCTGTTCATCGGCGGGGAGTTCGTCGATCCCGCGGACGGCGGCAGCTTCGCCACGATCTCGCCGTCGACGGAGGAGCACCTCGCCGAGGTGGCCCTCGCCGGTCCGAGGGACGTCGACCGGGCCGTGGCAGCCGCCCGCAAGGCGTTCACGGGCTGGTCGAAGCTGTCGGGCACCGAACGGGGCAAGTACCTCTACCGGATCGCCCGCCTGCTGCAGGAGCGTGCCCGCGAGTTCGCGGTGCTGGAGACGCTGGACAACGGCAAGCCGATCCGTGAGACGCGCGACGTCGACATCCCGACCGCGGCCGCGTTCTTCTTCTACCACGCCGGATGGGCGGACAAGCTCGACTGGGCCGGGCTCGGGCCCAACCCCCGGTCGCTTGGCGTCGCCGGGCAGATCATCCCGTGGAACTTCCCCCTGCTGATGCTGTCGTGGAAGGTCGCGCCGGCGCTGGCCTGCGGGAACACGGTCGTCCTCAAACCAGCGGAGACCACGCCACTGACCGCCCTGCTGTTCGCGGAGGTCTGCCAGCAGGCCGACCTGCCGCCCGGCGTGGTCAGCATCATCACCGGCGCCGGGGAGACCGGAGCGGCACTCACCGCCCACGACGATCTGGACAAGATCGCCTTCACGGGCTCGACCGCGGTCGGCAAGTCGATCCAGCGTCAGGTGGCCGGGAGCGGACGACGGGTCACCCTGGAACTCGGCGGCAAGGCCGCCAACATCGTCTTCGACGACGCGCCGATCGATCAGGCGATCGAGGGCATCATCGACGGCATCTTCTTCAACCAGGGACACGTCTGCTGTGCGGGATCGCGCCTGCTGGTCCAGGAGAACGTGCACGACCTGGTGGTCGACAGGCTCAAACAGCGGCTCGGGACCCTGCGCCTGGGTGATCCGCTCGACAAGAACACCGACGTCGGTGCGGTCAACTCCGCCGCACAACTCGAACGCATCACCGCGCTGACCGACACCGGCGAGGCCGAGGGCGCCACGCGCTGGGAGCTCGACTGCCCGCTGCCCGAGCGGGGCTTCTGGTTCCGCCCGACGGTGTTCACCGACGTCGGACAGTCGTCGCGCATCGCCCAGGAGGAGATCTTCGGGCCGGTGCTGTCGGTCCTGAGCTTCCGCACCCCGGACGAGGCCGTCGCCAAGGCCAACAACACCCCCTACGGCCTGTCCGCGGGGGTCTGGACCGAGAAGGGCTCACGCATCCTGTGGATGGCCGACCACCTGCGCGCCGGGGTCGTCTGGGCCAACACCTTCAACCGGTTCGATCCGACGAGCCCCTTCGGTGGCTACAAGGAGTCCGGGTTCGGCCGGGAAGGTGGACGCCACGGGCTCGCCGCCTACCTCGAACCCGCGGAGGTCGATGCCTGATGGCCACACGACTGGACGTCAACAAGACCTACAAGCTCTACGTCGGCGGGGCGTTCCCCCGCTCGGAGTCCGGACGCACCTACGAGATCGCCGACACGAAGGGCCGGTTCCTGGCCAACGCCGCGCAGGCGTCCCGCAAGGACGTGCGTGACGCGGTCACCGCCGCGCGCAAGGCGCAACCAGGATGGGCGGCCGCCACGGCCTACAACCGCGGGCAGGTGCTCTACCGCGTGGCGGAGATCATGGAGGGCCGTCGCGAACAGTTCACGGGGGAGGTCGCGGTGTCTGAGGACCTGAGCAGCCGCAATGCAGCGGCGGTCGTGGACGCCGCGATCGACCGGTGGGTCTGGTACGCCGGTTGGTCCGACAAGTTCGCCCAGGTCGCGGGCGCCGCGAACCCGGTCGCCGGTCCGTACTTCAACCTCTCGGTCCCCGAGCCGACGGGTGTCGTCGGCGCCCTGGCGCCGCAGAGCTCCTCGCTGCTCGGTCTGATCGAGGTGCTCGCGCCGATCATCGTGTCCGGCAACAGCGTGGTGGCCGTCACCAGCCAGGACCGGCCGCTGCCCGCCATCACCCTGGCCGAGGCGCTGGCCACCTCCGACCTCCCCGGCGGCGTGGTCAACCTGCTCACCGGCCAGACCGATGAACTCGCCCCCATCCTCGCGGGCCACCTCGACGTCGATGCGATCGACCTCACCGGCATGGCCGGCCGTGACACCACCGACCTCGAGGTCCTGGCGGCCGAGAACCTCAAGCGTGTGCTCGCCACCCCCGACACCGAGCCCGACGTGACCGACCCACCAGCCGGGCCACGCCGCATCCTGGCGGCCTGCGAGACCAAGACCGTGTGGCATCCGAAGGGACGGTAGAACGGCCGTACCCTGTGAGGTCCGGCCGCCAGGTCCCCGCGTGGGGCTCTGCGGACCACAACCAGACCGACGGGTGGACAGCCATGACCGCGCAGGCGATGGTCGACGGGCGGCGGAGCGCGCCGGTCCGATCCGTGGTGCGACTGCTGGCGCTGCTGTTGATCGCCAGCGGGTCGCTGCTGGTGCTGACGGGGACCGGGAGCGCCCAGGACGATGACGGACCGGTCTACATCGTGCCGATCTCCGGGGAGATCGACCTCGGGCTCGCGCCCTTCCTGCAGCGGGTGCTGGACGAGGCCGCAGACGCCGGGGCTGCAGCGGTCGTGCTCGACATCGATACGCCAGGCGGGCGGCTCGACGCGGTCCTGCAGATGCGGGACTCCCTGTTGGACGCCGACGTGCCGACCGTGTCGTTCGTGGATCGCAGCGCCTTCTCGGCGGGCGCCCTGATCGCCCTCGCGTCTGATGAGATCTGGTTCGCCCCGGGATCATCGATGGGAGCGGCGACACCGGTGGACGGTGGGACCGGCGCCCCGGCAGACGAGAAGGTCATCTCCGCCGTGCGATCGACGTTCCGGTCGACCGCGCAGGAGCGCGACCGTGACCCGTTGGTCGGCGAAGCCATGGTCGATCCGTCGGTCGCCATCGAGGGGCTCATCGACGAGGGCAGCCTGCTGACCCTGACCCCCGACGAGGCGCGGGAGTTCGGCTACAGCGACGGCGATGCGACCAACCTCGACGACCTCCTCGAGCAACTCGGCCTGGACGAGCTCGACCGCATCGAGGCGGACCCGAGCCTGGCCGAACGCCTCGTCCGGTTCCTCACCAACCCGATCATCGGATCGTTGCTGTTGATCCTGGGCGTCCTGCTGGTGGTCGGTGAACTGTTCGCCGGAGCTCTGGGCATCGCGAGCCTCGTCGGGTTCGGTTTCCTCGGCACCTTCTTCTACGGTCACCTGCTGGCAGGGCTCGCCGGGTGGGAGGACGTGGTCCTCGTCGGGATCGGCGTGGCCCTCATCCTGGTCGAGATCTTCGTGATCCCCGGTTTCGGGATCCCCGGTGTCCTCGGCCTGTCCGGTGTGCTGGGAGGAGGGTTCCTCGCGATGACCAACCGCGACTTCGATTTCGTCAGCTCCGGACAGATCGTCAGCACCGCCTCGACGATCGCGATCACGTTCGTGGTGCTCACGATCGGGCTGATCGTCCTGCTGACCGTGTTGTCGCGGCGAGGCAAGACCCGGCGGTCCCCTGCGCGGACCGCCGCGGCGACCGTGCCCGAGGGGGGCACGGGCCAGCGACGCGGCTGGCTGCGCTGGTTCGGCGACGGTGACGTGCTCGCCTCCGAGGATGACGAGGACGACGGGGACGACACCGACGATCCGGCGTCCGACGGGGAGCCCATGCCGCCCGACGCACGTCGCGCCGCCCGCGTCGGAGCGATCGGGACGGCGCTCAGCGACCTGCGTCCCGCCGGCGTCGCCGACTTCGACGGCCACCGGGTCGACGTGGTGACCGAGGGCGACTACCTCGCCGCTGGCGATCAGGTCGAGGTACTGCACGCCGAGCGCTACCGGCGGGTCGTGCGCAAGGCCCGTAGCTGACGGTACCGTCGAGGTACGCGCCGGGGGCATCAGCTCCGGGACCTTCGCTCGGAGTGAACCATGGAGATCGTCCCCATCATCATCGCTGCCGTGGTGGTCCTCGCCGTGGGGATGGTCCTGTACTTCGTCCCCGTCGGTCTGTGGATCACCGCGATCTTCTCCGGGGTCCGCGTCGGCCTCGGCACCCTGATCGGGATGCGGCTACGCAAGGTGATCCCGAGCGAGATCATCCGCCCCCTGATCAGCGCGACGAAGGCTGGGATCGAACTGGACATCGGGCAGATGGAAGCCCATTACCTCGCCGGTGGTCGGGTCGAGCAGGTCGTCACCGCGTTGATCTCCGCGGACCGCGCGAACATCGATCTACCCTGGAAGCGCGCCACGGCGATCGACCTGGCCGGACGTGACGTGCTCGAGGCCGTGCAGGTCAGCGTCAACCCCAAGGTGATCGAGACCCCGCGCATCGCCGCGGTCGCCAAGGACGGGATCCAGGTCATCGCGGTCGCCCGCGTCACCGTCCGCGCCAACATCGAGCGGCTCGTCGGTGGCGCCGGGGAAGAGACCATCATCGCCCGGGTCGGCGAGGGTTCGGTGTCCTCGATCGGATCCGCCGAGAGTCACAAGTACGTCCTCGAGAACCCTGATGACATCTCCCGGCGCGTGCTCGAACGTGGCCTGGACGCGGGCACCGCGTTCGAGATCCTGTCGATCGACATCGCCGACGTCGACATCGGCCGCAACATCGGTGCGGAACTGCAGACCGACCAGGCCGAGGCAGACAAGAACATCGCCCAGGCCAAGGC
>Ga0207421_10004320_pt1 | contig 16395 bp, 13 predicted proteins | sample SodLakKL_010_SED_4_FD_187542 | JGI IMG/M metagenome (GOLD analysis project Ga0207421, IMG submission 187542) | Alkaline sediment microbial communities from Lake Tanatar, Kulunda Steppe, Russia - 8KL_010_SED (SPAdes) (version 2) | ecosystem: Environmental > Aquatic > Non-marine Saline and... | reverse complement strand
AAAATTGAACCCATGATTAAAACGTTACTTCCCCCGGCATTCCGATTTTAATCCGCCCATCGTTTTGAACACGTACCTTTATGGCATACACCGTGTTGACACGCTCTTCGCGGGTCTCGATTGTTCGGGGTGTGAACTCGCCTCGCGATGCAATCCATGATATTTCACCCTCCATGCGCTCAATACTCCCGCCCGGCCCGTCAAAAAGCACATCCACCGTCTGGCCGGTTTCCACTTCCGCCAGCTGCGATCCGCTGATCCATGCCCGAAGGAACATGGTTTCCATATCTGCCAGTTTATAGAGCGGTTTACCCGGTGACACCATCTCCCCGGCTTCAGCATAGCGGGTTAATACCGTCCCATCGCGCGGATTGTGTATTTGCGCACGTGCTATGCGATCTCTCAGTCGCTCCAGCTGCGCATCCAGCACCCTGGCTTCGCTGCTTATACTGTTTTGTTTCGTTTCGGCAGCGGCAATCTGTCGCTCCAACACACTCACCTTGCCCCCGGCGTCATCGAGCTGACGCCGCGTGGCTGATCCATCATCAAACATGCGCTGTATACGATCCAGCTCCACGTTAGCCACTTTTTGCTGTTGCCGAAGTACATCTGCTTCGGCCCGGACTTCATCCATGCGGGAAAGCACGGACTCCTTTTGAGCTTGCAGCTGCAAGGCTTCCAGATGAAGCGACACGGTATCTACCTGGCCAACCGCCTGCCCGCCGGTCAGCCTGGAGCCCTCCCGTGCATTGAGCGATAACAAACGCCCGCCGGCCTCAGACGATACCATCACTTCGGTGGCCTCAAAATTGCCGAAAGCATCCGAGGTGGTATCATTACCGGAACAACCTCCAATGAGGATACTCAGTATTATGGGTATTGCATATTTCATCATGGTTTTAATTTCCTGATGTGATAAGGTAGTTTTGCCAGTATTTCGCCAGTTCAATCCGGTGCTGTTCCCGCCTGATACCGGCGTGACGTTTATGTGACAGCTCCCGGATGTATTCACTTGCAGTGATTGTACCATTTTCCAATTGACTCTCGGCATTGGAGACAATACGCTCATACAGCTTCCGGATCTCCTCATCTTCCCGGATAACCTCCTGCAATTCGGTGATTTGTTCAATCTGTTCCTGAAGAACCATATTTACTTTTCGTCGGAAGATATCCTCTTCGTTGTCCACGATTTGCCGGTTCAGTTGTAACATCTGGCGCTCCCGCTCATCGGTCCGCCAGTTCCAGAATGACCACCGCGCCCTGACTCCAACCACAAACCAGGGTTGGAACCGGTCTTCGAACAGATCGAGGCCGGGCCGTCCGTATGCTGCCTGACCGTAAGCTGCTACTGCTGGGCGATAGGATGCGGTCACCATCGCTTCTTTTTCTTCCAGTTCATTGCGATGCGCTTCAAAAAGAGCTGCTTCGGGGCGGGAATCATATCTCGGTACCGGAAGCTGCTCCGGAATTTCCGGTAGTTTCAGAATAACATTCTCTGGTACGTCCGTATCTATAAGCTCAGACAAAACGTTCAATGCCGACCGCTCTCTTGCTCTGAGTATACGACACTGCTGTTTCAACCTGAGCTTTTCTACTTGAAGGGCGTCATGTGCTGATGCCGGTAGCGCTCCATGCCCGACCTGCGACTCCATTTCCTGCAGTTGCTCTTCAAGATGAGCCAGACTTATTCCAAACTCTTCTTGCTGTTTACGCAGTGTGTTGACAGCAAACCAGACTTCATTAATCTGATTTTTCAGATCATGCTGCCGGACCCGTACCTCCTGCACCGCCCGTTCCGATCGGCGGTGTTCCAGTTCCTTGCGGGATCGTGTTCGTCCGCCATCATAAAGCCGCTGCTCCAGATCGAGAGCAATCTGATAACGGTCTTTCGACTGGGTTGGGAAATCTACTCCATTGGGTGCGGCGGGCAGATCCATTTCGATTTCAGTGACATCAGACTGATACTGTACTGATCCAGACACGGACACCTCCGGATACCAGCCGGCAGTAAGGTTGTCAATTCCCAGGTCGCGGATATCCTGTCGCAGGGCAATTTCATTTTCAAGCGGAAACCGATCCCGGGCCAACATATAAGCCTGGTCCAGAGTTAGTGTGTCCGGGGATTCGGTGATAAGTAATAAACCTGACAGAAGTAGTATCATAATTCCCCCATTTTACTAACGGTGATTGTCCGCGTAGGGTTGATAATCCTTAATCAAAATGCGAAAAGCGTAATCGATGACTTCTCGTTGACGATCCTCCATGAAGTCTTTAAACTGATCATCCTCCTTCTTCAGCCAGAATTTTATAATGGGCCGGGCAACAAACGGATAGACACACATACCGATAATACTGATTACAAATTGTTCAGGGTTTACACTGTGATATCGCCCTTCATCAATACCTTCCTGAATTTGCCAAACGAACACTTTTGATTCGGAATCTTCGGGTTTGCCAGTTTCTCCAACTTGTGAAAAAACATCCCCCCCTTTTACCAGGCCCAGCATTCGGTTCGGATTACTGGCTATTTCATGCATAACAAACAGTGGAAGGTGGGGATGCTGATTCAGGGTTCGGATGAATGATTGTACAAATGTCACGATCCGCTCTTCCACAGTAAGACCGGTTTCCCGGAGCAGAATTCCTGAAAGCGGAATCATATACCGATTAAAATCCTCCTTGAACACGGCTTCAAAGAGTTTTTTCTTGTTGCGGAAATAATAGTGCAACAATGCTTTATTTATACCCGCCTCGTCGGCGATCTGCTGCATGCGGGCTCCGCCCAACCCTGATTGCTGAAACACTTTGCGGGCGGCATCCATAATTATCTGTTCGGTTTGTTTCTCTTCCTGGGTCATGATTGCCGGTTTTGTGGATCATGGCTTAACCTAATGGTTAAACCTTTTGGTTAAATCCAAGCTATAAAAGTTCAAAAACGATGTCAAGAACAATTTGACTATATGGTTAAATTTTTTGGTTATTTTCTCGCAACATATCACCAGATAACTGCAGACAATACCTTTACGATATTATCCAATGTGTGTATTCACGCTGAGCACTTAATCAGCGTTACCGGGCGATCTGTCTCCCTGCTGTTCTTCATCATCCCTTGCAACACTTCGGGCCTGTCGCATCACATTGCCGGCTGTTGGCGCGTATACGGGGGTGATCGGTACACCGGCCGACCGAAGTGCCCGGGCGGTATAGACGTTTGAGGTCTTGGGGATATAATATCGTCCGTACGATTCAAAAAAGGCACTGTTGCCATATCGTCCATAACTGTGATAAATCGGCTTTCCGTCATCACCCGTGCGGAAATAGCCTGCAAGGAATTCGGTCATTTCTTCCATTCCTTCTTCGGAAATATGCATGGTGACGACCTCTGATCCCGGGAAATAGTGTTCAATCGGAGGTTCTACACCGACTACATGCAATACACTCCGACTAGGCCAGAATATCGCCCTGAGTGTTACCCAGAAAGAGGGGCTCGGATCCGGGTAATACTTGTCATCCCCCCAGCCGATTTTCAGTAATTCCGCGTGCGGCATCTGCTCATGTTCCGGAAACGCATCGCCGAGATGTTCTGATTCGACAATAAGTCCGGCATGCCAGCCAACTTTAACAACATGAACCGGAATCGGACGCTCTTCGACATCCTCCGGATACAGTTCGGCAACCGGCCCCAGACAGCCGGTAAAAAACAGCACGGCCATCAGGAGCCAGAAAGCCCGATTACGTTCGTTTGCAAATATAGCTGTTGAATATGCCAAAGATGGTGAATCACATTATTTCAAAACCTCATTCTGTATGGTAATATCATGAATTGCCACCTAATGTTCTATAAATTCATTCATTTTCATGGACCATGCCGGTCAGAATGATTTTTACGCTGGCAATGTTAGCTCTGATAATTGATAATCAGATCATACAGTTATGGAATTTGGAATTTATACGTTTGTAGAAAACACGCCGATTGGCGACACCGGCCAATCAATCACACCGCAGCAGCGGGTTCACAACCTGATGGAGGAGGCGGAACTGGCCGATCAGGTGGGACTGGATCTCTTTGCCATAGGTGAGCATCATCGCCCGGAATACGTCTCCTCGGCACCGCCGGTTTTACTGGCTGCTGCAGCAGAGCGAACCAAAAACATCCGTTTAAGCAGCGCTGTTACCGTTCTTGGATCGGATGATCCGGTGCGCGTGCATCAGCAATTCTCCACACTGGACCTGCTTTCAAACGGGCGTGCTGAAATCATGGCCGGACGCGGCTCTTTCATTGAGTCGTTTCCACTATTTGGTTACGACCTGGACAACTATGATGAAATTTTTGCCGAGAAGCTGAAACTTCTACTGGAACTCCGGGAATCGGAGCGAATTACATGGGAAGGACAGCATCGCCCGCCTATCCATGATCGCGGCGTATATCCGCGTCCGGTTCAGGATCAGCTTCCGGTCTGGGTAGCTGTCGGCGGATCACCGCAGTCGGCCGTCCGTACCGGTTCACTGGGGCTGCCCATGGCCATAGCCATCATCGGTGGCAATCCCGCACAATTCGCCCCCTTTGCACAACTTCATCGCGAGGCCGCCCAGGATGCGGGTCATCCGGTACCCGCGATAAGTATCAACTCTCATGGATTTCTTGCCGATGATTCACAACAGGCGAAGAACGACGCGTTTCCGGCATTCAAGCTGACCATGGACCGGATCGGGCGGGAGCGCGGATGGCCGCCGATGTCACGCGAGCAGTTCGACGCTTCCTGCACGCTTTACGGTGCCAATGTCGTTGGCAGTCCGCAGGAGGTGATCGACAAAGTCCTCCATCAACACGAGCTTTTCGGGCATCAGCGATTCCTGCTGCAACTCACCGTTGGCAGCATTCCTCACAAAAAGGTACTGAAAGCCATTGAGTTGCTTGGAACCGAGGTGGCACCGGCCGTGCGCCGGGAAATCGGAGCTGCGCATAAGGGTACGGATTAGTACCATGCGCTTCAAACCAGGCCACTGCAAAACGTTGCATTCTGAACCACCGCCGGATATCTGACCGAATCCCGAATGCATCGCAATGCCCTGTCAGTGCACAAATCGATCTTGCATCAATGCCGACACGTTTACTCTCTCTGAAGTGCGACAATGGGATCAAGCCGGGAGGCTTTCCAGGCGGGATAAAATCCAAAAAACAAGCCCACCATAGCGGACACACTTACGGCCACGATCATCGCTTCTGTTGAAAATAATGCCGGCCAGCCGGCGTAACTCGCGATGGCCTCCGTGGACACAATGCCCAATGCAATACCGCCGATACCACCCAACATGCAAAGTATCACCGACTCGACAAGAAACTGAAGCAACACATCAGACCCCCGTGCGCCCACCGCAAGACGCAGCCCCACTTCACGGGTACGTTCTGTTACGCTCACCAACATGACATTCATGATTCCAATTCCCCCGACAAACAGGGAGATACCCGCGATTGAGGCCAGCAGCCAGGTCATAATGCGTGAAGTCTCCGTCGCCGCGCGAGCAACTTCCTCCTGGGTCTGCACGGTAAAATCATTGTCCTGATACGAAGCCAGCCGGTGGCGCTCCCGCAACAGGTCGGTAATTTTCGCCTGCGCGATTTCCATAGAGTTCTCGTCATAGACCTGGACATTGATCACCATGGCATGACTTCTTCCAGATATCCGCTGAAAAGCGGTTGTGTACGGGACGATGATGATATCATCCTGAACCGAGCCCATCAGTGACATACCTTTGGTTTCAAGAACACCGATGATCGTCAGTGGCAAACCCCTGACCCTGATGGTCTCCCCGATGGGATCAGCACCTTCAAAAAGCTCCTCAATGATAGTCTGGCCGACCACGGCTACCAGCGAAGCACGCTCGATATCCTCCCGGGTAAACATTTCCCCGCTCTCAATCGGCCACTGGCGAATCTGGAGATAATCCTCTGACTGACCGTATATCCTGGTGTGCCAGTTTTGGTTTCCATAAACTACGAGGCGTTGCGACCGCACCTCCGGACTGGCGGCTATAACTTCCGGAATCTCTTCCTGAATCGCCCGTGCATCTTCGGTGGTCAGGGTGTTGGCACTGCCACCCCCGATGCTCACGCCACCAAGGGAACGCTCACCCGGAAACACCAATACCACATTCTGCCCCAAACGGTTGACCTGCTCCCTGACCTCGGTACTGGCGCCCTGGCCCAATCCAACCATGGTGATTACCGCGGCCACACCGATGATGATACCCAGCGCTGTCAGAATAGTACGCATCGTATTTCGGCGAAGGGCTTTAAACGCTACATAAGGTATGGCACTCCATTTCATTACTCTGCAATTTAATGGTTTTTCACGGCAGCTGACACCCGCTTGAGTTTTTCCGATACGTGCATGTCGGGGCCCTGTTACTGCACGTCATTTTTCCGCTATCTCACTATCGATCTCCTCAACAGCATCGGCATCTTTCCAGTTTGCCAATTCGTCGGTTGCGCTGAGCGGGGTAATCTGCTTGTCATTTCGAATCAGACCGTCACGCAATGTGATGATCCTTCCTGCAAAATTTGCGATTTCTTGTTCGTGGGTAACCATCAGTATGGTCAGCCCCTTCCGGTTAAGCATCTGAAAAAGGTCCATGACCTCCAGACTGGTACGGCTATCGAGGTTTCCGGTGGGCTCATCGGCCAGCAAGACTTCCGGATTGGTGACCAAAGCCCTGGCAATAGCCACCCGCTGCTTTTGTCCGCCCGACAATTCGGTGGGCGTATGCGCCATGCGATCCTTGAGCCCGACAATTTCAAGGGCGTTTTCGGCTTTACTGTGGATTTCTTTCCAACTCAGCTCTTCGTTGCGATAGAGCAGCGGTAGTTCCACGTTTTCCAGGGCCGATGTCCGTGGCAACAGGTGAAATGCCTGAAACACAAAACCCAGGGTGCGATTCCGGATTCGGGCCAGATGATCCCGCTGAAAGTTGGCCACATCCTCACCCTGCAGGTAGTAACTGCCCGATGTGGGGCTGTCCAGACATCCGAGGATATTCATCAAGGTCGATTTGCCCGATCCGCTTGCCCCCATGATCGCGGCAAACTCCCCATGGCCGATAGAAAGATCGATACCACGCAATGCATCCACAGTGAGACTTCCGGATCGGTAAACCCTCGTTATGTCACGGAGCCGGATGATAGGCGTATCTTGCATGATATCACTTGTTAAGTTAGTACTGCGCCTGATCTCCGCCAATCAGGCTGCGCCGTTCACTGTTATTTTGACGAGTCAGAGACAAACCGACTGCAAGCCGGTCATCTATTTCCAGTCCGTCCAGGATTTCGGTATGAACTCCGTCACTCAGACCGGTTTTTACTTTCACGGGAACCAAATCGGTGTCACGCAGCAAAAAAACGATTCGTTCACCGTCATTGGCATCCATATCATCCGGTATTTCCGGGCGGATTTCGTCCGGCAGGCGGGCTCTGAGCGCATTGTTGCGCAGACGCAGGACATCCGACCGTTCATCGGTGATGATGGAAACCTCGGCTGTCATACCCGGCTTGAGGAGTAGCTCCTCATTATCAACCGCGACAATCGTCTCATAATGTACCACATTGTCCTCGATAATCGGTGCGTTTCGAACCTGGATCACCTCACCGGTGAACTCCCGGTCGCGATGGCCATCCACCTGGAAAAGTACTTTCTGGCCGTCCCGGATATCCCCGATATCGGCCTCTGAGACATTTGCATAGATGTGCATTTGGCTTAAATCGGTTGCAATTTCAAAAAGGTCCGGAGCGCTGAGACTGGCCGCGACCGTCTGTCCCACATCCACATTCCGTGAGAGTACGATACCGTCAGTCGGCGCATATATGGTGGATCTGTTCAGTTCAAGCCTGGCACGGTCCAGTGCGTGACGCCTGACTTTTACCTGGGCTTCGGCCTGCCGCATACTGGCATTCGCTTCATCCACTTCGGACGGAGAAACGAACTGCCGCTCGCGCAACTGCTGTGTTCGCTCCCACTGGTGTCTGGCCAGTTCCAGTGTGGCTTCTGCCGACTCCAACTCGGCTTCGGCAGAATTGACTTCCGCCTGAAAACCGGTGGGATCGATCTGAGCTATGACCTGCCCCCTCTCCACAGTACTGTTGAAATCCACATAGATCTCATCTACAATGCCGGAGACCTGGCTTCCGACGGTGACTTTCTGAACCGGTTGCAGTGAGCCATGTGCCACCACCCGCTGGGAGATATCGCCCCGCTCGACCGCCTCGGTGTGCAATGGTGGAAGCGAACCGTTCCCGGAGCGATACTGGCTTGCACCCCACCATGTTGCGGCTCCGACCAGCGTCAGTGCCAAAATAATTTTACTCAATTTCATATTTCAAAATCTTATCCATGTGCATGCCATGTTACCATCCGTTTGAGACCAGCCCGGAATGTGAACCATGATCAAAAAAAACAGCCTTTCTATAACTGATTAAAAGCCAATATAGTACATATAAACTTGTTTTTAATATGCAATGACAAGGGATCTGTTATGCGGGATCAGAACAGTAAAAAAGGGAAGCCTCGCAATGAAGCTTCCCTGAATTCATCACCGGATACATGATCCGGTGGTCCTTTCATAAATCCTGTCAGAAATGGATCAGACCACTTCTACAACTTCTATTTCGAAGGTCAGATCCTGTCCGGCCAGCGGATGGTTTGCATCCAGTTTGACGTTTTCGTCGGTGACATCCGTGATAACTACCGGAATGGCACCACCGTCTTTTTGCTGGATTTGCAACTGTTGGCCCACTTCCGGTGAGATATCTTCCGGAATCTGGGTTTTCTCAACATCGACGACCATATCATCGCGTTTTTCGCCATAGGCCTCGTCGGACGGAATAGTCACCGTGTTGCTGTCGCCAACACTCATGCCTACTACAGCTTTTTCAAACCCCGGGATGAGCTTGCCTTCACCGATGGTGAATTCGAGCGGCTCACGCTCCTTGGAGGAATCAAAAACTGTTCCGTCAGCAATTTTTCCTGTGTAGTGTACTTTTACGGTATCGCCTTCTTTTATAGTAGCCAATATATTGCTCTTTTTTTATTCGTATTTATTACCATCACCTCTGTAACATATGAAAGCAGAGGATATTATGCACTTTTTTTCGAAGTTCACATAAGATATAGCCCTTAGATGAACTAACACTCACTTTCCGGGGAAATATGGAATCAATCTAAAAAAGATCAGCTTTCCACTGCCACATCTTCCGGAGTCCAGTTTTTCATGCGGTTTCGGATAACCTCACCGACCTTGTCAATGGCAATCCGCTCCTGTTTCATGGAGTCCCGTTCACGGATTGTCACCGTCTGGTCTTCCAGACTGTCAAAATCGATCGTAATGCAGAACGGTGTACCGGCTTCGTCCAAACGACGGTATCGTTTACCGATCGAGCCCTTCTCGTCATACTGCACTTTATAATCTTCCGCCAGCTCATCGTATATCTTTCGGGCCACTTCCTGCAGCTCCGGTTTTTTGATCAGCGGGAAGATTCCGGCAGTAATCGGTGCAAGTTTCGGGTGCATCTTCAACACGGTGCGGGTCTCCACGGTTCCCTCTTTGTCACCGGGGATCTGCTCCTCGCGATAGGCATCACATAACACCATCAGCAGGCAGCGGTCCAGGCCAATCGACGTCTCCACCACATAGGGGATATAACGCTCCTGACTGTGCGGATCAAAATACTCCATTTTTTTACCGGAGTGCTCCTGATGCGCTCCCAGATCGAAATCGGTCCGGTTGTGGATGCCCTCCACCTCCTGCCATCCGATCGGAAACTCATACTGTACATCCACCGCCTCTTTGGCGTAATGGGCCAGTTTATCCTCGGGGTGATCATGGAAGCGCAGTTTCGACGGACGGATACCGATACTTTTATGCCAGGCAAATCGCTCTGCTTTCCATCGTTCATACTCTTCCGAATCGGTTCCGGGCTTGACAAAATACTGCATCTCCATCTGTTCGAACTCACGCATTCGGAAAACAAACTGCCGGGCCACCACCTCATTGCGGAATGCCTTCCCAATTTGTGCGATTCCGAAAGGAACTTGCTGGCGTGTGGTGTTCAGCGCATTGGTGAAATTGACAAAAATTCCCTGCGCCGTCTCCGGGCGAATGTACACTTCGGTATCTTCACCGGTAGCGGTCGCTCCGAACTGGGTTTTGAACATCAGATTGAACTGCCGGACTTCCGTCCAGTCAAATGCACCGGAATCCGGGCCTTTGATCTTTTCTTCCTGGATGATATCGTAGAGATCCTCATTCAGTGACTTTCGGGTACCGGAGGTATCCAGCAATTTCTGGACCTCATCGGCGTGTGGATCCTCACCCTTCTCCCGCAGTTTTTCGATATGTTCTTCAACCAGAATGTCTGCACGGTAGCGCATTTTGGACTGTTTGTCGTCGATCATGGGATCGCTGAAACTGTCTACATGCCCGCTCGCTTTCCAGACTTTGGGATGCATCAGGATCGCCGCATCGAGCCCGACGATATTATCATGCTTTTGGGTCATGGCCGACCACCAGGCCTGATTCAACTTGCGTTTCAGTTCCACCCCAAGCGGGCCATAATCATAGACAGCACTAAGGCCGCCGTAAATTTCTGATGATTGAAAGATGAATCCGCGCGCTTTGGAAAGCGATACAATTTTATCCAGTCGGTTTTTCGATGCCATAATCTGTTTCTGCGTTAATGCTATTTCTTGGAGTGTGCCGGGGAAATAGTTTGAATTGTTCTTTAAAAATGTACAAGCTTCAAATATACCGGATTTTTTATGCGGATGAAAACCGGTAGTTCCCGGTCACTCATTCCCAAGTACATACCGGATCCCACCCCGTATATGGCCCATAAAATATTCATCCCAATATGATTCCGGGGTGTGGCCGAGTGCCGTATAAAATACGCGACCGCCGACATTCTCATGTACCCAGGCAATCGGGTGATCACCGGGATGCTCACTCCCCTCGTATGAGTCGGTATCCATTTCCAGCAGGACGTGAACATTTTCCGGTATCTCATCAAAATTGTACCATTCATCATCGCGAACCCATCTTTCCGGGAGCATTTCTGTAGCGGGATGGCCGGTATCCACTACCCGGATTGCTGCTTCAAATACGTTGGGATCATTCGGATGGTTGGCAAACCGGGCACCGATCAGTTCCCGGAACCACGCCCACTCCCGTTCGGTGGCGGATGCCCCATGAATTCCGATGAACCCGCCCCCATCTTCAACAAAGGCTCTGAGGGCTTCCCGGTGGGAATCCTCAAAAATATTACCATCGGTGTTTAAAAACAGCACAGCATCGTACTCCGGGAAGTTTTCGGAAAGAAAGTAATCCGCCTCTTCGGTGACCGTGACCGATAACCCCTCATCCTGTGCCAAAGTGGAGAGCGCCTGCTGTCCGGTTTCTATCGACTCGTGACGAAATCCATTTGTTTTGCTGAAAATGAGCATAGACGGATCAACCGAACGCGATAGTGCCGCATCTGGGGCCGGCTCATCGGAAGCATCATTGCAAGAAAAGAGTATTAGTGGAAATAAAAAGAGTATCAGAAAGGATTTGGCGATTGTTTGTTTGGCCTGTTTCATAGTGTCGGTCTGTTGTTCATTGGTTATTTTCCGGATTCGCTTTTTGCGGTCGTTTCCAGCCTGTCGTCACCATCCTCATCATCGTCCCTGGTTTTCTGAGGCTCTTCCGTTTCATCCCCCGTTTTTCCGGACTTTTCTGCCCCACGGGAATCGGAGCGGCCGGTGGATGGGCCGCCGTTTACCGCTGCCGCATCAATAGTTGCATCCATGGTCCTGCCGGTAATCCAGAATTTAAGTTTTTCGCCCCAGGCATTGATGATCAGGTACAGGCTGGGAATAATAAAGAGTGTCAGGATCATGGATATCATCAATCCACCGACAACAGCAATGGCCAGCGGGCGCATTAGTTCGGCACCTTCCCCCAGGCCGATCGCCAACGGCAGCATACCGAAAACGGTCGTGAGGGTGGTCATCATGATCGGCCGAAAACGAATACCGCCGGCTTCTACTACGGCCTTGAATGGATCCAGTTTCTGTTCCCTGCGTCCGATTTCGATGTATTCCACCAACAGGATGGCGTTATTGACGACAATCCCGACCAGCAGTATCACCCCGAGCATGACCGGCGCACTCAGGTTGGTGCCGGTCAGCCAGAGCATCAGTCCGACGCCGATCAGTGCCAGTGGTACCGCAGACAATATCACCAACGGGTTGGCCAGTCGTTCATACTGCACCGCCATCACCACAAATACAAGAAATATGGCCAGAAGAGTGACGATGACAAGATTGCGGTTGGTTTCGCGAATGACCTCCTCTTCGCCACCGTAGATGAGGCTGTATCCTTCCGGCAGATCATACGAAGCCATTCGCTCCCTGATTTCGTCATTTACGGTGCCAACATCACTTACTGCGGTATTGACTTCCCCGTTGAGCCGGATGATCCGCACCTGGTTCTCCCGTTCGATGTGTGCCGGGCCGTCACCGAGAGAGAAGGAGGCCATTTCGGAAATCGGGATGGAAAAGCCATCGGAATTGGAGATCATAATTTCACTGAGGTCCTCATCATCGCGAACCCTGTCACGATCAAACATCACACGGATATCATATTCGGTAATTCCCGTAGAAAATTGGGTCGGAACCGAACCCAGCACCGCCGTTCGTACCGCATCGCCTATATCAGCGCTGGTAAAACCATGTGAAGACGCCCGCTCACGATCCACATCCACATTCAGCACCGGGCTCCGGTCATCCCGGCTGATTTCAAAATCGGTCAGCCCTTCGATACCATCGAGATGATAGAGCAGATCCCGTCCAATCCGGTCCAGTTCATCAATATTATCCCCTACAATGCCGAGGGAGATATCGGATCCGGCCAGGTTGGTTCGGATACCCCGTATGCTTGGCGGACTTGCATTTACGCGTGCACCCGGAATTGCGAGGCTGTCCAGTTTCTCCTGCATTCTGTCAACCCATTCCATAGCATCCATATCCCGGTTCCGGGCCGATTGAAGCTGAACGCTGAACCGTGCCGTACCCGGCCGTTCGGAGATGACCCCACCGCTGAGGTGGCCGCCGGTCAGGCTGAAGACATGCTCTACATACGGCATTTCGTCGATGGCATCCTCGATCATCAGTGCATACTCATTTGTGGCATCGGGTGTTGCGCCAGGCGGGAGGCCCAGAAAAACCGAGAACATGGCATCATCCACCTGTGGAAGAAACTCATTGCCAAGATCGTCGGTAAGCTGAAGCACACCAAATAGTACCAGGAATGATCCGGCGACCAGAAAATACCGGTACCGGAGGACGCGGGTAACGAGCGCTTTGTAGCTGTTTGTGATGCGCTCCATTCCCCGGTTGAATCCATGATGAAACCGGCTTCTGTCGAGCCCGCTGCGAAACTTGACTTTGGAGAGCAGGGCAGACAACATCGGTACGAGGGTGAGCGCGGCTGCAAGCGAGGCGACAATTGCAAATGATATGGTGAGAATCAGTTCCCGAAAAATCATGGCTGCCAGTCCGGTGATCAGCAAAAACGGTACAACGGCTGCCAGGTTGGTCATGGTGGAGGCAAAAATGGCGGATGCTACCTCACGCGAGCCTTCGTGTGCCGCCTGGTCTGTTTTTTTATTGAGCTTTTCGCGATGCCGGAAGACGTTCTCGAGCATCACAATCGCATTGTCCAGCAGCAGTCCCACTCCGAGTGCGAGTCCGCCGAGACTCATGACATTCAGTGTGATCCCGCTCAATCCCATCATGGTAAATGTGGCCATAATGGCGATCGGGATAGAAAGTCCGATCACAAATCCTTTCCGCAGCGATCCGAGGAACAGCAGCACGATCATCATTGCCAGAACCCCTCCAAGTACCGCAGCCGTACTGACCGCGCTCACCGAACTGCGAATAAAAAACGACTGGTCGGTTGTCGGGGTAAACAGGATATCATCCGGAATAAAACCACTCCGCTGCAATTCATTAAGTTCGGCGTGAACCTGATCGATCACCTGTACCGTATTGGCATCCGGAAGTTTGGTGACCGACAACCTCATAGCCGGCTGGCCGTCGAGACGCACAAAAAGGCGTTGATCTTGATGTGTGTCACGGACATCGGCGATTTCGCTGACGGGAATCCGGCGATTACTGCCGGGGATCTGGAGCATCACATTGGCAATATCATCGACGGACTGGAAGCGGGAGTCGGTTTTCCCCATCACATCAAACCGGTGGTCTGTAATCTGTCCGGCAGCGATATCACGATTCTCCTCACGCAAAACATCCAGTATCTGGCTCACCGTCATCCCATATGAGACGAGCCGGTCCTGATCAAGGAGTACCTGCATCTCGCGAACCTGACCGCCGGCCACCTCTACCCCGCCGACTCCATGAATTGACTGGATCTGCGGAGCGAGTTCATTCTCCAGCCAGTCGCGCACCTCGATGGGAGAGCGTACGGTGGAACTGAATCCAGCTTCAAAAACGGGATCCTGGGCGGGATCGAATTTATAGAGACGAGGGGGTTCGATATCGGCCGGCATCTGGGTGCGTGCCAGTTCCAGGTTCCGGGACGCATCCTGCAGGGCGAGGTCGATGTTGGTTCCGTATTCGAAAATAAGGTTGACATTGGTGCGTCCTTCGGATGCACGGCTGGAAATTTCGATAAGGTTTTCGGTGGATGCCAGGTTGCGCTCCAGGACGCGGGTAATCTGCTGTTCCATCACCTCGGGTGGAGTACCCGGATAGTTGACGGTAGCCCGGATTGTGGGGTAGTTGATCTCGGGTAGCAGGTCAAGCGGCAGGCGGTCGAGGAAGAAAAAACCGAGTACAATGATCACCGAAGTGATGGCAAGCGTGCCGATGGGACGCCGGATCGCTCCGCTGGAAAGCCCGTGATAGTGCTCGGTTCCGTTGGATGATATCTCTTCCTTGTTTTTCATAGGGCCTCATCGGGATCCAGGGTTACCGGCTCACCATCCTCCTTTCCAACCCACCGGGTCACTTGCACATAGAGATTTTCCCGCAGGTTGGTGGGGTTAGCGCCCACAACCACATCTCCGGCTTCCAGGCCGTCGATGATCTCGGTCCAGTTTCGCCTGGAAACACCGGTTTCCACATCCCTTCGTTTCAATTCATCGTTTTCATCGATGATATAGACAAATGATTCATTTCTGCCGGAGGCCAGGAGTGATTCGCTGGGTACGGCAAGCACATCCGGGCGATGATCGGTCCGTATTTGCACACGGGCCAGGTATCCCGGACGGATGAGTATGTCATCGTGGTTTTGTGAGATTTCTACTTCCACGGTCACCAGGCGGCTTGTTTCTTCTGCCGAGGGGAAGATCCGCCGGATGGATCCGTCGAAACTGTTACCTGAAAAGGCATCAATCCGTACCGAAACCGGATCGCCCTGGTCAAGCCGGACGACATCCCGTTCGGCTACACCAACCCTGGCCACCAGAATGGAGTTATCCGCAAGCTGAAATATTCGTTCGTTGGAAGCGACCGCATCACCAGCCTCAACAAATTTTCGGGTGATTACCCCATTTTTATTGGCCCGGATTTCACCCAGTTTCACCCGGGTCTGCCACAGATCCACTTCACTTTCGGCAACCTGCATTTCGGTCCGCGCTTCTTCATAAGCAGCGGCCGATTCGGCTTCGCGTTCGCGCAATTCACGAACCCGCTCATACCGTGCCCGGGCATACGCCATCCGGGCTTCAGCTCTGCGCAATTCGGCCGATTCTTCCTCGACGTCCATCCGTGCCAGAACCTCTCCGTCCTGTACGATATCCCCTTCCTGCACATACAAATCATGAATCAGGCCGCTCATACGGGAAGCAATATGGTTGACGGTCAGCGGCTCAACCCGGGACGAGACATTGATGGACCGGGAGAGGTCAATCGGTGCCAGTTCATAGCCGGCTACGGCCGTAGCACGCTCATGCTGCCCGGTACCTTCTGCCTGCTCACCAGAACATGAGGTTACGGTAAGAAAAAAACATAAACTCCAAAATAAAGACCAGGTATGCACTAAACCGGTAAATTTAATGGTCAATGATTATGTTTGCTAAACGCCATGAACGTCTGCATCGTGCCATATTTCATGTAAAAAGTTGTGATATACTCCTACATAAAATGGCGAATCCATAGGATTTTCTATAAGATTTTGATATTATAGCAGGTTGTACCCATATATTATTCATGCTTCTGAAACCGCCATCTGTTGGTCTGTGTTTTAATGGCATACAAATCGGGTACAATCGAAATAAAATTAATAATTTAAGAATTAACTAATATTTATTGAATTATGGCTGAATATCGTGTTGGTGTACTT
>Ga0207421_10004319_pt1 | contig 16399 bp, 19 predicted proteins | sample SodLakKL_010_SED_4_FD_187542 | JGI IMG/M metagenome (GOLD analysis project Ga0207421, IMG submission 187542) | Alkaline sediment microbial communities from Lake Tanatar, Kulunda Steppe, Russia - 8KL_010_SED (SPAdes) (version 2) | ecosystem: Environmental > Aquatic > Non-marine Saline and... | reverse complement strand
GAAAGAAGAGCCGCAATTTTGAGAGCTGACGGTCAGAAAAGATCTGCTATTCTAGAAGCTGAAGGTAACAGAAGGTCAAAGATCTTGAACGCCGAAGGTCAAAGACAGAGCAGGATATTGAATGCCGAAGGTACAAGGATGCAGAAGATACTAGAAGCGCAGGGTGAAGGTCAAAGATTGAGAGTACTTTCTTTGGGAGCCAATACATTAGATGAAAAAGCCATGACTTACTTGTCTCTAGATACGTTGAGAGACATGGCAGATGGTGAAGCTACGAAGATACTATTCCCATTCGAAGTTACCAAGCTGATGGAAGGCGCATCGAATTACCTAGGCGCTTCAAGAGAGGTTCCAAGCAGAGAAGCTACAGATATTGAGTCCTTAGAAGATATCGTTGGTAAAGCCGACGAGATATTAGGTGAAATACCAGGAAGATCAGAGATGAAAGAAAAGATAGACCGGATTGAAAAGGAAGTTCGAGAAGAAGACAAAGACAGAGAAGAGATTCGAGAGGAAGCCGAAAAAGATGCTCAAGAAGTATTGGAAGACGTTAAAGGAGAAATAGACGATAGTGAAGTAGAAGAAACCGATGTCGGCGGCTGGAGGACCGAAGAAGAGGACGAGGAAGAATAAAAAAGCGATCTAAAAACCCTTTATTTTTTCTAATTTGTAGATTTATTCTATATTTTATTCGTCACGAGAAACGGATCGCCTCATAAACTATATAACTAGCGATAAATCTTTTCTAAAAAACACAGGTGTGAGTGATGGAGATCCCTGATGAGATAGAAGAGGAACTAGAAGATAGAGGTGGATTAACCGAACTTTTGGAAAAATTAAATAACTTGGACATAGAGCAGAAAAGCAAAGTTCATAAAGCTCTGTCCAATAAAGTGCGCCTGAAAATACTAGCTCTTTTGAAGGAACAAGATCTCTGCGTATGCCTGTTGAAGGAAATACTAGATATAAAAGACTCTAAGCTCTCCTATCACCTTTCGGTACTGAAAGAGGAGGATTTGATAGAAGGAGAGAGAGATGCGAATTTTATGATCTATAGGCTCACGGAGAGGGGAGACAAGTTCACTCCGCGATAAGTCTCTTGATTAAACTCCCTATCTTACTCTTCAAGCAATTTCTTTATCTTCTCTGGACTCCATATTTGTCCTTTGATTTTTGTCTCTCCATCTATAGCTAACGCAGGTGTCATCATGACACCTCTAGAAGTTATTTCACTTAGATCTTCAACTTTTACGACATCGGCATCAATTCCCAAATCCTCTACAGCCTTTATCGCATTCTTTTCAAGTTTTTGGCATTTTGCACATCCGGTTCCTAAAATTTCTATTTTCATATTTTCACCTCTTTTTTCATATCAAGTCATGAAACTATCATGCCATATGTAAATCCCATCAAAGTTGAAAGAATTACTACTATGGCGATATAAGCTAACCAATGCTTGATTTTCATTATCCTAAAAAGTACTATCATGTTCGGTAAACTCAAAGAAGGGCCCGCAAGAAGCAAACTAAGAGCGGGAGCATCCCCCATAACTCCTGTTTCGTAGCCAAAGGTAGTCCCGATGATCGGTACTTCGAGGAGTGTAGGCATGTATAAGATACCCCCAATTACGGATCCTAAAAAAGATGCAGGTAAACTATTACTACCCAAGTAAGGTCTAAATGTTTCCGGTGGGACGAAAAACTCTATGACACCTACGATGAAAGTTCCTATGATCAGAATAGGAAATATTTTCTTAGTTAAGAACCAAGTTTCGGAACCCCAATTTTTGACTTCTTGAGTTTCATAATATTTTTTGAGTAGAAAAACGAGAATGATTATCAACAATAACAATATCACTGCTTTTAGCACCCAATCGAAAGAAGCGGAAGCTCCTATCAACAAGATAGCTATTAACAACCCGAAAAAAGTTAACTTTATCCAAATCGGCCTTTCTTCTTCATCACTATAATTCGTTGAGCTATTTGAATTTTGATCGCTTGTTGCTTCATCGTCGGATTTGAATATGTAAGACATCAAAAATGCGATGACAAAAGCTGTAGCTACTGCAGAGATAGCTCTCGCTAGACCTATCTGATATCCTAATTCAGACGCCGTATAAACAATAGCTAAGATGTTAATCGCTGGTCCAGAATACAAAAACGCTGTAGCAGGACCGACACCGCTTCCTTTTTTGTAAAGACCAGCGAACATAGGGAGTATCGTACAACTACATACCGCTAAAACAGCTCCTGAAATAGAAGCAATAGGATAAGATATCTTTTTTTTCACATCAGGACCAAGATACTTGATGATTGCATCTTTTTTTATAAAAGCGGCTATGGCTCCCGCAATGAAAAAAGCTGGAATCAAACAGGTTAGAGTATGAGTGCTCAGGTAATAAATTACCATTTCAAAACCGCTTCTTAGTACCTCATAGAAGTATTCCAGCATATCTCTCCTCTCATTTCAATATTATTTGAAATAGGTAGTTTGTAGTATATGTCAGTGGTTAATAAACATTGTGGTTTCAAAAAAATTTGAAATAGAGTCTCTACTAACTCTAAGGAGAAGCATCTCAGATATGCACGGGAACTATCAAGCCCTAAGAGATGTTCTTGCTAAAAACCATTACAATTTACCGCATGGTGATCTTGTAGATTACGGAACATCGGTTGAATAATGCATATAAAAAAGTAAAGAAGAAATCAGACGAAAAAGAATTTCCCGAAAGGATTAAACGGATATGAAGCTGTAAATATAGTTCCGTAAAAACTAGGATAAAACTAAATTAATGCCGTTACAATTGTTCTGTTAGATGAACGAAGAAATACAACGAAGATCTATGATAAAAATTAAAGATAAAGAATTCTCCGAAGAGTTAGTCGAGGTCTTGATGGGTGAGGAAGGTGCTGAATCTCTAGAAGAAGAGTGGATGCCGGTAGCAGAGGCCATAGAAACGCCTGACCGGCTACCTTTTCTTGTATCTGAAATAATGGATGTTGAAAAGACGAAAGAGTTGAGACAAGCATTAGTGCGCGTCCAAATAAACGCTCAGTTGAAACGGGATCGGGCCTTAGATTTATACAAAAAACAGTTGTTCGCAGCAACGACCATAGAAATACTGCTTTATGGAAGGTTGAGGTTGAAACCTAGGAAAAGAAAAAGGAAAAAAGGCAAACCTGAAGAAGAAAAAGAGCCTGAGGAAGAAAGTGCGGAAGAAATAGAAGATGAGGGTGAAAAAGAGATAGAAGATGGTTGAGAGATTCAATCTACGATCTCGTCCACGATCTCTTCTGCTCTGCCCAGGTACTGTTCAGGATCGAAAACTCTTTTCAGTTCTTTCTCGGTTGTTACTTCCATAACTTCTTCTTTTTCCAGGAGCTTATCCATGAGCGGTTCTTCTTCTGCTCTCGATTCCATAGAGACTTCTCTGATCAATTCATGAGCCTCCTGTCTGCTCATCCCCTTTTCAGTTAAATGAATCATTACAGGTTCAGCCATAACGAGCCCGTTACTCATCTGAATATTCTTCTCCATGTTTTCCGGAAACACTTCTAGATTTCTGAACAGTTTTTCACTCTTGCACAATATATCATCTAAGAGAACGAGAACATGGGCTACTGTGATCCTTTCCGAGGAAGAATTGGTAAGGTCTCGCTCGTGCCATAACACGTTGTTCTGGTAGGTAGGCACTACAAAACCTCTAAGCGTTTTGGCCAACCCACATATGTTTTCAGCTAAAATAGGGTTCTTCTTATGTGCCATGGTCGAACTTCCTACCTGCTTTTCAGTCTCGAAGGACTCCGCGGCTTCCATTATTTCAGGGCGCTGGAGATTTCTCACTTCTGTAGAGAATTTTTCCAATGAAGCGGAAATATTAGCAGCTAAGGAGATGAGTTCTGCGTACCTATCTCTACCTACTATCTGACCAGTAGCTCTATCGACTTTCAGTCCCAAATCTTCCATCACTAGTTCCTGTATATCTTCTGCATCTTCTCCGAAAGCTGCACCTGTACCAACGGCTCCGCTCATCTTTCCGACAAGTACCCTATTTTTCGCTTCTTCTAATCTCTCCATATGTCTCTGAATCTCATAAGCGTACACGGCCATCTTTAAGCCAAAAGTCATAGGAATAGCGTGCTGACCGTGGGTTCTACCTATCATAACCGTATCTTTATGTTCTTTAGCTCTCTCGGAGAGTGTAGAATTCAACTCTCTAAGGTCTTCTTCTAAAATATGCATGGCTTCCTTCAGCTGTAATGCCATACCTGTATCGATTATGTCGTTAGAAGTCGCGCCCAAATGGATGTATTTTTCAGCTTCACCACAATACTTACCGAGTACTTTCACCAAAGCCATGATGTCATGTTTAGTCTCTTCTTTTTCCACTCTCTCGACTTCTTGCCAGTCTACTATCTCAGTGGTAGAATTTTCAGTTATGATCTCCGCGGCTTCTTTTGGAATATTTCCGAGTTCAGCGTGCGCTCTCGCGAGTGCAGCTTCGACCTTCAACAATTTGTCGGTCTTGTTCTCTTTGCTGAAGACCGACTTCATCTCTTTTCTACCATAACGATAGTCTAGCGGGCAGACTAACATTTACTTCACTACTCTATACCCATGGCTTCATTAGTTCGTTGAATACTTTTCATCGAGTCATCTTCAAGTTCGGTCATTGCTCTTATTGCGTCGATATTTTCAGGTACGATATCGCTCTCCTGATGTATAGCCTGATAATAATAAAGTGTTGAACCTTCGACCTTTATCGCATCGTCCCAGACAGCTATCTCGTTTAAGTCTCCCCTAGGATTATCTCTGTCCTTAGCAAATTCCATCACCTTTGCGGTTGAATCAACACCCTGTGAAGCGTTGAAAAATCTGACTCTAGGTGTTTTATCCCATATATCTATAATCTCTTCGGTATCCATCTTCTCTTCCAGTTCCACGATGTTACTGTGTAAGTGCATTATTGTTGTTGGAACTTTCACAGCAGTGGTCTGTATATTTATATCCGGAACCACGCTTTGAACGTCTGGTCCATGATGAGAGGGGATATCAAGTACAGGATTTATTGAATTTATCGGGCCTCTTGAAGTGTCCCAAGGATCAGCACCCCTTCGCACCATAACAGCTTTACAGTTATCTATCCCCACATCGCGGTGAAGGGGGTAAAGCGTCCTCAAAAGACCGGTAGTATTACACGAGACGACTCTTACATAATCAGCTCCATAGGCTTCATCATAATTCGCCATTGAATTGAAGGATAAACCAGTCAATTCGTGATCCTCTCCTCCCTGCCATATGGCTTTGACCCCGGCCTTTTCGTACATAGGTTTATAACCTGCCTTTTTTGGGGTCCCGTCTATTATTATCTCAGCTTTCTCCAACAGATCTTCAAGCATCCCTTCAACCGGAATTTCCTTCTCCTCAAATCCGTCTAGATATTTATCCGAAGAGGCGTAAAAGGGATAGCCTTTTTCGACTGCCATCTCGGCCTCATAAGTTGGGCTCCTTTTAGCAACGCCTACGACTTCCATATCATCCTGCTGAGAAACGGCATCAGCAACTCTCTTCCCTACTGTTCCGTACCCATTTATTCCTACTTTTACCATCATCTCATCCACCGATTCGAGTAAAAGAAAAAGTAGTTAAGTAGATTTCGGTCAAAAAAAGAATTTTTAGAGGTACTGTTGAAGTTTCTCCTTTATCTCGTCCTTCGGAAGAGCCCCGACCATTTTATCAACTACTTCTCCATCTTTAAAGATGATCATCGTAGGTATTGAGGACACAGCGAACTCAGAACTTTTAGATTTGTTCTTATCAACGTTAAGTTTTCCAAAAGCTACTTCGCCCTGCTTTTCCTGAGCGAGTTCTTCGATTATAGGACCCAATCTTTTACATGGACCGCACCATTCGGCCCAAAAATCGATCAACGTCACATCATATTTTTTCACGAACTCGTCAAAATCTTCATCTGTTACCTTTACAGGTTCTTCCGGCCAATCTTCACTCATAATATCACCTTTATCTTCTCAAAATTGAAAAATGGAGATGAGTATAATTAATTTTGGGTATGTTATTCTGTCTTTAGTATTTGACCTTTCCCTATCATTCTATTTTATACCTAAGAAGTGCCCCAATACCACCTAAAGCTTCCAACTTTTCTCCACCTTCATGAGTGCTACTGATGACTATCACTTCGCCACCTAACTCCTCCGTTTTCTTCATCAGTTTTTCCCCTTCCTCATCTCTAACTTTAGTATCCAGGATTAGAAGTTTATCTACAGAGCCAATCCTAACCGCTTCTTTGACATTTTCCATCCCGTAGGTATAGGCCTCATCGCTCTTTATCTCTCTCAGTAGTTCCTCCACCATCTCGCTCTCGTAAGCCATACGCTGACCACCTAAGGTTTCTCTTTCCTTTCCCTTCTTGATCACTTCGTTCACTCCGGTCATGCCGCCTTCACCAGCGGGGATCACCTCAGCATTTTTAACCAAGTCTGAATGATTACGTTTACAGTACTCAAAAAAATCTTCTTTTGTAAAACCAGGACCCAAAATAACAAGCGGTTCTCCAGGTTCGATTATAGTTTCCAATTTCTTCACAATCTCCTCGAAGAATTCTTCCCTAGTCATCTTCTCTGAATCGTACATCTTCCCACCTCTATTTGATGATAAAGTAGCCATCTCCTTAACACCGTACTGTCTCATTATGGCTATGGTGGCTTCGTCTTCCTCTAGAGCTACAAAGGTAATCAAGGGTTCTTCGCTTCTTTCTACTGCTTCTTTCAATCTGTCGAGTTCGTGGTCCTTCCACTCTTTGATCATGGTTAATTCGTCCCCTTCGGTCAGATTCAATGTATGATAAGAACCATGATCTTGAGGACCCTCTATTATTACACCTAGAATTCTCAATCTGTCCGTGAATTCATGGAATTCTACTTTCTCGACCTCGATGTCCAGTCTCATCCTCTTCTTCTCTCCCCTCTCCGAGCGTATTTTATCACGCTGTGTTTCTTCCCTTCGATAAGTTATCGCAGAGACTATATCTTCCGGGTCGATTATATTTTTCAGATGCCAGAGATCATCAAGATTGTCTATCCGGACTTTTATCTTTCCCTCTCTTTTGTCCTGGTGGAGAATTTTCATCGCTTACTGTAAAACACATTACCTTAATAATATCTGTCATCTATAAACGGAAAAATACTCATCGTTTAGAACCGGTATCGATCCAAAAAGATATTTTAAGATGTTTCCCATTTTCACAATCATGCACGAAACGGTAGAGTACTTCGCCTATGGAAGTAACCTCAGTGAAAAACAGATGAAAAATAGAGGAATCACCGTAATAGACACCGAGATAGCTGAACTACCTGGATGGAAACTGGCCTTCACCATCTATTCTGATACTTGGGACGGCGGTGTGGGAGACATAATACCTGATCCTGAGGCAAAAGTCGAGGGGGTTGTTTACACTATGCCCGCAGAGAATTTAAAAAATCTAGATCACTACGAAGGAAGAAATGTGGAAGATAATTTAGAGGTAGGCATGTACCGTAGGCAGTACCTACCAGTTAAAAAAGCCGACGGTTGGGAAACTGTACTGACTTACCTGGTCAATCGCACCATCGAATATAAATCTACAGTTGATATAAAACCATCAAAAAGTTACCTTAAAACTATAATCTTAGGCGCTAAAAAACACGGGCTGAGTGAAGAGTACCTGGATCAACTAAAAAATATAGAATATGAAGGGTGTTCTACCGAGTAGTGGCTGTTTTTTCAAAACTCTAGGATCTCTATTTTTCCATCGTTATCTCTATCGACGAAACGTTAGTGGTTCCTCCTTCCTCATTATCTAACTCTTCCGTTTCAGTTCGTATATCAGTGATCTTCGACCCTTCTAGAAACCGATTCTTCGTTATTTCTGCTACATCTACCGCCTTACTTATCGCTCTTCCTCTCGCCTTTATCACCACTTCGTCACTTCCGCTATTGAACTGTGTCAACAAAGCCATAACATAATTCATCGTTTCTTTACTTCCTATAAATATAGTGTTCTCCTCATCCATGGTCTCACCTCCTTTTATGTTTGAATTCACAATGAGGTTGGTTGTATATACCATTTTAGCCTCGGTCTTTAAACAAGACTTATAATCGATCAACTCAATCTAAAAAATATGTCCTATCTATGCGTGGATATAGGAGCTACTAACGTACTTATAGGCATACTAGGAAACGATTTTAAAGAAATAAGAGAAAAGAAGACTGTAAACTTTCTCAAGAATATAGAGAATGAGTTGAAAAATCTGATAAATAAGGTAGATACTGAAAGAGCCCTCGTAGCTGCCGCGGGCCCAATAGATAAAAAAGAGGGGGTCATATACCCTCCAAATCTCTCGCAAAACAAAATAAATATCTTTGAACCCTTTGAAAATTTCTTCGACCGAGTAGATTTGATCAATGACTGTAATGCCGCCGCTCTCGGAGAATACACTTACGGAAACACGTCTACTGAGAACCTACTTTACATTACTCTGAGCACTGGGATAGGAGCAGGGTTGATAGCTGATGGTTCCTTGATTCAAGGAGAAACTAACAATTTTGCCGAAGTGGGTCACATGAAGATCGCAGATGATGGGGAGTGTGGATGTGGAGAAAGGGGGCATTGGGAAGCCCTATGCTCTGGAAAAAATATACCAAAATTAGTAGAGCGAGAGATCGATAAAAGATTTGAAAGTTCTAAGGAGTTTTTTGAAGAATATAGAAAGGGAAACGAGAGATTGAAAGTCGTTTTGGAAAAAATAGTTGAGTACAATGCTACGGCGATATCAAACCTGATAAATCTTTATGATCCCGGCCACATATCAATCGGCGGCTCTATGGGTTTAGAGCAGTTCGATCTCCTTGTAGAAAAAAGTAAAAACCGAATTAAAGAAAAGACTATTTACACAATGCCAACAATTGAAAAATCCGATCTAGGTGAAGAAGTCGTTCTTCACGGATTGAGAGCCCTAGCAGATAAAAATCATATATCTATTTAGGAATCTTTTCAAGATAATAAAAAAGGAGGGAGGGTGATTATCGTGATTTTTGAGATTTCATAAATCTTTTTTTAATCTTTGGACTCTAGCGAAACATTTCTTCACTCTTTCGTCATCCACATGTTTCTTTGCCTTTTCTAAACATTCCAAAAATGGATCAATCTCTTGATCCATTTGAACCTCTTTCGGTTTTCGGTCAATTTTAGGTTCGTATCTCGCCTGTCTTGTTAGGGTCTCTTTATCTAGCATCGCGGAAACCGTTGTTACGCTTGCACAAACATACAACCGTACATAAGTCTTTTGTTTATATTACAAAATGTATGTTATTGTTGATACAATTGCAAAGGAATTTTGACAACAATTGTCTATAACTGTTTCAATAAGATGCGTTTATAAGAATATGGGTGATGATTCATAGCATGGATAAATAGTATTTATGTCTACAGTATATCTTATTTTACGGAAAACATGCCGTTGATAAGAAGACTCAAAAAGGAGGACCTAGAGAAAGTCCAAAACATAGCGGATATATCATTGAATGAGGAATATAACAGGGAGTTATTTGTTACCATAAAAGAACTTTGGAATGACGGATTCTTGGTCTGTGAGATCAGCGGCGAAGTAACTGGGTTCATATGTGGTATAATTCTAAATTCTAAGACTGTTCGAGTTCTAATGTTAGCAGTTCATCCATTGTACAGAAATAGAGGGATAGGTAGTGAATTATTACAAAGATTTATGGAAGTAAGTTCATCTATCGGCACAAACAAGATAGTCTTAGAAGTTAGAGTAGGGAGTAATAAAGCCATCGAATTTTATCAGAAAAGGGGTTTTCAGATTGTTGAACGTTTGGAAGATTTCTACACAAATGGTGAAGACGGGTACCAGATGGTGAGGTATCTATAGAATTTAAAAGACAGCTATTAAATAATAGGTTTTATATCCGGATTAAAAGAGAGGATAAAAATGGACATCGATGAAAAATTTAACGAATTTGAAAAGGAAGTTTTCGATACTTTTCTTAAGAGGAATCCTTTAGCTGCAACGCATTTGGGTATACATGAATATGACCATAAATTACCTAGAGTTACTGAAGAAAAAATCGTAGAGGATATCGAACTGATGGAAGATTGGTTAGAAGAACTTAAGGATTTTGAAGATGAGGAACTTAACGAAGAGAACGAATTGGCTAAAAGATTAGGACTGCATATTTTCAGACTTCGTCTATTCAACTTGAAGGAGATCAAACAATGGGAACAGGCTCCTCAGGCCCCAAATGTAATCGGATCCGCTATCCTATTATTATTGAAAAGAGAATTCGCTCCTCTTGAAGAGCGATTGGAAAGTATAATTTCGAGGATAGAAGATGTTCCTAGAATGTTGGATGAAGAAAGATCAAGATTAAAAAAACCAATAAGATTATGGATAAATATGGCTATTGAATCTGCAGAACAGCTACCGATGCTTTTTAAGCTCATACAAATGGTAGCAAAAGAGGAAGGGTTAGAAGAAGAAAAATTGGAAGAGATCAGCGAAGCTACGAATAAAGCTGACGAAGCATTGGATGATTATATCGAATGGTTGAAAGAACAAAGGCAAAAAGCTGATGATGATTACACAATAGGCGAAGAAAGATTCGAAGAACTGCTAGAAAAGAGGGAACTAGGATATGGGTCGGAAGAAATATTAAAAATCGGACAAGATTTACTTAAAGAAGCTAAAGAAGAGATGAAAAGATACGCCGATAAGATCACTCCTGAGGGAGACGTAGAAGATGCGGTAAAAAAGGTAGAATCTGAAGTCCCAGAAAGTTTTGAAGAAGCAATAGAATGGTATGAAAAAGGACTCGATGACGCCAAAGAGTTCATCCAAAAGAACGATCTTGCCACCATACCAGAAAATGAAGATATAGAGGTTATAACAACCCCTGAATATATGAGGAACATCATACCTTTTGCAGCTTATATGGGTCCTGCTAAATTCGACGATATCAGGAAAGGCATATATATGGTGACACCTCCTGAAAACGAGAACAGATTGAATAATTATTCTTACTGGGATGTGAGAAATACTACAGTCCATGAAGGTTATCCAGGCCATCATCTACAGATCTCGGCCTCGCTGGAAAATGATGATATTTTTAGATTATTTTCCCATGCTACAGAGACCGTAGAGGGATGGGCCCACTACTGTGAAGAGATGATGAAAGATCATGGATTCGATGATACGCCTGAAGCAAAACTGATTCAATCTAAAGACATAGTTTGGAGAGCTGCTAGGATAATAGTTGACGTCAAATTGAGCACTGGAAAGATGTCCTTCGATGAAGCCGTTAATTTCCTAGTAGAAAAGGTCGGGATGGATAAGCAGGATGCCGAAAAAGAGGTCAAAAGGTATACTCAAAATCCAGCTTATCAATTGAGTTATCTCCTAGGAAAACAGATGATCAAAGAGCTAAAAGAAAAAGTGAAAGAAAAGATGGGCGATGATTTTGATGAGAAGTTCTTCCATGACACGATACTCTACGCAGGAAGTGTTCCAATGAAATATTTGAGAGAGATATTCGATAAGAAGATAGAGAAAAATTGATCCTAGTCGAGTTAAAAACCCCTTCTAGCTCATCTTTCATCCACCAGTTCGTCAGCGGTTATCAACGGGATCAGCTCCACATCAACATCTTTTAGTCTTTTTTCAGCACCCTCTTTTCTGTCTACAACCACTAAGACCTTTTCCACTTCAGCACCAGCGTTTCTTAGGACTTCTACTGTTTCTACTGAAGAACCACCAGTGGTGGTAACGTCTTCAACCACGGTCACTTTGTCCCCTTTTTCAAATTTTCCCTCTATCCTTCCGCTGGTCCCATGATCTTTTTTTTCCTTTCGGACCATCAGGAAAGGTAAATCAGTCTCTAGTGAAACGGCAGAAGCGATTGGAACTGCACCCAATTCCATGCCGGCGATCCTATCTCCTTCTACATATTTCGACATCTGTGATGCTATCTCTCTGAGAATTTCAGGTCTAGTGCTTGCCAATTTTATATCTACATAATAATTGCTTTTCTTGCCCGAAGTTAGAGTGAATTCACCGTATTTTATCGCTCCACAATCTTCTAACATATCCTTCAACATTTTTATCACCAAGGTTCTTCTTTCAAGCCGAGTTTATATCCCAATATATTTACTGCGCGGTGCAAAAAAGGAACAATAACTATTATAATTATCGTCCCGATCCAACTTCTATTCTCGTAAAAAGTCTCATAAAACCATTCTGGATTTATCAAAACTATCAATAAAAAAGCCCCTGCAATGAAATCATATCTGTCCATAATAGGCGAGCTTTCTCCTCTAGATATCCCTCTTCTCCTTTTTATGAAACTCCCAGCAATATCCCCTAAAAGTGCACCGAAAGATAGAACAAATATCGTAATAATACCTTTCGGGAATGGAGGATAAAGTGAGAAATGAAAAGATGATATAAAATGTAAGAAGACGCCAACGAGTGCTGCTGAGACACTTCCACCTAAAAGGCCTCTCCAAGTCTTTCCTTCTCCTAGGATCCTTTTACCGTTCCATTCCTTCCCGAAATCCATAGGGATTCCTCCACCAAATACAACAGCAAAGGAGTTAGCTATCATAGCGGGTATGAAAGCCAATATAGCTATCAGAACTTCTATCATCGATTTCTCCTGCCTTCTTATTCGAACTTGTGAGATATATCAATAACGGTTTCCAATCTCCTTTTCAATCTATCGATACCGGCTTTCCACAACTTTTCTCCTTTTTCTTTGCTAGCTTTTGTTGCGTCTCCTATCACACCGGTTTTTGTTAAATCATGTGTGTTCCAAGTGTAATTGAAGACAGGTTCATGATCGAATTCCATTTTCGGGTCTGGAAAATCGTACTCCTTTTCCGGTATCATCCTTTCATCTACCATATCTTCTCGAGAAGCTAGAACTAGTGAGGTTTCAAATTCTCCTGCGTGCACGTCGTTATCACTCTCTACTAATTCTTGTGCTTCAGGAGAAAAGCTCTCGAATGAATCTGTCACTACTAACATACCTGTCTCCTTTTTTAACTTCTGTGCAGCGGTCCTTATTGAAGGTTCATTGCCTCCATGGCCGTTATAAATGTACAATTTAAAGAACCCGTGCTGGATGATTGACCTACCTATATCAACTATGATATCTTCCAAAGTGTCTGGCCTCAACGTTATGGTCCCGGGAAAAGACATGTGATGATCACTAATTCCATAAGGTATTGTAGGCAAAATTGGGGGCTTTGGTGGACCGAGCTTTTCAACAGCTTTATTTACTATATATTCTGCATCATAAGAGTCGGTGTCAAGAGGAAGGTGAGGGCCGTGCTGTTCTAAGCTTCCAATCGGTAGTATAGCGGTATCAATCATCTCTGATCGCTGGTCTAGCTCCCATCTGTTCATCTCTCCCCATCTAATCTTTTCTGTCATGTAATGGTATCTACTTCACATTTTTATTTTTTGCCATCCTCGCTTATTCGGTTCTTGAATTTAAATAACTTTTTATGCTCTTGTGATTTATGAATGATCATGGAAACCCCTCGAGACATACTGAATGAGCTGAAGTGGAGATATAAAAAGTCGATAGATGAAGCAGAAATATACTACGTTCATCGCGGAGCTCCTGGAGATTACAGAGTTATGGATGGTTCTGAGATCGAGGAGTTGAACAGATCTTTTATCAAGACCAGGGAAGCTCAAATCCCTTACCATAGAGTTTTCAAAATTAAATACGAAGGAAATATTGTTTTCGAGAGAGAAAGAGAATAAATATATATTTTTCAATCAAGTTCATCTATCAGATCATCCATCTTCTCTTTTAGCTTTTCATTCCTTACTGAATTGGCTATATCGCCTCTAGTTTTTTCTACAAGTGTTCTAGCAGTATCCTGCTTGTTCCTTATCGGAACTATAGCGTTTGGATAGTCGAAGTCCATTATCATATCCTTCACATCTTCCATCTTTTTATGCATTTCTTTCGCTCTTTCTATCTCTCCTTCAGTCAATGCATCGAGTATCATCCTTCTGAGCTCTCCAACCACATCGGCTAATCCAAGAACATAGGAACTAGGCGTGATATCTAATTCACTTGGGTCCTTCGGTTCTTTGCCTTCATAAATGGATAGCAATATGTGAGCCTCAGCGTACTCCTGGTAACCATTTCTAAGAAACCCAGAGTGATGTAATTCGGGATGGCCTTCGATGATACTTTTCAGCTTGTTTATCTCCTCCTGGACATCTTTAAGAGAGGCATCGGTCCTTTTATCCCGATGAATATCCTGTATAACATTCTTCGATATCCTCCTAATAGCTCTAGATGACTTCATCGCTAGTTCGCGGACCATGTCCTTATCCTCCAATTCCTCGTCGACCTCTTCAACAATCTCCTTAAGAGCCTCAATCTCACTCATCTCGCATCACCTCTTATCTTTTTTCATATTTTTTGATTAGTTTACAAATGACTTTTAAGATATAAGGTTTAGTTTACCAAGAAAATCGTGAAGATTTCACTAGATATATTCTTCCTTCTTTTTCTTAAGACGGACGCAGTCTTTACCCACGTCTATTATATCGTCTGCTTCTATGTAAAGCTCCTCTTTTATCATGTCCATACTTGTAGCTACCCCACTCTCTTCTACGTGAGTCGGTAGAGTTACACTCATATCTTCAAAAGATAGCATAGGTACGGTATAGGTATCGATCTGTTGCTCTTCATCATCTTTCGTCCTTATCAATCTAGTTTCAATCCTTATGTATTCTAAACCGCCGTCTTTTCCCCTTTCCGCCTCTTTTACCTTTCCCATCTCATCTCCTTCGGCATCAATGACACGCGTTCCCAAAAGATTTTTAGCAGGACTTATCCAAAGGAATATGGCATCAGATGTGATTTTGTCGATATATTTGAGGTTGACCCTCATGTACTCGCCAAAAAATCCTTTATGAATAATCAATTTGGTGGGGTTCAAAGTTGTTTTATTGATCTCTATATCATGTACGTGCCCAAAAGGTTCTCCGTCAGCATCGTATACATCCATCCCCCTTATACTGTTGAATGTAGTTCGACCTTCCTCTTCATTCTCCTCTTTTTCAGCCATCATAACACTATTCAAGCTAACCTACATTACGTTTTCGGCCTTTAGAAGTTCAATGACCAAAAATATTAATAACCCTTCTGAGGAATTCTCTTTTCCATGGCCTTAGAAAATCTAAAAGACGGACTACGTAACGCTGTTGAAAAAGTGACGAAGGCGAGTCACGTTGACAAAAATCTGATCAAAGACATAAGCAAAGATATACAGAGGGCTATGATCGAAGCCGATATAGAGGTCCAATTGGCTCTAGAGCTTACCGAGAAAATTAAGGAAAGAGGTATAGAGGAAAAGCCTCCCTCCGGCATGAGTCCTAGGGAACATCTTATCCGCATAATCCACGAAGAATTCGTGAAGATTTTAGGAGACGGAGTTGAGTTTGAACTCAAACCCCAAACGATAATGATGGTCGGTCTTTATGGACAGGGTAAGACCACTACTTGTGGTAAACTGGCCGCATATTTTCAGAAAAGGGGACTCAACACTGCATTGATCGCTGGGGACACCCATAGACCCGCAGCTTACGATCAACTCTCGCAGGTAGCTGAAGATGCAGGCGTTCCCGTTTACGGAGACCCAGATGAAGAGAAAGCGCCTAAAATAGTCCGTGAGGGTATGGAAAAATTTGAGGATTACGATGTCGTTATAATAGATACCGCAGGTAGACACTCATTAGAGGACGATTTGATCCGAGAAATTCAACTCATCAAAAACGTTGCCGAGCCCGACGAAGTGATCCTCACAGTAGATGCTTCTATTGGGCAGCAGGCTGGTCCACAGGCGAAGGCGTTCCATGAAGCGGTGGATGTTACCAAAACCATAATAACGAAGATGGACGGCTCTGCCAAAGGTGGAGGAGCTCTCAGTGCGGTAGCTGAAACCGACGCTCCAGTCGCTTTCATAGGCACCGGTGAGAGAATCCGTGATCTAGAAGAGTTCGATCCGAAAAGTTTCACTTCGAGACTTTTAGGTATGGGAGATATCGAGAAACTTCTAGAAAAGGCGGAAGAGGCTATAGACGATGACAAGGCGGAGGAAACCGCCAAAAAAATGTTGGCCGGTGATTTCGACCTGAAAGACATGTACGAGCAGATGGAGATGTTGACTGGTGTAGGGCCTCTACAGAAGATAGTGGACATGTTGCCCATGGGTCCAAGTTCTATATCCGAAGAAGAGATCATGAATACACAGGAAAAATTAGATGAGTTCAGGATCATAATGGACAGCATGACTGAA
>Ga0207421_10004318_pt1 | contig 16405 bp, 5 predicted proteins | sample SodLakKL_010_SED_4_FD_187542 | JGI IMG/M metagenome (GOLD analysis project Ga0207421, IMG submission 187542) | Alkaline sediment microbial communities from Lake Tanatar, Kulunda Steppe, Russia - 8KL_010_SED (SPAdes) (version 2) | ecosystem: Environmental > Aquatic > Non-marine Saline and... | reverse complement strand
GCCGCCATTACCAGCGGCCTTGAATGGAACCTGAAAATCACCGAGCAGGATATGGCCCATATCCTGGAAAAATTCACCGCCGAATTCGAAACCTATTGATTGAGCGGTCCGAATGGTGGTCAAGTCAAGCGCTGGAACCGTTGTTTAGTGGAAAAAACCTGATTTTCTTCTGCAAAAATAGCGCTTAATCTCCTGGGCAAATTAAGCCTATACACATTGACTCCGGATGGGAAAAAGGAAGATCCATATCGACAATTGCATTTTCTAAATAGCCTAAGGCTTTCTCAAATGCAGATTGAAGGTATTCAATATCCTCAAATGGTTTAGACGCCTTCGCTGTACGTACACCCTGTCCTTTTGACAATGCATTCAATCTTTCTAACAATTCCCAATCTTTAAGCAACTCGAAAGTATCCTCGCTTTCAATATCGGCCTTTATACCAATGATGGCCTTTTTAACATAACCCTTTTCGGTGGTTATCCTGTCTCTTATTTGAAATATAAATAAAGGATCTTTTAGCAATTTTTTCTGTACAGTCGCAACGGATACGGTCAATGACAAAGCCGAGGAGATGGCTTTATTAACTATTCTGTGGCCCATTCCCAAAATACGTAATTGAGCGTCTTTTGACTTCAATTCCCGGTTGAAAACCATATTTTCATAGCTGCGTCGAATAGCAGGTTCATTCAACCAAGATTCCGGGGTTAAAAAGGACAAACCATTTTCAGTTTCTTGGATACGTCTCCCATTTAGACTGAGAATATTTGAAAAAAAAGGATGCAGAGCCGGCAAATCAATTTTTGGCAATTTCTCTGAGACCTGATCATAGTCAAAGCTGGCGCTGTGCCCCACAATCTCGCGGACCGCATCGATAACATCTTTGTCGCCGAAACGCGCCGTCTTTTGATCAAACCAAGCGGAAAGCCGTTCCTGAGGCAGTGTCCCCCCCTCTGCGAAAAGCTCTCTAAACAAATTGGGGGGCGTCATTCCTAAAACCAGCTGAAAAAGATCCTCAGGTTCGTCCATGGCTTCTCGGAGTGCCATCATTATATTTTCTATTTTCTCATTAAGCTTATCCCATATCCTCGACTCAACTGTGTCCGGATTGCGAAGGGTAACAACCTCAACCTGTTCTTTCTGCCCGTACCGATTCAATCTACCCACTCTCTGGTGGAGTCGCATTGGATTCCAGGGCAAATCAACGTGCATCAGTGTATAACACTGCTCCTGCAAATCAACACCCTCGCCCGCTGCTTCCGTGGAAACCAGAAAGCGTACATCTCCAGTGTTGAAATCAAATGAAGCATCTTCTCTTTTTCTCCTGATGTCGATGGTGTGCTCGGATGAGTTTGTTACTCCTCCTGCGAGATGATCACCGTTTATAAATGTTACACAGTCATCGCCAAAATTCTGCATGAGTCTGGACATCAATAGTGATTGGGTTGCTTTATATTCGGTGAAAAAAAGAACCTTACGGTTTTCATATTTATCTTTTATGATTTGAATGATTTTTTCAATCTTAGTTTCTCTCTCAACCTGATCTGCCGCATCAATGAGTTCACGAATTCTTGGTTCTTCATCTTCCATAAGGGCTAATGCGCTGGAGAGTTCAACAATGGTTTCTTCAAGCTGTGCCTGATAATCCAAATCTGATTCTGTCTCTGACCTTTCATACTTGCTGAAGGTTTCTCTGAACCTTTCGATTTCTTGTCTTGTGGATTTAATTCGAGCAAGCCTTCCGTAAAGCGCTCTGCGAATCGCCGCAACAGAGCTGGATGCAAGTTTTTGCATGGTAATCAAAACGAGCATAACTGCACGGCCACCTTGAGAACCAAGCGAAGTTGCGTATGCCTGGCCAGTAGTAATGAATTCAGTTAACATGTTATAAAATCTGCTTTCCTCCTCTGAGTAAGTAAAGGTCTCAGAAGATACCGCAGTCGGTTTAAAAAGCTTTCTCCCTCGAAGATCAGTGACATTTTGCTTATTATTTCGAATCATTACTTGAGAGAGATGATGCAGTTGACCTCTCAATGGTTGGTTTGGCTCAAAAACATCAGGTCTAAGAATTCTGAGCAATTGAATAAAATTATAATTTTTCCCACGATGTGGGGTGCCTGTAAAAAAAATCAATGACTGGATGAGATTCCTCTCTTCAAGCTCGTTAACCACCCGGTATCCAAGAGTGAGACCGGCATCTTCGTCGGCATTTAGATGGTGGGCTTCGTCCACCATCACAAGATCCCATGGTTGACCCTCAAAAAGCCGATCATGTCTGCCACCACGATCTAATCGAATGGTCTGTAACGATGCAACCACCTGATTATGTGTTCCCCAGAAGTCCGCCCGTTCTGTGTCCGCTTCTGTTAAATATTGTGCACACCGGATATCGAACATGGTCCTCAGGCGTTCTTGCCACTGCTCAACAAGTGATGCGGGACAAAGTATCAAAAAACGTTTGACAAGACTCCTGGACAGCAAAGGCATCAGTATGAGACCCGCTTCTATGGTTTTCCCCAGGCCCACATCATCAGCCACCAGCCAGCGTGCCGGCCAATTTTCCAAAACTCTTCTGCACACCCAGAGCTGATGCGGTAACAAAGCGATACGAGAACTGGAAAAAACACCCCATGTATCATTAAGTGCTTGTACTGTCTCAGCTTGGGCACGCGTGATTACCTCAAGTGGTTTATGCCACTCCTTAAGAGAAAGTGCTTCTAAGGGCGACAATATTAATTGAAGAACTGATTTTTCGCATTCCTCAATTCCATGCTCAAAACGCACAATAACAGTCGGTCCCTTATCTAATTCAACGAGACCTGTTCCAAATAAACCATGCTGAACCTGATTGCCAGATGATAATATTTCGTCTTCTAAAGGCATACCAAACCTCCTGCATCCTTATATACGTAAACAGTGCCGAAAAATTTTTGCCTCAATGATGGATTATTCGTGATTGTCAGAAAGGGCAGATCGAATGTGTTATTGAACGTCGCCTGGTCAGGGCCAAGGTATTGAACCAGGAAATCGTGCATCTGCACAGATACGCCTACGCCCGATTCAAAATGGACTCCATCGCACCCTATCTGTGCAAATAGATCACGAACACGGCGTACCGGAACAAAGCAATGAGGATTGGCCAGCGGGTTCGTAAGGATTCCATTTCTCCTGAGTTCTCGAAAAACAAAACAAGCCCCGATGCCAAGTGCACGGGTAATCGGTGGTCCGTCAGGTCCACCACCACCAAGGTCAGAATCGGCCCTTGGTCTTGTGATCAGATGCAAGGAGAACGGTTTCGGGCGCCTCTCTATCCCTAAAAAAACATCGACATAGTCATTGAGCCAGCGTGACATTTGAAAAATGCCCACAAACTGCCGCATCCAGTGATAATACTCCGCTTGCTCGACCTGCTCTTCCAGATATCCCTCCAGAATACCCATCCATTTGGTCGCAGGAGCATTTTCTTCAGCAAAGGTGGTCAACCACCCTCGCTGTTCACACATATGCAGGAAGTTTCTATGTTGTCCGGGTTCCGCCCTCCCCATCGTATGCATACAACCCAAGAGGAACAACGACAGCCAGGCCTGACGCTGATCACGGTCGCGTTGGAAAAAATGCGCCTCAATGGACGGAAAAGAGCCACCAGGATAGGTGTCTTTTTCATATTTCTCAATCCATTCAGCCCCCTCGTCTTCCCACCATGTATAGATCTTTTCCAAGACTTCGCCAGGATCAATTTCTGCTATTGGCCGCTTTTCTGCCTCTTCGTCCTCTTCATCTTGGATACCAAGCCAAGTGCAAAATAGAGTATCCTCAACAAGCTCTTCTGGAATCAATCTTGCCTTCCAGGCATTATCCGTTGTCAACCTTTCCATACCAGAGTCAAACCACGGTTCTTGAAGCACATCTTGAAGGGTGAAAAAACTGCGCATCCATCGTCGTTCGCCCTGGAGATAATGTAAAAGCCCAATACATTCCTCTTGAGAAAGTCCCTCTTCAATCCAGTCTTCTATTGTCTGGATGGATGGCCCCGCAGGCAGGCCGACACGCCTGAGTAATGCAACAGCATCTTGATTATAGTTTATGTCAAGTAATCGCATTTTTCGTGCTGGTAGATTTCTGTATCCGGAAAAATCTGGAGATAGCAGATTGCTCGCAAAATCGTGACTACCATCTGATGCTCTGAGAGGACAAAGGCTTAGCCAGCCTTTGATTTTCTCAAAATCGTCATCCTCAATACAGCGTGCCATTGCAGCAAGCAATTCAGGTTTTTTAGCAAACCAGGCACGATCAATCATGACCTGACCGATGTCTGTCCACCCAATCTCCTGAAGTCCTTTAATTGGCTGACCTGCTACCCGACAGACCTGTCGGTATGCTTTCCCGAATGCTTCAGGAACAACCTTATCTGGAGACAGAGGAACCCTCTGATCCTCAAAAGGAACTTCAATTGCTTCCCGCATAAGATCTTCTGCAAATAAAAAAGGAATATCACGAAACAGGAATACAGGGCTGCCATCGAGAGCAACACATGTGTTGGGATAAAGTGTCGGAACAACTTCTGATACCTGTGATACATTTACAAGCGCCTCAGCCAGCGCCTGCCGCAATTCTTTTGCCTCAAGATCCCCCAAATCCCATCGCCAGAAGGACCAGAATTGATTTGTAATGTTCTGTTGATCAGCACCTAATTCCTGGCAGAGTTTAAGTGCTTCAGGCAGTGCAGCAAGCAGCTCTGCCACTTCTTTATAGAGGGGTCGATTGCCTTCAGGGTCAATCAAGTGCGTTCTGCCTGATTGCAATTCAAAATGATGAGAGACACCTACCCCACACCCCAGATGCACATTGAGCGGGAGAACCGCAAATGTATCTTTGTCAAATGCATCATCCCAGTTTGCAGGGAGGTTGTCCGGGGCAATATAAATACCCAATTGTTGTGGTCCACCAGATGCCCGAAACCGCAACATTCGTAAGACTTCACCCCGGACATAGGAAATTCCAGAAATCTCAACAAGCTCGATGAAAATCCCGTTTTCAGCTTCCGCCCTGTTGGATACCTTTGTTTTCAGAACCCGTTCCGATCCATCCGTGTTTGTGAGTTTAAGCGACTGAATTTCAGCCAAGAAAGGAATAAAGGTAATGAACCGATCCCCTTCTTCGTCAAATTCTTCCTGGGCTTCATCCGAGAGAGGCAACAAAATCCGAGTAGCACCTTCTGGCAAATCTTCTGGAATAGGCAGGGGATTGGGGATACATCCCGATTCAATCTCAAAATGCCACTGCCCGGAATGGATGCGTGGACAATCTGTAATCAGATACACACTCTTGAATCCAAGCCCAAAACGACCGACCGGGCGCCGGCCCTCATCGTGTTCTAACACATGAGGCTTGAAACTTCCAGCCGACTTCAGAACGCCCTCTACATCTCGGCCATAGTTCTCAATCTTACGCCCATCGTGTCGCCAGTAGTTAAACGGGCGGCCATAGTATTCTACAACCAAACACCGTTCACCATCTTGCCCTTCCTGGTAGGTAAACGCAATGTTGCGTTGGGGCGGCGCCTCAAGCCCTATTATTTCTCGCTGTAGATAGGCGTCTTCCGCGTTTTGGATAAGTTCAGCAAAAATGGAAAATTCATCGTATCCATATCCCCGAATCTGACTCCTGCGCTCCTGAACGAATTTCCCTCGAATGATGTCAAACATCTCTTGTTCAAGCTGCCGACGCTTGTCTTGAGCATTCTTGGCCGTTCGCAGATAAACATCAAATACACGTGAGAATTCTGGGTCTGCCGTCTGATCGTGATACTGATGGAAAAAATGTTCCTGGCGAACCTTTCGCATACGATCCAGGATCACATTGGGACGTTCCAACGTTTCCTGCACGATCTCCCAGAATGCATCGGCCTCGTATGCTTCTTCATCCATAAGAGCCAAAACCTGATCAGCGATTGCCCGATCTAATTCATCAAGCGCATCCTCTCCACCCAGGTAGTCCACTTCAAGCCTGTTCTGAAGCACGAAGACAGTTTGATCACCATTCCATAGTGCAGGCGGCCCCTCCCATTCAGACGAAGGGTTGACTTCTTGTTCATCCGGTAAGATATATTTCACCGACAGCTTTTCAACGGGCATTAGCCTGAAGGGAAGAGAAGGCGGGGCAGACTCCAGATGCTTACCCACTCTTCCTCTGACCTCAGAGGCTTCAGCAGCGAGCTGATCAAACCAATCCTCCCAGGGGCCGATATTGAGCGATGCAGAACTCGCAATCTCTACCTGTTCAGGTTCATCTACAAGCTCGATCCGGCCAACCTTATCGAGATCCTGTATTTCATCTGGAGCAATGTTTTCCAGCCATCGAATCAATTGTCGCGTATTTCGTTCACGGTCGTTCATGAGTACGCGCCGGCTATCCACAGATAACAATTGCGCTCTGTTGATTATCGCGTGTCGGTAGACATTGGCAAGGGGCTCAAATGTACCAGAGCAGGCCAATACCCGAATGTTACCCCATTCTATTATATCATCGATCGATTGGGTAGGATCAGTGCCCGTGATCATCTTGACTAATTGATCATATAGCGGCTTGAGCTTCTTGCTGTTCCCCTTAAGCCTGGAAAGTGCGGATGCTGTCTGGGCGATTGACGGACGGTCTTCAACGCCGAGTTTGCGATATAAACCCTTAATGCGTTTGAAAAAAGCATCTTCCTCTTTTTCTCGGGCTGAGAAACAGAACAGCACATCGCCATAGTCGCTGGGATATTCGCGATTGCCGACAAACAAGGCCTGGCCAGATACCATAAGTTCCGGCTGCCGGAACAATCTGTATACCGGCTTTGTATTTGCATTATTTCGCCAGACTTCGGCCAGTTCATCATCCTGTTCGATGAGATCCGCCACCAGTTTATAGACGCTCTCAATAGCTGTTCTCGATGATGTCACCGCCCCCACCAGGCATCGGCCTACTTCACAGACGGTATCTATTGTTCCTCCCAATTCCTGAAATTCAAGGTCTTCAGCAATCGCTCCGGGAAGCGTCCCATCGACAACCCAGTACGCCTGTGCTAAAATGCTTCCACCCGGATGACGAATCGTCTCAGATGAAAGCTTGAATTCAACCTCCTCCTCTTTTCGCGCCAGCACCCAGGGCAAGGTGTTCATCCTATCAATCGCGGCCTTGCGGTCATTCCCCTTGGATATTTTTTCGAGCCAGACAACCAGATCCTGCCATGCCTTCTTTCGCTTTGCTGCCGGGATCGCGCCCGTGCCCTGAACGACAGCTTCGATGACCTGTGAAATGCCTGCTAATCCGCACCAGGCGTTCCAGAGCTTTTGAACATCGGGATCGATATCTGTAATTTTTGGAAGTCTTTCTGAAGGCAGATTCGGAGGATCCGTCTGTGCCCATTTTGGTGTCAACACATCCTCAGGCTCTGCCCAGCGGCCTTTGTCAACCTGCACAAAGACAACGTCCAGACCTTCGGTCTGTTCTTCGAGCTGTTCACCCAAGTCCTGTCTTGAACCTATGTATTTGAGAACAGCAAATCGGTCATCATTTTTCAGATCCGGCCACAAATCCACAAAATGTGCACAAAGACGTTCATTCATAGCCGCCTGACCGCAGAATAAAACTCTGAAAAGCCTCAATACATCCCGAACCTCTCCCTCTTTGATCTCCCATTCAATCGCAAGTGCAGATATATCTGCTGCATTCGGAAAAATTGACCGCAACACGCTGACCGGGAGCGAGAGATTGTGCACATCTATCAACTCAAGCGCCTCAAAGGCTACGGTTCCACCGAGGGCGCGACAAGTCAATTCACCTATGACATTGGCCCGTTCAAAATCTCTTTGAGGCAATACAGCCCAGTTTTTCACAATCACACCCGCACGTTCACCCAAGGCAAAATCTAGATCTTCGCTGGTAACAGCACGAACAGGAATGTCATATGACGTCAGGTTCTCCAAGGGAAGATCAAGCTGTCGAATCATTTTTATGAGTTTACCATCACGAGATGCTACGGCCTGGGGATATGCAAGCCGGGTGAGCAGCGCATCCAGATCTTGGCCTTTCCAGCCCTGTTTCTGAAGTGCTTCTGCCATATCATTTGCCGCTACACATTCATCGTATGATTTCCAGGAGCCATCAATACAGGGTACAATTTTTGAGGTTTGGTAAATCTCCTGCAATTCTTGAACTTCATCTTTGGCAATTTCGCTGCCATCCTGATTCAAGGACTCAATCACATCGCCGTAATACTTTGCAATATAAGCCAAAAGCTTGTGGTTATCGACTTGTTCATCACCAATCTGCTTGAGACATTCACGTACCACAACACACCGATCTCGTGAGTCAATCCGCAATTGCTGTCTGTATAAAGCATATTCAGACCGCAGCAACCTTCGCTCCGGCAAAACAATAGGCGCATCCTGCAAATCATCTTCGGACTGAAGATAAAACCGATTCCGGACGGTTTGTACTGCATCCTCAAATTGCGCGAATGAATCCAATTCAACTTGATCAACTAACGATATCAACCGGCCGTTTGCGGCCCGATGAATAGGCAATGCCAGGACGGTCAATTGCTGGTCCTCACCCAGATCCGCCCAACGATCCATCGCTTCATCAAGAATCAGCCGCGTCGTTCGATAGGCCTCAGGCCGGCAGTCGTTTTGATCTCTTTGAGCTCTGTTCAGTTCTTCTTGAAATTTGCCACAGGCATCTTCTGAAAGTTCCACAGCATGATGCAGTGCATCCAGCAGATGACCTGAATGCGCAATTCGCAACTGGCAGTTCGACGCGTGCATGCAATCCAGCATATTTGGCGCGTGATCGATTAATCGCTGTATGTGAGGCATAAACTGCGGATCGACTTCGGCAAAAGTGCGGCGCAATAGCCCTTCCCAAATAGCTTTGTCATCAAATTTTGGATTTTTGGGCTTGAGAAAGATGGTTCCCAAATTCCGGGTATGTTGTTTATTGGCTGCGGTCTTAATCAAAAATCCGAGCCGCAAATCCTCCGAAAGACGATTTGCTTCCTGTTTGCAGAGAAAGTCAATAACCGTCTCAATCAGTCGGCTTTGGCTGATACGGTCATGTTCAGCGCCTCCCTGGACTCTTTTAAGCAATTCCAATGCCGCATAGTCGTCGGCCTTCACCAGATTGTCAAAATCTTGTCTTAAAAATTCACTCAATGCGGGTAAACCGCATGTCGCATCCACCCAGACTGTATTTTCAAACCCCAGTCCCAGTTCTTGCAACGCCTGATGAATCTCAGTACTGCCTTTTTCCCCAACCAGCACATAGAGCACCTCTTCTTTATACTGCAAAACATCTTCACTGTTATACTTTCGAAGCGCCCAGAGATCAGCTAATTCCGATTTTGTAACCGCTTCCTGTCCAAGCCGACGTGCGAGTCGCTGCACTAGATCTGTTAGATCTCCGGATTTCGGCGGTTTTTCCCAGCCCAAAATTTGCCGCACAACATCTATAGATTCTTCCCTCTTGACTTCAATGCTTGAATTCTCATCAAGGCGATTACGTATGGCCTCTCCCAACCGCCAGGAAATAAATCTGCGTTTTTCTTCGGAGAGATGTTGAAAACGATCCTGATATCCAACCAATGCCTGGGGAATCATCTCTAATGAAATATCGTTTTCTTCCCCGACTAACAACTCCAATTCCTCATCCCAGAGATCGTAACATTTTAAATACCATGGCTCGGCTGAGAAAATCTGCTGCAGAAATTCTGTAATTCCTTCTGGATCAGATTTTTTTTTGGGCGCCGCAGGAAATAGGTTGAGATATTCATGCGGATGCTCTTTGACCAGTTCGGGGATTAATTCTATCAGTTCCAGACTGGCATCACGCATCATGGGAACCAGCACGTGTTCAATAAGCGCCTTATTCCATCGCGTTTTTCTCAGCGCTTCGTCTGAACCATCGCTGCGAAATGCAGCGCGCTGGCGTGAAGGGCCTACAAAAAACTCACCGTTTAAGACGCACCCGCACGGACCTTTCTCAAGCAGTGGTAAAAAAACCCGCCAAGCTGGGGTATCGCTACCATCAAATTTTAAACTTTCCGTATCTTTGGGAATGGCCATCGAAACCCAGGGAATGGCCCTTTCATCGTTTTTGTGTAACTTTTTCCTTATATTGACTGTTTCATCATCGTCGAACCTTGCAGAATGTTTTACACAGAAATTCAATGCCTTATTGTTTTCATTTGACAGATTTACATTAATAGAACGCTCATAAAAGCCACATTTCAAGTGATCGCCGCCTTCAAATTTTGATGATTCTTCTTTTACGCGAGATAGGAAAACAACGAATATTTCAGGGTTTGGAGTGATTACAATTTCGGAAATTTGATTTAATCCGTTTTCATTTAGAATGGCAAACTCAATGCGGTTTAAAAATTTTAGAAAGAGAATTGATTTTTCAGCTTGCTCGGACATTTCTTTAAGCAACTGCAATCTTTCATCAGTACCCTGGAAACAGTCGCTGTATAAGGATTTGGAGCCTTCGACACTCTGCCTGAGGGGCAAGCGCAGAACGGCTTGTCGATATTCCTCACCAGCACCTGCGATCTCACCAAATGCTTTTTCATTTTTTAATGAGATTGTTGGAAAAGACCAGCTCAAAATATTTTTTATAGGCCCCGCCGAAGAGGCAGATGAAGGAAAATCGTCTAACGGGAATCGCCAACCATTGTGATTAAAAATATGACGAACTGGGTCGAAAATGTGAACCTCTCTCCGAGAAAATATGACAGGTGTATCTGTAAAAAAATAGACACTATTAAAGCCTATCCCAAAACGTCCAGCAGCTGTAAACTGGGATTGCTTATGCCCTGTGGCGATTGTGCAAAGGGCCTCGAAATCATCAACCCCTTCACAGTCCGGATCACTATTTTTTTTAAATGGGGCATTATTTCTGACTAAAAGCGCCGGAAGCGTAAGGCTATGGAACTCATTTTCTGGACCGAAAGGTGTAGGACGCTCATCCAATAAAACAGTCATCTCTGTAGCGCCGGCGTCATCGGCATTTTGCATCAGCTCTTTGATTACCGCTGCACCGAGTATGATTTTACCTTCAGCCATTTGTCCCAAAAAGCTTTTGATGGCTTTGGGCAGGTCATACTGCGGCCCTTTTGCTTGGCCTATTTCAGGGTTGAACGTCATGATTAAAACCCTCTTATTTAAATAACGGATTTTGGCGGCAATCTGGTTGCCAAACTATTTGAGACTTTTAATGATGCCATATCAGTCCCTTTTTTCATTGGCATGAGCTAACGTGCTGCGAGAGACTTTGCCCTGAATGCCCATATGATAAAGCTTCTTGTGCATGGCTCGAAGACAGCATTCGATATCCCGGAGGCTTTCCCGGTAGGTCAACTGTGCAAATGCCATGCACATGAACTGGTCAAAACATGAGAAAGAACGGGTACGTTAATTGCCGTTGTATCGATTAACACATTGCCGGAACTTGTGCTTCGGCAGAAAATCCATAATCTGGGAAAAAATTGTGCTACCCTGATGCATTGGCCTCTCCTTCCGTTAATTAAGTCCTGCCGGAAGGATATCAGCCAAATTTAACGAGATTTCAAATCGATTACACTCGTTTTTGTGTTTATTTTATTTGTTTTCAAAATGTTATAAGATTTTTAAAGTTTTTAATTGGACAGCAGTGAATTCAAAACTCTAATAAAAAGTCCTTTATCTTTCTTGTTGAGAGTTCGATTTTTTGGATACTTTTCAGCTCGCATTCCCAAACTATCATTGTTCTCCACCCAGCGTCTTCAAGCCTCATAGCAATCTTATTATCCCGCTCCATGTTAGCTTTGAATTTCGCATCCCAAAAATTATTACGCGTCGAAGGTGTCGTTGTCTGTTTGCAACCGTGGCGGTGCCAAAAACAACCGTGGACGAAAATAACAGCCTTGTACTTCGGGAAAACAATGTCAGGCGTACCGGGAAGTCTTTTGTCGTGCAGTCGATATCTAAACCCCATCCTGTGCAACGCCTTCCTGAGAAGCATTTCAGGCTTTGTGTTTTTTTGAGGGACACTTTTCATGATCTTGGACCGGGTTTTTCTGTCGACTGTATCCATCAGATTTTTTCTATCACCCCCGTGGTCACAAGCGCTTCGAGATGTTGTTCAAGCTTTTCCGTAAAACTTCCTCCACGAATCAAGACACCGAGTTCCATGTTGCTTTCCATCGCAGCTCTGGTAAGGTTAGCGCTCGTTATAAAAGCGATGGAACCATCTGCAACTGCACATTTTGCATGGACAGCGCCAATCCAGCGGCCTGAGGATTTCGATTCGGAATTCCATGCATACACATTGGCAGAAGGTATAGCTTTCTTGAAGCCATCTATCGAGTCGATATCGATCTTGCCGCCATGGGTCTTCGTGGATTCAAGCAAAATACCGATCCTCACGTTCCTGCCGACAGCATCCTGCAGAGCTTGCTTGACCGAATCGATTTCATAAGCAACGAAGCTGACGATAAAGAGCCTCAACCTCGCGGAACCAATCACCTCGAGCAGCACCTGTTCTGTATGCCGGGAGGCGACTAGTCCCGTAAAAGGGCCTGTCCAGACCATTTCGACCGCTTCACGCTTTTCCATGATCGAGGCCGTTCCGGATGCACCACGCAAAGCGGCGGCAAGTTCCAGGGGGGAAACTCCGGGATCTTTTTTCCACGCCTTTTCCAGAGCGTTCATCATCGGTTTGTTGGTCGGGCCGAAACCCGAACTCGCCTTGTAAAACTCGCCCGCAGAAGACAGACTGGCTATCTTGTCCGCTATCGCGTTTACCCGGTCGGGATGAAGTTCGATCCCGATGTCAGCTATGACTTTCCAGAAACCATCATTCATAGCTTATCCGTCATTCCGAATGGCGTTTGTTCCTGAGCGACGCAATAGTGGTCTTTGGTCACTTTTCTAAAAAATGCGGCATCCCTACATTCGAACGTTTCCACCAGCAACGCCCTGTCCAGGTAGCGGTTGCCTCTTTCACAGGATGTTTCAGCCACGAATGCACATGCATGACATGACGCTGAATGGAGCGAACGATCTTCACTTGGATTGTGTTCGGAGCAGAGAGGATCGGATGAACACACCATGGACCTGTTCAGTGCCTGTTCTATCAGACGACCAAGGTTCTCAGGTTTGCCGAGATCTACCAAGCCTCCAAGAGTTCCGTCGGAATCTGCCGCTGCAGTATAGATGAGAATACCGGCCATGGGAGAGTCACCGGATGCCGCATAGATCCGCTCCCGGATACTTGCCGCATTGTAACCACATTCCAGTGCCAACTCCCTGATCAAAAGGTGTGCGAATGTGTGAAGCATGGTGTATCTGATTCCGGGGTAGCCGACTTCCGGATCGAGACCTCGGGCGTTTCTCCAGCCACGATGACCTTGTTCGATTTTTTGGTTTCTGCGTTTGACAGCGTCCAGTGCCTCCCAATCGGAAACGGCCTTTTCATTGAGCCGGATGAAAATCCCTTCTCCATGAACCTCACTGGCAGGAATCCAACTTGGCCTTTCTTTGCACAGGTCGGCCATTGGAGGTCTCTCGTCTTCGCCAGCCGATTCCTCTGGGGCTTCCACGCGAGTGTACCCAATCAAAGCGTTCACTTCTCTCAACCGTTCCAGCAAAAGCACCGATTCCAAAAAGTAATTGTAGACATCCGGACTATCGACCTTACTGCTCAAAAAGTGAGGCCAATCCGTCGGTGGATTCTGAGATATCAACACATCCCATTCAGGCCCCTTGATGTCACCTTCGAAAATGATCTCGTTAGCGTTTCCATCTCTGCGATCCTGCACCGCCAGCCAAATTTCATCTGCCTGATACTTGTCAATCCCGGGCAGGCTGTTTGTCTTGCCCAGGGTCTTTACGATGATCTTGATCTCATCGACAGAATCGGCATCCGCAAAATAGTCCCATCCATCGAGAATCAACTGCGATAGCTGGTTCTTCTCAAGGGGGATCGCTATTACTGAAAGCGTTATCGGAAACCAGCTATTGGTGGCACCCAAAAGCACCGCCCGGGGTTGCTCGTTACAATTCGAATCAAATTTATCGAGATGAGGATGGCGTCCCCTACAGGCGGGGAGGTTGTCTCGGCCCCTATTCCCAAAAGCTTTTGCCAACTGTTTCGAAGCTTCACAAGTATCGCATTTGACCCAAAGGTTTTCGGTCTGTAGAGAAGCGCCTGACTCGAAGAAACGCAGTGTCCCTCTGCAATCAGATTGGCCACCATGAACGAACCAGTGCCAAGGAAAATCATCCAGATGACCGTTACGACAGGCCAACAGGAAACGTGCGGCTACGGCATCGGCATTTGCACCTTTTATACAGTTCGTATGAACAAAATGAGTCAGTTCCGGCCTGTACGGATTGGCTTTGATGTTGAACAATCCCGAGTCGTATTCAGCCAGAAGACCGCATTTCACGCATCGAAGCCAACGAGGAAACGGCCTGACCGGAACACCGACTTTCCCCTCGGCTGTAAACGGACTCGCACCGTCATCATTCAGAAACGGTGGAATCCGCAAATGGGTTACCTGCGAACCGAGTATCCGACGCACGGCAGCAAGTAACCGAGCTTCTTCCACTGGTGGACATCTATTAGTATCCCATCTATCCAGTCCCATTGTGATCACTGACAAATTGGGCAGATCAATCAACGCACCCGGTCCGTATGTCCACAACAGTTGGCTCGGTCTCACTTGTCCTACTTGATGTGTACTCATGCTTCACCTCCGTCACTATCTTCCGTTTTCCTCATTCGCCAAGCCGGAGGTTCCGGCAGAGTCGCAATATCCATTATTAATTTCACGCCCGGTTCCACTTCACGCATCGACATGGGTACGGTGAATTCATTCCAAGCCGCCGCTCCCGGTTTTTTCAGCAATGCCGCCACGTCGCCTTGCCGTCTTTCGGTTTCATAGCCCAAGCGCCGTCCGGCTTTCCCGGCTTCCTTCACCCAACGGTCCGAGCGATCGGAAATCATCACATCGGCATTGTCCTTGATGGCCCTCTTGCTGGTCGCTTTCCAGGCTCTGTTGTTGATTCTCTCCTTTGCGCTTTTCAATTCAGGAGAAGCGACATTGTCGAGTGCCATGGCACCAAGGTTTGGATTCAAAGGAGCGTACCCCAGACGCATCAGGCTGACCAGTGTACCCGTCAACCCACGGTCAAGCGCTCTCGGAGCGAACGGAGTTACCGATTGAGCCTCGACATGTTTGTAGAAAGTGGCATGGTAATGCTCGAAAGTTTCATAGTGAGAGAGGTCGCGCGGTCTGGACCATGTCAATACCGTGCAAACCAGACCTGGAAACTGACGACCGGCACGACTGGTCGCCTGGATGTATTCCGCCGTGTTTTTCGGCTGACCGTTCACGGCCATGATACCCAGACGATTCACATCCACACCCACCGACAGCATGTTGGTGGCCAGAACGACATCAATGGCTCGGGTTTCACCTCTTTCCCACTTGGTGACGTATTTACCGTTTTCCAGAGTGGCGTTGAACTTCACCTCCAGTTGATCCAGCTTTTTCGGGATGTCCTTGCTCGACACACGGGAGGTCAATTCGTCCACAATTTTGACCGATCTCTGTTCCAATCCCGGTCGACTGACATCGCTCATCTGCACCCTGTAGGCACGGGTCTGGACGTCATCCTCCGCCAGTCGTCTCATGCCACCGAGCTCCCGCAGTGAATTGAAATAGCCGACGACCGTCATGTAAGGATCGGCAACCTGTCCGAAACGCTTGAAAAGTGACTGCGCTGCCGTCAACATGGCCACATAGACACGAATCAACACGGCCGGACGCGAGCTTCCCGGAGAACAAATCCCCATATAGCGTCGGCCCGGCTTTTCATCGATTGGCCGCTGTACGGAAAAGAAGTTGTCCTCCACATCCAAACCATGTGGCGGGAACACCGCGACCTGCCTTAGAAATACATTGTTCACCTGTTCATCGGCCTTACGTACCGTAGCCGTCGATGCAATTACCTTGGGGCGGATCGATTTGTCACCAATCTGCCACGTCGACAGTTCGTCTACAGCCGTTTCATAAAGCCCGACCATCGTTCCCAACGGTCCGCTGATGAGATGAAACTCGTCTTGAATGATCAAATCCGGCGGTCTTATCGGAGTGATAGCTTTTACCGTGACCCTGGGAAGATTCCCTCTGGCGTTGTGATTGCCGGAGCAATCCGCATTGGGCCACAACAAGCCATGTCGGCCACATTCCTGTGTCGCTCGGCCAAAGAGAGTTCTTACCTGCCCACGCCACGCCATCATGGCGAACTTGTCCACCGTGGCGATCAGCATGGACGGCGGATGTCTATAGATTTCATCGTCCACCACCAGAACGGGGATTCC
>Ga0207421_10004317_pt1 | contig 16411 bp, 14 predicted proteins | sample SodLakKL_010_SED_4_FD_187542 | JGI IMG/M metagenome (GOLD analysis project Ga0207421, IMG submission 187542) | Alkaline sediment microbial communities from Lake Tanatar, Kulunda Steppe, Russia - 8KL_010_SED (SPAdes) (version 2) | ecosystem: Environmental > Aquatic > Non-marine Saline and... | reverse complement strand
GGCTTTGCCGGCGACGCCCGGGCGACGGCCCCGTCGAAGGTGTCCATCAGCCCGCCGGCGACCAGGATCCATCCGCCGACGACGGGACGGCCCGTGGCGACGATGGCGGTGGCGGCAGCGGTCAGTACCAGGCCGAGCGTCGTGATCGCGTTCGGGGTGATCCCCGTGCGTGACAGTCCGCGACCGATCGGCGCGGTGACGGCGTCACCGTACGCAGGGAACTTCGACCGGAACGTCACCGCTACCTCGAGGTCATCGGGGGGTCTGGATCATCGACCGGAACGGACATGCGCGACCCCCGAGCAGGGCTTCCACGCTACCAACGTGGCCGGTGGGAAGGTACGACCGGACGGCCCAGGGCCCAGGGTCAGGCGAACCCCGGTGCCATCACGTCGTAGACCTCCTCCAACGCCTGGGGCAGGACGCGTGACGCCCCCACCGCGCTGATGAAGTTGGTGTCGCCGATCCAGCGGGGCACGGCGTGGAGATGGACGTGTTCGGCGATCCCCGCACCGCCGGCCGCACCGAGGTTCATCCCGAGGTTGACGCCCTGGGCGTGGACGCGCTCCTTGAGCACCCTGACGGCCCGGCGACCGAACGCCCACATCTCGGCCGCGGTCGGCTCATCCAGATCCTCGAGGTCGGCGACGTGGTCGTAGGGCACGACCATCAGGTGGCCGGGGTTGTACGGATAGGCGTTGAAGATCACGAACGTGTGCTCGCCGCGGGCGACGATGAGCGATCCGCGGTCCCGTTCCGGTCCGCGGGCGGGGATCACGCAGAACGGGCAGCCATCGATCGGGTCGTCGCCGACGAGGTAGCCGTACCGCCACGGCGCCCACAACCGCTGCAGCCCGTCGACCGCCATCCCGGGTTGGTCGGACCGCGCGTCACGGCCGACCTCGCCGACATGTTCCTCGTCGCCCATCATCGATCACCCGGGCGCGTTGGCACGGCGCTCGGCGATCTCGGCCACCACCTCGGTGACGAAGTCGTCGAGCGGCACGTCCTTGCGCTGCTTGTCGGTGCCGTACCGGCGGATCGAAACGGTGCCCGACTCGGCTTCGCTGCCACCCACCACGAGGGTGAAGGGCACCTTCGAGGTCTGCGCGTCGCGGACCTTGGCGCCGAGCGTGTCGTCGGAGACATCCACCTCGACGCGGACCTCCCGGGCCCGCAGCGCGTCCGCCACCGACGTCGCGTAACCGTCGAACTCCGCCGCGACCGGCACGACCCGCACCTGCTGGGGCGCCAGCCAGGTCGGGAACGCGCCGTTGAACGACTCGACCATGACCGAGAAGAACCGTTCGATCGAGCCGAACAGCGCCCGGTGGACCATGTAGGGCCGGTGCTTGGCGCCGTCCTGGCCGATGTAGCTGACGTCGAACCGCTCGGGCAGGTTGAAGTCGATCTGCACGGTGGTCAACTGCCACTCCCGGCCGATCGCGTCGCGGGCGTGGATGTCGATCTTCGGACCGTAGAAGGCCCCCTCCCCCGGATCGGTCTCGTAGGGCAGCCCGGTGCGCTCGACGGCCTGGATCAGCGCCTGCTCGGCGGCGTCCCACCCCTCGTCGTTGCCGGGCAGCGACTTCTCCGGACGGGTGGAGATGGCCACGCGCGACGGCTCGCCGAGCCCGAAGGCCTCGTAGAGGTCCCGCGCGAACTGCACGCAGTCGTAGACCTCGTCGACGACCTGATCGTCCCGACAGAAGATGTGGCTGTCGTCCTGGGTGAAGCCGCGGGCCCGCAGCATCCCGTTGACCACCCCGGAGCGCTCGTAGCGGTAGACGGTGCCGAGCTCGGAGATCCGGATCGGCATCTCCCGGTACGACCGGGTGCGCGAGGTGAACGCGAGGATGTGGAACGGGCAGTTCATGGGCTTGAGCCGGTAGGCGGCCCCGCGTCGGTTCGCGTGCTCGCTGCTGCTGCGCTCGCCATCGTCGAGGTCCATCCCCGGGTACATCAGCTCTGCGTAGTTCTCCAGGTGTCCGGAGATCTGCCACAGATCCTCTTTGGCGATGTGGGGGGTGTAGACGGGCTGGTAGCCGCGCTTGAGGGTCTCGGCCCGGATCCAGTCCTCCATCTGCTGCCGCACGATCGCGCCGTTGGGCAGGAAGATCGACAGCCCCGGGCCGAGCTCGTCGGGGTGATGGGTCAGCTCGAGCTCACGACCGAGCTTGCGATGGTCACGCTTGCGGGCCTCCGCCAGCATCTCGAGATGGGAGGTCAGCGCCTTCTTGGACTCCCACGCGGTGCCGTAGATGCGCTGGAGCATCGGCTGGTCCTCGCGGCCGCGCCAGTACGCACCGGCGCTCCGCAGCAGCTTGAACGCAGGGATCCGCTCGGTGGATGGCACGTGCGGACCGCGGCACAGGTCCGACCACGCCACATCGCCGTCCGGACGCACGTTGCGGTAGACGGTGAAGGTCGGGGCGCCCGCTGCGCCATCCTCGCCGTCAGCGGCGACGTCGACGGCGCTGACGATCTTGCCCTCGTCGACCAGCGAGATGATCTCCAGCTTGTAGGGCTGCTCCGCGAACTCCGCCAGCGCGTCCTCACGCGCGACCTCTTCGCGCACGTAGGCCTGGCGCTGCTTCGCGAGCTCGTGCATCCGCGCTTCGATCGCGTCCAGGTCCTCCGGGGTGAACGGGCGTGCCACCTCGAAGTCGTAGTAGAAGCCGTCCTCGATCGGAGGGCCGATCGCCCACTTGGCGCCGGGGAACAGGTCGGTGACGGCCTGCGCCATCAGGTGGGCGGTCGAGTGGCGCAGGACCGCGCGGCCCTGGTCGGTGTCGGCGTACAGACCCGCGACCTCGGCGCCGTCGGGCACCGGGCGGTCGAGGTCCCATTCGGCGCCGTCGACCAACGCTGCGACGATCTGGCCACGGATCGCATCGAGCGCCTTCAGGGCCTGGATGGCGGTCGCGCCGGCGTCCAGGTCGACCTGGGTCTCGCCATGGCGGACGGTGATGGTTGCACTCACGGGGTTCGCTCCTGCCCGCGCATCGAGGCACGGGCGCTCGGGCTTGAAGGTCGAGCCTAGTGACGCCCACCGGCGGCAACCACGCCGCCGGCGACCACCGCGCAGAGCCCCCTACCCTCCCCTCGCCCCGAGCAGGATCCGGACACCCGATGGTCGACCCCCGAGCCCGTCGCGGGCTCCCCGAACGGTGGCTGCTGCCACCCGCACCCCGGGACGACCCAGCTGCCTCGAGGTGGCACGATCTGCCCTTCGAGGACAAGCGCAGCCTGGCCCGCGTCGGACCGGACGACGTTCCCTCCCTCGACGGGGACGCGCGCACCATCGTCACCGAACTGGCCCGTGTCCGGCTGGCGACCCGGTGGCGGCTGCTGGCCGCCGCGCCGGTGTTCGGGTGGCTGGTACTGATGGCGGTGTGGGGGTTCGGTCAGAGCTCCTACCCGGAGTCGGCCACACTGTGGTTCCAGGCCGGACTCGCCCTTGGAGCACTGACCTGGTTCGCCGCCGCGATCGCGGCGATCAACCGGCTGCGTCGGACCCGTGCGGTGCTGGCCGCCTGTACGACGTCCGACTGACCGTGCCGGACGACCCTGTCGAGCGGCTGGGCGCGTCGCTACGTTCGACGACGATGCGATGCGATCGCCCCTCGGTCCCCGCGTCACTCCCGCACCTCCCCACCCTGAAGGACCGTCCATGGGCCTGTCCCACATCCTCGCCGCTGCTGCCGGTGCCGGTGCCGCTGTCGTTGCGGACCGCGCGCGGAAGTCACCCGTCACCCGCACCGCAACGATGACCGGGTCGACCCTGGCCGCTCCCAGCGCCGCCGCGTGGATCACCGATTTCCTGAACGCGGCGTACTACGCGAAGGATCGCGCGGACCGCGACCTCGACGAGCTGCGCCTGGCGTTCACGATCGTGACCACCTACTGGGACCAGAGGGACACCCGCAGGCTGGGTGCCACGGACGTGTTCCAGTTCCACAAGGCCTTCGGGACCGCCCGGTTGCGTGGGACCGGCGGCAAGACCGGCACCCTCTCACGCGAAGCGCTCCTGGAAGGCGGCGCCAAGCTGTTCGGACCCTGGTTCCCCGAGGCCGCGACCGACTGGGACCGGCTGGGGTGGGGCATCGCCTTCCCGACGGTCGAGGCCAAAGCGGCTCACGACCCGGAACGTCGCCTCGCCCAGGCCCGACTGGGGCCACTGACCCCACCGAGGCGCGCCGAACAGCAACAGATCTGGCACACCTATCCACCGGTCAGGATGCCGGATGTCGCGGCCACCGTCGGGGGCATCCTGGCGGTCGAACACTGGCCCGACTACGCCAGTGAACTGGGACGCTTCACCCCCCTGCGCCAGGGCGGTCTGGACGGACAGACCTTCGAGATCGAGGTCGTCGGGTTCCCGAGCCCGCGGACGCCGGTCTTCATCCGGGGCTACGTGACGATCCACGACCTGGTCACCGCTGATGACCCGCTGGCGCTCAACGACTGGGTGTCAACGGTGCGCAGCGGCTTCTCGGACCGCCCGAACGAACCCTCACCGATCCCCGACGACGCGGAGGTGCACGCGGGTTTCGACCTGGTGTGTCACGAGGGCCACTTCATGGGTGACGCGAAGAACCGACTCGTGCTGTACTCGATCGACGGGACCACCTACCTCCGGGCCGCGGGGACCTGGGACCCGATGACCTGGCACCTCGCCGAGATGTACGACCGGGTCGGTCGATGGTCGCAACACGCCTTCTGGGGCATGGAGGCGCCCGAGCAGTCGATGCTGCACCAGATCGCCCTGCAGGTCCAACGACGGCTGGCCGCAGCCCAGGAGCTGTCGTCGTGACCCCGGCCCAACGGGTCGATGCGCTGGTCATCGGATCAGGCCCCAACGGGCTGGCCGCGGCGATCCGCCTGGCGCGCGCGGGCCGGGACGTGGTCGTCCTCGAAGCGCAACCACAGCTCGGTGGCGCCGTCATCAGCCAGGAACTGACGCAACCCGGGTTCGTTGCCGACACCTTCAGTGCGGTCTATCCGGCCGCAGCGGCCTCGCCGGTCTTCGCCAGGATGCCGCTCGCGGACCACGGTCTGGACTGGGTCCACCCCGAGGTCGCGATGGCCCACCCGATGCCGGACGGACGGGCCGGGGCGCTCTACCGCGAACTCGACCGGACCGTCGCCAACCTCGACGACCTGCATCCCGGCGACGGCCGGGCGTGGGAGCGGTTCGCCGCCCCCTACCTCGACAACTTCGAGGCACTCCGGGCCACCGTGCTGGGCGGCTTCCCACCCGTGGTGGGCGGTGCCCGGCTGGTGGCGGCCATGGGCCTGCAGGGAACGTTGGAGTTCGCCCGCCTGTTGCTGACCTCCGCCGACCAGTTGGCCGACGACCTGTTCGAGGGTGCGCATGCCCGCGCCTGGCTGTTCGGTTCCGTGCTGCACGGCGACATCCCGGCCGAGGAGTCCGGCTCCGCCATCGCCGGCGGTTACCTGCAACTGCTCGGCCACGCGGCCGGCTGGCCGAGCCCGCGAGGTGGCGCAGGCGCACTGACCGGCGCGCTGGCGAGCTACCTCGGATCGTTGGGCGGATCGGTCCAGGTCGGCCAGCGCGTCCAGCGGATCGTGGTGGCACGTGGCCGCGTCGCGGGTGTGGTCACCGAGGATGGCGAGCGGTTCCGCGCGCCGACGGTGATCGCCACCACCTCCCCACACGCACTGCTGCGGCTCGTCGGTGATGCCATGCCAGCCGACTACGTCCGCCGGCTCCAGCGGTTCCGGTACGGCCCACGCACCGTCAAGGTCGATTGGGCGCTGGACGGACCGACCCCGTGGACCGCGCCGGAAGCTCGGCAGGCCGGCACGGTCCACGTCGGTGGCGAAGCCGACGCGGTCACCGCACAGACCACGGCTGTCCGGCGGGGCGAGATCCCAGAACGACCGTTCCTGCTGTTCGGCCAGCAGAGCATCGCCGACCCCTCCCGGGCACCGGCTGGCAAGCACACCGCGTGGGCCTACACCCGCGTCCCCGGTGCCGTTGCCGGCCCCGATGCGGTCATGGCCCACGTCGAACGGATGACCGACCAGATCGAACGCTTCGCACCCGGCTTCCGCGACCTGGTGCTCTCCCGCCACGTGCAGGGACCGGACACGCTCCAGGCCCAGAACGCCAACCTCGTCGGGGGCGACGTCGGGGGCGGCACCTATCGACTCGACCAGACGGTGTTCCGCCCGTTGCCGTCCCTGGTGCCGTACGCCACCCCGATCGACGGGTTGTGGATCGGCAGTTCCTCCGCGTTCCCGGGAGGCGCGGTCCACGGGGTCCCCGGCTGGACCGCGGCGTCCTACGCCCTGGCACGGTCGCGTCTGCCGTTGTAGGGAGTGGTCCCCGGTTCCCGGGGTCGCCGACCGGCCGCGACAGGTGACTACCGTGGCGGCGTGAAAGGGGGCGCCATGCCACGGACGGGTCACGTCGCCAGCATCCGACGGTCGGTCGGCAGCCAACGGCTCCTGCTGCCGTCGGCCACCGTCTGCGTCTTCGACGCAGAGGATCGTCTCCTGCTGGTGCACCACGCCGAGGGGGATCACTGGGCGCCACCCGGCGGCGCGGTCGAACCCGACGAATCGCCGGCTGACGCCGCGGTTCGCGAGTGCTTCGAGGAGACCGGTCTGCACGTTCGACCGCTCCAGATCCTGGGTGTCTACGGCGGGCAGCCGTGCGAGGTGACCTACGACAACGGTGACGTCGTGCAGTACGTGTTGACCCTGTTCCGCTGCGAGGTGATCGGTGGATCTCTGCGTCCTGACGGGCATGAGGCACTCGATGCCCGCTACGTGGCCGCCGACGAGTGGCAGCACCTGACCGTCCCGCCGTGGGCCCGGCTCGCCCTGCCCCGTGCGTTCGACGACATCGCCGCCGACGAGCAGCGCGCAGCGTTCGTCGCACCGACCTGGCATCCGGATACCGGCTGACAGGTCACCGACGGCAGCGCGACAGCCGGCTCCGGCTCCGCGGTCGCCGCCTTGATCCCCCAGCGTCCGGACGGGCCCGGGTGGCCGCTCGCCCGTACCCTGTCGGCAGCGCATGAGGAGTGGTTGCCCTGGCAGCATCGAACCCCGACGGAGAGCACCGCGACCCGAAGCGTTCGCGTCCGCACGGCCAGGACGTTGCTCGCCAGATGCCGACCTGGGCGAGGTGGTGGGTGCTGCTCCTGGTGCTGAGCGGAGCCACGATGCTCACCGTGCTGTTCGGCGGGTTCGACGCCACGGTGCCGGAGGAGATCGGCTTCACGCGATTCGTGGAACTCGCCGAGGACGGTCAGGTCGAGCGGGTCACCATCGATCAGGACGGCCGGGTCACCGGCGAACTCGACGACGAGACACCCTTCGAGACGGTCGTGCCGACCGCGCTCGCCCAGGAGGATCTCCTCGACACCCTGCTGGAACAGAGCGTCGAGATCGAGGCACAACCTCCGACCGCGAACTGGGCCGCCGCGATCATCTCGATCCTGCCGATCCTGCTCATCATCGCGCTCGTGGTCTTCTTCATACGGCGGGCCGCCGGTGGTCAGATGTCCCAGATGCAGGGCATGGGCAAGAGCCAGGCGCAGATCATCGATACCGAGCGTCCCGACACGACCTTCGACGACGTCGCCGGCTACGACGAGATCCGCGAGGAGGTCCGCGAGATCGTCGACTACCTGCGGGATCCCGAGCGGTTCCGCAAGCTCGGCGCCCGTGGTCCAGGCGGTGTCCTGCTGCTCGGACCGGCCGGGACGGGCAAGACCCTGATGGCCCGCGCCATCGCCGGGGAAGCCGATGTGACCTTCCTCTCGGCGTCCGGATCCGAGTTCGTCGAGATGCTCGTCGGCGTGGGTGCGGCACGGGTGCGCGACCTGTTCGCGCAGGCCCGTGAGCACCAACCCGCCATCATCTTCATCGACGAGCTCGACTCGGTCGGCCGCAAACGCGGCGGCCAGAACACGATCGGTTCGAACAACGAGCAGGAACAGACCCTCAACCAACTGTTGAAGGAACTCGACGGCTTCGACCCCCGCGAGGGCATCGTGATCATCGCGGCGACGAACCGCGCCGAGATGCTCGACGACGCGCTGCTGCGACCGGGCCGGTTCGACCGCCAGGTCGAGGTCGGGCTCCCGACGCAGAAGGACCGCGTCGAGATCCTGAAGGTCCACGGCCGCGGGAAACCGATCAACGACGACGTCGACCTGCAGACCGTGGCCCGCGGGACCCCGGGATTCAGCGGGGCCCAGCTCGAGAACCTGGTGAACGAGGCCGCCATCAACTCCGTCCGAGCGGGAAGGGAGACGATCACGCGCGATGACTTCGATGCGGCACGCGACCGCATCATCATCGGCAAGCGCCAGAGTTCGGACCTGCTCCGGGAGGAGGAGAAGCACCGCGTCGCCGTCCACGAGACCGGCCACGCCCTGGTCGCGGCCGCATCCGAGTACGCGGATCCGGTCTCGAAGGTGACCATCCTGCCGGCGCAACGGGCCCTCGGTACCACCGAACAGCTGCCCGTCGAGGAACGCCGCATCGCCGCCGAGGGCTACCTCTCCGACACCCTGGCCGTCCGGCTCGGCGGTCGGGTGGCCGAGCGCGTCGCGCTCGAGGAACTCTCCTCCGGTGCAGCCAACGACCTGGTGCAGGCAACGGATCTGGCGACGCGGATGGTCCGGGAGTTCGGCCTGTCTCCCAAGATCGGGCCGGTCGGTTACACCACGCAGGACGAACCCGGTGGCGTTCCGGGTCTCCACGGACGTCCCTACGCGGACGGGACCCAGGCCGATATCGACGCCGAGGTGGCGCGACTCCTGCGCGAGGCGGAGGACCGCGCCGAACGCTGCATCATCGAGCGGCGGGAGGTGTTCGACCGCATCGTCGAACGTCTGCTCGACGTCGAGGTCGTCGACGGCGAGGAGATCTACGCCCTGCTCGACAAGCCCATGCCCGGGCGGGACGGGGCGGACCCGCCGGACGGCGAGCAGGACAGGAGTCGGACCGACGGGCGCTGACCGGCGGTGATGGTGGGCACGGCTGGTATCGAACCAGCGACCTCTGCCGTGTGAAGGCAGCGCTCTCCCACTGAGCTACGTGCCCGGGAACTTCGGCAACGTAGCCGGGCGCGGGGACCGGGGCCAACCGTCCGCACGGTTTCCGGGGGGTGCGGACCGACCGGAAGGTGACGCAACGGTGACGGGATGCTGAACGGGAGCTCACTTGGTGGCCAACGCACGGGTATGCGAAGCTGCCGCTCCCTTCCATCCCTGGAGTTGCCGGAGTGGCGTCCGAGCCCCGATCACCCCAGTCTGCCAGTGCCGTTCCACCTCCGGTGCGGGGCGTCATCGTCCTGCTCCTGTTGTACGTGTTCCTCGTCGGGGTCGCGTTGCTGGAGGTGGGCATCGCGGGGCTCGGCGAAGATTTCACGACCGGGCTGCTGGACCGGGTCGCCAACCCGGTCGCCGGCCTGTTCGCCGGGCTGTTGTTCACGGTCCTGGTGCAGTCGTCGTCGGTCTCGACCTCGGCGATCGTGGGCCTCGTCGGTGCGGGGACCATCCCGCTCGGGTTGGCCGTCCCCATGATCATGGGTGCCAACATCGGAACCACGGTGACCAACACCCTGGCGGCGCTGGGCAACATCCGTCGGCCGAACGAGTTCCGCGCCGGCTTCGCTGCCGCGACGTTGCACGACTACTTCAAGCTGATGTCCGTCGCGATCCTGCTGCCGCTGGAGCTCGCAACCAACTTCCTGACCAACACCTCCGTGTGGCTGACGGCACGGTTGCGCGGGACCGAGGTCAGCGAGGTGGGTTCGAGTCCGATCCGTACGGCGGTGAAGCTGCCCGTCGACGCCATCGAGAACCTGGTCGCCCGACTGCCGCTGCCCACCATCCTTCTGGCCATCCTGCTCCTCGCACTTGGCCTCGGGGCCATCTTCTCGGCGCTCGGCCTGCTCACCAAGAACATGCGCCTGATGGTGGCTGGCGGCATCGAGCAGGCGATGAACCGCGTCATCGGCAAGGGTGGCGGAGCGGTGGGCATCCTCGTCGGGATCCTGGTCACCGTGGCCGTGCAGTCCTCGAGCATCACCACCGCGATGCTGGTGCCGATGGCGGCGGCCGGAGTGCTGACCCTGCGCAACGTCTATCCGATCACGCTGGGCGCCAACGTCGGAACGACGATCACGGCGCTGCTGGCGTCCCTGGCGGTCCAACGGCCTGAGGGCCTGACGATCGCCCTGGTCCATACCTTGTTCAACCTGGTCGCGATCGCCATCATCTACCCCATCCCACTGATCCGCGACCTACCGCTGCGTGCCGCTCTCTGGACCGCGAACGTGGCCACCGAGCACCGCAGCCTGGTGCTCGGCTACGTGATCGGCCTGTTCATCGTGATCCCCGTGGTCGGGGTGTTCGTTCTCGGTTGACCGATAGGAGAAACGCCATGGCGTTCGGGTTCAAACGCAGCACCTCCGGTGACGACCGGCTCGAGAGCATCGAGGCGATCATCCAGCGCATGTTCAACGATGACCGGGTCGTGTTCGACCTGGCGATGTCGATCCTGCTCGATGGCGTCGACTGGAAGAGCGTCCGGCGCGAGATCAAGGTCACCGACCAGCGGGTGAACGAGGGCGAACGGGAGGTCCGCCGCGACCTGGTGGTCCACGCCAGTGTGGTCGGCGCGATCGACACCCCCGCGATCCTCGTCTACATGTCCATCGTCAAGGACATCGAGCGCATCGGTGACTACGGCAAGAACCTCCGCGACCTGGGCCGTGACGGTGTGGATCTCTCCGACTTCCCCGCCTGGCACGAACTCCGCTCGGAGATCGACGGGTTGATCACCGAGACCGCCGAGACGTTCGCGGACCGCGACGAGGCCCGTGCCCGGCAACTGCTCGTGCGCGGTGATGAACTCCTCGACGAGTTCGACAAGACCGTGTCAAGCATCGTCCGCGGAGACGATGACCGGCCCAACGGCGTCGGACGCGCCCTGGCCGCCCGCTACCTCAAGCGCATCGTCGCCCACCTCACCAACGTGCTGTCCGCCATCGTGATGCCGCTCGAACGTCTGGACTACTTCGACGAGGACCCCGAGGACCGGGAATAGGGATGGAAGAACGGACGGTAGGGCGGCGACCGAGCCTGCCGATCCGTGAGTGGGGCCGCCAGTACCGTCGCGAGTGGCTGGGACGGGATCTGCTCGGTGGGGCCGTGGTCACCGCTCTGGCCATCCCGCAGGCGCTCGGCTACGCCGTGATCGCCGGGGTGCCGGTGCAGGTGGGGCTGTACGCCATCCCCGTCGCCCTCATCGCCTACGCGGTGTTCGGCTCGTCGCCGCACGTCAGCGTCGGTCCGGTCTCCACGGTGTCCGTGGTCTCCGGCTCCATCGTCGCCGTGCACGCCGGTGGTGACCCTGAACGGGCCGTCGAACTGACCGTCGCTCTGGCCCTGCTCTCCGGGGCGATCCTCATCGTGGCAGGCCTCCTGCAGACGGGGTGGGTGGCGGAGTTCCTCTCCAAGCCGATCGTGAGCGGCTTCGTGTTCGGGCTCTCGATCGTGATCATCGTCGGCGAGGTGCCACGGCTGCTCGGCCTGCCGCCCGTCGACGGCAGGGTGTTCGTGCGGATGTTCGGCATCCTCACCTCGGTCTCGGCACTGGATGCCGACACCGCGCTCCTTGGCGTCGTGTGTCTGGCCGTGCTGTTCCTCGGTAGCGCCCTGACCCGGATGGTTCCCTGGGGACTGCTCGTGGTGGTGGCCGCACTCGTGCTCTCGAACACGCTCGGCCTGGCCGAACGCGGTGTCGCGGTCGTGGGCGCCGTCCCACGTGGACTCCCGGCACCGTCCCTACCTGCTCTGGCCCTCAGCGACCTCGGGATCCTGTTCATCCCGGCGATCGGCCTGGCGCTGGTCGGCCTCGCGGAGAGCCTCAGCGCCGCACGGCTGTTCGCCACGCAGGGCGGATACCGGATCGACACGGACCAGGAGTTCGTCGCCACCGGGGTGGCCAACGTGGCCTCCGGGATCTTCGGGGGACTCGGGGTCGCTGGCAGCCTGTCGAAGACGGCGGCGGCCGTGCGCGCGGGCGGCGACAGCCAGGTCGTGAGCATCACGGCGGCGGCGCTGACACTCGGTGTGCTGGCCGTGTTCGCTCCGTCGCTCAGCGAACTCCCACGAGCGGTGCTGTCCGCGATCGTGATCCACGCCGTCTGGGGTCTGATGGACGTGCGCGCGCTGCGACGCTACGCACGGATCCGGCGTAACGATCTGGTCGCGGCGACAGGTGCACTGCTGGGGGTGCTGCTGTTCGGCACGCTCAACGGCCTGTTGATCGCGATCGGACTGTCACTGCTGGGCCTGGTCTACCGTGCCAGCCGCGTCCAGGTCGAGGAGATCGGGCGCATCAAGGGCGAGAAGGCCGCCTGGGGTTCGATCAGCCGGCACCCGCAGCGGCGGAGCATCGACGGCCTCAAGATCCTGCGTCTGGATTCCCCCCTGTTCTGGGTGAACGCCGCCGCGGTCGAGCAACAGGTGATCACCGCGGTCGATGCCGCGCCCGGCATCCGCGCGGTCATCCTCGACCTCGAGGTCACCGACCAGCTCGACACCACGAGTACCGACATGCTCCACAACCTCATCGGCCGCCTGCGTCAACGCGGTATCGACCTCTACCTGGTGCGGGTGATGTTCCGGGCCCGGGTGGTGCTCAAGCGTTCGGGGATCCGGGACGTGCTCGGCGACCAGCACATGTGGCGGACGATCTCCCAGGCCGTCAAGCGGGCGAGGAAGGATCACGGGTTGTCAGATCACGCCAGGGAGTGACTCGGTGGCGCAGCCGCTGGATCGGCCTGCGTGCAGGATCGCGATCCGTGTGGCACAGTGCGCGCACCAGAGAGAGGAGGTGGTCCATTGAGTAGCAACCATAGAATCGGGACCCTGGAGGTGCTCGGCCGCTAGGAGGCCGGACGCTGGAACGCTCCAGCGAATACCAGCCGAGTACCGCCCCTCGCATCGGTCGGGAAGTTGTCCCGCTCGACGCCCCGGGAGCCCCGCACGTCACTCGACCACAGCGTCGGGTCCGCGCGGCACCTGCCCCGGGAGCGGTGCCGGAGGTTCCATTCCAGCACAGCAACATCTGCACACCACGAAGGGCGCGGCACGATGCCGCGCCCTTCGTCGTGCGCGCTCGTCAGGCGCCCGCGGTGTCTTGCGGGTTGCCGTGGCGACCTGCGAGGCTGCCGGCGCTCGTTCGCCGTTCCTCCTCGGATCCGCAAGGGATCTCCTCTGAGCACATCGTCACGGACCGGCCGCGCTGGTCATCGCGACCTCCCGACCGCCGCGCGGGCAGCGCTGGTGGTCCTGCTGCTGTACGTCTTCCTGGTGGGTGTCGCACTGCTCGAAGCGGGGATCTCCGCCCTCGGTGCCGGGTTCCAGCAGGGACTGCTGGAACAGGTCGCGAACCCGATCTCCGGGTTGAGCGCAGGGATCCTCGTCACCGTGCTCGTCCAGTCCTCGTCGGTCTCCACGGCGGCCATCGTCGGTCTCGTCGGCGCCGGCACACTGACGCTGCCCGCAGCCATCCCGATGATCATGGGTGCGAACATCGGCACGACGGTCACCAACACCCTGGCGGCGCTCGGCAACATCCGACGGACCGAGGAGTTCCGGCGGGGCTTCGCCGGGGCGACGATGCACGACCTGTTCAACGTGTTGGCCGTCGCGATCCTCCTGCCGCTCGACCTCGCGTTCGGCTGGCTCTCCCGCAGCGCCGTCTGGCTCACCGAGATCCTGCGCGAGACCGAGATCGACGCGGCCGCACCACCAGCGAGTCCGATCCGTCGCGCGGTCAGGTTCCCGGTCGAACAACTGGAACACATCATCGACCCGACGATCCTCGGGAGCCTCGTCGCCGGCGTGCTGTTACTGGCCATCGGACTCGGCCTGATCTTCCTGGCGCTCGGGTTCATCACCAGGAACATGCGGCTGCTGGTCGCGGGCGCCGTCGAGCGGACGATGAACCGGATCGTCGGCCGCGGCGGCGGATCGGTGGGGATCCTGGTCGGCATCGCCGTGACGGTCGCGGTGCAGTCCTCGACCATCACCACCTCGATCCTGGTCCCTCTGGTCGCCGCCGGGATCCTCACGCTGCGGAACGCCTACCCGATCACGCTCGGCGCCAACGTCGGGACCACGATCACCGCGTTGCTGGCCTCGTTGGCGGTGCTGCGCCCGGAGGGTCTGTCGATCGCGTTGGTCCACACGCTGTTCAACCTCACCGCCCTTGCGTTGCTCTACCCCATCCCCCAGGTCAGGGTCCTGCCGATCCGTGCCGCGGAATGGCTCGCTGACCAGGCCGTCAAGCGGCGATCGGTGATGGTCACCTACGTGTTGGGCCTGTTCCTCGTGGTGCCGCTGCTCGGCATCGTCCTGCTCGACTGATGACTAGGATCGACCGATGGTCTTCGGCCTCACCCGCAGGGACGACAGTGGACGCCTCGATCGCATCGAGGCGTCCTTCCAGCGCATGTTCATCGACGACCGGCACGCCTTCGACATGGCGATGTCCGCACTGATCGGTGGCGCCAGTCCAGGGACGGTCGGTGACGACATCCGGGCCACCGACCGCCGGGTCAACGAGGCAGAGCGCGAGATCCGCCGCGAACTCGTGGTCCATGCCGGTGTCCACGGTGGCTTCGACGCACCCCCCGTGCTGATCTACATGTCGATCGTGAAGGACGTCGAACGGATCGGCGACTACGCCAAGAACCTCTACGACATCGCCGCCGATGGCGTGGTCCTCGATCGCGGCGAGCTGATGACCGAGATGCTCGAGCTACGCGGGAACATCTCCACCCTCATCAGCGACGTCGCGGAGGTCTTCGGGCAACGCGACACCGACCGTGCACGGGAGCTGTTCCAGTACGGGGACGGGCTACAGGACGATTTCGACCGACGGGTCTCCGACCTGGTCACCGGACGGATCGGTGAGCCGTACGCGGTCGCCTACGCGCTGACCTACCGCTACCTCAAGCGCATCGTCGCGCACCTGATGAACGTGCTGTCCGCCGTCGTCATGCCCGTCGATCGGCTCGACTACTTCGACGAGGATCCTGAGGACCGCCTGGATCGTCGCGCCGACGGCGACACCTGACGCGCCGCAACGGCGACACCTGCTCAATCGACGACCGCATCGAGGTCACTGCTGGCCTGCTCGGGTCCCACCGGCGACGTTCCCGGTTGGCCGACCTCCAGCGTGATGATCACCTCGACGACGCCATCGAGATCGAGGACCCCGGCATAGGTCCCGCTGTCGAGCAGCTCGGCAGGGGCTGCGGCCACCAACTCGACCTCCCCGTCACCGTCGGTCACCCAGACCGCCGCCACATCATCGGCCACGACGTCGAGTCCCGCGAGGGTGAACGCCAACTGCTCGTCGGTCACCACGAGGCGGCCGGACACACCTTCGGCGAACTCGGCATCCACCAGCACCCCGGCTGCCATGTCGCGCAGGGCCTCCGACTGGGAGCTCACCACGGACTCGTAGGCGCCGATCGTCGTGCGCAGGTGCAGGTTCCAGAACGCGACGCCCGCAGCCAACAGCAGCACGAGGATCGTCGCGACGGTGACGTGACCGACGGTCAGCCGCCGGGTCGGTTCGGCCGGAGCATGCTCCGACTCGTCACGGCGGACCACCTCGGTCTGCAACCGGGCACGGGAGCGCTCGTCCCGCTCGATCTCACCGAGTTCGTCCGCGATCCCCCGGAGTTCATCCACCCGCGACCGGCAATCCCCGCACGTGGAGAGGTGGGAGCGGAACTCGGCGGCCGCCCGCCCCGACAGCCCTCCGAGGACATGGTCGAGCGCGAGTCCGTCGTACCGCGCGTGCGGGTCGTGGTGATCGCCCATCAGGATCGCAGGGTACGCGCTCGCCCAGCGACCGGGCACGTCCGATCAGCAGGGTGAGCCGGACAGGTACTGCCGCGGGTTGACCGCCCGGCCGTTGACGCGGAACTCCAGGTGCAGGTGTGGCCCCGTGGTGTTGCCGCTCATGCCGATCCGCCCCACGGTCTGCCCGCGCTGGACCGACTGACCACTGCCGACCGCGAAACTGCTCAGGTGGGCGTAGGCCGTGACCACCCCGTCCCCGTGGTCGATGAGCAACAGACGGCCGTACCCGCCCTGCCAGCCGGCCGAGATGACCCTCCCGGCCTTCGCCGCGCCGATCGCCGTACCGGTCGGCCCACCGAGGTCGATCCCGCGGTGCATCCGACCCCACCGGGGGCCGTACTCAGAGGTCACCGGCGCACACAACGGCCACGAGTACCCGGCACTGGACGCGCTCGATGGTGCCGAGGCCTCACCCCCCGACGACGACCCACCGCCCGACGACCCACCGCCCGACGACCGCTGCTGCACGG
>Ga0207421_10004316_pt1 | contig 16416 bp, 12 predicted proteins | sample SodLakKL_010_SED_4_FD_187542 | JGI IMG/M metagenome (GOLD analysis project Ga0207421, IMG submission 187542) | Alkaline sediment microbial communities from Lake Tanatar, Kulunda Steppe, Russia - 8KL_010_SED (SPAdes) (version 2) | ecosystem: Environmental > Aquatic > Non-marine Saline and... | reverse complement strand
GCATTGTAGGGGGTTAAATCGAGGGTTTGATCAAGGAGGTTGCGGCGGGGTAGCATTTTTTGCTTCTTCTTTTTCTTGCGTTCACGTTTTAGCCTGCGGTCGGGATGGCCCACGGAAAACACCTCTCAGGTAAAAGTTCGGTTTAGTTTTTTGCAGCAACCGGGATGAACTTAACTTTTTTCATGCTTATTTAATATTTTACACTTAATTGACATCCAGTCAATATGTAAAAACAATTTTATTTAAACCCGGAAGAGGCGGGCCAGGAACGGAACCCTGGAAGGTGGACGCCCCCCGGGGGCCCGGGGTTCGGGCAGATCAAGGGGCTGGTTTTCCAAAAGCAGGCGGGGACGTTCGGTAAGCATCATTTCGGAGTAACCTTCCCCCTGCCTGTTATCCAGGACGTCTGCGGCTTTCTCTACGGATAGCAGGTCGCTGCCGGGGTGGTGGGCATCGGTGGAGAGGAAATGGACCAGGCCGGCTTCGAGCATATAGCGGGCCGTTTTAGCGGCGGCGGGGCCGAGCAGGCCGAGGAAGGCAGCCCAGGTAACCTGGAACAGGGCTCCGATGCGGTGCAGTTTAAAAAGCATCTGGTGGTTCACCTGCAGGGCCATCACCCGTTCCGGATGGGGAATTACCGGGCGATAGCCGTCCTGGACCAGGCTAAAAAGAAGCTGTTCAGTATAGACAGGCAGGGGCTGCAGCATGGGCAGTTCCAAAAGCAGGTAACGGCTCCGGTTCAGGGTAAGCACTTCATTTTTCCGGAGGCGCTCTGGCAGTTCAGGATCGATATGCTGTTCGGCGCCGGGCAGGATTTTTAAGGGTATGGCCAGGCGGTCTAATTCTTCCTGCAGCTCCTCGACCTGGCTGCAGATAAGGGCAGGATGTGGGTCCCCTTCAAGGGCATGCGGGGTGGCCACTATGGTGCCGTAGCCGCTGGCCACCAGGTCGCGGGCCAGCTGGACCGCTTCCTCCATGGTGCTGGGCCCGTCATCTATTTCGGGCAGGATATGGTTGTGCAGATCTATGTATGAAGCCACAATTACCCTACACCTTTCTACTCGCGAAACCGGTTCGCTGCGCCGGTTACTGTTAATATTCCCTAATTAATTCAACTTGCTCAATTATAGCTTTGCGGCAGGGGTTTTGCAAATGTTTTAGCGAGCAGGGCCGGGATCAAGAGCCCTCTTCCAGGCGGGCGGTAACCTCTTCCCAGCTGTGCATGAGGTGGTTCAGAGCAGCCCTGGTTTCTTCCAGACGAGCTCCGAGTTCGGCCAGCTCGCTGTGATCGCCATAGCGGCCGGGGTCGGCCAGAGTGGCCTCCAGTTCGCCGATTTCTTCTTCTCTGGCGCTGATTTCTTCTTCCAGGCGGGCCTGCTCGTCTTTGAGGCGGCGGTACTGCTTCTGGGCGGCCTGGCGGCGGCGGTGTTCTTCCTGCCTCCTCATTTTCTCTTCTTTTTTTTGCTCTTCTTTTTCAGTTTTTTCGGGACCCTGGCCGGCTATGGTTTCTTTTTCTGCCAGGTAGCGCTCGAAAGTGCGGTCATGAATGCGGATTTGTCCCTGTTCCAGTTCAAAAACCCGGTTGGCCAGGCCTTTTAAGAAATAGCGGTCGTGGGAAACTATGATCAGGGTTCCGGGATAGCCGGCGAGGACCGTTTCAATTTCTTCCAGGGCCAGCAGGTCGAGGTGGCTGGTCGGCTCGTCCATCAAGAGGCAGTTACCACTTTTTAAGGCCAGGCGGGCTAAAGCCAGGCGGTTTTTCTCACCGCCGCTCAAATCGCAGACCCTTTTAAAAACATCATCGCCCCTGAACAGGTAGCGGCCCAGGTGATTGCGGGCCTCTTTAAGATCAAGATCGGCCGCTTGGGTAATGGTCTCAAGCAGGGTCCGGTAGGGCTGGAGCTGTTCCTGCTCCTGGGCAAAGTAGGTCACTTCCACCGAGGGTCCGAGGCGGATGGCCCCGGATGTGGGCTCCAGGTCGCCTGAAATCAGCTTAAGCAGGGTCGACTTGCCGGCCCCGTTGGGCCCGATCAAGGCAACCCGATCGCCCCAGTTAATCTCAAAGCTGAGATTGTCGAAAATAGCCCTGCCGTCAAATTTTTTGCAGACGGCCTCAAAAGTGATGACCCGGTTGCTGCTGCGGCCGCTGTAGCCGAAGCCCAGTTTGAAGCTCTGTTCTTGTTCGGGGCGATCAAGCTGTTCCATTTTTTCCAGGCGTTTCTGGCGGCTTTTAGCCTGACGTTTTGAGCGCTCATCCCCCTTGGCTTCGCGAACCAGGCGCTCTTCCCGGGCCTTGAGCAGTTCCCGGCGCCGGTATTCCCGCTCGCTGCTCAGGCGCTCCAGTTCGCGCTGGGTCTGGTAGGCGCTGTAGTTGCCGCTATAGGATTTGACTCTGGGCCCGCGCAGCTCAAAAATACGGCCCACGACCCGGTCCAGGAAAAAACGGTCGTGGCTGACTACGAGCAGGGCGCAGGGCAAGTCGCGCAGATATTTTTCCAGCCATTCCAGGGCCGAAAGATCGAGGAAATTGGTAGGCTCGTCCAAAAGCAGCAGGTCCAGGTCCTGCAGAAGAAGGCCGGCCAGGCGGGCCCTGGTTTTCTCACCGCCGCTGAAGGTGGCAATATGGCGTCCGAGGTCGGCTTCTTTAAAGCCGAGACCCCTGGCAATGCCGAGGAGACGCTTTTCTACCTGGTAGCCCCCTTCCTCTTCAAAACGGGCTCTCAGGCCAGAGTAACGCTCAAGATCGGCCTCAAAGGCCTGCCCTTCCTGCTCAGCTCGTTGGGCAATCTTTTCTTCCAGGTGGGCCAGCTCGGCTTTCATCTCGAAAATATGACCGAGGGGATGTTCTAAATGGCGGCGCAGAGTCCCCTCGCTTAAGGGACGCGGTTCCTGAGGCAGGTAACCAATCCGGGCGCCGCGGGTCAGGTGCGCTTTCCCCGCATCGGCCTCGATTTCGCCGGCGATAATTTTCAGCAGGGTGGTTTTGCCCGAACCGTTGGGACCGATCAGGCCCGCTTTTTCGCCCGGTTGCAGCTGCATGGTGACATTGTCAAGGATAACGTCGTCTCCGTATGATTTATTTATCTGGGATAGGGTCAGTAATGGCATGGTTATTCCGTCTTCCTTGCGCTGGTTTGGATTGAAACTTGCCTGTTCTATTATAGCGGTTGCGGGCAGGGTGGTCAAAATTTAGGGGTCTTTTGCACGGCGGCGCCACAATTTACAACATTCCCCGAAGCGGAGGAAATACCAGGGCTTACCGGTTTTAACTCCCTGCTAAGGAATACGTTTAAAACAATTAAGAGCCCGGTACTAGCGGCCATTATCGACAATTTTCCGGGCCAGGGTGGTTACGCGGCGGGCGATAGACAGGCAGGCGGTCAAGCCGGGCGATTCGATGCCAAGCAGGTTGATCAGGCCGGGGCGGTTTTGAGCCGTTTCTTCCCGGATCAAAAAGTCACGGAAGGGCTCTCCCGGGCCGGACAGTTTGGGCCGGATCCCGGCCATTTCTGGTTCCAGGTCCTCTTCTTCAATAAAAGGCAAAAAGGGTTTGACCGAGCTGTAAAAGTCGCGGGCGTGGGCGGAGTCAACCGTGTAGTCTTGCTGATCGACGTAAACAGCATTGGGGCCGAGCCTGAGACGGCCGTCCATGGTTTTGGTGACATGGATGCCGAGCCCGGTCAACGCCTGCAGGGGCGGCGGATAGATGAGGTGATTGATTAAAGCCGCCTTTGCGGAAGGCAGGCTGAAATATTCTCCCTTGCAGGGATAAAGACGGTAGCCGTTTTGATCGGGATCGATGCCGGCCAGGGCCGCGATATGATCCGCCTGCAGGCCGGCGCTGTTGATTAAAACCCGGCACTCCAGGGCATCATAGCTGCCGTCGGGGTTGGTAAAATGAACCCGGTAGCCATCCTGTAAAGGTTCAATTGCCCGGACATGGTGGCAGTAGGCCGGCAGGGCCCTGTTCTGCAGAGCGATTTGTTCGAGGCGCTCCATCAGGGCATGCGAGTTAATGATGCCGGTGGAGGGGGAATAGAGGGCTTTTTCAGCCCGGATGTGGGGCTCGAGGGCAGCAATTTTGGCCGGACCCAGTTCTTCCAAATCTTCCACCCCGTTGGCCCGGGCCTGGGAAAGCAGGTCTTGCAGGGACCCGCTTTCTTGTTCGGAATTGGCAACAATTATTTTCCCGCAGCGGCGGTAGGGTACGGCCCACCGGGCACAGAAGGCATAGAGTAGCTGTTTTCCTTCCACGCACAGTTCGGCTTTGAGGCTGCCGGTGGGATAATAGATCCCGGCATGGATCACTTCGCTGTTTCGGCTGGAGGTTTCGGCGCCGAAGCGTTCATTTTTATCCATGAAGACAACTGATAGCTCCGGGAAGTGGGCCGATAATTCTGCCGCTATGGCCAGGCCGACTACGCCAGCCCCTATAATGATTGTTTCTACCCGGTCATATGACAATTAAAGCTTCCTTTCTGGCTTCAGGCTGGATTAAGCCACGGGGCCAGTTGCATTAGTCTTTTCTTTGGTCTGCGGCTGCGCTGGGGGACGATAGCCCCTTCTGGCGCCGCTTACCAGTTACAGGCTGCTTAAAAGCCGCAGTTCGGAAATGTGCTCGGCCATACGATCAAAGTCGCGGTCATTGTGCAGCAAGGCCAGGTTATGTTCAATGGCCGTAGTGAGAATCAAGACATCGATAGTACTGCGGGGTGTAATCCCTTTTCGGCGCAGCTTAAAGAAAATGCCGGCGCTTTGCTCATAGGTTTCCCGGTCCGGGCTTATATAGTAGAGGCGCTGGGTTGATAAATAATCTTTTAATACCTCGAATTCTCGTTCATCTTTTGCTCCCTGCAGGACTTCCTGGTAGGTCAGGATTGATATGCCGTAGGGGACATTTTTTTCCAGGATCTCCTCAAACAAAAGGGTTTTAGGATCTTCCTGGCCTTTTAAATAACCGATGAGTACTGAAGTATCGACCAGGACCAAATCAACGCCCCTCCCGGTAAGCTTTATAATCGTAATTATGAGCCAGCTCAATTTTACCCTTTAACTCTTTTAAATCTTTGCGACTGTGATTGGCAACAAATTCGGCCAGGGCCCTGTTGACAATTTCCTTTTTGGTCTTTAAACCCGATATCTCCATAGCTTTTTTGATCAGGCTGTTATCAATTTCAATATTGGTGCGCACTTCATACACCTCCATATGTGTATACTATTACACATTTAAAGGTACGTCAAGCCTGCCCTGCCAACAGGGAAATCCGAGTCTATGATTCGGCCACCAGATAAAGGATGATGGGTGAGTTATTTTTTAAACCGCTCATAATACGAGTCCAGGGTATATATTGCGGCGAGCGGGTTATGGCCCAATACCCGGTCTTTAACCGCAAAAACCGTGGTCGGGGCTGCGGCGTGCTTGAAAAACAGCGAATCGTGCCCCACGCAAAGACCAAGGAGGATATTAAAATCGGCTTCGGCTTTGTTCAAGATCTCGGCCTGGGCAACTGGACTGCACATGGCTTCAAAGCTGCCGACGCTGCATTTTTCTGTATCGGCGATCCCAATTTCTTCTTTAGGTGTGCAGCCCACTTTGCAGATCACCGAGACTACTTCAAAACCGTAGTTTTCAAGGACTTTATTTAAGGCCGCCGCTTCCTCTTTCAGGCCGCTGCAGAACGCCACCCCCAACCTCTTGTAGCCCATGCGGCCGGCAAATTCGCAAATCTCCTGCAGCCGGGGCTTAACCGGATGCCGGAGCCGCGGGGTTTTATCCCGATTAATGTAGCATTCCGCTTCCTGGATAGAGGCCTGCCTGGCAAATTCGTATGTATCCGGTTCGCTATAAGTTTGCCTTGCTTTTTTGATATCGTCTTCCATTTTCCTGGTAGGACAAAAAGCCGGACCCGTCCCGCCCTGGATGCGGCATGCCCTTTCAGCTGATTTAACAGAGCACTTTGAGCACGATGGTATTAATTCTGACATGCCTTTAATCTCCTTGTCTTCATTTTTTCCGCAACAGGGATTGGAATTTTTCCTTGATATTGGCATAAAGGTTTTCGATGCCGGCCCGGTAGAGCGTATCCCTGCTGCTGCGCAGAGTGTTGAGGGTGGTTGCTTCGATGACCTGCCAGAGTTTTTCTCTTTCCGGAGTATGCAGGAAATAATCGAGGTTGACCTGGTAGGCTCCCTTGTACTGCCGACCTCCCCCGTTGGAGGTGATGCCCTTGATGATCCGGTTCAAATCGACGGTCCTGCTCCTGGTGCGCAGGGAAACATCAAGGTACATTTCCCCTTTGGCATGGTTTTCGATCACGGCAAAGACGGCCACAGTGCTGTAACCGGAGCTTTTCAGGATCATATCCGCAGCCAGGGCGATGTAATCGCGGTAACCGGCATCAATATAGCCCAGGCCGTAGAAGGCCCAGTCCTTGTAGACATTTTCCTTGTCCCTCATTTGATTGTAGAGCATGAGCATTTCCGGCGAGGGGGGTATGCTGTTGATGCTTTTCAGGATATTGCGGTCGGCCAGATCGCTAAGATAGTTGAGGGCTTCCACATCGAGGCGGCCGATATGGTTATAGCGGTCGGTATCGGTCTGGATCCCGAAGACCAGGGCTGTGGCCATGATTGCCAGATCCCGATCGGGGAAATCCAGTTCCAGGTATTTCAGAAACAGGGTAACCAGGGTGCTGGTGGAGCCGGCATCAGGCCTGATCAGGCTAAAATCTGCATCCACCATTTCCTTTGACTCGCCGTGGTGATCTATATGGGCGACGCAGGGCAGCTTGTCGCTTACCTCTTCGATCTTGTTGCTCTGGAAATCGGGCACAATGTAGGCTTCGTATTTATCCAGGCGGAGCTGCTTATCGAAGATCAGCGGGATGTTAAGCCGGTCGATAAAATCCTGGTTCTGGGGCAGGGACAATTTTTTTTCGGCAAAGATATCCGAGTCGATACCATGGTATTTGAGGATCTGCTTGATGGCATAAGCAGAAGCAATGGCATCGGGATCGGGCGAGCCGGGAATATAGATCAGGATCGCTTTGTACCTGGAAACCGCTTCAATGAATTGGGCTGCTTCTTTGTTCATAAAATCATTCAACCTTTTATGGTGATGCTGGCCTTTATAGTATTAACGGGCCGCGAGGACCGCTTCTTTCAGGCGGGTCAGTTTTTCCCGGGCCGTTTCGGCTGTGGGCGCCGGGGCCGACAGGTAGAATTTAACTTTCGGCTCCGTCCCCGAGGGGCGGACGGCAAACCAGGTTCCGTCTTCCATGCTGTAATGGAGTACGGGCGAGCGGGGCAGGGTTAGGGCAAATTCGCGGTTGGCAGTTAAATCCCAGCCCTGGCCTGTGTTGTAGTCCCTTTTTTCCACTATCTTGAAGCCGCCAAATTCAGGAGGCAGATCCCGGTAAGCGGCAACGTGGCGGTCCGCTTCGCTAATATCCTGCAGCTCGACCGTAAAGAGGTCTTCAGCATGATAGCCGTGCTGCGCCTGGATTTGATCCAGGACTTCAAGCAGGTTAAGGTCCTGCTCCTTGTAATGGGCGGTCATTTCAGCGATCAGGTAGGAGGCGATGACCGCATCTTTATCCCGGACAAAGGTCCCGGAGAGGTAGCCGCAGCTTTCCTCGTAGCCGAAAATGAACTGCGGGCTGCCCTGTTCTATAAACTCCTTCATCTTCTCCCCGATATACTTAAAACCGGTTAAGGTTTCAATAACCTGCAGGCCGTATGATTCGGCCACCCGGCGGCCCAGGTTGCCGGTAACGATGGTCTTGATCATGGCCGCATCAGGGGGCAGCTGTTTTTTTTCAGAAAGGCGGCGGCAGATATATTCGATCAGCAGGGCCCCGACCTGGTTGCCGCTTAAGATCACGTAGTTTCCGGACCGGTCCCTGATGGCGGTGCCGACCCGGTCCCCGTCGGGATCGGTGGCCAGGACCAGGTCCGCTGCGCTGCGGCGGGCTTCTTCCAGGGCCATGTCCAGGGCGGCCGGATCTTCGGGGTTGGGGGTCTTGACCGTGCTAAAGCGGTGGTCGGGCCTGCTCTGCTCATCAACCAGATGCAGATCAACGCAGCCGAGCCCGGTTAAAAGTTCGGGGATATAAACCAGGCCGGTGCCGTGCAGGGGTGTAAAGACCACTTTCAGGTTCACGTTGGGCCTGCTCAAAGAAAGGGTCCTGACCTGGTCCAGGTAGACCCGGTCGGCAGCCGGGGCCAGGTATTCCAGCAGGCCTTTTTCCAGGGCCTCTTCAGCGCCCATCGTTTTAACATCGCTAAAAATATCCACTTTTTTTATCGCCTCTACGACATCATCGACCAGGGGGCTTACCGCCTGACCGCCGTCGGGACCGTAAACCTTGTAGCCGTTGTACTGGGGCGGATTATGGCTGGCAGTGATAACCACGCCCGCGGCGCAGCCCAGTTCGCGGGTGGTAAAAGAAAGCATCGGGGTAGGCCTGATATCGCTGAAAAGCAGGGCTTTAATACCGTTGGCGGCCAGGACCAGGGCGGCCATTTCCGCAAACTGATCGGAATAAAGGCGGGTGTCGTAAGCGATGGCCACTTTTTTAGGCTCCTGCCCGGCGGGCAGGCTGTTCAGGTAATCGGCCAGGCCCTGGGTGGCCCGGCTGACGGTATAGGTATTGATGCGGTTCAAACCAGGACCGATCAGGCCGCGCATACCGCCGGTGCCGAAGACCATCTCCCGGCCAAAATGGCTTTCAATTTGTTCCGGATCATCCTGCATGGCCAGGAGCTCTTTTTTCATGTCCTGGTCCAGGCCGGGGTGGTTCAGCCAGAGCCGGTAGTTCTGCCGGGCGGCCTGGCTGAGGGAAGTATCACCCTCCGGACCGGAAGGTTCCTGGCCCTGGGCGGTGTGTAAATGGTTTGGCGCAGAGCTCCCGGGGCCGGGGTTATTTTTTTTGCCCTCACCGGCGGGGGAGTCGCCGCCGGCCCGGCCGTAATCATCTTCATAGCGAACAATATCGTCCTCGCCCAGGTAATCGCCGGTCTGGACCTCGATCAGGGTCAGGGGTTCAGGACCCCTGTTTTCCATGCGGTGGCGGGCCCCGGCGGGGATGTAGGCCCGTTCGCCCCTGGTGACGATGAACTGGTCATCATCAACGGTCACCAGCGCTTCGCCCCGGGTTACAATCCAGTTCTCGGACCGGTGGTGGTGGCTCTGCAGGCTGAGCCGGGAGCCGGGGTTGACGTCAATGCGTTTAACCTGGTAGTTTTCGGTGAGCTCAAGGGAAGTATAGCTGCCCCAGGGGCGGTAGACGGTGCGGTGTTCCATGGCCTCTTCCGCGTTCTCAGCCTTGAGGGTGTCAACAATTTTTTTGACGTCCTGGCCCTGCTGGCGGTGGCAAACCAGGAGGGCATCGTCGGTATCGATAACGACCAGATCCTTAAGGCCCACCGTCCCGACCAGGCGGGAGTGAGAAACAATGAGGCTGTCTTTTGTATCAAAGGGCAGGACCCGGCCCCGCACATAATTACCCTGCTCGTCTTTGGCAGAAATCTGGTAATAGGCTTCCCAGCTGCCCAGGTCGCTCCAGTTGATGGAAGTGGGGATAACCGTAACGGCGCCGGAGCGCTCCAGGATGCCGTAATCGATAGATATCTTTTCCAGGTCATTGTAGATCGCTTCGGCGTTGCTGAACCCGGCATAGTCGATTTTTTGCAAAGCTTCATGCATGGCCGGCAGGTGGCGGCGAAACTCCTCGACCAAATCGCCGGTCTTGAAAACAAACATGCCGCTGTTCCAGAGGAAGCGGGGATCTTCGTAGTAGTTTTTGGCCGTTTCCAGGTCCGGTTTTTCCACGAACCGTTCCACGCTGTGGGTGTGCTGATCCAGTTTTTCGCCGCAGCAGATGTAGCCGTAGCCGGTCTCGGGGTAAGTGGGGCGAATCCCGAAGGTAACCAGGCCGTAATTTCGGGCCGCCTGTTCCCCCATCCGGAGCAGGGCGGCAAATTCCTGCCGATCGGTTATCAGGTGATCAGAAGGCAGGACGGCCATGACCGTATCTGGTCCTTCTTTTTGCAGCAGGTAAAAAGCAGCCAGCCCGATGGCCGGGGCGGTATTGCGAGCCTGGGGCTCCTTTAAGAGGCTGACCTCGGACAGTCCCGAAAGGTCCAGCTGGCGCCTGGCTTCTCCGGCCTGGTCGCGGTGGGTAACCACAATGATGTGGCCCGGCTTAACGGCGGCTGTAACCCGTTCAAAGGTGGCCTGGAAAAGGGATTTAGTCTCGCTTTCATCACCGGTCCCGGGCAGGGGCAAATATTGCTTGGGAAATTTTTCCCGGCTGAGCGGCCAGAGCCTGGTCCCGCTCCCGCCGGCCAAAATAACTGCATGCATGAGATCACCTCATTTAAAGCTAAGGTTAAGTAAAGCAAATTTCCAATGAACCCTTTTTTGCCTGATAAACACCCGCTATATCTGAGAGAAATGGAATAATTAGAACCGTCCCCGATATTTTGGGTGGTTATTTGATCAGGTTCAGCTGCTCCTGGAAGTAGCCCTGGTGGGCGACCAGGTGGACCCTTTGCAGGGCCATGAGCAGGGAGACCAGCGATTCGCCGCCCTGGTTCTGGTTAATTCCTCCGGGCTGGATCCCGTCGTAGCAGCCTCCGCTGGAAAAATCATACAGGGGCTGGTGGGCGTCGTTGCTGCCGAAAAACCAGTTGAAGGCCCATTCCATCGCTTTTAGCCAGTGGTCCTTGCCGGTCAGGACGAAGGCCTGGTAGCAGGCGTCGGTAATAGCGGTGGCATCGACGGGCTGCTGGTCAAAACGGGCTTTTTCCCCGCCCCGTTCGTACCAGCCGTCGTTACCGACCAGGGAAAGATGGCCGCCTTCGGGGTTGGTCTGAACATCAAGCAGCCACTGCAGGCTTTTTAAGCCGGTCTCAAACATCTCGGTATGGTCGAGGGAGCTGCCGGTAACAATCAAAGCCTGGGCTAGGCGGGCATTGTCGTAGGTCAGGATATCTTCGCACCAGTACCAGTCATCCGTGGCCCTGTCCATGAACAGCTTTAACAGTTTTTCGCCCAGCTCATTCATGATCTTGCGCACCCGGGTATCGCCCCCGAAGCGGCGCAGGTAATAATTGGCCCCGAGGGCGGAAAAAGCCCAGGCCCGCGGCGAGGTGAAAGAGAGCGGGGCATTGATCAACTCTTTGAAGAGCCGGTTGGCCATGCCGAGCATGGCTTCTCCCGGCGGGTGGGCGATGGTATAGCCCAGGGCCCACAGGGTGCGGCCGTGGCTGTCTTCAGAACCGGTATCTTCCAGCCAGGTGCGCTCAAAACTCATGAAGTTGCGCACGCGGCCCTTTTTCTCGTTGAGGGCATGGTAGAGAAAACTCAGGTAGGTGTCCAGCAGGGGCCGGGTGGCCTCATCTTTAAACAGGCGCCAGTGCATAACGGCGGCTATCAGGCCCCGGGCGTTGTCGTCGATACAATAGCCGTGGTTGCGGTCGGGCACGGAAAATACGGCGTGCTGGTAGAGTCCTGTGTGGTCGGTCATGGCCCGCAGGTGCTTCAGGTTAACCTCGGGCAAAACAGCCCTTTCGGTAACCTCGGCCCCCCTTTCGTTTTGAACAAGCATATCTCCGAAGTTGAGGCGGGCTTCTTCGAAGGCGGTGGCATAATTACGGGCCACTTCTTTCCAGATCATCTGGCGGCCGTACTGGTAGGAGTTCTTGCGCATCCGGTTGCGCAGCTCTTCATCGCTCAATATTTTGTTTATTTGATCGGCCATAGCCTGGCTGTCCTTGAAAGGCACCAGCGATCCTCTGCCTTCGGCCAGCAGTTCTTCGGCGTAGATGTAGGGGGTGGAAACGACGGCCTTGCCGCAGGCTAAAGCGTAGGCCAGGGTGCCGGAGGTGATCTGCTCCCGGCTTAAGTACGGGGTGATATAGATATCGGTGGCCACCAGGAACTGGACCAGGCGTTCCAGTGAAACATACTGGTTATAGAAGGTAACATTTTTCTCCAGGCCCCGGTCCCGGACCATCTTTTCCAGCTTGTGGCGGTATTCTTCGCCGTAAAGGCGCTTGACTTCGGGGTGGGTGGCCCCGAGAACAATGTAGAGGGCTTCGGGATGGGCCCGGGCGACCTGCTCCATCGCTTCGATGGCGTATTCGAGGCCCTTGCTTGGGCTGAGCAAGCCAAAGGTTAACAGCACCTTGCGGCCCTCGGCCTGGAACTGGTCCTTGTAATAGGAGGAGTCCAGGAAGGGCACGTCGGGAGCGCCGTGCGGGATCAACTTTATTTTTTCCGGCGGCACTTGATAGACCCGGGTCAGGATGTCGGTGGCCGCATGGGCCATGACCACGATCGTCGCGGACTGCTCGCAGATCCGCATCAGGGTCTGTTTCTGGCTGGGAGAAGGTTCCTCAAGGACCGTGTGCAGGGTGGTGATAGCCGGCTTTTTGAGGCCGTTTAACAGGTAGCTGATATAGTTGCCGTCTTCGCCGCCGAAAATGCCGTATTCGTGCTGGATAGACACGGCATCGACCGGCGAGAGGTTGATAAAGTCCGCCGCCCGCTGGTAATCGTGGTGGTGCTGGTCGCGGATGTGGAAGGAAACCTCCCGGCCGTAATTGTAGTTTTCGGCGCCCCGGTTGAGGGCGATCACCTCGAAATTATGCTGGTCCGGCCCGTTGCCGTCAGCGCCTCCGTACAACTGCTTCATGCTGTTCAGCAGGTCGGAGCAAAAAGTAGCGATGCCGCACTGGCGCGGCGGGTAGGTAGAGACAAAAGCGGCCTTGACCGGTCGCAGGATTTTACCGTGATACATCATTCTCACCTCGCAAAAAGATAGAAAAGTAGAGGCCGGCACTTGGCCTGGAGATCTTTTGAGCTACCGGCATAAGAAACTTGCGGGCCCTGTTTCAGGCCCGAGCCCTTTTATTTTATAATCTGTTCATAAACCCCGATATAGCGATCGACCATCAGGTCAACGGTAAAATTCTCTTCTACGTGGCGGCGGCACTCTGATCGTTTAAGGTTGTCCAGGCGGAAAATGGAAGCGCAGGCCTGATCGAGGTCATCAACCAGGTAACCGCTAACCCCGTCTTTGATCAGCTCAGGCATCGATCCGCGGTTAAAGGCAATGACCGGGGTGCCGCAGGCCATCGCTTCGGCCACGCTCAGGCCGAAAGGCTCGTCGAAATTGATCAGGTGCAGGAGGGCCCGGGCTTTGCCGAGGACCTCTCCCTTGTCTTCCGGACCGACCGGCCCGATGTAGCGGACCTGGTCGTTGTCCAGATAGGGGGCTACATAGCGATCAAAGTAGTTCTGGTCCTGGATAATCCCGGCGATGACCAGGGGCAGGCCGACCTGCTTGGCCAGGCGGATGGACTCATAGGTCCCCTTGTCGTGGTGGATGCGCCCGAAAAAGAGCAGGTAGTCCTCTGCTATTTCCCGGTAGGGGTATTTTTCCACCGGGATGCCGTGGTGGATGGTGGCCGCGTAGTCGAGTTCGGGGCTGCGGTCCGCTTCGCTGATGGCAACGTAGTGGGCCGTCCGGTTGTATTTCCGGTATACGGGCAGGATACGCGGCGATGAAAAGCCGTGAATGGTGGTAAGCACCGGGGTAGAGACCAGACCGGAATAACTAAGCGGCAAAAAGTCAAAGTTGTTGTGGATCAAGTCAAAAGAGGAGGCTTCTTCGAAAACGGCGGCGATATGCAGGCACTCCCAGACCTTGGGCTCCAGCTCTTCGTCTTCGGACCAGGGCCGGGGCGCCACCGAGCGCAGCCTGGCTCCGGTAAGCGAGTCGCCGGTGGCGTACAGGGTTACATCGACCCCGCGTTTGACCAGCCCTTCGGTGAGCATGCTGACTACCCACTCCCAGGGTCCGTAGTGGCGGGGCGGTGTGCGCCAGGATATGGGGGCGAGCATGGCAATTTTCATCTCAGCGGCAGAATCCTTCCTCCTCTGAATCATTGCAGGTCAAAAGGTGTTTGACCAGGTCATGCAGTTTGGCCGTAGCCAGGCAAACATACGAATCGGCGGCGCCGTAATACATGATCAGTTCATCGGTCTCCGGGTCGTGGACGGTGCCGGTGGGGAAGGTGACCCCGGGGACATCGCCAACCCGTTCGTAAGGTTCATGGGGCCCAAAGACCCACTGGTCGCAGCGCTTTCTGATCCGGCGCGGGTCTTCTAAGTCCAGCAGGGCCAGACCGACCCGGTACAGGCTGCCCGAAACGGTGTTTCTGACCCCGTGGTAGATGATCAGCCAGCCTTCGTCGGTTTCAATCGGCGGCGGACCCAGGCCGACCCTGGTAGTGTCCCACCAGCCCGGTCGAACGGGCAGCAGTATCTGGTGGTTGCCCCAGTGCTCCAGGTCGGGGGAACAGGAGACCCAGATATGGGCTTCTCCCCTGATAATGGGCCGGTGAATCAGGGTGTATTTGCCGTTGATCTTGCGCGGAAAAAGCGAAGCGTCCTTGTCTTCCGGCGGCAGCATGGCCCCGCGGCGCTCAAAGTGGTGCAGGTCTTCAGATAGGGCCAGGGAAACAACCGGCCCGTCTTTAGAAAAGGAAACATAGGTAACGGCGTACTTCTGCAGGTCTTCGAGCCAGACGATGCGGGGATCTTCAATGCCCCATCTTTCCTCGTTGTATTCGGGATCGGGCGATAAAGTCGGCTGTTCGTCGATCTGCCAGTTGGTTTTGCCGTCCTTGCTGCGAGCAAAGGTGAGATGGGAAAAACCGCGCATGTCTTCCACGCGGACCAGGAGCAGGGTCTCTCCACCGTGCCGGACTGCTCCCGGGTTGAAAGTGGCGTTGGCCGGGTAGGGCCAGCGATCCGGTTCTAAAACCGGGTTGCCCTTATAACGATCAAAAGTGATGTTCGGGCGCTGGTGACTGTAGTAAATCATTAACGTGACTCCTTTAAAATAGTTATTTATATTTAACTTCAGTTTTAATAGTTAAATTATTCGCTATAGTTGAGGCTATTCCTGCTCTCCAGCCAGATCTGTTCGGGGAAAACTCGGCCCGGAATGTATTGCCCGGAGCCGGCCGGTTTTAGCCGAAAAAGAAACGCTTGATCTGGGTTAAATTATGCTTGACATTTGAGGCCCCGGAGACGTAACCCATATGTCCCGGGAGCATCATTTCAACCCCCTCAAAGCGCAGCAGCTTATCTACGCTTTGGCCCAGGGTCTCCATGTTCCCGCCGGGCAGGTCGGCGCGGCCTATGCTGCCCTCAAAAACAGTATCCCCGCTGATCAGCGCTTTTTCTTCCGGCAGGTAAAAGCAAACGCAGCCCGGAGAATGACCGGGGGTGTGCAGGACCTTGATCTGATCACCGGTCCCGTTCCCGGCATCGCCGGCCAGATCGCCTTCTTCCAGGTAAAAATCAGGTGTGAGGGACGGAAAATCTTTCCCTCCCTGGCCGGCATAATGCTTGGCCATGGCCTCTAAGATAAATTCATCTTCCCTGTGGATACCGAAACGGGCCCCGCTTTGCTCGCGGATTGCGCCCACCGCCTCCACATGATCGGGGTGGCCGTGGGTGCACAAGATCAGGTCAACCTCGTTTAGCTTAAACCCGTCTGCGGCCAGCTGGGAATCGAGCTGTTCCAGGCAGTTTTCATTCAGTTCGTTGTTGATGTGACCGGGATCGAAAAGAATTAACTGCTCTCCCCTGTAGAGGCAGCTGTTGCAGTTGTTGGCCATGCCCTGCCAGGGATACCAGTATAGTTTTTCCGTTAATTGCATGTTATACCTCCTTGACTCTTTATAATCAGGTTTAAAAAAGCGGTTCTCTACAATAACAAACCTTTTGTTATAATATCATAAATCATTCTTGTTTTGGGCATTAAAATGCCCAGGGGGTGATTGTTAAACCGCTTCTTCGTAATAAAGAGAGGGGCGCAGGGGGATGTTCTGCTGTTTTAATTCCCGGGAAACCATCAGGAAAGTAATGATGAAAGCAAGCAGGTCACTCACCGGGCGGGCCACCCAGACCCCGAGTAAGCCGGCATAACCGGAGAGGATTAACAGCAGGGGAATAAAGAGCATCACTTCCCGCAGCAGCGATAAGAATAGCGACGGGACCGCCTTGCCGATGGCCTGGAAAAAAATCGTCGATACAATCTGCATCCCGATCAGGGGAAGCATTAGCATCATAATCCGCATGGAGTAGGTGCCCATGGCCAGGAGTTCTGCCTCATCGGTAAAAAAACCCAGGAAAGTAGCCGGGCTGATATAGATAACCAGGGCCAGCAGGGTGATAAAAGCGGTGCTGATCGTAAAGCCCTTGATCACCGCCTCGCGGATGCGGCCATTTTTTTCTGCCCCGTAGTTGTAGCCGATCACCGGCAAAAGGCCCTGGGAAAAGCCGATCACCGGCATCACTATAAGCATCTGGAGCCTGAAGAAAAGGCCCATGGC
>Ga0207421_10004314_pt1 | contig 16421 bp, 13 predicted proteins | sample SodLakKL_010_SED_4_FD_187542 | JGI IMG/M metagenome (GOLD analysis project Ga0207421, IMG submission 187542) | Alkaline sediment microbial communities from Lake Tanatar, Kulunda Steppe, Russia - 8KL_010_SED (SPAdes) (version 2) | ecosystem: Environmental > Aquatic > Non-marine Saline and... | reverse complement strand
CGCGGCGCCGGAGGCCGGCCTACCGCCACTACCGACCGCCTCGCTCGCCCACGACCACCGGCAGCGAGACGCCTTCGACGAGGTCTTCGACGAGGCGGGCGAGGCGCTGCCACCGCACCTCGAGCGTCGCCACGAGGACTGAAGGCCTCGCCCGCGACCGCTCAGGCCCCGTGGCAGCGCTTGTACTTCAGACCGCTACCGCAGTGGCACGGGTCGTTGCGACCGATCTTCTCGTCCGCGGTGTAGGTCGAGCCGGCGGCCACCCGCCGGACGGTGGAGCCGTCCTCGCGCTTCTGGACGTCCCGACCCTGCGCATCCGAGGTGGTGGCCGTGCCACCATCGGCGGTGTAGGAAGCCGATCCGCCGCCACCACCGGAGCGGTAGGTCAGCTGCGATCCGCCGGAGCGTTCGTCGAGCGGGATGGCCGCGGCGACGCGCGAGGCGCCGTCCGCCGGGGTGTCACCGGAGCCCGCCGCGACCGGTTTGCGCGCGGCCGCCGGGGCGTTGCTCGCCGCAGCCGCCGCCGACGCCGCGGTGACGGTCGGCCCGGACCCGCCGGACGCTTCGCCGCTGGCGGCATCGCCCGCGGAACCCTCCGCGGTGGCGGCATCCTCGCCGCCCTCGTCACGCTTGATCGGCAGGCGGAAGAAGTAGGTGGTCGCTTCCTCCTTGACCGTGGCCATCATCCCGACGAACGAGTCGTAGGCCTCGCGCTGGTACTCGCTGAGGGGGTCACGCTGGCCGACCGCGCGCAGGCCGATGCCGTCGCGCAGCGCGTCCATCTCGTAGAGGTGCTCGCGCCACTTGCGGTCGACCACGGTGAGCACGACGCGGCGCTCGATCTCGCGCATCACGTCCTCGCCACCGACCTCTTCCTCGCGCTTCGCGTAGACGTCCAGCGCCTCGGAGTACAGCTCGTCGAGCAGCGTCTCGCGGTCGATCTCCTCCAGGTCGATGCCCTCGAAGTCGAACGTGTGGTCGTAGATCTGCTCGATACGGCTGGAGAGTCCCTCCAGGTCCCACTCCTCCGGGTAGACCCCCGGCGGGCAGTGTTCGTCGACCAGGGCGTCGATGGTGTCGCTCAGGTACTTCTGCGCGAGTTCCTCGACCGCTTCGACCTCGCCGTCGAGCAGCCGCTGGCGCTGGCCGTAGACGACCTTGCGCTGCTCGTTCATGACGTCGTCGTACTTCAGCACGTTCTTACGGCGGTCGAAGTTGAGGCTCTCGACCTGCCCCTGCGCGTTGGCGACCGCCTTGGAGACCCACTTGTGCTCGATCGGGACGTCGTCGGGGATCTTCAGACGCGTCATGATCTTGTCGACCGCGGAGGCGTTGAACAGCCGCATGAGGTCGTCCTCGAGCGACAGGAAGAACCGGCTCGCGCCGGGGTCGCCCTGACGGCCGGACCGACCGCGCAGCTGGTTGTCGATGCGCCGCGAGTCGTGTCGTTCCGTGCCGACCACGTACAGACCGCCGGCTTCCTTGACCTTCGCGGCCTCTTCGCGGAACTCCGGACCGAGCCGCGACATCGCGGCCTCGAACGCGGCCTCGCGCTCCTCCTGGGTCGCGTCGACGCCCAGCTCCGCGACCTCGTCGCGCGCGGTCTCCTCGGCGTTGCCGCCCAGCACGATGTCGGTCCCGCGACCGGCCATGTTGGTCGACACGGTCACCGCGCCCAGCCGTCCCGCCTGGGAGACGATCGTGGCCTCACGCGCGTGGTTCTTGGCGTTGAGGATCTCGTGCTTGACGCCCATCTTGGTGAGCAGCTTCGCGAGGTGCTCGGACTTGTCGACCGAGGTGGTGCCGATGAGGATGGGCTGTCCCGCGTCGTGGCGTTCGCGGATCTCGTCGGCGACCGCGGTGAACTTCGCGTCCTCGGACTTGAAGATCAGGTCCCCGCCGTCGTCACGCACGAGCGGGCGGTTGGTCGGGACCTCGACGACCCCGAGCTGGTAGATCTCGAGGAACTCGACCTCTTCGGTCTTGGCGGTACCGGTCATGCCGGCGAGCTTCTCGTAGGTCCGGTAGTAGTTCTGGAGCGTGATCGTCGCGAGGGTCTGGTTCTCCTCCTTGACCTTCACGCCCTCCTTGGCCTCGATCGCCTGGTGGAGGCCTTCGGAGTAGCGACGGCCGGACAGCACGCGCCCGGTGTTCTCGTCGACGATGTTGACCTCGCCGTCGGTGACGATGTACTCGCGGTCCCGCTTGAACAGGTCCTTGGCCTTCAAGGCGTTCTGGAGGTGGTGGATCAGCGGGGTGTTGACCGACTCGTACATGTTGTCGATGCCGAGCAGTTGCTCGACCTTCTCGACACCCTCCTCGGTGACCGCCACGGTGCGCTTGGCCTCGTCGACGACGTAGTCGCCGGTGGTCTCGCCCGGGCGCTCGCCCTCCTCGCCCTTCTGCAGGTTGGGGGCGATGCGTCGGGCGAACACCTGGTAGAGGTTGGCGGACTGCTCGGCCGGACCGGAGATGATCAGCGGGGTGCGCGCCTCGTCGACCAGGATCGAGTCGACCTCGTCGACCAGCGCCATGTAGTGGCCGCGCTGGACCTGCTTGGCCTTGTCGAGCGCCATGTTGTCACGCAGGTAGTCGAACCCGAACTCGTTGTTGGTCCCGTAGGTGATGTCCGCGGCGTAGGCGGCGCGCTTGTCGGCCTTGGTCTGGCCCGAGTGCACGACCCCGACGCTCAAGCCGAGGAACGCGTGGATCCGGCCCATCCACTCCGCGTCGCGCTTGGCGAGGTACTCGTTGACCGTGACGATGTGCACGCCACGGCCGCTCAGGGCGTTGAGGTAGACCGGCATCGTCGAGGTGAGCGTCTTGCCCTCACCGGTCTTCATCTCGGCGATGTTGCCGTCGTGCAGCGCAGCGCCACCGAACACCTGCACGTCGTAGGGGCGCTGCAGCAAGACCCGGTTGGCCGCTTCGCGCACGACCGCGAACGCCTCGACCTGGAGCTCCAGCAACGCCGCCGCCAACTCCAGCTCGGAGGGGTCCTCCGGCAGGCGGGCGCGGAACTCGTCGGTCTTGGCCCGCAGCTCGTCGTCGGAGAGCGCTTCGATCTCCGCCTCGTAGCCGTTCACGGCGTCGACGACGCGTTGCAGCTGTTTGGCCTTGCGGCCCTCCCCAGCACGGAGGATCTTGTCGAGCACGGCCACGGTTCCCAACCCTTCTAGTACACGCTTTATCGGCAGACGGGTGCGGCAGCGCAACGCTCGGCATGGCTCCGCGTTTCGACCGCACGAGGTGTGGCCGACGATGGTACGTGCCCCTGCGGGGCTGGCGCACGGTCATGCGTCGACGCACCGCACGATCATGCGGCGGGACGCCTCAGGTGATCTCGAGCAACTTCTCGCGCACGGCATAGACGACCGCCTCCATGCGGGAGTGCAGGTGCAGCTTCTCCAGGATGTTGCGCACGTGGTTCTTGACCGTGTTCTCCGAGATGAACAACACCTTCGCGATCTCGCGGTTGTTCATCCCCTTCGCGACCTGCTGGAGGACCTCCATCTCGCGTGGGGTCAGGCGGGGGGCGGGAACCTGCTCCTTGGCCTCCTCCTTGCGGATCATGGCCGCGAACTCGTCCAGCAACTTGGAGGCCATGGACGGCGAGATCAGCGACTGACCGCTGTGGATCGACCGGACGGCCGCGCCGACCTCGTCGATCGAGATCTCCTTGAGCAGATAGCCGCTGGCCCCCGCCTTGATCGCCTCGTAGAGGTCGTCCTCCTCGTCGGAGATGGTCAGCACGAGGATCCGGGTACCGGGTTGCGCCTCCTTGATGCGCTGCGCGGCATCGATGCCCGACAGGGTCGGCATACGCACGTCCATGACGACCACGTCCGGTGCCTGCTCCTGCGCCATGGTGACGGCGGTCTGGCCATCGCCGGCTTCGCCGGTGATCTGGATGTCGTCCTCGTCCTCGAGGACCATCCGTAGACCACGCCGGAACAACTCATGGTCATCGGCGATGAGCACACGGATCGGTTCGACTGCCACACGACATCTCCCGGTCGGTGCCCAAGCCTAGCCCGTTCGGCCCGATCACCACGGTGAGTGGTGGCTTCGTGCGCGTGGTACACGCGGTGTGCACGCAGAAGCGACGCTCCACGGTACGACGCCGGACCCCTCGAGCCCCGCCCCATCGAGCGCGGACCTCGTCCGGTCGGTCGAACCGGACGAGGCACCGCACGCCTGGGGCTCGGCGGTGGGTTCCTCCGGTTGCGCGATCGTTGGAGACCGCCGACCGGCCGGAGACCGCCGCGTGGTTCCTACAGCGTCTTGGCCGCCTCGAGCCTCGGCTTCGACACCATCTTGGTCTTCATCTTGCGCACCTGCCGGGTGAGCTTCGCCTCGGCCCGGTCGATCGCGGTCGACGCATCCGGCCCAGAGGCGCTCGCACGCAGGTACTTCCCCTTCGCGTGGAGCGCGACCTCGCAGTGGAACCGGTCGGTGATCCTCGGGTTCGTCTCCTCGGAGAACACGACCTCCATGTCGATGAACCGGTCGAACAACCGACTCACCCGGGAGAGTTTCGCGATGGCGTCGTCTCGCACACTTGCCGGGACGTCGAGGTTCTTGCCCTTCACCGTTATCTGCACGGATCCTCCTTGTCGCCGAGGGTGCGGCCGGAAGGTCGCACCTGCGTCGCACCGCGCTGATCGCGCGGGGACTTCCGCGCCTGGCGGCGGAGCCGGAGGGTCCGGGCACGCGCGCAAGGCGCCGTGCTCACCGTGGTGGTGCTACCGCCACGGTGCCCGACCAGGGCCGACGGTAAGGCGGGGAAGCTGCCGTCCCCGGACGTCTGTCGAACCTATCACCGGCCCCGGCGAGGAGGCGAGCTTCGGTTGCGAGCGCACCCACGCCTTGCCGGACCGCGCGACACCGCCGGGATCACTCGAGTCGGCCGGGCGGCGGCCGACGTCAGCCGACGGACGCGGCTGATCGCGACCACCCCGGGCGGTCGACCGCGACCCGGGCCCGGTGACGCGGCCGCCCGGCGCGATCGGCGCGATCGGCACCATCGGCGCGAAGCCCCGCGAGCGGACGCGGGCGGCACCAGCGGTCGCGATCAGCGCGAGACGGCGCCGAGCGGGTGGGTCCCGGCACGGGCCAGCACCGCGAGTTCCACCCGGCCCGCGCCGGCCCGTCGCAGGCAGTCGGCCGCCCGCCATGCGGTCGCGCCGGTGGTGACCACGTCATCGACCAGCAGCACGTGCGTGCCGGGCAGTTCGCGCCGTGCCCGGTACCGGTCCCGGTCCGCGCCCCCGGTCCGGGCCTCCAGCAGCGCGATGCACGGCAGGTCCACGGCTCGCGCCACCTCGGTGGCCAGCACCTGCGCGTGATCGACGCCGCGTGTCCGGACCCGCGCTGCCGGGGTCGTGACCCACGTGACCACGTCCGCGTCCACCTCGACGTCCCGCATCCGCTCGCCGAGCGCGAGCGCCAGAGCGGGCCAGCCGGCCCGGGCGCCCGCGACCTTGGCCGTCACGACCGCGGCGGCGACCGGTCCGCGGTAGTCGAACGCGGCGACGGTGGCGTGGATCGGGGCATCCGGAGGCCAGCACGCATGGGCGCCTCCGCGAGGGGCCGCGCACCGGCGACACCCCTCCGGCAGGTGGCGTACGCGCTCCGCGCACGCGGCGCACCACGGCAGCGGGCCTCGACCCCGACACGACAGGCAACGCGACGGCGCGAACAGTTCGAGCAACATCGAGGCAGGGGTCATGCCCGTCAGCGAAGCCGGTGTTCACCCGTGCGAGCGGGCCGGAGCGGTCGCGGCTGGGGACGACGACATGGCGACGCGCGGTGGGTCAGGACGGTCGGCCCTGGGTCGCTTCCTCGACGAGCATCACCGGGATGCCGTCGCGAACCGGATAGCGCAGCCCGCACGACGCGCAGACCATCAGGTTGCGTCGCTCCTTGTGCTCGACCTTGCCATGGCACGAGGGACAAACCAGGATGTCCATGAGACGTTCATCGATGGCCATGTGCGGACTCCTCGGGAGCGGGTCGGGTCGAGCGAGACCAGGGTCCACCGGTCGACGCCACTCGGTGGTGCCGGTCGTGTGCAGGGTCGGTGGTGCCGGTCGTGTGCAGGGTCGTCATGGTGCCACGGGTGGGGGCTCGCTCGTGGTCGTCGTCCCGGGCGAAGGTCACCGGTCGTCGAGCAGCGCGAGGACTTCGTCGCGTAGCCGGCGCATCGCCTCCGGGGTCTTCGCCTCGGCGTTCAGCCGCAGGAAGGGCTCGGTGTTGGACGGGCGGAGGTTGAACCACCCGTCGGCGGTGACCACCGTCATGCCGTCCTCGCGGTCGATCTCGCCCCGGTCGGCGAACGCGTCCTCGACGACCCGTTGGGCGGCGTCGGCGTCGGCGACCTCGATGTTCACCTCGCCGGAGGCGGCGTAGCGGTCGTAGGGCGCGACCACCTCGGAGAGCGGCAGCCCGGCGCGGCCGACCGCCTCGATGAGCACCAGTGCGGCGATCACCCCGGAGTCGGCACGGTGGTTGTCGCGGAAGTAGAAATGGCCGGAGTGCTCGACGGCGTAGATCGCGCCGGTCTCGGCCATGCGCGCCTTGATGAAGGAGTGGCCGACCCGCGTGCGGATCGCGCGGCCGCCGGCGGCCTCGATGGTCTCCGGGACGGTCCGCGAGCAGATGAGGTTGTGGAGGATGGTCTCCCCGGGGTGTGCCGCCAGCAGCCGGTCGGCGACCACGGCCCCGATCAGCGACGAGGACACCGGTTCGCCCCGCTCGTCGACGGCGAAGACCCGGTCGGCGTCCCCGTCGAAGGCGAGCCCCAACGCGTACCCACCACGCCGGACCTCGTCCTGCAGGTCGACGAGGTTGGCCGCTTCGAGCGGGTTGGCAGGGTGGTTGGGGAAGGTGCCGTCGAGTTCGAAGAACAGCGGCTGGGTCTCGATCGGCAATCCCTCGACCACGTGGGGCCAGAGGTGGCCGGCCATCCCGTTGCCGGCATCCACGGCGACCCGCACCGGCGGCAGGCCGTCGAGGTCGACGAAGGTGCGCACGTGCGCGGCGAACGCCGCGGTGAGGTCCTGCTGCTCGATGTCGCCGGGCCTGGCGACGGCCGGCGGGGTCCCCCGGGCGGCGCGATCGCGGATCTCGCCCAGACCGGTGTCGATCGCGACCGGCACCGCTCCGGCGCGATTCATCTTGATGCCGTTGTAGCCCGCCGGGTTGTGACTGGCGGTGAACATCGCGGACGCGTAGCCGAGCTCGCCGGAGGCGAACGTCACCTGGTCGGTGGATGCGAGGCCGATGTCGGTCACGCCCACCCCACGCGAGCGGACCCCGTCCGCGAACGCGGCCGCGAGTCGCGGCGAGGAGGGACGCATGTCGCGGCCGATGATGAACCGCTCCCCCGGTCCGACCAGCACCTCGGCGGCCGCTGCTCCGAGGGCGGTCATCAGCGGCTCCGTGAGCTCGGTGTCGACCATCCCGCGCACGTCGTAGGCCTTGACGATCCGACTCAGTATCTCGGCCGCGGTCTCGGTGGACGCACCGGGTGGGGAGCCGGGGTCTGCACCGGAGCTGGCGGGGACGTCACTGACCATGGGGCGCGGGCCTCTCGTTGGTGGGGGCCGTGGTGTCGGTGGGGGCCGTGGTGTTGGTGGGGGCCGTGGTGATGGTGGCAGGCTCGGTGTCGGTGGGGGCTCGGGTGGAGGGGTCGGTCGCACGGTGACCATCGGCGGGTACGACCGGCTCGAGGGGCTCGCCTGGCAGGTGCCGACCGACGTAGCGCTTGCGGGTCCGGCCCTCCTCCTTCCAGTAGGCGTACCAGTAGGGGCCATGGGGACAGGAGTTGCAGCGCTCCTTGCCGCACCGGACGGCTTCCTGTCGGTAGGTCAGGGTGGGCGGCAGACCGACCTCGTCGTCCGGAGGGCCGTCGACGTGCAGCAGCAGACCCCGGACCACGATCAGCAACCGACGCAGCTCGTATTCGTCGAGGCGCCGCACCTGGCCGAGCAATGCTCGCGAGATCGCCACGTTGCCGCCTCTCGGGGTGCAAAGTCGAACGGTGCCGGTGGGTGCGGAATCGAACGGTGCCGGTTCGACGGCCGGTACAGACCACGGTTGTGGTCGCGCGCCACCCTAGCCCTGACACCTCGACTGGGTTAGGTAACCGTCGCGGACCCAGGAAGCCACAGGAGCAACCCTCCACCCTTCACGAGGGTCACGGAGCGCGATGGCGCGGCCGCAGGGAGGCATCGATGCGAGCAGTCCTCCGAAACCGACACCCGATACGTCCCCAACCGGCCGGGCCGTGTCACCGCTCGACAGACCCCGAAGCGTCGCGCGCGACGCCGTTGGCCGCGGCGTTGAACGCGGCGGCGAGCAGTGCGACGGTGTCGCGGCCACCGATGCCCACCGCGTCCGCCAGGGCAGGGACCTCCACCGGCATGACCCCGGGGACCCGGTCACGCAACGTCCATCCGTGGGGAGCACGTGTTCGGACCGCGTGGGGGCCGCACAGATCGTAGGTCTGGGGCTGTCGTTCGTCCCCGAGCGGTTCGATCACGGCTTCGCGTGCGTCGTAGGCGAACCGGAGCGTGGCCTCGGCCCCGGCCGGGCACCCCGGTCGCGCACATGACCGCGCCGGTGGGGAACCCGGGGATCGACGAGCGGGCAGGCGACGTTCGCCGGCGTCGCGAACGACCCCGGCGCCACGTGCCCCCTCGTTCGCGACCATGGCCGGGACGCTAAACCACATCTCGGTGGTTCGGCAAGCAGGTGCAGCATGGGGCGGTGTCACGACGGGTCTCGGGTGACGGTCTTGGGTAACCCGGGGGACCCAACCCGATGTTGTCGTTCGACCGTGGGGAGGCGCCAGATGGCTCCCCTCCACCGCGGCCGGGCCGCTCACCGGGCGGGCACCGGGCCCATGACCGGGCCGGCACGCCACAGCTACGCTCGCGCGATGGACGATCGCCACGCGCGGTACCGAAGCTCCGACGCCAACCGGCGGCGGCGACCGGTCGAGGGGTTCCGGGCCTCTGGCTCCGCGAGGTTCGACCGGCTCGTCAATGACGCGATCGCCACCCTGCCCCGAGATCTGTTGGCCTACCTCGACAACGTCGAGGTGGCGGTCGAGGACGTCCCGCCCGCCGATCCGACGGGGACGGGCGAGCAGGTGGTGCTCGGGCTCTACGCGCAGGCCGTCCCCCGGCGGCGGGACCCGGCGGCAGGACAACGGCCGGACCGCATCACCTTGTTCCGACGGCCACTCGAGGCGCGTGCTCACGACAAACGCGACCTCGCCGACCTGGTGCAGGAGACCGTCGTTCAGGAACTGGCGCAGCACTTCGGGATCGACGACGACCGACTCGACGAGCTCGGCTGGCGGTAGCGAGCACCGACCGCGCCGGTGCGTGGTCGCCCCGGTTCACCGGCCGTCGCCTCGAGATGGGCGCAACCCGAGACCGGCGTTCAGGCCCCATCGACGCCCGGTGGACCGGGCTCAGGTCCCCGCGTCGCAGCATCCGGCTCGGGCTGCTCGGGATCGGGCTGTTCCGGGTCGGGCTGCCCGGGGTCGGGCTGCTCCGGCTCCCCGGGGATCTCGAGTCCGGTGGGCGCGCCGATCCCGACCGCGGTGCGAAGGTGACGTACCAGCCCATCGGTCTGCACCGCTGCCAGGCCTGCCCCACTCGAGGACCACGCGAAGGAAGGCACACCCGGGGCCACGACGAGCCTCAGGCGGTCGGACGCCGAGCCCGCGCCGGCCTCGTCTTCGGCCTCCTCGTCGCCGCTGTCGTCGCCCTCGGCTTCCTCTGCCTCGTCCGCCTCGTCGTCCGCTGCCTCGTCGTCACCGTCGTCGGAGTCCTCGTCCACACCCTCGAGCGTGCTCCGACCGACCCGGCCGACCACGACCTGACCTGACGACGTCGTCACGAACGCGCTCCACGCGGATCGCTCGTCGAGAACCTCGTCGAGGTCCACCGCGATGCTGCTGCCGGCGGCGACCACCAGGTCCTGGAGCTCAGCCGGTTGCAGCGAGGCCACCCCGTTGAACAGCGCGATGTCGACCACGGCCTCGGCCCCGGTCGGGTTGACCACGTGCAACGCTTCCGTGCGCCCATCGGCGGTGCCACCACTGATCACCCACGAGCGGTCCGGCGCGATGGCGCCGAGTTGGACCGCGATACCGGTGGCCGCGGGGTCGTCGGCCGAGACCGTGGTGCCCGCCGAGACCACGATGGGGGCCCCGTTGGACCGGGCGGAGACCCCGGCGGCGGTCACATCCTCGGGGAAGGTGCCGGTGAGGTCCACGCGGCGCATCTCCCCGGGGGGCACGCTGACCTCGGCGAGACCTTCGGGCAGCTCGCCGCCGTCGGGGGTGTGCAGGGTGAGCCCGACCGGAGCGGTGCGCTGCCCGGGGTTCGCGATCCACAGCCAGCTCGAGGTGGTGTCGTCATCCGATACCCAGGGCACGGTCCACTCCTCGGCCGCCTCGGGCGCCGCTTGCAACAGGCTGGCGCCGTCGATGCCGCCGATCGCCGAACGGGCGATCTGTACGCCCTCGACACTCATCCGCCCGGAGGCCACCTCGACCACCGCGGTCAGGTCGGCGCGTTCCGGGAGCGTGTCGTTGACCACGATCTCACGCACGGAACGGGCCGGAACGGTGATGTTGCGCAGCACCAGCGGCCCTTCGGCACCCTCCGGGGTCAGGAACCCGACGGCGACCGTCGCCGACCCGGGGAACGGGTTGGTGAGCCGCAAGCGGGCCTCGTCGCCACCCTCGGTGCTCAACCCGGGCACGATCCACCGGTCGGAGGACGGGGCGGCGCAGGCGCCGGCGACCGTCGCATCGGGGAGCTCGTCGTGGTCCTCGACGTGCCATTCGCGCCACGCGGTGACGGGCGCATCCCGCCACGCCACCCAGGTCCCGGACAGGTCCTGTTCCGCGAGGTCGGGGTCATCGGCGTCGTCGTCCCCGGGGCCGAAGCTGGTGGTGGATGCGGCGCCGGGGAAGATCGAGGGTTCGGTCTCCACCCGGAGCGTGCCCTCGGCGAACCGTTGCCGGTCGATCTGCGCCGGGCTCGCCCCGCCACCGACCGGTCGGGCCGCGATGAGGCTCACCTCGTCCTGGCCGGCGTCCCCGACGCCGCAGACGAAGCTGCCGGCGACGGGTTCCCCGGACGCGACGACCACGGCAGGTTCGGCTGGGGTCATCGGGGCGGGCGCATAGGTGTCCGCCGCCAGCACCGCCCCGGCCGCCAACACCGTCAGCACCGCCGCGATCGGACCTCGGCGGTCCCTCATACCTCCACCTCGATGTTGTCGGGAGCCGCAGGAACCGGCGCAGGCCCCGACGGCCTCGGGGTGTTCGCCGGTGGGCCGTCCACGGGATGCGACGCGTCCGTCGTGCCGTAGGAGCGCGCGAAGCTCGGCGGACGCAGCGCCAGCGATATGGCCAGCAGCACGGCCAGCAACTGACCCGTGACGGCCAGCCCACGGGCGGTCGCCCCGGTGTGGGTCACCGAGACGGTGCCGTCGGGGACCTCGTCGAAGCGCACGGGGTCGTCCTGGGCCGGGCGCAGGATCGTCGAGCCGACGCGCGCCTGCCAGCCAGGGCCGGCCACCTCGGTGAGCAGGATCGACGAGGGTTCCCGGAGCTCGCCGGTGTAGGCGTCGTCCTCGTTGCGCTCGAGCCGGTTGACGCTCACCCCGGAGGGCAGCGAGCCGCGCTCGGCGATGCGTTCGGCACCGCCCGGGGAGACCGAGACCACCGGGGGGAGCCAGCCGTTGACCGCCAGGACCCGACCGGTCGGGACCGGATGCGGTTCGATGCCGGTCTGGGCCAACAGTGCGTCGTCCAGCGGCTCACTGGTGCCACCCTCGGGCACGATGAGGTAGCGGATCCCGAGCAGCCCCAAACGGTCGGCAGCGCTGGGATCCCGTCCGGACAGCAGGTCGCCGATGGCGGCATCGACCATCGCCCGGCCGGTGGCCGACTCGGGCACCCCGTACCCGGCCATCGTCGGCCCGGCGCCGTTCACGACCTCCCATTCGACGACCCCGTCCCGATCGGCCAGGACCAGTGCCCGGAACGGGCCGGTGTCGTCGGCGGCCGCCACCACGAACGAGGGCAGGGACGGGTCGTCGATCCGGAAGTTGTCCCAGGTGGTGGTCACGAGCGTGACGGCGACGGCGCCCAGGCTGACGGTGACCATGGCCGCGGTGGTCACGGCGGCGAGCTGGCGCCAGCCGAACGCATGGGACGACAGCTGTGCCTCGCCGGTGGCGAAGGCGACGGCGAACAGCCCGGAGAACGCCGCTGCGGTCGCCAGCAACGGCAGGCCGGCCCAGGTGACGGCCAGGGTGCGGTCGAGCCACCAACCGGCGGCGGCGCCGGCCAACGCCACGGTCCACAGCGACAGCACCAGCACGGGTGCCCGGCGCGCGGCGAGCACCAGCCCGAGCAGCCCGGCCAGCAGGAACCCGGCACCGGCCAGCAACCCCGGGAACCCGGCGAGCTGCGGGGCGAGCAGGAGCCAGCGCCACAGTTCGTCGCCGGCGGCGCTCGTCGCGGTCCCCGCCAGCGGCCCATCGGCGGCGAGCAGATCCAGCGACCACGGCAGCAACAGCACCAGGGGTCCGCCGACGGCCACCCCGGATCGGCTGAGCAGGGCGACACGCCACTGTTGGTCCCCGGCCGTGATGAGCCGCACCACGGTCACGAGCCCGCCCACGACCACCAGCGGCACCAGCAGCGCCGGTTCGAAGGCCCCGCCGATGGCGCCCAGCAGCGCCACCCCGGCGACGGCGCGCCAGGCCCGGCCCGGCGGGGTGGCTCGACGGGACATCGTGATGCCCGCCGAGACGATGCCCGGCAGCACCGCGAGCGTCACCAGCGCGCCGATCCGGCCGGTGGTCAGGGCCGCCAGGGCCGGCGGTGACAGCACGTAGGCGGTCGCCGCGATCACCCGTGGGAGCCGACGGCGCGAGTAGGTCTGACCCGCTCGCAGCGCGAGCAACCACGCCGCGGCGAACGGCAGCAACAGCAGCGCCCGGGGCGCCAGGTAGCTGTTGCCCCCGAGCAGCAGGTGCCACAACCCGAGCAACGCCTGCGCGGGTGACGGGCTCGCGGACGTGCCGAAGGCCGCGGCCTCGTGCCATCCCGCGACGTAGTCCCCCAGGAACGCCGCCGGCAGCATCGGCCAGACGGCCAGTTCGCCGCCGCGCAGCTCCCCGGGCAGCAGCAGGGGCCACGCCGCGGCGAGGAACAGCAGGCTCAGCGCCGAGGCCGCGATCAGCACCGGTCGGCGCCGCACGAGCGAGACGGTCCTGGCGATGACCGAGGTCGGCGGGGGCGGTGGGGCGTTGTCGGGTCGTGGTTCGGGCGCCGGCGCGACGTCGCCACCGGCGACCCAGGAGGCCATGGCCTCCACGTAGGCGCGGATGCGAGGACCGACCCGGCCGAACAACCGGGCGAGTTCCCCGTCGGTGCGGGTGCGGGCCTGCTGGACCACGCGGCGGTAGCGGCGCGTTTCGCGCAGGTGGAGCAGGTTCCAGACCCAGGCACGCAGGGTCTGCCACGCATCCGAGAACCGGCGTGTGAGCACGAACCCGACGATCTTGGCCAGACCCACCAGCACGTACAGGGGGATGACGATCGCCAGACGCGGCAGGCCGTAGTTCTTCAGCAGCGTGGCGAGGGTGTTGCGCTCCGCGAAGTACCGCGGCCCGATGAACCGGGCCTGGCCGAGCCGGAGATAGTTCGCCGCGCCGGCGGCGTGCTCGCCCACCGCCTCGGGGACGATCTCGACCTCGTGACCGGTGAGCCAGAAACGCCAGCACAGGTCCAGATCGTCGCGGAACACGTGGAACCGCCGGTCGAAGCGTCCCACCGATTCGAACGCCTCACGTCGCACGAGCATCGCGGTCGTGGGCACGTACAGGGTCTGGCCGCCCTGGTCGCGTTGGCCCTGGTCGAGCTCGTCGGGGTCGACGCCGCTGTCGGCGCGTCCCGTGGCATCGATCGTGCACCCGACCGACTGGAGCTGGCCCGGCACCTGCCACGAATGCAGCTTGGGCCCCACCGCCGCCAGTCGGGGGTCGGCCTCCATGGCCGACACCAGGATCCCGAGTGCATCAGGGCCCAACGCACAGTCGTCGTGGAGGGTGAGCAGGTAGGGCGCGTCGTTCGCGTCACGCGCGTCGAGTGCCATCGACACCGCCGCGCCGAATCCGATGTCGCGATCGGCCACGAGCACCCGCTGTTCGCCCAACCGGTCGAAGAGCAGCTCGCGCGAACCGTCACTACTGGCATTGTCTACCGCGACGACCTCGACCGCCGGGTAGTTCTGTTGCGCCAGCGCGTCGAGCACGCGCGGCAGCCAGGCGATCCCATCGTGCGCCACGAGCACAGCCAGGACCGTCGCCGTGTCGCCCGTCGCATCGTGCGGATCGCCGGCCCGCTCGCCCGGGATGGCCGGCGGGGACGTCGAGGTGGCGGTCAAGGGTCGGCTCCTCGGGGGATCCGGGCGTCACGAGCGCGCGTCGAGGACGGTTCTGTGGGGACCGCCGGGCCCGCCGAATGCGGGATCACGGGCCACGCCGGGCGCGCACGTCCGCGTCGATGCGGGCGACGTGGCGCTCACGGAGCGCGCCGAAACTACCACAGCCATAGCCCCGTCCCCCCGGCCGAGTGTCCTCATGGACAGGGGGCGGAGCGGACCGAACGATGGCTTTGCGTGGCGCGGCGAACACGTAGAGTTTCCCCCACAGAAGCTGCCCCACGCGCTACCGGGCGGCGTTCAGGCCGTCAGGCGCTTGGCCCGGCGGCGCTCCCGCTCGGAGAGGCCACCCCAGATGCCGAACCGCTCGTCGTGCGTCAACGCATGCTCGAGGCACTCGTCACGGACCGGGCAGGCCCCGCAGATCCGCTTGGCCTCGCGGGTGGAGCCACCCTTCTCCGGGAAGAACGCCTCCGGATCCGCATCGAGGCACTTCGCCTCCAGCATCCACGGCCGATCATCCGCATCGAACGCGAGCTTCGTCGTCAGCTCGGTCATGACACCCACGTACTGCTCCTCGCTGCCGACATCGGTGGAACTACACGGACGGCAGTCTGTCGGACCGGGAGGCATCAGTCAAGAGCTGACCACCACAGTTGGTGGCCGTTCGGACGGGTAACCACCACCGGTAGCGGTATCAAGTGCCGCAGTCGAGCGCAATAAGTGTTCGTACTGGTCTTTCGACCAACACGTGACGATGCCCTCCCGTCACCGGGAGGGCATCACAGGAACCGCAGCTTCGGACGCGGGGACCGGCGGTTCAGACGAGACCTTCGAGGGCTTCGCGCAGACGGAGCAGACCGTCACGCAGCCGCGACTTCGCGGTGCCTTCCGGGATGCCGAGCACCTTGGCGACGTCGCGGTAGGTGTGACCGCCGAAGTAGGCGAGCTCGATGGCCTCGCGCTGGCGTTCGGTCAGCGAGGACAGGGCCCGGCGCACCTGCCAGTGGTCGAGGTTGACCTGCACCTCGTCGGCGACCTGATCGAAGGCCCGGGGCTCGTCCCGGCGCGAGACCCGGTCGTCGCGGTCACGGCTGGCCTGCTCGGAACGCACGCGGTCGACCCCGCGGCGGTGGGCGAGGGTGGTGATCCACCCGGAAGCCGTTCCCCGGGTCGGGTCGAAACGGTCGGCCTTCTTCCAGACCTCGACGAGGACCTCCTGGGTGACCTCCTCGGCGAGCGCCCGGTCGCGCAGCACCCGCAGCGCGACCCCGAGCACCTGTGGGGAGACCCGGTCGTAGAGGGCGGCGAATGCGGCCTCGTCGGCCTGTCCGACGGCGACCAGCAGTTCCTCGGAGGTCGCGGTGGCGATCGTCGCGGCGCTCATCGGCGCCAGCATCGGCAGCGCGGTCCCCGCCAGCTCGGAGCGGGACGCTTCGGTCTCCGGACCGGGCCGCTCGGCGGTGGTCGTGGAGGGAAGGTTCACGGTCGAGGTTGCCATCGTTTCTCCATCCGGGGTTCGCTGGAGACCAGCTTCGCAAGCTGTATAGATTTTGTCAAGCTGACTGTCTAGGTTTCCGCCCATCCACGACCACCACCGGCACCGGGGACCGGATGACCCGCCTCACCCGCAGGACGCGAACTAGCGCACAAAAGGTCGCCAATACGCCGATAGGCGCCTTTTCGGGCCATCGTCCCCGAACCGCGCTGCGCGCCGACCGCCCCGTCGGTCCCCTGACAAGAACCTGTACAACTTTGCCGTACTGAACTCGACAACCTGCACAGGGGCGGTCATCTCGAGGCGCGGCCGTGTCGGGATCGGGCTCCGGGCCCGTGCTGGGACGCGGCCTCCCGACCGGCGGCACACGGCACCGCGGCGGCGCGGGGCGGCGGGGCGCGGCGGGGCGGCGGGGCGCGGCGGGGCGGCGGGGCGCG
>Ga0207421_10004313_pt1 | contig 16422 bp, 15 predicted proteins | sample SodLakKL_010_SED_4_FD_187542 | JGI IMG/M metagenome (GOLD analysis project Ga0207421, IMG submission 187542) | Alkaline sediment microbial communities from Lake Tanatar, Kulunda Steppe, Russia - 8KL_010_SED (SPAdes) (version 2) | ecosystem: Environmental > Aquatic > Non-marine Saline and... | reverse complement strand
TTCCGGGGGTGAGGTTCCCCAACCCGGCGGCGGGCGGCGGGCGGCGGGCGGCTGGTGCGGTCTGGGTTGGGTGCGTGAGGCCCCGGCTTCCGGGGGTGAGGTTCCCCAACCCGGCGGAGGAGCGCGCGCCGGACGCGAGCCGCCCAGCGAGCACCTACGCTCCGAACGAGGATGACTGCGCGATGCAACCATCTGTCGACGCGCGCGGAGGAGCGATCATGGGCGCGACCGCCACCACCCCGGACAAGGCCACCCGCTACGCCCGTCTGCGCCGCTTCAACCTCGGTGTCGGGCTGATCCACCTCTTCCAGGGGATCGTGCTGCTGGTGTTGGCCAACGACCTGGCCCTGCCGGTGCTGGCCACCTTCCTGGCCGACGATCCGATCCAGCAGCAGCAGGCCGCCCCGGAGCTGGTGTTCGAGCTGCCGATCGCTGTGCTCGTGGCGGTGTTCGTCTTCTTCGCCGCGGCTGATCACCTGCTGATGGCGCTACCCGGCATCAAGGACTGGTACGAGCGCCAGCTCGACAAGCAGGAGAACTACGCCCGCTGGATCGAGTACTCGATCAGCTCCTCGATCATGATCGTGCTGATCGCGGCCTTCGTCGGCATCTGGGACCTGGCCGCGGTCGTCGCGATCTTCGCGGTCAACACCTCGATGATCCTGTTCGGGCTGCTCTGGGAGCGCACCGAGAAGCCCGGTAAGGGCGCGGACTGGTCGGCGTTCTGGTACGGGACCTTCGCAGGGCTCGTGCCCTGGGGCATCCTCGGCTACTACCTGTTCGCCGCCAGCGGCGAGGTCCCGGGCTTCGTCTACGCGATCTACGGCTTCCAGCTGGTGCTGTTCTGGTCCTTCGCGCTGAACATGGCGCTGCAGTACGCCCAGGTCGGACGCTGGAAGGACTACATCTTCGGCGAGTACGCCTACATCATCCTGAGCCTGGCGGCGAAGACGCTGTTGGCCTGGCTGATCTTCGGCAACGTGCTGCGCAGCTGAGCGCGACGCTGTGATCACCAGGTCGTGCGGTCACCAGGACCCGCCGCCACCGCCCCCGCCACCGCTGCCACCGCCGCCGCTGCTCCCGCTGCTCGAGGGCGCGGTCGTGGTCGCGGACTGGCTGGAGCCGACCGCGCTGAAGCTGCTTCGGCTCGCCCACCAGGCCCCGCCCGCAGCAGTGCCCGCCGTGCCGGCGCGTGACGACGCGCGGGTCAGCGCCTCCAGCACGGGACCGAAGCGGTCGTACCAGGAATCCGCGTGTCCGAGCGCGATCGCGTAGGGGAGCAGGCTGAGCGCCGGGTGGAGGTGGTCGATGCCGTCCTGGCCGGCGGCCCAGTTGAGTTGCTCGCCCTCGACGGTGCGCACGAAGTGGTCGAAGGCGCGGGCCTGGCCAACAGCGTCCCGCCCCCGGGAGTTCAGCGGCTTGCGGTGGTGCGCCCAGGGCAGGTGGGCGAGGCCCCAGCCCATGACGACGACCGCGACCACGATGCCGGTCGCCGGACCCGGCAGCGCCGTGGCCTTGGTGAACAGCGCCGCCATGGCGACGGCGAACAGCAGGAACGCGAGGAGGGCCGAGAAGCGGAACAGCTGGCTCGCGAAGGGGCCGCTCTCGTCGTGCTCGAACCCGTGTGAGGCGAACACGTCCGCGGCTCGCTGCTGCAGGAGGCGGTGCACGTCGGAGACACGGGAGGCGACCACCGCGTCGTAGGTGCCTGAGAACACCGTGGGGCCGTACTCCGGCACCAGGGCGTGCACCAGATCGTCGTCGCCGGGAGGGAGGACCGTGCCGGTGGGGGGACGCTCGACCGTGAGCGTCTCCGCACCCTCGCCCCGGGAGAACCAACCGGAGGCAGGGGTGTGGTCGGCGCGGGTGACCAGCAGGCCACGCTGCTCGAGGTCCACGATCGTCGACAGCAACAGGTCCTGCTGGCTCGTCCGCAGCAGGAGACCGGCGACCTCGGGCGGTCGCAGGCCGTGGGGTGGCGCGGGCAGGGCGGTGGGCTGGGCGCGATCGTGGATCGCGGGGTCGGTGACGCGGTCGCGGTAGTGGCGGCGTGCCGCCACCAACTCCCAGCCGACCAGCGGCACCGACAGCAGCAGGGCCAGCAGCAGCGCGGCCACGGGCCGGGAGAGCCCCCATGGGCCGATGCCCCTGCTGCGGTCCAACGCTGACGGTCGGTAGGTCGGTTGCGGGGTGGTGAAGGACGCTGACGGAACCAGGACCGAGATGGTCGCGGACTCGCCGTCGTCGAAGGGACCGACGTCGAAGGTCACCTGCTGCCCGTCGAGACGGGGCGGAGTGGAGCAAGGGGTGGTGGTGCGCCGTCGGCCGGTGACGCAGGCGGCGTCGACGACCGCAGCGGGCAGGTCGACCACCACCGTGGTCGGGCCGACCGTGGTCGGCCAGTCGTAGCCGGGGACGTCCACGCGGAGCTCGACCACGTCGGGGTCATCCTCTCGGGTGATGGTCCACGTCGGCGCGGTGTAGGTGATCCGGTAGGGGTAGGTGCCCGGGGAGAGGAAGACCGCCGGATCTCCGATACGGAGGCGGGGGCCGTGGTCGTGGCGTTCCTCGACCCATCGCCACGGCTCGCCGGAGGTGCCCCGGTCGACGCTGAAGTCGCGGAAGCCTCCGCTGCTCGGGAAGGGCGTGCGTTCGTCGAGGTCCCGGAAGATGCCCCGCCGCGTGGTGGTGAAGGTGACCTGCAGCAGTTCGGTGACCCGGGGGGTGCCGTCGGCCGCCACCTCGATGCGCTGGTCGAAGCGATCGATCCGGAAGGCGCTGTCACGGGCCACTGCCTGCGTGACGGCGCCAACGCCGAAGGCCACCAGGAAGGTCGTCACGACCACGATGGCCGTAACGACGATCCTCCAGCCGATCCTCATCTCGAGTTCCGAAGCTGGACGTCGGGCACCTGCGCGGCGCGTTCGCTCTCGCGCGCGAACAACTCCTCCCGGGGGAAGCCGAAGGGTCGGGCGAGCAGCAGGCCGGGGAAGGTGTCGGTCAGGGTCCGGTAGCGCGCGACCCGGTCGTTGGCGAACCCGCGGGCGAAGGCCAGCCGGTCCTCGGTCTCGGTCAGCTCCCGCTGCAGTTGCTGGAAGCTCGCATCGGTCGTGAGCGTCGGCTGCTGCTCGGAGACCACGAGCAGTCGGCCGAGCAGGTCGGTGAGTGCGGCTTCGTGCCCCTCACGCTCGAGGGGGGTGCCTGCCGCCAACGCCCGGGACCGGGTGTCGGTGATCTCGGTGAGCAGGGCACGTTCGTGCTGGAGGTGTCCCCGGACGACCTCGACCAGTGCGGGTACGAGGTCGTGGCGTCGCTGCTGCTGCACGGCCACCTGGGCCCAAGCCTGCCGGACCCTGACCTTGGCCCGGACGAGGCGGTTGTAGAGCAGGATGACGGCGAGGAGGAGCGCCACCAGGCTCCCACCGACGACCCAGCCCATCCCTGCCACCACCGCGATCATGGGCCCGAACCCCGAGACGCGACCACGGGACCATCGCTCGCCGCCGCGTCAATGCTAGGCGAGTCACCCGCGGCGAGACCCTCAGTCTCGTCCGGCCCTCTCCGGAACCTTGGCGAGCGCCTGGCAAGCGCACACCGGTATGCGCCAAACGCTCGCCCGAGGGGGGTCAAGGCCCACGATCGAACACGCAGCGTGCCCTCGCGCGGCGGGCGGGCGCTGAGAGTGGCCGCCTCGCTGGGATCGCCCCGATGGGAGGTGACAGTCAGTCACATCCGCTCTACAGTAGGTATCGGCGGGTGGGGACCTCCCCAGGTCCTTGTCCGCGCATCACGAGCGTGGATCCAGGTCCGGCCTCGTGCCGGCCAGCGTCGTCGTCCGTCCCCTTCGGTGACGCAGGTCCCCTGCCCTGGATCGACCAGCCCCCGGCGTCCCCGCGTCGGGGGCTTCTCGTTGTTGCGCCGTCACTCTGGGGGTCGCTCAGTGTGGCAGGGAAACGAAGGCAGGTGACGCTTGGTCACCCAGCGGCCGGTGCCGTCTGCGCCTCAGGCATCACTCAGCGTCACCGCTCGTGGCGTTGCGTTCAGGCAGAACCCGGATTCGAGCGGTCTCCGCGCGGCCATGCAACAGCCCGTGACCTGGACGCGTCGCGCGACGCTTGTCCTCTTGGAACCCGTCAGCGGACCGTGCGGAGCAGCGATGACCACCACGTCAGAAACATCAGAGGTCACGGTCCTGCCCGAGGTGACGAAAGACGAGGAGGCGGCAGGGGAGTACCAGCAGCGGCTCGGTGCCAAGCTACGGGCGGTGCGGCGAGCGCGGGGTCTGCGTCTCCAGGACGTCGAGGAGCTCAGCGAGGGCCGGTTCAAGGCGGTGGTGATCGGGTCCTACGAACGCGGCGACCGGGCCGTCTCGGCCCACAAGCTCGCGTCACTGGCCGCCTTCTACGAGGTGCCGGTGGTGGAACTGCTCCCCGATGAGGAGCGTCCCCGTCGGCGTAGCAGCGAGGACACCCTGGCGGTCGATCTGCGACGCCTCGGCGAGCAGGCCGACGACCCGGAGCTCGCGCCGCTGCTGCGCCTGGTCCGTCACGTCCAGTGGCTACGGGATGACTACAACGGACAGATCCTCAGCCTCAGGACCGACGACCTTCGCACGATCGCGGTGTCGATGGGGGCACCCGCTGAGCGGCTGGATGACTGGCTCGACGAGCGGAAACTCCTGCACCGCTGACCGGGACGGTTGGCTCACCCGGAGGGTTGTGGCGCGACCGTCCACGGGGGTGTCGAAGCGCTTAGGATCGGGGCCCGGTGGCGTCGGGGTCCGTGGCGTCGGTGTCCCGGCTGGCTCCCAGGGCGACGACCTCGGTCCGCCAACGGCCGCGAGCCCCGCGATGCGCAGCGCCGAGGGCTTCGACGTCGCGGCCGGGTCCGCTGCGTCGGGGCAGGGGGAGCTCGTCACCTACACGGTCGAGCTCGAACCCGCCGCCGGTGAGGACCTTCTGTCGGTGACCGCGGCGGTCGAGGAAGCCCTCCACGACCCCCGCAGCTGGGTCCGCGATCACCGAGGGCCTCTACTCCTGTTGGAACGGGACCTTCGCTGCGCTGAACGCGATGCGGTGGGAGCGCGGGGCCGACGACTTCAGAGACCTCACCACCTACCGCCGCTACCTGGTCAACCACGAGTTCGGGCACGGGCTCGGTCACGGCCACGTCGACTGCCCGGCGCCGGGAGCAGCGGCTCTGGTCATGATGCAACAGACCATCACCACCGGCGCCTGCGACGCCAACGGTTGGCCCTATCCCGACGCGTCATCGGACTGACGGCCGGCGTTCTGCGCGCGGGTCTCGTCGTCCGGCTCCTCGTGGGGCTCCTCGCCGGGCTCGCGCCCACGGCCCGTGTCGTGCCGGTTCGTGCGGACGACGTAGGTGGCGCCGCCGAGGAGCAGGCCGGCGAGGAGGATGCCCGGCACCCCGACCACGTCGACCGCATCGCGCAACGCCCCGCCCGATGCCGACGTCGGATCCGCCAGGGTGATGCCGACGAAGGCCGCCGCAAGGAGCGTGGCGAGCATGGCCACCACCCCCTGCCAACGGGCATCCAACCCGGCGCGCTCGCGCAGGATCCGCCCCGCCTTCACGATCCGTCCGACGCGGATGATGCGTACGGCGCCGACCATCCGGATCGCGTGGGCCACCCGCGTCAGGCGCAGCAGTTGCACCGGTCCGACCGCGAACACCACCGCCGGCACGATCGCCACGGCGAGCACGACCAGCCACTTGTTGCGGCGCAGCCAGGCCAGCCGGTTCTCCGCCACCGCGAACAGCACGACGGTCTCGGCGATCAGTACCGCGCCCGACAGGGTGTTGAGCCCGGTGCCGATCGTCTCGTAGGGATCGTCCAGCAGGGTCAGGAACACCGCGGGCACGCTGGCCAGCGCCGCGATCAGCACGGGGAACGCCAGCCGCTGGGCCACGCGGTCGGCGCGGTCGCGTTCGGGTGCGGGATGTCCGCCGGCTGCTGGCACCTCGCCCCGTTCGTCGCGACCGGTCGACCCATCGGTTCCGGGTACCCCTGGCTGGGGCACTACTCGTCCGGCACGGTCTCGGGCGCGGTGGCCGCGGCGACCCCCTGGGTGGCCATGGGAAGCATCCGCCCGCGCTGCAGGACCTCGGAGATGTCGAGCACCTCGACCTGTCCGTCGCCCAGCGCCCCCTCCTGGGTCTTCTGCGCGATGCCGTCCTCCAGCATCGTGGTGCAGTAGGGGCAGGCGGTGGTGATCAGCTCCGGGTCGAGCTCGAGTGCCTCGTCCACACGCTCCATATTCACGCGCTTGCCGATGTTCTCCTCCATCCACATGCGCGCCCCGCCGGCGCCACAGCAGAAGCCGTTGGAGCGGCAGCGGGTCATCTCCGTCGGCGTGAGGCCGGGGACGGCGTTCACGACCTGGCGGGGGGTGGAGTAGACCTCGTTGTGGCGGCCGAGGTAGCAGGGGTCGTGGTAGGTCACCCGCTTGTCGAGCTGGTTGGTGGCCACCAGGCGGCCCTCGTCGATCAGCTTCGCGAGCACCTCTGAGTGGTGCAGCACCTCGAAGTTGCCGTCGAAGTCGGGGTACTCGTTCTTGAGGGTGTTGAAGCAGTGGGGGCACCACGCGACGATCTTGGTCTTGTCCGCGCCGACGCTCTTGAGCAGCTCCACGTTCTGCTGCGCCAGCATCTGGAACAGGTACTCCATGCCGAGCCGGCGGGCCGGGTCCCCGGTGCAGGTCTCGTGCTTGCCGAGGATCGCGAAGGACACGTCGGCGTCGTGGAGCAGCCGCGCGGTGGCCTGGGTGATCTTGATCGAGCGGTCGTCCACGGCCCCGGCGCACCCGGTCCAGAAGATGTACTCGTACTCCCCACCCTGCTCCTCGCCGGGCACGAGCACGGGGATGTCGAAGTCGAGCTTGGTGGTCCAGTCCTCGCGCTTGGCCTGGCCGACGCCCCAGGGGTCACCGGCGTTCTCGACGTTCTTGAGCATCACGCCCGCTTCCTGCGGGAAGCTGGACTCCATCATCGCCTTGTAGCGGCGCAGGTCCACGATGGTGTCGACGTGCTGGATGTCGACCGGGCACTCCTCGACACAGGCGCCGCAGGTGGTGCAGGACCACAGGACGTCGTAGTCGATGACCGCAGCCTCGCCGGGGGCATCGCCGACCAGCGGGATCTTGATGACGTCGCCGGCCTCGGCCTCGTCCACCTTGCCGAGGAGGAAGGGCCCCTTGGCGTACATGTGGTCGCGCAGGTCCTGGATCAGGATCTTCGGGCTGAGCGGCTTGCCGGTGTTCCAGGCCGGGCACTGGGACTGGCACCGGCCGCACTCCGTGCAGGTCTGGAAGTCGAGGAACCGGTCGAAGGTGAACTGCTCGATCTGACCGACGCCCAGCACGGTGTCCTCGGTCATGTTCTCGAGGTCGATCGGCTCCGAGGTCAGCTTGCCGAGCGCGGTGTCGCGGTTGGGATCGCGGGTCAGTTCCTGGAAGGCGATCGTGATGATGTGCAGGTGCTTGGAGTGCAGGGTGAAGACCAGGAACCCCATCACGATCGCGAGGTGGGCGACGAGGTTGATGGCTCCGATCCACTCCAGCGTGAGGGGGTCGATCCCGATCATCGCCTGCCCGAACAGATTGTTCGAGATGAAGGCGGCCTCGGTCGGCGCGAAGCCCTTGGCGAACCGCACGCCGTGGGCGGTCCACAGGGTCCACACGACGAGGACCTCGGCACCGAGCACCCACCAGCCCTGGTTGAGGTTGGAACCTGCGAACCGGGAGTTGCGACCCTGCGAGCGCGGATCCTGCGAGGCTCGGATCGCGGCGAAGATCGCGATGCCGGTGAGCGACAGCAGCCCGAGCGCGTCCTGGGAGAACCCGAGCACGTCGTAGGCGGTGACACCGAACAGGCTGATCGAGTTGAGCAGGGGTAGCTGGAAGGACGGCCCGACGTAGAGCTCCCCGATCGCTTCCAGCACCGTGGTCTGCAGGATGAAGAAGGCGTACATCACCCAGAAGTGGGCGATCCCGGACAGCGACCACTTGAGCAGCTTCTTGTGCCCGAAGATGTTGACGAGCGCGTGCCGCAGGTTGGCCTTGAAGGCCGTGCGGATGTTGCGCTCCGGGTTCGGTTTGGCGGCCAGGATCAGCTGCACCAGGAAGCTGCCCCGGCGCACGGCCCAGGCGCCGAAGAACGCCAGGGTCGCCGTGCCCACCACGATCCGGAACAGCGCCAGCAGGGTCTCGTCCGTCACGGGCTGTGCTCCCTCGTCGGGGCGCGCCGGGGCGGGCTCCGTCGCCTCGGTCGAGCGCCGGGCAGCAGTGTACGAGCGGCCAGGGCGGTGACCAACGTGACGTTGCGCGCCCGACGGGGTCCTAGGCTGGCGACGCACCTCGTGAGGGAGGTCGTGGTGGGTCGGTGGCGAGGCGGTGAAGGGCGCACGGCTGCGGTGACCCGGCGTCGCGTGGCTGCGGTGACCCGGCGTCGCGTGGCTGCGGTGACCCGGCGTCGCGTGGCCGCGGTGACCCTCGCGCTCGTCATGGTCGTGCTCCTCAGCGCCTGCGCTCGGTTCGGTGAGGCCACGATCCGGATCGACCAGGCGGAGGACGAGATCGTGCGGCTCACCGACGAGATCGCGGTCGCGGTCGAGCTCGAGGTGACCTCCGCCTCGTCACTGGGTCGTCGAGACCGGTGCGAGCTGGTGACCACGGGGCAGGGCGCGTCCAACCGTGTCTCGCTGCGAGGGCCGATCCCCGACGGGGTCCCCGTGTTGGAGCGCTCCGCAGCCATCCTGACCGACGCGGGCTACCAGCTGGTGCCGGGCGAGTCGGAGGGCGAGTTGTTCGGCCGGCGTGATGGCTTGCGCATCACGGTGGTCCTCGAGCGGCCGGCCGGTGAGGTGGCGATCGATGGCAACACCGCCTGCCGGCCACTGGAGCGCTGAGTCGGCTCCGTGCCGGGCGGCCCCGTGGCGCCGCGCGCACCGGGCCCGCCGAGGGCTGCGGGTCTACTTGAGGTGTTCGCCGGACTTCGCGCGGCGCTTGCGAGGGAACACGTCGGCGCGGGCCGCCACCCGGTCCAGGACCAGGATGCCGTCGAGGTGGTCGAGCTCGTGCTGGAACGCCCGGGCCTCGAACCCGGTGGCCTCGACCACGCGGGTCCCTCCCTCGGGCGTGGTACCACGCACGACAACGTCGGTCGCCCGACGGATGTCGCAGGTGTAGTCCGGCACCGACATGCACCCCTCGCGCTTGAGGTCCGATCCCGTCGCCAGCACCAGTTCGGGGTCGAACAGCACCACCAGGCCGTGGTTGCCCGGCGGGGGCTTGCGCATCACCGAGACGTCGAGCGCGAAGGCGCGGGAGGCGACCCCGAGCTGCGGCGCCGCCAACCCGACGCACCCGGGCGAGTCGTACATGGTGTCGACCAGGTCCTGGGCCAGGGCACGCTCGCGCGGACCGATCTCACCGACCGGGCCGGCGATCCCCTTCAGGATCCGTGCGGGGTAGGGGACGACCCTCCTGACCGGCACCTAGTAGGTCTCCGTGTCGACGGCACGCAGCGTGTGGTCCACGCCCAGGGCAGCGCAGGCCCGGGCGACCGCGTCCGTGACGGCGTCGGGCGCGTCGGTCGCCAGCTCGATCAGCATGGCGTAGACCGGTTCCGCCTCGGCGCCGATCACCTGGGTCTCCAGGTCGATGACGTTGGCGCCGGCCTCGGCGAGGGCGCCGGTGACGCCGGCGACGATGCCCGGTCGGTCGGCGCCGTAGACGCTGAGCAGGTGGGTGGGCTCGGCGTCCGCACGGGCCGCGTCGGCTCGGCAGATGGAGACCGTCAGGTCGAACTCGGCGGTCGCCGAGCGCACCGCCTGGCGTAGCTCCTCGGGGTCGTCCTCGGTCGCGACCAGGAGCACGATCGCGAACTGACCGCCGAGGATCGTCATCGCCGAATCCTCGAGGTTGCCGCCCCGCTCGTGCAGCACCTTGGTGACCGCGGCGACGATCCCCGGTCGGTCCTTCCCGATGGCGGTGACGGCGAGCTCGTGCATCTTGGCCGCTCCTGTCAGAGGGGATGGACCGCGAGCCTACTGTCGGGCGGTGCGGCGCTGTGGCCCGGGTAGGGTCGGCCCATGTCCACACCGCTGACGGCCGCGGGCGGGTCCGGGTCACCACCACCCGGCGCCCGCCGCCACCTCGGTGTCGGTGCCTTGGTGACGATCGTGCTGCTGGCGCTGCTCGGCCTCCTCGGAGCCTGTGACGGCGGGTCGGTCGGCTCCGAGGATGCGCCGACGGCGGCGGAGGAGCCGGGGGCGTCGGGCGCGGAGCATGACCGCTCGGGCGCGGGCCCGGACCGCTCGGGGGAGCCGGTGGCAGGGATCGTGCCCGCGCTGCATCCCGCCGTCGACGGCCTCGACGAGGCCGTGGTGACGATCACGTCCGACGGGGCCGAGCACGAGGTGGTGGCAAAGGTCGCGGCCACCGGTGAGGAGCGCGCGCGGGGGCTGATGGAGGTGCCCTCGGTGCCGGACGGGGTGGGGATGCTGTTCCTGTTCGAGCAGGAACGCACGGGTGGGTTCTGGATGTGGAACACGTTCATCGCGCTCGATATCGCCTTCATCGGGGCCGACGGCGTCGCGCACACCCTGGCAACGATGGTGCCCTGCGAGGCGGAGCGCTCCAGCGACTGCCCCACCACCAGCCCGCCCGAGCCCTACCGTGTGGCCCTGGAGGTGCCCGGCGGGTGGTTCGAGCAGGTGGGGATCGAGCCGGGTGCGAGGGTGACCTGGAGCGAGCCGCGACCGGTCGTTCCGTGACGAGGAGGGTGTGACATGCAGGTGGCGTACCTCGGGCTCGGCGCGATGGGGCGGCCGATGGCAGCGAACCTCGCGGCCCGCTGGCCGACGATGGTGTGGAACCGCACGGCGGCGGTCGCTGTGGAACACCAGGCAGCTCATGGAGGGACCGTCGCGCGCTCGCTCGAGGAGGTCGGCGCGGCGGAGGTCGTCTGCTCCTGCCTGCCGACCGACGTCGAGGTGGCGGCGGTCGCCCGGGTGCTCGGTCCGGCACTGCGGCCGGGGACGGTGTGGGTGGACCACACCTCGGGTGACCCGGCCGGCAGCCGGGACGTTGCGCGGCTGCTCGAGGGGTACGGGGTCGGCTACCTCGATGCTCCGGTGTCGGGCGGGACCGACGGTGCGGCGGCCGCGACCCTGACGGTGATGGTCGGCGGGGAGGTCGAGGATCTCGACCTGGTGCGGCCGGTGCTCGAGACCGTCGCGGCTCGCGTCGTCCACGTCGGTCCCGTCAGCTCCGGTATGGCGGTGAAGGCGGTCAACAACGCCCTGCTGGCCACCTCGCTGTGGGCGGCGGCGGAGGGGTTGGTGGCGTTGACGGCGACCGGGGTCGACCCGGCTGCGGCACTCGAGGTGATCGGCAACTCAACAGGCCGGTCCTTCGCCACCCAGACCCTGCTACCCGAGCGGGTGCTGACCCGGGAGTTCCCGCGCACCTTCGCCCTGGCGCTGCTGGCCAAGGATGTGCGGTTGGCGACGGACGTGCTGGCGCAGGCCGGCGTCGAGGGGCAGGTGCTGTCGACCGTCGAGGAGCTCACCACCGCGGCCGCGGTCGAGCTGGGCGCGGTGGACCACAGTGAACTCGTCCGGTGGGTCGAGCGAGCCGTTGGTGTGGAGATCACGTCGCTACGCTGAGGTGGACGCGATCACAGGAGGGTGCAGGGATGGCGGTGTGGCAGGTGGTCATACTCGTGGTGGTGGTGCTGCTGCCGCTGCTCCTGCTCACCCGGCTGCATCCGAGCCGAGAACGGTTGGATGCGCGCGGGGTCCCGATGGTCCGCGACTGGCGTCCGACACCGCCGCCAACGCCGCCGGCCGACGACCACCACTGATCCGACGCCCGCCTCGGTGGCCGCTCGCGCGTGACCACCGGGACGCGGGCACGGCGTACCGCCCACCTGGGACGCCAGCCAGCGACGGTGGTCGTGTGACCTGGTGCACGGCTCAAGGCTCGCCGCCACCTCGCCGATGCTGACGGAGGGGTCGTCCGGCCATCGCACGGCCCGACGTGAGGAGCCGTGGTGTCCGCCGGTGCATCGAGCCCTTGGCAGCAACGGGGCTACGCAGCGCTGCTCGCGGTCCCGGCGGTCGTGGCGCTGTGGCTGGTTCGTCCCGAGCTCGCTGCCGTCCGGGAGACGTTCACGCAACCAGGCCCGCTGGCGATCCTGGTCCTGTTCGCTGCGGCACGCCACCTGCCGATCAGGTCGGTCGAGCCGGCGGTGCTGGGAACGGTGACGACGGCACCGACCTTCGTTCTCGCGCTGTTCCTCGTCGCCCCACCGGACGTCGCGCTCGCCGGGATCGCCGTCGGTGCGGCCATCCCCCGTCGGACCGGTGGGCCCTGCCAGGTGGCGAGGTGGGCCACCGAGTTCGGTCACGCGGTTCTGCTCGGCCTGGTCACCGGCGCGCTGCTGGTGCGGTTCGGGCTCGGCGCGCCCTCGTGGTCGCTGGTCTCGACCTGGTGGCTGCTCGGCACGGTGCTGCTGGTCGGTGCCGCGGTCTACCTGCCGGACATCCTGCTCCGGGCCGGAGCCGCAGCCGCCGTGACGCGAGCCCCCTTGCTGGTCCTCCTGCGCCAGGACCGTGGCGCATTCGAACCGAGGATCCACCTGCTGCTGGTCGCCTGGGCCCCGATCGTCGTCCTCCTCGCGGAGCAGGCCCTCGTGCTGCTGCCGGTGCTGCTCGTCGCCGTGATCGCGCTGGGCTGGGCGGCACGGGCGACCTCGGTCAGCGAGCACGAGGCCTACCACGATCCCCTGACGGGGCTGGCCAACCGTCGTGCCCTGGAACAGCGGCTCGACCATCTGACGGCCACCGCCAAGCTGGACCACCGCTTCGCCGTGCTGCTGATGGACCTCGACCGGTTCAAGGAGGTCAACGACCAGCTCGGGCACCACGTCGGTGACGAGCTGCTCGGCGAGGTCGGGCACCGCCTCGCCGACCTGTCCGGCATCGAGGTGGCGGCGCGGATCGGAGGCGATGAGTTCGCCTTCCTCGTGCGTGGGGAACACGACTACGACGACCTGACGGATCTCGCCAACCGGCTGGTCGGTGAGGTCTCGCGGCCCTACGTGGTCGCGGACGTTCGGTTGTCGATCGGTGCCTCGATCGGGGTCGCTCGCTTCCCCGACCACGGCCTGGACGCCAGCCACCTGCTCCGGCGCGCGGATGCCGCGATGTATGCGGCGAAGCGCAGCGGGGTCCCGGTCGGTTTCGCCGCCCTGAGTGAGCGTGCCCCGGTCCCCGGCCGGCTGTCGCTGCTGGGGGAGCTCGACCTGGCGATGCAACGTGGCCAACTGCGCCTCGATCATCAACCCAAGGTGGCGATCGGTTCGGGGGAGGTCGTCGGGGTCGAGGCGCTGCTGCGGTGGCACCATCCCGAGCACGGGATCGTCCCACCCGGCGACTTCATCACCACGGTCGAGCACACCGAGCTGATCGCTCCGTTGACCCGTCACGTCCTACGCACCGCCTGCGAGGACCGGGCGAGGTGGGTCGTCGCCGGGATCGAGGTGCCCATCGCCGTCAACATCTCCACTCGCGACCTCCAGGACACCCGCTTCCCGGGCGATCTCGCGGAGTTGCTCGAGGACGGTGGCCTCCCACCCGAGCAGCTGACCCTGGAGATCACCGAGACCGCGCTGCAGGTCGACCCCGAGCGGGCCGCCCGAGTGGTCGCCGAGCTGTGTGAGCTCGGGGTCCGTCTGGCCATCGACGACTTCGGCACCGGGTACTCGTCCCTCGCGGTGCTGCGGCACCTACAGGTCAGCGAGCTGAAGCTCGACCGCTCCTTCGTGCTCGGCATGGAGGAGGACGGCGCCGGGGTGGCCGTCGTGCGGTCCATCGTGCAGCTCGCTCACGCGCTCGGGCTCGAGGTCGTGGCCGAGGGCGTGGAGCAGGAGACCTCGCTCGAGGAGCTCCGTCGGATCGGGTGCGACACCGTCCAAGGTTTCCTGCTCTCCCGGCCGCTGCCTCCCCATCTCGTCGCCCCGTGGGTCCGCGCCCGGCGGCTGGAGCGCGGGACGGCGCTGGGCGACGCAGGGGCAACCGTGCCCACCGAACCGCCGTCCGAGGAGGCCGTGGCCGCCACCGCCGGTGACGCACGATCGCTGCTGCGCCGGGTCGACCGGCGCGGGAAGGCCCGTCTTCCCCTGACCCGTGCCGGCTGAGGTCAACGGGAGGTCACGGGACGCCCGAAACGGGTCGCGGCATGGTTGAGCCGGCTCGGCTCAACTTACATGAGTCGTAGGCCATCAGGTCGCTTGTCAGTCGCGTGTCACCGCATATCTTCGTCTTTGGAACGCGACCCAGCTGGTCGCAACGTGACCTGACCACCCGTGGGGCGACGGAGCAACCCTCCTCACCCGCGACGAAGAACATAGGAGGCCCCAGATGGCCAAGGCCGTCGGCATCGACCTCGGAACGACCAACTCCGTCGTGTCCGTCATGGAGGGCGGCGAGCCCACCGTCATCGCCAACGCGGAGGGTGCGCGCACGACCCCATCGGTCGTCGCGTGGTCCAAGTCGGACGAGGTGCTGGTGGGTGAGGTGGCCAAGCGCCAGGCTGTCACCAACGCCGACCGCACCGTGCGCTCCGTCAAGCGGCACATGGGCACCGACTGGAAGCAGGACATCGGCGGCCGGACCTACACGCCGCAGGAGATCTCCGCCCGCATCCTCATGAAGCTCAAGCGGGACGCGGAGGCCTACCTCGGCGACCAGGTGACCCAGGCCGTGATCACGGTGCCCGCGTACTTCGACGACTCCCAGCGTCAGGCCACCAAGGAGGCTGGGGAGGTCGCCGGGCTGGAGGTGCTGCGGCTGGTCGCCGAGCCGACCGCTGCCGCGCTCGCCTACGGCCTGGAGAAGGACACCGAGCAGACCGTGCTGGTGTTCGACCTCGGTGGGGGCACCTTCGACGTGTCCGTGCTGGAGATCGCTGAGGGTGTGTTCGACGTGAAGTCGACCGCCGGTGACTCGCAGCTCGGCGGCGACGACTGGGACCAGGTCCTCATCGACTGGATGCTGACCACCTTCAAGAACGAGCAGGGCGTCGACCTGTCCAAGGACAAGATGGCGATCCAGCGCCTCAAGGAGGCCGCGGAGAAGGCCAAGATCGAGCTGTCCTCCTCCCAGGAGACCTCGATCAACCTGCCCTTCCTCACCGCCACCGACGCCGGGCCGCTGCACTTCGAGCAGACGCTGACCCGGTCGAAGTTCAACGAGCTGACCAGCGAACTGCTGGACAAGCTCAAGGGTCCCTTCCAGCGGGCGCTGAAGGACGCCGGCACCGGTCCCGGCGGGATCGACCACGTCATCCTGGTGGGTGGCTCGACCCGCATCCCCGCCGTGCAGGACCTGGTCAAGGAGCTCACCGACGGCAAGGAGCCTCACAAGGGCGTCAACCCCGACGAGGTGGTCGCCATCGGTGCGGCGTTGCAGGCCGGGGTGCTCAAGGGCGATGTCAAGGACGTCCTACTGCTCGACGTCACCCCGCTGTCGCTGGGGATCGAGACCAAGGGCGGGATCACCCACAAGCTGATCGAGCGCAACACCACCATCCCCACCAAGCGTTCCGAGGTGTTCACCACCGCCGACGACAACCAGCCCTCGGTGGAGATCCACGTCCTCCAGGGTGAGCGTGAACTGGTCCGCGACAACAAGACGCTGGGTAAGTTCATGCTGACCGACATCCCGCCGGCGCCCCGCGGCATGCCGCAGATCGAGGTCACCTTCGACATCGACGCCAACGGCATCGTGCACGTGTCCGCCAAGGACCTCGGCACGGGCAAGGAGCAGTCGATGACGATCACCGGGGGCTCGGCGCTGCCGAAGGACGACATCGAGCAGATGATCTCCGATGCGGAGGCCCACGCGGAGGAGGACCGCCAGCGCCGCGAGCAGATCGAGCTGCGCAACCAGGCCGACACGCTGGTCTACACCACCGACAAGACGCTGAAGGAGCACGGCGAGAAGGTCGACGAGGCCACCCGCGCCCGGATCGAGGAGGCGCTGGGCGACCTCAAGAAGGCCCTCGAGGACGATGACTCCGACGCGATCAGGTCCGCGATGGAGGAGGTGGGCTCCCGCAGTCAGGAGCTCGCCCAGGCGATCTACGCCGCCTCCCAGGAGCAGACCACCGACGCCGGCACCGCTGGGACGGCTGAGGACGTCACCGCCAGCGACGACGAGGTCGTCGACGCCGAGATCATCGATGAGGGTGACGACGAACAGCAGGCCGGCTGAGGCTTCAGACGCAGCCAGCGCCCGTCATCCCGGCGGGTGCGGGCCACCCTCCCGGGGCTGCGGCCCCGGCCCCTGAAGAGCACGACCGCAACCGACAGCACGACCGCAACCGACAGCAC
>Ga0207421_10004312_pt1 | contig 16425 bp, 19 predicted proteins | sample SodLakKL_010_SED_4_FD_187542 | JGI IMG/M metagenome (GOLD analysis project Ga0207421, IMG submission 187542) | Alkaline sediment microbial communities from Lake Tanatar, Kulunda Steppe, Russia - 8KL_010_SED (SPAdes) (version 2) | ecosystem: Environmental > Aquatic > Non-marine Saline and... | reverse complement strand
CTTACACCACCATTTCACCCTTACCCGCCTCGCAGCGGGCGGTATAATTTCTGTGGCACTTTCCAGAGGTCGCCCTCTCCGGACGTTATCCGGCACCCTGCCCTTTGAAGTTCGGACTTTCCTCACACAATCGGTACGTCATGCCCAGCAGGCATAAATCTGCAGTTTGCGCGGACAGAATTGAAGCCTGAGGGCGCAAACCGATTGTGCGCGGCTGCCCGACCCGCTCATCACTGCAGTTAGATAGTATAGCAGAATCCCGACCTTCTGTCGAAATTCGGGGTGGGTTCGCACCGGACATGGCAGGACTGTTTCATTCGGCCGGGTGGGATTTGATATGGACATCGCGCTGCGGAAATGGAACTTCTATCCCGTGTTCCCGGAACTTCCTCAAGATGGCCAAGTTTACCTCACTGATAATGAGGCCGCGACGATGAAGGCGTCTCGAGGTCCAGATGCGAGCCTCGAGCTCAAGAGCGCTGTCTCCAAAAGACAGAAAACGCGCCGAGGCACTCAGTACATCAGGAATCTCCTCGGCAGCCTCCGTCATCAGATCCAGTGCAAGTTCAACATCCGTCTCGTAGGAAACACCGACGGGAATCCGGAACCGGACCCTCCTGTCCTTTTGCGACCAGTTGACCACCCGATCAGATACTAGCTCAGAATTCGGCACGATAATGTCTATGTTATCATTTGTCCGCACGGCGGTACTGCGCGCAGAGATCCGCACCACCCTGCCGTGTACGCTGCCGACCTCGATACGGTCGCCTACCTTTATGGGACGCTCGATCAGAAGGATCAGCCCCGAGATGAAGTTATTGGCAATATTTTGCAGGCCAAAACCGACACCGATACTGAGTGCACCGGCTATGACTGCCAGAGTACTCAGATCCACACCAGCTATCTCAAAAGCCACCAGTAGACCCACTGCCAGAACGAGATACCCGCCCGCGGTAGCCAGTGCTTCCTGTATCCCAACATCCAGGCCCAGGCGCGAGAGTAGCTGGCGACGCATGAAGGTTCGGGCGAATCCCGAGGCCACGGCTACCGCGGCCACCAGCAGAGTTAAAACGAGCAGAAACTGCAGGGTCACGTCCTGGTCGCCGAGGCGGAATAGAGGCCTGGTGAATACACTCACCGCCACAGCTGTGTAGACGGTATGCGTTATATCCGCCATCTGTTGGCGGCCAATACCCAGCGGTTCGTACAGACCCATTACGAAATAAAGGGCGGCAAACCAAGTCGCAAAAACCGAGGCCCGGACCAAAAATGCGAGACCGCGATAGAACTGGTGATTGGTGAGGTGCCGGAGAATCTGCTCTTCTTCAGCCCGTTCCACGAGCCCCCTTATGCCCGAGACCAACTTTTTCATGACCAGTGTATACAGTACGGCGGCAATAGCAATTGATGCGGCTGTGATGTGTGCCAGCAGCTGCTCTGCAGCCAACAGTGAACTCTCCCTCCGCCTCCACGTGATCCTTCACGTGGATATCCCTATTTCCAGGGTTTAACCATAGCTTCCATCTCCAGGATCTCAACAGCCGGTCCCAGTGACCGAGTCAGGTACGAGGCCAGTCGGGCGACGATCGGCTGCTCGGTAGCTGCATGGCCGGCATCCAGGACGATGAGGCCCCGATCCAGCATGTCCCAGGCCCCGTGATGGGAAACATCCCCGGTGATGAACATCTCCGCACCCGCTCCGGCAGCACGCTTTCCCAGCTTTTCGCCCGCCCCGCCGCAGACGGCAACTCGCTGGACCCTGCGATCCAGGTCGCCCGCAGCGCGAAGACTGCCGGCGCCGCACAGCTGGACCACACTCTCGATGACCTGCGCGGCGGCGACGGGCTCTGCCAGATTGCCGATGCGGCCCATCCCGGCCTGCGGGTTTCTGTTATCCATAGGGAACAAATCGAAGGCGGGTTCCTCGTATGGATGCACACGGTAGAGCGTCGCGAGCACCCTTGATATGCGGTGGCGCGGCAGGACGGTTTCCAGTCGGCTCTCGTCTACCTCGGTCAGCTCGCCAGGGGAACCCAAGAAAGGATCAGTGCCCGCACCCGGCTTGAACGTCCCCGTGCCGCCGGTGTTGAATGTGCAGTGGCTGTATTGCCCAATGCTGCCTGCCCCGGCGTCACCCAGCGCCAGCCGGACTTCTTCCAGGTGGGATCTGGGTACATATACCACCAGTTTATTCAGATCTCTTACCGGCTCCAGTGGCACAACATCCTCCAGATCGAGTTCTTCAGCCAGCATCGCACTCGGACCCAGGCGCGAGCGATCCAGGTTGGTATGTGCACAGTACACGGCAACACCGGCCCCGGCCAGCTGCAGCAGGCGGTCGCCCGCAGGACAGTCGCCGCGCAATTGGCGCAGGGGGGTAAATATCAGCGGGTGATGCGTGATCAGAAGATCCGCCCCCGCATCCAGAGTTTCCTGGAGAACTCCTGGCGTCACCTCCAGAGCCACCGCGGCACGATGCGCGCGTGCATCGGGGTGTCCGAGCTGCAGTCCGACATTGTCCCAATCGTCCGCCCATTCGGGAGGAGCAGCTTCCTCGATGGGAGCTATGACGTCGGTCACCCGGAGAGCATCGGTCACAGATGTACACCTCCCGGAGAATCAGAAATCAGACGCGCCATGATCAGGGAAGCAATCCTCGCCCGGGCCGAATCTGCCCGGGAGTTCATAATCACGGGGACCCGCGCCCCGAGAACCAGACCGGCCATCGGTGCATCCGCCAGGTAAGTCAGCGTCTTACCTACCAGATTCCCCGCCTCTATGTCCGGCACCACTATTATGTCCGCCCTACCCTGTACCGGGCTGTCAATCCCCTTACTCCTGAGGGCCTCTGGCTCCAGGGCATTGTCCAGGCCCAGTGGGCCATCCAGGACCATCTCCCCGAGCTGTCCCCGGTCAGCCATTTTGGTGATTGCCGCCCAGTCGACAGTAACCGGCATATTCGTCTGCACTTTCTCCAGGGCGGCCACCAGGGCTATACGCGGGGGCCTGCCCCAGATCACGTTCCCCGCCTCCGCGGCATTGCGAACAATTTCCACCCGGGTCTCGAAGTCAGGGTCAATGTTGATCCCCCCGTCCGTCATGCCCAGCAGACGATTATATGCAGGTATATCGAAGAGCCCAAGGTGGCTGAGCACCCGACCGGTGCGCAGCTGGGCCTGTTCACTTATCATGGCACGGAGGAAATCGGCGGAAGAGACCATGCCCTTCATCAACATCTGCGCCTCTCCTCTTCCCGCAGCGCAGGCTGCCTCGAAAGCCGCCCGTCCTGCACGACAGTGGCGCACCTCATAGAACTCGTCTTCCATCCCGATCACATCCAGCTGTGGTCGGATTCGCTCCTCGTCCCCAAACAGTAGCGCGTACACCAATCCGTCCGACGCGGCGACGGCCACCGTCTCGAGAACCTGTGAATGCTCGGCCCCCGCCACCGCCAGGTTAACCGCTGGCTTCTCCGCAGCCTGCTCGGCGTACGGCTGCAGGTGATAAAAGGAAAAATCTCTCAAGCGCTCCATCATGGCCCCCTAACATAATTTGCTACAGCATCCCCGGCCTCGCTCCAGAGACATCTGTCCTGTACCTCACAGCTGGCTCGTCCTCATTATAGCAAAAAACAGGTTCTTCCTCCGGCGGATGAGGTGCAGTAATGAAAGCGGAAACCAGTCACAACCACAGCCTCAGAGCAGAACTCGATTGAAACATCGCAGCCTGCTGTTCCGACCACCAGAGCAGCCGGCAGCGGGGATCAGTGCTCGTACATGAAGTCCCGCAGGAATTCTGCGGCGCGCTCGAGCGCCCGGTCATTGAGCTTTTCACCTTTTTCCCGCGTGGCTGTGCGCGCGTCTCCCATTGCACCGTTGGCGGTCAGCTCGTGCCAGTTCAATGGGTAATTTACGCGGAATTCGTCATGCAGCCCTGTATATTTCCAGGGCGCCGATCCTGCTCCTTGCTCTGTCAGTCTCTCTTCCCGGACCAGCTCCGGTGCCAGAAACATGGCATCGGAGACCTCCCACTCACCAGCATGATCTATTCTCCCCGTGCCGATGATTTCTCGAGTTGTGTCTGATGTAAACGTCTTGTAGTTTACGTGCGGTATGATGATCCCCATCTCGTCCCGAATGATTTCTGTGGCCACTGAGATTGTGCTCTGATTTCCGCCATGTCCGGTAATAATGAAAATTTTCTCCAGCCCATGATGCATGAGACTGCTCACATAGTCCATGAGGATCTGAATCAACGTCTCCGGTCGCAGTGTCATGGAACCGGGAAAATCCATATGATGGGCAGATATCCCGACCGGCACCGGCGGTGCCACCAGCACACGCGGGTGCAGGTGCCGGGCTAACCGGACACTGAAGCGGTGCGCCCGCACTGTATCCGCCGCCAGAGCCAGGTGCGGACCGTGCTGCTCGGTCGAGCCCACAGGGATTATTGCGACCTCCGCCTCCCGCAGTGATTCCTCGACTTCGGGCCAGGTCATCTGAGCCAACTCCACCTGTTTATCTTCGCTCATCCTGCTCCCTTCCCTTCACCTGCTCAGAGTCGGTTTCCTCCCTACCTTCAGGCGGCACACCAGACCAGGTCCCCAGAACCCTGCCGACCAATCACCCACCGCAGCACACCGTTTCAACTGCACGAGTCAACACAGAGGACGGCTGCCCCATCGAAACGAGAGCGTTTCAGGTCATTCAGTGCCTGGTTCAGCTGCCCGAAAGGGTATTGTTGAACGGTGGTTCGGATGGGAATTTCGGCTGCAATCCGCATGAATTCGCGTGCATCTTTCTTCGTTACATTTGCCACACTGCGCAGGGTTCGCTCCCCGTATATCTGCTGGTACGGGAAGGAGGGGATATCTGTCATGGAGACGGCATTTACCGCAACCGTTCCTCCATCCCGCACAGAATTGAGAGCCATTGGTACTATTTCACCCACGGGAGCAAACGTTATTGCCCGGTCACAGACCGGGCCCTCGTCACTCCCTGGACTGCCAACCCAGACGGCACCCAGCTCCCGCGCCAGCTCCTGGTGCTCGAGGCTCCGGGTATAGACAGCAAACTCGCATCCCCAATACCGGGCAACCTGTGCCACCAGGTGCGCCGAAGCACCAAAACCAAACAACGCCAGGCTCTCTCCCTCTCTCAGATCGGATAGCCGCAGGGCCCGGTAGCCGATGATGCCGGCACAGAGAAGCGGGGCCGCCCCTGCATCAGACAGCCCGTCACCAATGGGAACAGTAAATTCCTCGTGGGCTATCATGCGTTCAGCGAAGCCTCCCGGCGCGTCAAATCCAGTGAATCGCGCCTTCCGACACAGATTCTCCCGCCCCCGCGCGCACCTATCACATTCTCCGCAGCTGCAATACATCCAGTAGGCCCCACGTCTCTGGCCCAACAGCGAGCGGTCCACCCCGGCACCTGTGGCCTGCACAATTCCCACCACCTGGTGTCCGGGCACCAGCGGGTAACGATCAGCCATAATGTCACCCTCCGCGATGTGCAGATCGGTCCGGCATATGCCACAGGTCCTCACCTGCAGTGTGATCTCGCCTGCCGAGGGTTCGGGAACTGATACCTCTTCAACAGCCAGTGGTTCATCCTCAATGGGTGCCGGTCTTCGAAGACTCCAGGCCTTCACGTCAACCACCTCTCCCCGGGTACTAACACTGGTCCCAGCAATCACGGGCCGCTCCCACTAGATACAGGCTGCCCCAAATCACCACCACATCTTCCGGTCCGGCATCGCGAACACACACCTGCAGGGCTCCCTGTACATCATCGACAGTGCGAACCTGGCACCCGTCTGCCAGCACCCGTTCCGCAGCCCGCCCGAGACTCGCCGCATCTCGTCCCCTTGGAGTCGGGCTCCTGGTAGTCACAACGGTCCCGTTTAGCACCGGGGCCATGGCACCGAGCATTTTCTCCGGGTCTTTGTCCTCGAGGACCCCGACCACGCAGTGTATCCTGGATTCAGGATAAATCTCTGCCAGGTTCTCAGCCAGCGTCGAGGCGGCGTTGACATTGTGAGCACCATCCAGGAGCACGTCCGGTGAATCCTGCACCCTCTCGAGGCGACCCGGCCACTGGGCTTCCCGGAGTGCCGGCAGCACCCGTTCCGGGGAGAGATCTATGTCGGGACTGTTCCTGTCCAGCTCTTCCAGGGTGGCCACTGCCAGGGCGGCATTGGCCAGCTGGTGTCTCCCGAGCATGGTGGTCTCCACGCCCGCCGCTTCCCAGTCAATCCCGCTATAGGAAAACTCTCCGCCGTGAGAATCGACGCGGCGCGGGTGATAGTGAGGGCGGTGAGAATCATCCTCTTCACGCACCGTCACCATGGGAACATCGCGCTCATCGCAGATGTCGCTGAACAAACCCTGGATCTCGCCCGGCAGGTGAGCTATGACGGCCCGGGATCCCGTTTTGATGATCCCGGCCTTCTCCCGCGCGATCTCCGACAATGTGCTGCCCAGGACGGCAGTATGATCGAAGCCTATAGAAGTCACCACTGCCACGCGGGGTGGAGGAATTACGCTGGTTGCGTCAAACCGTCCACCCAGGCCCACTTCCTGCACCAGCATGTCTAGATCCTGCTCCGCAAAATAGCTGTACATGACCGCAGTAAGGATCTCAAAATACGTGGGATGCTCGCGTCCCGCCCGGGTCTCGGACTCTACCAGTTCCCTGACTTGAGAAACCAGCTCGGAAAATCTATCGCGTTCGATGAATGTACCGTTAATTTGAATCCGCTCGCGTATGCTCTGCAGGTGCGGCGACGTGTACAGCCCCACACGCATCCCTGCAGCCCGGAGTGCCTCCGACAGAAAACAACACGTGGAGCCCTTGCCGTTCGTCCCGGCAACATGTATGACCGGGAGACGTCTGTGAGGGTCACCCAGCTGCTCCAGGAGTCGCATCATGCGGTGCAGCCCCGGTTTCGTAGCAAATCGTCCCAATCCGTACAGATAAGAAACTGCCTCTTGGTAGTTCACTCGCTCCTCCATTTGCCGCCAGGCCCGGCCGGACAACAGCTGTAACTCTCATCGGGCGTCGACGATTGACCGTCCATGACGCCCCTAGCGGGCCAGTGCGAGATTCTCTTCCTTCACCCTACCTTATATTTTCGACAAAGAACCGCGATTCCTACCACACTGCCCGGATTTCTTGCTCATAAGCTGCGGCGCAAACGGTCGACTGACCCCCGCTCTACGTGATACTGGAGCAAACGGTAAATATTTCCGGAAGGAAAAAGCCTTGGAACGGCAAAAAAGAGGGGTCAGTCGATGTAAGAGCCTTGTGGATTGTGCCAGATACTGCCACAGTCACTCAAAGCAACCTAAGGAGGGACAAATATGCAATCAGACACGCTGTACACTTCCCAGCCGCGACTGCCCTACATACTCCTGAGCACAGCAGTGGTATTCGCTCTGGTGCTGGCCGATGGATCCGTCGAGGCAGCGAGCCCGGAGTACCGCGCTATCGTCACTTACCGCGTGCAGACAGGCGACACCTTCTGGCTCATCAGTGAGAATTTTTCCACCTCGGTGGCACAGCTGCGCCGTGACAATCCCCACGTCAATATCCTTGAGCCGGGCCAAGTGTTATACATTACTACCCGGGTCTCCGGTGGCACATTCCCGTACCGGGTCCGTTCCGGGGAGAGCCTGCACCGTATCTCGGAGCGAACGCAGAGAAGCATGTCCGCCATCCAGAGGGCAAGCAGTCTAAAAGGCACAGGGATCTGGGCCGGACAAGTCCTCCGGATTCCCGTTACTGACGACAACGAATACGCGGAGTGGGTACAACCGGGTGATACCCTGCACAGGATCGCCACTCGTCATGATGTCAACACGGAGCGCCTGCGCGCCCTGAACCCTCTGGTCGGAGACGAAATTCGCATCAATCAGATCCTGCGCATTCCGCACCCCGGCAGCGTCGTATCTCCCCCTGAGCATGATTCCGGGAGCGACATACTGGAGTACCGGGTCCAACCAGGCGACACCCTCGGGGCCATAGTCTCTCGATACGGGACTACCTCCGAGGCAGTGTTGCAGACCAACCACCTGCAGAGCAACTTCTTGATGCCGGGTCAGCTCCTCTACATTCCCGTGGGCAGCTCAACCGCTCAGTCCGTCGAGGGCCCCCGAGGCTCACGTGAACCGGGGTATGGAGAACTCCTCACCTGGGAGCAGGTTCGCTGGTACTATCCCCCCGGCACTGATGCCACCGTGGTCGACATGTACACAGGTCAGAGATTCTCCATCCGCCGTCTGGGCGGATCGAACCACGCTGATTCGGAACCCATAACGGCGCGGGACACTGCTGTCATGTACGAGCTGTTCGGGCGCACCTGGACCTGGGCATCGCGTCCAATCCTGCTTGAGGTGCGCGGCCGGACCTTCGCCGCGTCAATGGCGGGAATGCCGCACGATGTGCAGACTATCTACGACAATGACTTCAACGGACATTTCTGCCTGTACTTTTACAACAGCAGGTCGCACAACACCAATTCTATTCAGAGTCATCATCAGTCAAACGTGTTGCGCGCCGCCGGTCTTCAGTGAGAGACATCCCGGCTGATGGGTGGGAGGCGGGGTCGCCCCCGCGCCTCCCGCCCCGCCACCGGAAATACGGGGCCGCATCCAGCAGTTGGTGTCCGTCGGCGTTTACCCACGAGCGAAGCGGGGCCCTCTCACCCCGCTTCGCTCCCTCATTCTGCAATTAGGGGACGGTTCTTGCATGCTTGGTCAATCATCACGCCCGCCCGCATTGCGAGAGGTTCGCTCGATGTAGCGGCGTACATCGCTGAGATCGACGTACTTATCAACGGCGTTGGCCAGCTCGTAGGAAATCATGTCCTGTGTGGAACATGCAACAATACGCTTCCCCTTTGACCGCAATAGCTCCACGGCCCGCCCAAAATCCCCGTCACCGGTAAAGATCACGGCCACATCATACAGGGAAGAAGTGTTAAACATATCCACTACCATTTCAATATCCAGATTGCATTTGGAACTGACGTCTGATGTGCTGGGGTCGGTCCAGACCTTAACGGGCTTGGTCCTGACGGTGTATCCCGTCCAGGTGAGAAACCCGTAAAATCTCTTCTCATCATCATCCTGCGGTTCCCTTGCATAATAGAAGGCATTGATCAAGTTCTTTCCCAGGGAAAAATAATCCACAGTTTTTTTAAAATCGATTTGCCAGCCCAGTTTTTTCTGAGCATAGGTCATATTGGCACCATCAACAAACATACTTATTCGTTGAGGGTCGGAACCCATCATATCCCCTCCATATCCGTTACTATTCATGCACCAGCTCTCTCCTGCGCGCCCGTCTGCCACGGCACGCCATATTTACAAAAATCGGCACTAAATGCGAAAGAAAAGACCTCGCACGAGAGCGTTGACCGCCTCCCGACGAGGCTCTCTTCCCCTGTATGTTCAGTCGATTCTCTCTCGGACAGCCTCCAATACCTCTGCCTGCATATCCGCTCGCTCTTCTTCCTCAAGTGGTCTCTGCAGGACACGGGACGCAATATCACACGCCAGCTCCACAGCCTCGGACTCGAAATCGACCAGGGCCCGATTTCTCTCCTCTTCGATCTGCCTGCGAGCCTCAGATAGCATCTGATCCGTCTCCTGTCGCGCCTCAGCCAGAATCTCCTCATACTGTTTTCGGGCCTGCTGCTCTCCTCGCCTAATTATCTGCTCAGCCTCATTCCGTGCCTCCTGTAACCGGGCAGAGTATCTCTCCTCAATTTCCACTGCCTGCTCGCGTCGGTTCTCGGCCTCTTCCATGAGCTCCGTTATGCGAGCCTCCCGCCCCTCCATAACGCGCAGGACTGGAGTGAAAAAGATCCGCCGGAAGAGGAGAAAGAAAACTATGAAACTGAGAATTTGGATCAGTAACGACCAGGTAATATCCGTCAAGGCTCACCGCTCCCTGCCGTGGACGCGCATCGTGGTGTCTGTATGGACTATATGAGACCCTGGGCGATGCCGACCAGAATGAGCGACACGACCAATCCGTAGATGCCGGTCGTCTCCGCGACGGCCTGTCCGAGCAGCATGGTGATCATGATCTGGCTCTGCGCCTCGGGCTGCCGCCCAATCGCCTCGACCGCCTTTCCGGCTACGAAGCCCTGTCCGGCACCCGGACCGATGGCGGCCAATCCAACCGCAAGCCCCGCACCGATGACTGCCCCGACTGCTACCAAAATTGGATCCATTGGTATGTCTCTCCCCTTTCAGGTTATGATCATTCCATTGCCTGGCCGACGAAGACCATGGTCAATGCGACAAAGATAAAGGTCTGAAGTATTCCCACAAATACGTCGAAATATAAGTGGAAAGGAACCGGCACGAGAACCGCCACGCCGTCGTAGATCATGGCCATGATTATGGTTCCCCCGATGATGTTTCCGAACAGACGAATTCCGAGGGAAAGCGGCCTGGCGAGCTCTCCCACGATGTTGATGGGCAGCAGAAACACCACCGGTTGAGCCAGAGTCTTGATATAGCCGCCCACCCCGTGAGACCTGGCACCGTAATAATGAATCATGAGGAACGTTATCAGCGCAAGGCCCATCGTGATATTCAGATCTGATGTGGGGGGGCGCAGACCAGTGAGACCGACCAGGTTTGTGAACAGAATGAACATGGTAAGTGATCCTATATAGCCCAGAAAACCCATCTTATCCGATCCCATGGTCATCTCAATAAGCTGCTGACAACCCTGCACAATCATCTCCGCCACTGTTTGAAGTCCCCGGGGCCGACTGCGCAGGCCACGGGTCGCAATAAATCCCACGACCATGAGCGCCGCCATGACCAGCCAGCCGTTGATAACCGTTTCGGTGATTGGCAAGGGTCCGATGCGAAATATCACTCTCGGTGCTTCCAAAAAACGTTCCATAGTAATCCTCCACAGACCAGTGTTCGTTCATTCAGCTCTTGGGTTCTTCGAACTCTTTAGACGCCTCAGCCAGGTTGCCGTACGAGTTCATTATACCTACACAAATCAGCACTGCATAGGTGCCCAGAAGACCCAGGGCCGCGGGTATGAGATGCAGATCATAGAAGATATAGGTAACGCCGAGAACTAATGCTATCATGCCCCAGCGCAGAACAAAAGCAAGAGCGCCGCGAAGCACACTCCCCCCCCGCTGGCCTTCCTCATATCCTGCACCAGATTGGACAATGGTCTGAATGGCATGAGCGTGGAGGCGGAAGTTCATCATCCCGAGCGCAGTACCCAGAGCGAAGGCAAAAGCCACACGCTCCGTGAAGAGGAAAAAGAGGAGTACAGAACCGACGATCAACAACACGTAATGCACCCGCGTCACCTTCTGCTTGAGTCGCTCAAAATCGTCCATAGCTCATCCCCGTCACCTACTCGTCATGTCTCCCCGTGATGTTCTCCCGCTCCATCACTTTCGCCATGAGGCGATACAGGCTGTAGAAGCCGGAGACAACTCCCACCAGGGTCCCGCCAATGGTGAACCACATGCGTGTCCCGGTGACCTGATCGAGCCAGAAACCGGCACGGTACCCAATGTAGATGGATACAGACATGATAATTCCCAGCTGGGCCACAAGTGAGAACCAAACCAGCATTTCACGTCTGATAGTCATCAGTCCCAATCTCGTGTTTATTCTATCTCACCCCACCTGCGGCGGCAAGCAGGCAAATCGATGTGCTAGGACCAGTCATCAGTTACCCACATCAACACCGTGAACATCCCCAGACACCAGATCCAGAAACAGGACTCGATTGCGCACTGCCGCACCAACGCCGGTGATGATTTTCACCACTTCCTGGCTCTGCAGCGCGGCCACTGTCGTAACAACAGTGCCGAGGTTTCCAAAGCTGATCTCAACCCCGTGGCGCCGATTTCCTTCCTCTCCATACAGGGCCCGCAATCCGACGTCACCGGGATAAATGGTCAGGATCTGCCCCATCATTCCGGCCACGGCGCCGTGCACCATGGGAACCCTCTGGCGGGCGCACGCCCTCTCCACCAGGAAGCGGTCCGGGATGCTGTCGAGACAATCAACGACAACATCCACACCATCCAGAAGGCACTCAGCATTACACTCCGAAAGCATCGTATCCCGGGCTCGCACCGAGACCGAGGAGTTTATCTGTGCTGCCCGCTCTTTCGATGAATCGACTTTCTTCTGCTTCAGGTTCTGCTCGGTGGAATGGATCTGCCGGTTCAGGTTTGATTCATCGTACTCATCCCCGTCAATTATTACCAGCTCACCCACTCCGGTGCGTGCGAGTATTTCGCATACCACACCTCCAAGTCCTCCCGCACCGACAACAGCGACGGTGGACTGCAGTAGGGTCAGCTGTCCATCAGTCCCTATGCTACCTATGCTGCGCTGGTACCGTAGGGGAATCACCTCTTCCTGCAGGGCACATATCTCCACCTCGCGCGGTTGTACTGCGCACCGGCGTGCAATATCCCTTACGGCATCCAGCGCGAGAACGGTCAATCCCTCGCCGCCGGGCCCCTCTCGCTCCTGCGCCTGTAGGCACACCTCCTGTCGCAGCTCAGCCACAAACACTCCTCCCTCCGAGGGTCATGGTCAGCAAACAGTGTTCTGCTCCGGTCGGGGGTCGCGCACAACTTCTCTCACTCTTTGGCTCATCTTCGCCCATTCACAGGTAACCCGGCTTTTGGCTCAGATCACCTGCATGCAGCTCCGCATTCCCCAGCTCAATGCAGACCGACGCGGTCGCACTCATCGCAAAGTGGACAGCCGGGACCGATAGATCCCCCTGTAAGACGCAAAATCACTTCCCCTTTTGGTGTAGATCACCGGGCCGGTAACTGGCGGTCCACATGACAAGTCATCCCCCCGCAATCGGAGGAAAGATGCTCACCCGGTCACCCGGCTGCAGAACCTGCCGCAGCGGCGCCTTGTGGTCGTTGACAAATACCACCTTGACCTCATCATGGGGTATACCAAGCTCAGAACAGATATCCCCGACAGTCTTTCCCCCATCAATTCTGATGTTCGCAAGTGCATCTTCGCCCGAAAGGTGCTTTCTGAGTGTGGCGAAGACCCTTACTCTTACATAATTCATTCCCATCACCCCTCACGCTGCAGGAAAATCACTGCGATCCCCGGGCAGGCTTACATGCGGCGCTGCGATCAGCTGCCGCGTCGAGGGCCTCTTAATCGACGTCACATAATGGCTACCGCCTTAGTCCTGCATAAGCCCAGACGCATGAACCTCAGGGAGAAACGATCAGTATTCCCCCGATCTCCCTGCTCCGCACCGTCCCCCCGATTCGAATGTGCCACGTGTATTCTCCTGGCGAAAGAGGGGGGTGCTCGTACCGAAAAACCAGGGTCCAGTACCTATCGCCGCGCTGGGTGAAGTCACGAAGGGCAAAATATCGCTCGGGGTTACTGATTCTTCTCTCATCAATGTAGAATTCCATTTCGAGACCGTCCAGCAGTTCTTCGAGATGATCTCTGTGTGAGCTTCCCCAACCAAAGCTCCAGACAACTGCCCGGCCCCGCTCAATCTGAATCGATGCCGAACTGGCCCAGTGCTCATCCCATACCCAGATGTGTTCCGGCCGCTGCGCAAAATCGTCCGGAGAGTGCAGCTGAATTACGTCCTGCCGGGGGGAGACGAAGAACAGCAGGATGATCAGCAAAATCAACACCAGTGCATTACTCAACAGGCGATCCCACAACATCGTCCCTCCCAGCGTTGGTACCGCAAGTACCAACTCAGTATTGCAGTGAAACGATCCTGCAGTAGTGAGACCTCTCGATAAAGCCCTTCTCCACTCCACCACGGAAGGAAGACGGAACGAGAGGCATGTTTACAGATGCCACCCTGAGTATACAATAGGTGACCGCGACTCGCATAACGACTAAATGCCGTATCTTGCCGTTTCAACCGGGTTTATCAGTGACAGCATGTCACAACAGACAGCAGCGGCAATACTGGTGTCCGATTTGAAAGGAGTAGTTGGACGCACCTCGAATTCTTATGTATGCTCATGTGGATGATGTACTTGAGGGAGTGCAAATGTCCGACCAGGAGCAACTACGAAAACAGAAAGAAAAGGAACACCCGGAGAATCTGGCCGAGTTCAGCGTGAAGATATTTCGAATCGTGCTTTACCTCATAATGTTCATTTTTCTGCTTGGCCTGGGGTATGCGGCATTTCTGTGGATACTGCACACTTTCAGCTGAGTCCAACAGGAAGTCTCGACGGCAATCTGATAACCAGCGCCCGGAACTGTCGAGCGGGCTGAAATTGGCCATTCTCCAGCACAAATCGGAATCGACGACAGCATTTTCCGATCAAAATCACCCTTCACTGAACCAAGTTGCGGGCAGTTTGCGTTGATCAGTCCTCGAGGTGTATATTGAGCAACAAACGGAGACTTTATGGTGTCCATGAGCGTGTCCCGGAAATCAGATAGTTCAGCGATAACGGGGCACGCAAGTTATGCGAGAGACCTATGCGGGAGATCCAGTACGTTACCGGAAACTGAGTACAAAGCCAACTCTCGAACATTTTCATAATAGGAGGTAGTTGCTCATGCGCAAGATCATGACCAAACGATCAGTCAAGTGGGGAATAGCCCTGTTCTGCGCAGTGGCGCTGACGGCAGGAGCTCTCGCGTGGGGGCTCGGCTCTCCCGGGCAGCCCGGCGGGACGATAGCCACCGTCGACGGTACATCTATCACCCACGAAGAGCTGGAGAACAACGTGGAGCAAATGAAGATGATGTATCAAATGCAGGGCCAGGAAATCACACCGGACATTGAAAACCAGCTGCGCCAGAGCGTCCTGAATGAGTTGATTTCCGAGATACTCATCCTCAATGAGGCCAAGCAGCAAGGCTTCGAGGTGTCCGATGAAGACATCGAGGAACAGTACCAGGCAATCGTCAGCCAGTACGATGATGAAGATCAGCTCACGGAAATCCTGCAGCAGGAAGGAATGACGAAACAGGACCTGGAGGAGGACATCTCGCGGCAGCTCACAGTACAGAAGTTCCTGGATGAGCACACGGAAAAGGCGCTGGAGGAAGAAGGAATAGAGGTCTCCGAGGAAGACAAGAAAACGCTCTATGAGCAGCTCGAAGAGCAGGGCCAGGATCTCCCGGACTTTGAGGAGATGAAGCCCTCCCTCCGGGAGAACCTGATACAGGAGGAACGGCAGGCGATTATCACCCAGATGGTAAACGAACTCAGAGAGGACGCTACCATAGAGATTCATCAGTGAACAAATCACGCACCGTAGGGCGACGTGGTCACGTGACGTGGTCACGTCGGGGAAAGCCCCGGTACCGCCCCCACCACGCGTGATCGGATACGGTCTTGAACTACCTCCTTCCCCTTGCTACGCTGTAGCTGAGTGAGGGGAAGGAGGTTGTCAATATGGTGGAAATCGACGACAAGGCCGTCGCATCGAAAGTCAAGATCAAGCTCCGTGTAAACGACATTGGAGGAGAAGATCTTGCAGTGCAAACCGAGAACGGCAGGGTTCAGCTCGAGGGAACCGTGGATTCGGAGGACCAGATCCAGAAGGCAGACCAAATTTGTGTGACTGTCGACGGCGTACTCGACGTTGACAACCATCTCACAGTTCAGTAATAATCCGCCTCTGTTTTCCAACACTCAGAAGAGGATTTGCGGCCGGAACCAGTGCGGTCCGCAGAAGGGCGGTTCGGCCATCCCAACCACTGCATTTCTTCTCTATCCGTTCGCGATCTCCATGCTGCTCATGCCGGGATCTTGTCCGATAATGCCCCGCCCAACAGAGAGAGCCTTATCCGGACATGAAACAGGTGGCTGCTACCCCGCAGCTGCATCGTGTAAATTGTCGTCCGGTGAATAATGTGCTATCCTAACCTAGAGTGAAAATGACCATGCATTCGTCTCGAAGCGCTTTCACGTGTGCAAGCCGAGGACGGGGGAGGCGTGAAACATTAACCTACCAGTCGCCGAAGAGCAGCCGGTCGATCTGATTGTCAATCAGGATCACGTGGCAACATTTATGTGCACCCCGGAAGACCTCAAGGAGCTGGCTGTCGGGCACCTCTGGGGGCGAGGGCTAATTTCATCCCTGCAGCAGGTGCATCTGCTGGGGGCCTGCGACGACATGAGGACCATTACTGTGCGTCTCGCGAACAGCCTTCCACAGAGTCTGTCTCTGGATCAACTGCTCTCCAGCGCCTGCGGCAGCGGTGGGTTTATCGAAGATGACAAGCTGCTCGAGCACAGGATATCCTCTGATCTCACCGTTTCACTCGACTTTCTCCGCCGCTGCTTCGCCGAGATGCACGGCAGGGCGCACAGGTACCGAGAGGCAGGCGGTATCCACTCTGCCGCATTGATCGATGACAGCGGCGTCCTCGACGTCAAG
>Ga0207421_10004311_pt1 | contig 16425 bp, 12 predicted proteins | sample SodLakKL_010_SED_4_FD_187542 | JGI IMG/M metagenome (GOLD analysis project Ga0207421, IMG submission 187542) | Alkaline sediment microbial communities from Lake Tanatar, Kulunda Steppe, Russia - 8KL_010_SED (SPAdes) (version 2) | ecosystem: Environmental > Aquatic > Non-marine Saline and... | reverse complement strand
GTTGTATATAATACTTCCCCTTCATTTACTCATCGATTAAAGGCACTCCCATCATTTATTACGGCTCTGCATTACTTTCATCGGATGATATATTATTCTCGCTCCCGCCGAATGAGCCAGATTTAGGGAAAATTTAAATAAAGACCTTCTCTTATATATATCGATAGGATGGCATACGATGCAGTTATAGACCCTGAAATTCTCCGTGACCTATTATCAGTGGTAAATGTAGCCAACGACGAGGCAGTAATCAAACTCGACGAGATCAACGGCTTGCACACCAGAGTTTCTGACCCTGCCAACACCCTCACCGTCGATTTGCAGATACTCCCGAAAGCGTTTTTTGATTGGGATCCGCCTGAAGTAGAGGTAGTGGTAGATATAGATAAGTGGATAAAGAGGTTAGAGGAGCATACGAAGGAAGCGTATGAAGACAGGGTGAATATAAAATTTGATTTGGGATACAGGCAGTTGGAGTACCACTCCGCTCTGGATGGCGGTCTAGCTCAACAACAAGCACTATTAGATGCTGAAGGTATGACATTCCCTGACCTTAAACCCGTCGAATCGAATATAAGATTAGGGATGGATAGGGACACGCTTTACGATTTTCTCAAGGCGCAGGACAACGATACCGATATTGCCTTTGTTGCTTATCCAGAGGGGTTTGCAGGTAGTGGAGAGGCAGGATTCATCTTGATCGCCTATGAGAAATGGACCCACGAGAAACAGGATTATATAACTCACAAAGACTTCAGTGCGTGGGATCTCCATGTACCGCCACGCCCACCAGGGGTTGATGTTGAGGGTGAGGACAGATCCCTGTTTGTCTCGAACTTTGCGATAGATCATCTCTCTGGGGTTGTAAGGCAACTTGATGAAGCCGATGAGTTGGAGATGAGTTTTGAGGAGGAGCGGGGTCCGTACAAGATGGAAGCCTACCCATATGACCACACGCAAGTGGAGGTCAGGCAAGCACCTAGAGATGTAGATGAAGAACGGATCGATGCCGTCAAAGAGGATGTACCGTTTATTGTCGGTGGTGGTGCCAGCCAATATATGGACTTCACCATCAAGGGAAAACTTCTGTACGAGGTGTCTATGCTAAGACAGATGGCCGACGAATGGATAGGGGTCGTCGATGATGACGGGGTGGTTTTCCATCATTTCTGCCCGGCTAATGTTGCCGTTATCAGGGCTGAACTCCCCCCTGATGCCTTTGAACAGTTCCATACTGACGAATTGGATACGCCGTTCAGATTTGAGTTTGACGCTAATGATCTGTGGGAGAAGGTGAAGGCAGATAAGAGCAAACTATTCCAGTTTGGCTTTGATCCTGAAGAGGAGAAGATGTTCGTAAATCCGGGGATGGGTGAGACCTATAGAGAGGTCGATGTAGATATTGTGGATGAGGAATATTTTGAAGATAAAAGAGGTAGCGTACCAGATATTGAACATACCGTCAAGATGACTCATACCGACGGTACACGGTTGAAGAAAGACCTCACCCAGGCCTTCAAAATAGGAGAGGACGTAGCCTTCTATTCATCTCAGGAGGAGAAAGAACTTCGCCTTTACCCTGGAGATGGGAGGGATGAACCTGCACCTAGTGAATTTGTTTACACGCTCGAAGAGTTGGACAACTTCAGGTGGCTAGCGGATGTTGATTGGGTTTATGAGGTCTATGGCGACTGGTTATGGGCGATAAGGAAGCGTATGAAGGGTGGCGTGCCGGTTGACCTGCATTTTGCCCCTAGAACCCCTCTGCGTGTCCGCTACACTATCGAAGATGATTTAACACTCGACACTTTGATAGCACCTAAGGTAGATCTAGATTGGCAGGTCGTACACGCAACCCTGGGTGATTATCTAGATATGAGCGAAGATGAAGTTAAAGATGTGGTCCAGAGGGAGGAGGAACAGCGTAAAGAAGAGACAGAGGAAGAGCCAGAAGAGGAGCCTGAACCTGAAATAGATACAGAGGAGGTATCTCAAACCGATATTGAGACAGATAAATTAGTTGAAAGACTTGATACACCCGAATTGATCGAAGAGGATATACATGTAGATCGAGATCTGGTCAAGAACTTCACCAAATATAAGGTAAGGGACGCTGAAGAGGGGGACCTGTTCGATGTCCATATCTATTTTGACGAGGATTCTATGATAACTGGAGTTGATATAAAGCATGAAGAGGCTGAAGAATTTAAAGATATAACTCCTTATGAGGAGGGGGATGTTTACGATATACTCGAAGATATGAAAGACTACATACGCACATATCTAGAGAAAGAGGAAGAATCTGAAGAAGAGGTGATACCTGAAGAGGCAGAGGGTCAGATCGATATAGATGATCTGACCAACGATGAGACACTCGATCTATTTGAAGATGTGGCGAGCCACACATACCAGGGCGACGAACAGATAGGCCACCCTTCTAGAGTGGTCCAGGAGTTCCTCTCTTCTGATATATCGAGGGAGAAGGAACTTAGTTTTGACGATTTTACCCAGGATCACCTCAGAGGCTTTAAAGATCCAGATCCACAGGTAGCCAACTACTTCCTCTGGTGGGTGAGCCACTTCCATCCCATTATATGGGAAGAGGCGATGGAAGAGATTGAAGAGGAATCTCTTACAGAGATCGAAACCCATATGGATACGTTCAAAGACAGAGTTAAATATGATTGGGAGATAGAGAACTACAAGTTAGTCGATGACAAGGTTGAATTATACGGCCCCCTTGGCGATCTTGAGACTACTTTATCCCCTACAGGTGTGGACTCTGAATATTTTGAGGAGGAGAAGGAATATATCATCAATAACTTTGAACCGCTTGAGGGTGAGAACCTCAAGTGGGATGATTTCAACGGCAGGACCATCAAGAAGTTAGATATTGTCGATAAGGCCCGACAGCGATACCACAACACCCATGTTGACGATTCCGGCAACTTTGGGTACACGATCTACGATGACGAGGACAACTCATTCACTATGGATGGCGAGTATAACACCGAGAAAGTGATAACTGACTTGAGGATCAAAGAGTATGGTATGGGAGGGGTAGGAACTCAGTTAGCAGATGATGTTGATGATGTTGACGACCTCTTAGGGCTTATCGAGACGGCTATAGAGGCTTATCAGCAAGAGGAGAAGGAAGAGAAGAAAGAGGTCAGCCTTGACAGTTGGATGAACATATACAAGTTGGATCCCGATTACGAGAGGGTATTCCAGCCCAACTTCTATGCGTGGCTGGATGACCAGGGTTGGGAAGAAAACGAAGATTACGCCCTTGAGAAGAGGTGGAGGATAGCGACTTATGTACCGTTGGATAAAGAGATACAGGATAGATTCCACCTTCTTATGAGCAAGAGCAGGATGGAACCTTTCATCGAACTCTTCACTCTAGCCGATGATATAAATCTAGAGGAGGAAGAAGTGGCAGAAACTATTCAAGATATGGATGAGAGGGGTTTGAAAGACTTTAGATCTCAAAAGTTGAGAAATCTTCTGGAAGAGAAAGGCGTGAACCCAAGCACGGAACTGCTGGATCGTGAGTTGGAACATCTGGTGGAGGAAGCGGAAGAGATGGAGGTAGAGAAAGGGTATGATTTGCCAGAAGAACACTATGGTTGGGAGTTGACAAGTTGGGGTGATGAGAACAACCACAAGTATATGGCAGAGCATCCCCGTGATATTGAAGAAGATTGTCCTGAAGTTGAGTTGTATATCACGAATAGGACTTACGACACGAAAGGCTCTCCCTTGCACGAAGATGTTATCAACCCTGAAGGCAACTATGTGGTGGTGGCCTTCGGGTGCAACAAAGAGTACGATATATTTACACCGGAAGATTTGTTTGGCAGGCATGGGGGAATTGAGAGATATTCTGAAACCGAACAACTCCAAAGAGCAATAGAAAAGGCAAAAGAGTATATGGAAGATCACCCCTCGTATGATTACTGGTCTGAACATATAAGGGGTGAAGAGGAGGAAGAAGAGATCGAAGGCGTGGACCTGGGCGAGGGCGACAAGATCCGTGTACTGACGGAGGACCGAAGGTACGGCACAGGGATGATCTACGACGTGAAGGAGTCAGGAGATAGAAAGCGATACGAGGTCAATTTCCCGGCTATGGGCGGGATACACGACGAACAGATGACCGTAAGTATATGGTCAGATGACGAAGAGTTAGAGGTTGTAGAGCGGTCAGATGATCCTGAATCTGACCTTGGTGATTTCATCCAGAATTGGGATGAGTACAAGGACAGGTATGAAGAGGAGATGAGGTCCTGGGCCGAGCAGAGGATGAGAGTAAAATACGACATGCCGGTATTCCCAACCGGATCGTTCCCCGACGAAGATCGCCAGGCTTTACAAGATATGTTCGGTGTGTGGTTGAAGCGGGCGGATAGGGAAGAAATAGAGGAGGTGCTGGAAGATGAGTACAATCTTTCGAAGGACAGGTTATTATCCCCTAATATAGCGTCTGATCCACAGGGTTATTATAGCATCCTCAGGAGAGAGGCCAGCAAAGGTGTAGGTTTAAAGACTCACTGGTTTGAACCCCTTATCAAGGAGTATTTCGCCAGATACTATGAACCTGAAGTGATAGAGGAAGAAGAGGTGGAAGAACCTGAAGAGGATGAAGTTGAAGAGGACCAAGTGTTCGAGATGGAGGTTGATTTCAACAAAGCCGTCACCACCGACTATATACGATCTCAAATCGTGGGGAAATATTCAGCGTTTGTGAAGGGGTACAAGGATGCGATGGAGTCTATGGTGGAGAGGCGGTGGATTCCACCGGAGAGAAAGGTACGCTCTTCTGATCCCAAAGATGAGAGGGAAGAAGCCAAAGGTATCAACGAAGCGAGGGAGGACTTTGCCTCGATGTGGGAAGAATATTTAAGTGAGATTGAAGATAATTATCCACACGCCTTCGGCTATCAACTAAGAGTTTGCGGTGATCCGAGGAGGGAGGAATCCCTCAGCCGTAAGTTGGAGGCCGCCAAAAATTGGGCACAATCATTAGATAAACTGGCTGAAGAGTATGATAGCCTTGAAGCGATAGATGAAGATACAGAAGATTATTATATAGAAAAAGAGGCAGAGATGATGGAAAAAGAGGATTGGAATTACCTGTATGTGAGCGAAGAACCGCCGATTGATGGTCAACTGGAAAGCGACCTGAAGGATAAAGGATGGGAACCGAAGGAAGATTTTGAGGTTTATAACCAATCAGGCAAGGTTGGATCTGCCAAACCCATACCTTATGAGGTCTTTGAAGATCACGACCTCAAACTATCGGATTCGGATGTATCACCTGATATAAATCTGGAAGATATAGCCGAGAGACTTGACACCAGCACTGAAGAACTAGCACCCGTGATAACCGCCGAACCAGACAATGTGTCAGAAGAGGAAGCGAAGAGCGTAGTCAACCGGTATGTAAGAGAGAAGGATCTAGATAACCAGATGATGGTCACCGATGCGTATCAGGCCCTTATCAAGCAGGGTAGAGAGATTTTAGGCGGGGCTACACCGGAAGCGGAACCTATGGAGGAGGTCGAGGAGGTAGAGGAAGAGGAAGAACCGGCAGAAGAACCTGCACCGGTACCATCTGAGACGGGTCAGGAGATCAAAGATAACCTTAAAGAGGCTCTAGCGAGCATCCATCAAGGTATGGTCGATGTGACTATAAGCATCAACGAGAAGCAACGCCAGATACAACTCGATCCGAGGATAAAGGATTCACACGAAGATGAGTTCATGGAGGACTTGCCCCTTCTGACAGGGAGCTTCGATGAACAGGAAGAACTTGTAGAACACTTTGCAGAGGATTTTGAAGATGCCAAAAAACTCGATCCTGATATGACGGATGAAGAGGCAAAAGAGGTCAGAAGCAAGTATCAGGATCTCGTCGAGTTCCTAGAACAGGTCCATGTCGGTAAAGATGATAAGGAAAAACAGTTGAGACGGGAGTTGCTGACCGAGATCGAGGGGGTCGCACCCGACCTGGTCCGTGAGTATTCGTTTTCTCTCATAATGGACCAGCATATGCCTGACAGGATCGAGGTCATCTTCTTCATAGAAAAGAACCCACCAGAGTGGTATCCAGAAGTAAGACACCAGGGCCATCTTGTTAACGAGCGGATCAAACTCACCACAGACTATTCCCGACCAGACAAACTTGAAGTCAAATGGAGAAATCTTGTAGAGTTTTTGGACTTGAGGAACGATGAGGGTGATTTTACAGATAAACTCGAAAAGTTAGATGAACTGCGTGCATACGACATCAAGGAGAAGAAAGTTGACCTCAAGGAACACCTCTTCACCAGCAACAACATAAGGAGCTTGGTCCAAATAGGTTTAACATCTGGTGAGGCCATATCTTATGTTGAAACGATCATCAACGATTTCATAGCCAACCTCTCATATTCCACCTACGCCGCTCAACTGATCTATCTTTTTGACCAGGGGGACACCTATGCTCAGATCAAAGTCGAGGAGTACCTCAGTGAGAAGGCACCTAGCGTGGTATCGAAGGCGTGGTACACAGTGAAGGCTTACGAGACATGGGAGAACAAAGACGAGTTCGATCCCACAGAGTTTGCGTGGGGCTGGTTCAAGGTCCATATACCGGAGAAAGGTACGGAACTCACGGTTGATGAATTAAAGTCCTTGAGAGAAACAGATTCACAAGGCGCACCTCTCCCACCGAGAGAGATGAGAGATGAAGGTGTGAAAGCCCCCCCCTCAAAGTTTGATGTGGGTGATATAGCGATATACGAAATAGCCGGTGAAGGTATGAAGGTCGAGATCACAGATAAAGACTACCTACCCAGAAAGGGCGTACATATATACGATTTCCACATGGCCGATGACGAGTACGAGACAAGAAGTGAGATCAGAGAGAGGTCTCTCGAAAAACCCGAAGAATATGAAGGTGAACTGGAGGAAGAAGAGAAGAAAGTGGAAGAAAAGGAAAAACCGGCAGAAGAACCGGAGGCAGAGGAAATTGAAGGTGTAGATCTGGAGGAGTCCTACCAAGAAGGATACGATGATGCTATGGCGTATCTCAAAGATGATGTGCCTATCTCTAAACAGGAGATCGGCCCTGATTTGAAGGGAACTAAACGGGCATATAATGAAGGGTGGAACGACGCTCTTACGGATTACCACGCAGAAGAGGACAGACCTGAAGAACCAGAGGAATATCACGAAGGATATGACGAAGCCCAGGAACTCCTTGAGAAGGATATACCCCTGAAAAAGAAAGAGATCAAGGAAGCGATAGATGAGGATGAAAGGCAACATAGAAGAGGTTGGAACGAGGCGGTGGAGGATTATGAAGTGGGACCAGAACCCGAAGTGGTTGAAGAAGAGCCAGAAGAGGAGCCTGAAACTGAAGAGGAAGAAGAAGGATTAGATTGGGAAGAGTGGGAGGAATTTGTTGACGAAACCGACCTGAAAACCTACGAAAAGGTTGAGGATCATCCCAAGTACATCACCTCACCCATTTACATCCTGTACAACGATGAAGGTGAGGAAGTGACACACCACACACCCCACGACTATCTGTTCGAGAAAAAAGCACAGTGGATAGAAGAGAACCTCAAAGTGGTTGAGGAAGAACCTGAACCTGAAGAGGAGGAAGAGCCTGAAGAGGGGTGGCCGATAGGTAAGAAAGTTGAGTATATGGCTAAAGAGTGGAGGATCATAGACAAGGATGTTCCAGAGTTCCTAGATCAGGTCAGGTACGATATAGAGGAGATAGATAACCCTGAAAATACCAGGGAGGATATACGGCAAAAAAGTCTGGAGGAAATATAGATGGCGAGGCAGGTCCCATTACGGGTGTTCAAGGACGGGATAGACGCAAGGCTGGATGCCACAAAGTCGTCTCCAACTGATCTGTTGTACCATACCACTAGAAGTATAGAGGGTATCGAAGAGGAGGGGATGATTATGCCCGTGTCCAAAATAGGAGGTGATACAGGTACATGGCTCTCTGAAGTACCAGCGTTCACCCAGGACCGCAAGTATGCTTTTGAAATACCGATCAACGCTCTAGAAGAGCAGAAGCTGGAGGCCGGTGAGGAGTACAGAGGTAAGAAAAGCAGAGATATAGGGAGATGGGGCAAGTGGTATGTGTATCGTGAAATTATCCCTCTCAAGGATGTGGTGCGTGTTCTATATTGGACCGGCGGCGACCCTCACAAAATGCCGTTAAACGATGTAGCGGAGGAAGTAGTCCTAAATGAAGAGGAAGAAGCAGGGAGAGATGCGCTCTACCCCGACATAGGCGGTGCTGAGGCGGAAAAGAAGGAAGAGATGCCCCATACCACCTCTAAGGATCTAGTCAAGTATATGGGCAAGAAATGGGAGGTTGTAGATAAAGAAGAATCCGAATACATAAATCAAGTCAGGTATGACCTGAAAGAGGTCGATAACCCCGAAAATACTAGGGAGGGAATACGAGAAAAAAGCCTGGAGGAAATCTAGAGATGTCGCCAGGGTATGTTCCTGACCTATACGATCCTGAAAAAACAGGCGAATATATAGAGTATGAATTTACCAAACTCAAGGATGTACAGATAGAGGCGGTTGATAGATTCCTGAAGAACAAAAAAGGGATCGTCGCCCTGGGGACCGGTTATGGAAAAACTGCCGTCGGATTTGAGGCGATCAACCAACTCGACTTCCCCAAGACCATCATGGTCGTACCCACCACCCCTCTGATAGACCAACACTCCGAAACCCTTACCGGGCGTCATAACCTTATACCGGATGTGGAGATCGGGAGATACTACGGGCTTGAAAAACATCACGGGCATATAACCTTCACTACCTACGATTCTGCACGACTTTATCCTGAAATTCTAGACCGTTATGAGTTTGTAATATTGGATGAAACTCACCACCTCAAGGGGGAAGAACGATTCAAAGCCATCATGCCGAAGATCAGGGAAAAAGAATGGGTTCTTGGATTGACGGCCACCCCGCCTGAAAGAGAGGAGGAAGGAAGGTCTGGAGAGGTTCTAGATGAACTGCCGGTCCTTATGCACAGAGGGCTGAGAGAAGGGGCGGCGGCAGGACATGTCGCCCCTCAACGCCTACATAAAGTCCCCGTCGAGTTCACACCTAGTGAACGAACGGCGTATGATACGGCGATGACGAAGCGGAAGAAGGCGGCCAGAGGGTTGGGTACTTGGGATTATAAGGAGATAGGAAAATTGGTGAACACGGGAACTCCGAGAGAACGAAAACTCGCCAAATCGTTTTTCAAGTGGAACACCAAGAGCAAACGGATACTCGCTGGTGCTAGGAAAAAATTTCCAGAGGTTCTAGAACTAGCTAGAGATCACAAAGACGAGAAGATAATGTTGTTCACCATGTTTAAAGACAACTTGAAAGAACTGACCAAGTATCTTAACGAAAATGGTATAGATACTGAATATATAGTTGGGGAAACACCCGAGGCAGAGCGTCAGAGATTGTTAAAGGAGTTCGATAGGAATGAGTTCGATGTTTTGGCTTCGATCAAGGTTTTAGCCGAAGGTTATGATGTTCCAGAGTGTGGCGTGGCGATTTTCGTCGGCTCGGGTTCGGGTACTAGGAAATTGACGCAGAAGGTCGGGCGGATCGTCAGACCAAAAGAGGGGAAGGTCGCCGATGTATATGCTATCTATGTGCCCAACACCAGAGAAGATGCCGTCGTCGATAACTTGAAGGATATAACGGGTGCGGATGTAGAGGTTGTGGTTGAAGAGGAAGAGGAAGAAGAAGTTGATATTACGGACACGATAGAGAAGGTGAAGAATTTTGCGGAGGGAGAAGAGATAGAGGCATCTGAAGAGACCATAGGCAAGGTCAAAGACTTTATCGGGATTGAAGAGGAAGAGGAGGTAGCCGAAGAAGAGGAGAGAAAGGTAGAACAACAATTCGAGGTTGGCGATGTGGTGGATTACTACGGTAGATCAGTAGTGATCTCCTCGGCAGAGTACGACTACATAGACGACACATATTACTATGATGTCTTGGGTGAAGAGGATAAGAGGTTCACCCGTCAAGATGTTCGTCAGGATCATCTAGAGAAACTCGAAGGTGCTGACGCTACTAAATCGTGGGATGAATTGGAGAAAAATAGCGAATATCTAAAAAAATGTAGAAAAGGGAAAGGGTTTTGAGTTCACTCTTCCTCGTCGTCATCCATAGATTCTACCTGTTCTTTGACTTTCTCCATCTTCGCTAGTCCTTCCTTTATAGCGTTCTCGATCTCGTCTTTGTGATCTTGGATTCTATCGTTCAACGGGCAGTTCCTTTCGCTGAATATCTTCTTACCTCTGTCCATCTTACTCAACACCTGATACCACTCATCTTCCATCTCATCGAATAGTCTTGCACTCGCCCGTGCAATATCTGATGATTCCAAATCCCTCATATTCAACTTTGCTATGCTTGTAGCCACTCTCAAAATCCCCTGTTTCTTCCGTATGCCTGTTTTCTCCTTTTCCTTTTTGATGACTATCTGAATAAGTATATCCGCTATCTTCCTTGTCTGATTGGTCATCCTCGGCTGTATCGATCTTATGTAGTTGATGAAATTTCTCAAATCTTTAGCACCGTGTTCACCTGTATCCTTAAACCAATTCTGAACTATCCCTGACATTATTTCCATCTGCTCTTTTCTACTGTACTCTTCCATCTCAAAATGGAAGTCAAACCTGTCTATCAGTTCATCCCTGAATTGTCCTATCCTATTGCAGGTTGCCAACACTCTGCACTCCGCTTCAAAAGACGCTGACATACCGCCTTTTTCTATCTCTATCATACCTTCTTCCATCGAAGTGAGTAGTCCTTTACGGTCATCTCTAGCCATTTCATCTAACTCTTCTACGACGAGAATATCTCCGTTCGCCCTCGGTAATGCACCTTTCGTGATCTCTTCTCCTCTTGCGTCGCCTTTAAGACCTACTTCACTAGCCGTGTCCGTTATCTCCGTATTGAGTTGGTATGCTACCCACCTGACCATATCTGACTTACCCGTACCTTCTTTCCCTGATAGTAATACTGACACTCTCCCTCGATCACTCGCCACATCGCCGTGTGATGCAATCGCTAGTAATATCGCTGTTTTGATCTCCTCTAGGTTAATCACTTTAGGATTCACCGTTGGTAGCCAATACGCTATTGCGTCGTCTTTTCCGTTCCAATTTGAATCCTTGAGTTCTTCCCACTCGTCTATATTTCCTCTTTCGTGTTTCTCGACCATACTATCACTTGTACTCTTTTATCTGTTCTTTAATCTTTTCTATGCTCTCGCTACTGTCCTCTTCTCCTTCGCTCATATCTAGGTCAACTATCGCCTGACGCAGATCACCGTTAGACCGTTCCGCTATCTTCTCTATATCCGCTTCTATATCCTCTACTTGGCTTATTATGTCGATCCTATCCTTGATGGTATCTGTGTCTATCTTCGTAAATTCATACGACTTACAACGGCTCTGTATCGGTTCTATGAGTTTATCGTAATGGTTCGTGCAGAAGATGACCGTCGTATCGAATTTCTCTAGAGGTCTTTTGAAGGATTTTTGTGCCTCTGGTGTCAACTGTCCTGCCTCTTCGAGTAAGACTATCCTCTTACCGCCCATACTGTATCGTAGGCTGTCTATGATCGTTTCTCTCATATCTTCAACCCTATTGGTCTTACTAGCGTTGAACTCCACTAGATTCGCCCGTGAATCGTTTGCTAGAGCGTGTGCCGTTGCCGTCTTGCCCAACCCTGCCTTTCCATAGAAGATAAGGTTAGGAAGGGGTTTGTTCTCCTCTATCTTCCGTTTTAACGGTTCTATCGCCTGATCCTGTCCAACTACATCGTCTAAACTTTGTGGTCTGTATTTCTCCGTTAACATATCTATTCCCCTCTCGATTCTATCCTCGGTGCTAGAAGGTATCTGATATTCATCTCTTCGCTGTCCACTTGCATATCCATCGGATAGTCCGCCCCTAGATGGATACTTACATCTTCCTTGTTTGGCAGGGTGCTTACGAGAGCGTGGAGATAATCTAGTGCGAAGAGTGATCGCACATCTTCCTCGGTATGCCAACTGACCAAATCTTCTGCTGGTATTGTTGCTTCTAGTATGTCCTCATCCTCTACAGAGTGCATGAACAACTGTTCACCTGTTTTTCCTTCACCCATCTCTATCGTTATGTGGTCTGATATAGCGTTTGAATTACCGACTATCTTGCTTAGTGTACCTATATTGATTGTAAAGTCATTTGGCAGGTCGAGTTCTGGTATGTTCGGTTCTGTCATACCTGCGGTGTCCAATAGAGGCATTTTCCTATCTCTGTACTCCCCACTAATCACCAGATGATTGCTTGTGTCATCGCCTATCTCTTCTTTCTCTTCTCGTACATCCACGAATCTTCCTGATAACTCCTCGTTCTTCTGTACTACATATTCCACTAGCCCGTCGATCATACCGTCAGGTATATCATTTATCAGTTTTTGTTCTACCCCTTCGCCGTTCTCTGATACAAAGGATTCTACATCTATCCCTATCTCGTCTGCCCCGTCGATCACTAAATCCTTGTTCAAGTCTGTGTCGTACTCCTCGTCGTTTGAGATCAGTTCCGTCAGGTACTCCTTATCTGTCATCTCGATCAGTTCCTTCTCCTCTTCATCGTACTCTATGTATTCTATCTCCACTTTCAACTGTAGTATATCTCTAGCGTCGAATTTCTCCAACTGCTCTACCACTTTGTCTAGGTTCACCCCTAGTTCTCCTAAAATCTCTGTATCGCCTACATCCTCGAAGGTTTCAAATGCTTCCCTGTGTAGCGTCGTATCCACCATACAGACATGGGCGGGATCGACTTCTTTGGCGTATATCCCATCTTCTGTCAGTTTCCATTTACTCTCGTCGCACACTACCTTCAACTTCTCTACCCAATCTCTTAGCGTTCCGTTCTCTATCTCGCTCTTCCATTCGTTCTTTTCTATTTCCATTTTTTTACCACCTACATTTTTATGATCCGTCAGGGAGTTCAACCCGTCAGGATCGTATCGAAATAAATAAAAAGAAAGGGGTTTAGGGGGTGTCTCACCACCCTGCGATTTTGAAGTGTTTCTTTCGCCCTTCGACTTCGATCTTCCCGAGCAGGAGAGGGTCATCTCTCTCTTCTAATATCCATATCTCATCGAAGAGGTCTATTTCTTTCGCCTCTTCGTATTTCTCCAGAACACTGTCAGGTATGCATTTGTTGTATTCCTCTACGCTGTAGTCCTCGTAGTAGTCAGGAAAATCATCGAATATCATATACCCTGCTTCGAGTACCTCGACGATTCTCTCTTCGAATCTCTGTTTCTTCCTGTGTTCTTCTGCCTGTGTCGTGAGATTGAGCCTTTTGCACCTGTCTATCGTAGCCTGTCGCTTCTCTATTCTATCTTCGTACTTCTGTTTCTCTTTTGAAAGGTCGTATGCCTTTCCTTTCAGGTACGAGTTTTCGACTTTCAGATTGTATTCTTCTGACTCATCTATGTCTATAGCGTGTTCAAACTCAACACTCGCTCGAACTCCTTCGTCTGTCGTGAATGTGTATCTCTGACTCCACCTTGCATAACTGACATCTTCGATCTCTGTCGATAGGTTGTGTTTCTCTAACTTCTCAATAGCCCTCTGTCGTGCTTTTTCTTCTCTCTCCTCGCTGATCTGATTTATCCTCTCTTGTCGTTCTCGTTCTCTCTTCTCTCTCTCTTCCTTGATCTCCTGTTGTAGTTCTTCTGCTCTCTCAACTTCCTCTTTTGTCAGTTGTGTCTTTTTCGCTGTCCTGACTTTTAGTGAATAACTCTTCTTCCCTGTCATTCTGTTTTTGAAGAATACTCTTAAATAGTTCCTGTCAGGTCTGTAGCCTTGTGCTTGAATTTCTATATCATCGAGGGAGTAGCCCTTGTCGATCTCTTCCTTGATGTAATTCGCTATTTTTTCTAGCATTTCCTCTTCGTCTTTTCTCCCTGTGCCATTGTCTGTGAGGGTGTATCTCTCCTGATCTACTGCTACTATCTGCTTCGCAACATCCTCATCCATCTCCTCTCTCGCTTGAGAGAGTATTTCTTCCTCTATCTGTTCTAATGCCTGTCCCAAGACCTGCTCTTGCAGGTCAGTATCTATGTCCTCTATCCGCTCTTCTATGCTTTTTGCCTTCATTTTACACACCTTTTTGGTGTTGTGTTGATCCGTCAGGGAGTTCAACCCGTCAGGATCAGTATGATCGAAATATGAAAGGAAAGGGTTTTTAGAATCGTTTTTTTCCGCCCTGCTGGATAGCGATTATTGATCTTTGCCTCGCCCTTCGTTCTTCGTTCGTGTCTGCCTTCCTCATCTTCTTCAATTGTCGCTCGATCACTCTCTCTTCCTCGTCTAGGTCGTCAGGTCGTCTATCTTCTCTATCTAATTGAAATTCTCTCGATGGGAGTTCCGAAATAGCGTTGGGGTGATGATATTTTTTAAACCACTCTCTCAAATACTGTATCAATAACCCGTTTTCCTCTTCGTCAGGTGTTCTCCCTTTTGGTATGATCTCTAGCGTGTCTTTAATCACCAATATCCCTTTATGGTCTGATCCATCTAACTGTTCTCTCGCCTCTTCCTGATTTTCATATTCTCCAACTGAGAATTTAGATACGCCTTCTTTCTCTATAGCCAAATATTTTTCCGTCATATATTCCACCTACAAGGTTGTCAGGAAAAAGAGAAGAGGGTTTTACCCCTCTTCCCGTTCCCCGAATACCCGTTATACCCTACATCATCAGTCCCTAATAAATATTGTGTACTATTACGCCCGTGCGTGTGATTATAATAAATGAAAAGGAAAAGGGGTTTTAGTCCTGCCGAGCGTGTCTAGGTTTATATGCCTCTAGCGGTGGCTTTTCTACCTCTATGTGATAGTGTTTCTCTAGTTCTTTATAGAAGTCCTCAATCTCCTGCTTTCCCTTGCCTGTTATCTGATAGTGATCTTTGTCCTCGTCGCCGTTGACTTCAATATCAGGTAGTCTTAACGCTAGTCCTCGCCGTTGGAAGTCGTACAAATAGTTATCAATCGTAGCCCTAGATACCTCGCTCTCTTCTATGATCTCATCTTTCGTTATCTGCGGTCTTATCCCCATCAGGATCAGGGTTTTCATCCTGTTGTTAATCTTCACCTTCATACTATCACCTTTCAGGCGGGTTTAAGACCGCCTCGCCGTTTACTAACCACTCGGCTATCGCTTCTCTACTCACCGTCATACTATCGCCCTCTCTAGCCCGTATCTGCTCGTCTAAATGCTTTAACACTACCTTCTTTTGTGTTATCGCTAGTACCCTTGTATCGTAGCAGGAGAGCGGACTACTCCCCTGCCTGATCGCTATCTTGTCGCCTTCCTCTATCGTATGCCCTGATCCTAGTTTCGCCTTGTCGGGTGTGTTCTCCATATTCCTACGCTCTCGCAGGTGTTCTCTCTTTCCTGCTTCGCTTACTCTTCCCATATTATTCACCTCAATAAATGGAGAAAAGGGTTTTTAGTACGAATCCCACCGTAAAGACCACTCGCCTTTTTCCTGATCGTACTCGCCTAGTATTCCCTCACAATCTCCTATCTCTTCCCCGTTCAACTTGAACGATAGTAAACAACTGATCCGAGCGTTCCTTTTGTCTATCTCGAACCACCCGCCTATTTCGATATTCAACTGTTCTACCTTACTCTCGATCAGGTCTTTAACCCAATACTCCCGTTGATATATCTCTTCAACCGTTCCGCCTGTTACATATCCCGTAGCGTTAAGATCAGCGTCGTACTGTAGTTTAAAGACTTCTAGAGCGTCGTTTAAGATCGCTCTCGCCTCTTCCTCTGCCTCTTCCTTTTCCTCTTCGTTTAGATCGTCGTAGTCGCCGTACTGTTCCTTATATTGTCGTATGCTCGTGCGTATGCATTCAGTAAGTTCTTTTTTCTTTTTCTTTTTTTCTTTTTTTTCGTTTTCGCTCATATTTTTCTAACCTCATAATAACCATACTCATACTACTTATTAAAGTTTTTGTTGTAAAAATAAACAGTTGATTCCATCTATGTAGGAAAAAGATAAGACACCGAAGATCAAGACCATAAAGTAGAGCAGTTATATTTTTATATAAAAAATTTTGAAAAAAAAAAAAGAAAAAAAGAAAAGGTTTTCCCCTGTATATTATACTATACATACCCCTTGACATACTCCCCCGCCTAAAGTCGGGGGAATCTTTTTGAGATGGTCTTGGTCAATGTGAAACGAATAAAGTCTCACGAGACCACCTCTGGATGTGCCATCACCCTGTTAATACTCCCTCTATCAGTGGGTTCGTTGGTTCTGCCCTGATAGACGAAGCTTATATTTAACGCCCCAACTG
>Ga0207421_10004310_pt1 | contig 16427 bp, 14 predicted proteins | sample SodLakKL_010_SED_4_FD_187542 | JGI IMG/M metagenome (GOLD analysis project Ga0207421, IMG submission 187542) | Alkaline sediment microbial communities from Lake Tanatar, Kulunda Steppe, Russia - 8KL_010_SED (SPAdes) (version 2) | ecosystem: Environmental > Aquatic > Non-marine Saline and... | reverse complement strand
AGGAAGTGGCGGGCGAGCAGGGGGATGTCCTCGCGCCGCTCGGTCAGCGCGGGCAGGGCCAGGGTGACGACGGCCAGGCGGAAGTAGAGGTCCTCGCGAAACGAGCCGTCGGCACGGGCGGCCTCCAGGTCTCGGTGGGTAGCGGAGAGTACGCGCACGTTGATCGGGATCGGGTCGCGTCCGCCCACCGGGCGGATGACCTGCTCCTGGAGGGCACGCAGGAGTTTGACCTGCAGCTGCGCGGGCATGTCGCCGATTTCGTCGAGGAACAGGGTGCCGCCGTCGGCATCGCGGAACAGCCCAGCACGATCCCGGTCGGCGCCGGTAAAAGCGCCACGGACGTGCCCGAAGAGCTCGGACTCGAGCAGCGTCTCCGGGATGGCCCCACAGTTGACCGGCACGAACGGCCCCTCGGCGCGGGGACTGTGGGCGTGCACGGCGCGGGCGACGAGTTCCTTGCCCGAGCCACTGGCGCCCTGGATCAGGACGTTGGCGTCGGAGTCGGCGACCAGCAAGGCGCGCTCAAGGACTTCCTCCATGCGCGGGCTGCGGGTCACCAGGCCATGACGCCGTCCCGCCTCGCGGGCGGTGTCGGAGGTCTGGCCGCCGCGTGCTGACAGGGCCTTCTCCAACTGCTCAAGAAGCTCGGGCGGGTCGAAGGGCTTGGTGAGGAACTCGTGGACGCCGCGGCGAGTCGCCTCGACGGCATCCTGGATGGAGCCGTGGGCGGTGAGGATGATCACCGGCAGGGCCGGCCAGCGCTCGCGGACCGCATCGAATAGCGCCAGCCCGTCCATGCCTTCCATGCGCAGGTCGGTGATCACGGCGTCCGCCGGTTGGCGTTCCAGTTCGGCCAGGGCTCGCTCGCCGCTCTCACAGGTGGTGGGCATGTAGCCCGAGGCCTCCAGACGCATCTCCATCAGCCGGCACAGGCTCGGGTCGTCGTCGACCACTAGGATCCGAGGGCGTTGCGTCATACCGTTGCCTCCTTCGCATCTCTGGGCAGCCAGACGCGCATGTTCGCGCCGGGCCCGTCGGGACGTGCCAGCGCCTGGATGGTGCCGTCGTGGGCATTCAGGCATTCGCGGACCAGCGACAGCCCCAGCCCGCTGCCCTTGACCGAGCCGCTGCCCCGGGTCTCGCCCTGGCGGAACGGCTCGAAGATCAGCGATTGCTCGTGCTCGGGGATGCCTTGCCCGCGATCCTGTACCTCGAGCGTGACCCCTTGGTCGTCGCCGCGCAGGAGCAGGTCGATGGGCTGGTTCTCCGGCGAATAGCGCAGGGCATTGGAGAGGAGGTTATCGATCACGGTCGCCATGAGTTCACGATCGGCCTCGATCTCGGCGGGTTCCAGGTCGGTCCGGATCTCGATGCCGCGGCGCCGGGCCGTGAGCTCGTGGCGCTCGACGACTTCGCGGACCAGCGCGGCCAGGTCCAGGCGGTTGAAGTGGGCCGGGCGGGCAAGGGCCTCGCCGTGGCGCGCGAAGCGCAGAAGATTGTCGATCTGGCGGCGCAGCTCGTGGCCGTTCTCGCGGACGATCCCGGCGATCTCCTCGCGTCGTGTCGGGTCGCCGTTGAACGTGGGATCGCGGAGGAGTTCGGCCCCCTCGAGCACGGCGGCCAGCGGCGTCTTAAGCTCGTGGGAGAAGTGGCGCAGCAGCCGCTGGCGCTGGTTGCGCAGCTCGGCCAGTTGCCGGCGCAGGTCATCCAGCTCGCGGCCCAGGTTTTCCAGGTCCTGTGGGCCGCGGACCGCCACCGGGCGCTCGAAATCCGCCGTCCCGAGCCGGCGGATGTTGTCACCGAGGGCCTTGATAGGCCGGTGGATGCGTCCGGCAAAGTAGAAGGTGAAGGCCAGCGTGATCGGTACCGCCGCAAGCAGATGCCAGACGAAGATCTGGCGGGCCCGATCGGAGAAGGCCTGAACCTGGTCCACCTCCTCGTCGATCCGTCGGTAGCCGGCTGCGGAGATGCTGGCCACCGAACGGTGCAGGGCCAGACTCAGTGCCGGCACCTGGGCGGTGGCCTCAGGCCGGTCCGGCCCGAGCAGGTGCAGCGTGGTCACCAGGGTGGACTCTACGACCCGCAACCCCTGGTGAAGCCAGGTGGCCTCCTCGGGTCCGAAGGCACCGGGCGGGGCGCCGGCTGCGGCCAGCTCGCGGCGCCAGTGGCGATACTCCTGAAGGGCGGCGGGGTCGTTGTGGGTGGCATAACGGCGGGCAGCGCGTTCGATATCCATGGCGACACGCGCCATGTGAGCACTGTTCTCGGTGACGCCGACGGCTTCATAGATGGCGATCTGACTGTCGCTGGCGAGCCGATCCACGGACCATGCGGCGATGGCCAGAGCCAGGATCAGCGGCGCCGTCACTACCGCGAAGCCGGTCAAAAGCAGCCGGAGCAGGGATTTGGTAGGGCCGAACGGGTTGCGAAACCGGGCGGGGCGGACCGGGCGCAGCCTCATCCCGAACTCTGACCCCGGGCCCAGTCCAGGACGGCGTGCAGGGCGTCCGTCGCCACCGGCTTGGTCAGGTAGCGGTCACACCCGGCCTGCAGGGCGCGCTCGCGGACGTCGTCCAGGGCGTGGGCGGTGAGTATCACAATGGGCGTATACGGAACCCGATGCCTCCGTTCGAGTTCCCGAATCCGCGTTGCGGCCCGGTCGCCGTTGGTGTGTGACATCTGCATGTCCAGGATCATCAGGTCCGGTTGTGCCTGCTGCCACGCGGCTATCGCCTCCTCGCCGTCAGAGACCGTGGTGACCTCCCAGCCGGCGCGCTGCAACAGCTTGCTGAGCAATAGGGCGCTGGTTGGCTCGTCTTCGGCCACCACGGCCTGCGGTGGTGTGTCGCCCGGGATCGGACGCCGCGGCGCGTGAACGCCGGTGTCGGCCTCCGTCGGTGCATCCGTTGCCTCGCAGGTGGGTAGCGACACGGTGAAGGAGAAGGTGGTGCCGCATCCCTCAGTGCTCGTTACCTCGATCCGACCACCCATCAGGGCAACGAGTTCCTTGCAGATAGCCAGCCCCAGCCCGCTCCCCGGGGCGCGGTGCAGCGCTGGGTCACCGCGGGCGAATGGCTCGAAGACGGAGGCCCGGAGGGCTTCCGGGATCCCGGGGCCGGTATCGCTGACGCGGAAACTGATGCGCTCGTCGCCTTCGGGAGTCACGTAGACCGCCACCGACCCGCGCTCGGTGAACTTGATGGCGTTGCCCACGAGGTTATTCAGGACCTGAGCCAGCCGGGTCGGATCGCCGCGGACGATCCCCGGGAGGCGCTCATCCGGGTGCCAGTGCAGGGTGAGCCCTTGGTTTCGGGCCTGATGCTCCAGGGGGGCTAGCTGCTCATGGAGGAATTGGCGCAGCCGTAGCGTCCGAGGTTGAAGCCGCAGCCCGCCGGCGTGCAGCCGGGACAGCTCCAACAGCGTGTCGATTAGCCCTTCCAGCTGCCCCGCCGCGTTCCGGCAGTAGCCGAGGTACTCCTCCTGCCGGGGGGTGAGTGGCGTATCGGCCAGCAGCCCGCAGAAGCCGGCGATGGTGTTCAGGGGGGTGCGCAGATCGTGGCTGACCGCAGCCAGGAAGGTATCCCGGGCGCGTTCCGCCTCCTTCTGTTCGGTGATGTCGTAGATCGCGCCCTGCAGGACCCAGTCTTCCTGGCTGTTGAGTCGCACCAGACGGCCGATATCGCGCACCCAGCGCACCGAGCCGTCGCGGTGTACGATGCGGTAGTTCAGGTCCGAGGTGCCGCCCTCGGCAATCAGCACCCTGATCCGTTGCCGGACCCGCTCGCGGTCCTCGGGGTGGATCAAGGAGGTCCAGTCGCAGTGGCCGCCCATGAAATCCGCCTGGTTGTAGCCGGTGATCTCAGCGACCATGCCGCGCAGCAGGACCGGGGCCGGTTCACCGAGTCGCCTCTGGTAGGCAATCCCGATGAAGTCCTCCAGGAACCGTCGGTAGCGTTGATCACGGGGTGACTGCTCGGCTGCCTTGAGTTCACTGATGTCCGTGTGGATGCCCAGCACCTGCCGGGGGAATCCCTCGGCATCCCGCGCCACGACCTGGCCCCGGGCGTGGATCCAGTGCCAGTCGCCGTCGGCCCGGCGCAGGCGCAGCTCCAGCGAGTAGCTGCCGTCGTCGCGGGCGATCAGATGCTGGTAAATGGCGTTCTCCGCGGCCTCGCGATCGTCCGGGTGGATGCGCTCGCGGAGGGTGGCGTAGTCCATGTCCATGCGCTGCTCCGGCGGGTAGCCGAGCAGACTCCAGGCGTCGTCGTCCCAGTGCACCCGGTCGGTGCTGATATCCCACTCCCAGATGCCGAAGCGGGCGGCGCTCTGCGCCATTCGGTAGCGCTGCTCTTTCTCGGCGAGGGCCCGCTCAATCTCCTTCTCGCGGGTGATATCCACCAGGTAGCCGTAGTGGTAGTCGGGCCCATTGTGGCGTCGGTCGATCACCGTCGAGTCGTAAACCCAGCGGTAGCTGCCATCGGCGTGGCGCACGCGGTAGGGGCGGTGCTCGAAATGGCGCGAGCCGAGATCGCGGTGGTGGGCGACCTCCTCGGCGACGCGCTGGAAGTCGTCCGGGTGGATCAGATCGCTATAGCGCACGGTGCCGCTGAGCAAGGCCTCGGGTGAATGGCCGAGGACCTGCTGAACGTTGGGCGAGACGTACTCCACCGGCCATTGAGCGGTGATGCGCCACTGGAAGACGACAGTCGGTCCGCCGATAAACAGCTGCCGCTCGCGCTCGAGGGCCCGTTTTTGCTCGCGCAGCTCCCGCTCCAGGGCCTGCTGGTGGCTGCGATCCTGGAAGGAGACCACCGCACCGGTGATTTCGCCGTCGTCGGCTGCCAGCGGGCTGGCGTAGACCTGGACGGGAAGGCCGGTACCGTCGCTACGCCAGAACAGGTCCTGCCAGGCCTCGAGGGCCTCGCCAGTCTCGATGACCCGGTAGATGGGGCAATGCTCTTCCGGGTAAGGGCGCCCATCGGGGTGGCTGTGGTGGGTCAGCGCATGGGCCGATTCGCCAATCACGCTGGCTTCGTCGCGGAACCCGAGCAGTCGCAGGGCGGCCGGGTTGAGAAAGGTGAAGCGTCCCTGGCGGTCGACGCCCATTACACCCTCGCCGAGGGCTCGGAGAATGTGCTGCGGGGGGAGGTTCACCATGTTTGCCGCGCGGGGCCTCCTTGCCGGGTTGCGAGGATCAATGGCTATCGATCGACGTTAACCGGTCAATGATAGAGCGAATGCACCGTTCCGTGGCCGAGCGCATCGTCGCGGTGCGACAGCGGGGCGATCCTGCGTTACGCTGCGCCGACCCAGATGACGTTTCGGAGGAGATCCATGCGGCCACAACGCAACAGACCGTACTGGCTCGCTGTGGTGCTCGTGCTGGCGGTCGCCGGCTGGGTCGGCGGTGCCCAGGCCACGGAGCCGGGAGCGGCGTCCGGCCAGGACGAGGAGCTGAGCGAAGCGGATCAGGCCCTGAACGAGGCCTTCGAACTCCACGAGCAGGGGAAGCTGGAAGGAGCCTACGAGGCCTTCCGGGATCTGGCTGACGCCGGAGATGCCGAGGCCAAGGTTCAGCTAGGCTGGATGTACCTGGAGGGGCATACGACGGAGCCGGACATGGAACGCACCGCCGAGCTTTGGGAGCAGGCGGCCGAGGCCGGCCACGAGCGCGCGGCGCACCTGCTCAACGCCGTGCTGCCCGGGGTGGAGCACTGAGGCGGGGTGCCTGGGCGCGCCGCAGCGGCGCGCCCGGGTGGCTCATTACGCAGGTGGATGGATGAGGGAGTGATCGATGAGTCGAGTAATGCGTCAGGCGGTTTTGGGACTCGTGGGCGGTGCGGTTTTGATGGTGGGCTGCTCTGACGGCACGCCGGGGGAGTCCGCCCAGGCGGACGTCTTCGATCGCCTTGCCGATAGCCACTACATCGCGCAGGGCGAGAGCGACTTCCGCGTCTACGCCTTCAAGGATCCGCACTGCCCGGCCTGCACCAACCTGAAGAACGCCGTGGATAACGATGCCACGCCCAGCGTGGAGTGGCGCTGGGTACCGGTCGGGTTCCTCGGCTCGGGCGCGCAGGCAGATGCAGCGGCGATGATCGAGGACGAGAAGGATGTGGACGGCTACGACGCCGTCCAGGCCAACATGCGTCTGGCCCAAGAGCTGGGCGTGCGTAGCGTACCCACGGTCTTCTACCGGGGCACCGATGGCGAGGTGCGGTTCTTTGTCGGGGGCGAGCAGCAGGCCCTCGATGCCCTCGAGCGCATGGCCGCCGAATAGGTCGCGAGGTCGGCCCCAGGGCTACCTACCGCCCGGGGGCCGGTGCGATCACGGTTCTTCGCCCGGTTCGTCTTCCAGGTCGTCGTCGGCCCGCTCGACGTGCTCGGCGACGAAGCGGAGATAGTCGGCCAGGTCCGCACCGCTCATGTAGTTGCGGGCGAAGGAAAGCGTCCCGAGCATGAGGGCTTCCACCGTGGCCATTGGCTCGTCGTCCTGGGCGTCGACGGCCTCCAGGCCCAGGGCCTGAACCTGTCTGGCAAGGTCGGTGTTGAGTCTGGGGGTGTCTTCGCTCATGCGGCTCCCTCTGGCTTGGGCATGCGCCCGGTGGGCTTGGGCGGGTCCCCATTATCCCCGAGCCACCCGGCTGCGCGCCACGCCAGCGGGATCCGGGGGTGCAGGCGGCCGACGGGCCCCTTCCATCAGGCGGCCGGGGCACTGATCCGCTTGACGAAGATCCAGTAGCTGTCCCCGCTCAGGGCCCGTTTCATGTGCACCCGGACCTTCGTCGGCGCCATCCGGTAGTCGAAGGTGTAGTCGAAGATCTCGTTGAGATCGCCGCTCCGGACGCCCTCCCGGAAACGACCGTAGAAGGTCTCCGTATGACCGCATGGGGCGACCTCGTTGAAGAAATCGCGACCGATCATCTCCGCCGGATCCCGACCGGTGATGGCCCCCTCGGTGGCGTTGTAGAGGAGGATGCATCCGTTGTCGTCGATCTGGATGACGCCGAAGGGAAGCTCGTCGATCTCCTCCGGCGTCATGGCCGCCAGCCGGTTCTCCAAGTCTGCGCGACCGAACAGGAGTGTGCCCATCCGATGATCCCTCCTTAGAAGAAGCTCTCCACCTCGTCGCGGAGGCGCCGTTCCGCCTCGTCGCGCTGCTCTTCCGCCTCCTGCTCGAGGCGTTCGCGCTGCTCCCGCGCCTCCTGTTCGAGACGCTCCTGCTCCTGCTCGGCCTCCCGTTCCAGGCGTTCGCGCTCCTTGTCCACCCGCTCCTCGATCTCTTCGCGTGCGGCACCGAGACGCTCCAGGCGCTCCTCACCCAAGGCTTCGGCGAGGTCGAGCCGGATGTCCGGCTCAAACAGAAAACCGGTGATCTCCAGGGGGATTGTGGCCCCGGCCAGGCGGTGCAGCAGCGGGGCATCCTCCTCGTTCAGGCCGTCGGGCAGGGTTGCCCGCACGCGGTAGTCGATCTCCTCGGCAAGGATGTTTGCCGACCCTTCGCCGGTGGCCTGGAGCACGGGCGACTCGAGCAGCAGGTCCTCGTTGTGCGCGATGCCGTCTTCCAGGGTGAAGCTCGCGGTCAGGTCCGAGAAGTCCGTCCGCTCGTCATGGCCGGGGGCCTCCGGCGGTTCCTCACGGCGCAGCTGGGCCGCCGCCTCGCGGATCTTGTGGGGGATGTTCAGCCCGAGCAGGTTGCCGTCCTCGGCGGCGATCCGGCCTGACCCCTCGAAATCCTCGATCAGCCCGTGCAGGTGCGCGCCCCCGCCACTGCCCTCGAAATGGAAATGGCCGCGCCCGTGGAGCCAGTCACGATCCAGCAGATCCTCCAGTAGGGGCGCAAAGGCCACGCCTTCGAGGGAGGTGGCCACGTTGAAAGCGGGTACGTCGCCGCGGGCATCCAGCCAGGCGTGACCGGCCAGCTCGCCTTCGTAAAGGCGGGCGCGCAGGGACTCGGCACCCAACTCGCCCTCGCTGCCGGTGAGCCGGGCCTCGAAGTCGCTGACCGTCAGGTCGGCGGCATGGAGTTCGTCGATGCCGATGCGGCCCTCGACGACCAGCGGGCGCAGTGGCTCCAGCGGGAAGTCCAGGGCCACTTCGCGCAGATCCCCCAGCCCCTCTTGCGGACCGTCGTCGCTGTCCGTGTTCCCGCCGTTGCCATGGCCGCTTGGCTCGCCCTCAGCTGTTTCGGGCGGCAGGTAGCGGTCAAGATCGATGTGGTTGAGCTGCAGCGCCAGCTCGATGGTCGGATGCGCGGGCTCGATGGCCGCCTCGCCCTCGACCCGGCTGTCATCCAGCTCGACGGCGAGCCCGGTCAGATCGATGCGCTCTGCCGTGGCGTCGATCTCCCCGGAGCCGCTAAAGCTGCGCAGCACCCCGGGATCCTCGGTCTCCGGCGGCTCCTCGCCGAGCGCCTCGAGCAGGCCCTTGGGGTCGAGGGGGCTCAGCGACCAGCTGGCCGTCAGCTCCGGGCCGGCATCGGCTTGGCGCAGCCGGGCCTCACTGGTGAACTCGAGGTATTCCTCGTCACCGACCAGGGCGTCGGCCCGGATCCCCACGGGTTCGTCCAAGCGCAGGGTGTCGATCTCCAGGTTGACGGGATCCAGCCGGATCCGCCGGTCATCGCTGCGGTCCTCCCAGTAGACGGCCCCCTCGTTGAGACGAACTCCGCCGATGACCATCCCCGCCAGGGCCTCCAGGTCGGCCGGAGGGGGGTCGGTCGCGTCAGCATCCGCCGGGGCATCGGCGCCGGCGGGCTGCTGCCCGGCGTCGGCCTCCGCCGCGGCGAATCGCTCTGCCAGGTCCGTCCAGTTGTCTTGGCCATCTTCGTCACGCATCAACCGCACAACCGGACGCTCGATCTCGACGGCCCGCGTGTGCAGTTCGCCGCGCAGCAGCGGCCAGACCTTCATGGCGGCGGCGAGCCGGTCGAACTCAACGAACGGCTCGTCGTGGTAGCCGTCGGCGTCGGCCATCGTGATGCGTCCGACCTCGATACCGAGCCAGGGGAAGAACGACCACTCGATCTCGCCCTCGATCTCGAACTCCCGGCCCAGCTCGCGCTCGGCGAGGGCGGCGAGGTCATCGCGGTATTCGTTCGGGTCGATAACCAGCGCCGCTACGGCAATGGCGACGCCCAGGGTCAGGATCAGTGCGAGGAGGCCCAGCAGGAGCCACTTGAGAAGGCGCAGCATGGTTGAACGGGTCCTTTCCGGCATCCGGTGATACGACCCACTCTAGCGCGGCCGTATCCCCGATCGCCAACCGGGCAGAAGCGCCCTACCCGAACATATCCCGGGTGATCGATTCGTACCAGCCGGGTGCGTAAATGGCCTCGACCTGACGAAACTCCTTGCCCTCGTCCTCTGGGCTGAGCCCCCCGGAGCCCTCCACCTCGCGGATTCGTCCATCGCGGTGCTCGAAGACCGCCGCGATGGTGAACGCCCAATCGGGTGCGACCAGGCTGTAACAGGTGTTGACCGTGGGGAACCCCGGGCTTGGCTCGCCAGTGAGTTCGCCGACGATGGTTGCGGCCACCAGTTTACCCTGGTTGTTGGCGCTGTGGGCTGACTTGGGCATGTCGCCTGCGATCGCCGCATCCCCGATGATGTAGACGTCTTCGTGCCGCTTCGACCGGAAGGTCTCCTGATCCACCGGGCACCAGCCGGTGTCGTCGACCAGGCCGGCCCGATGGGCGATGGCGCCGGCCTGCTGAGGCGGGATAAAGTTGATGACATCACCCTGGTGCATCTGGTCCCCCCCGTCGGTGAAGACTCTGCGGTCTGCCACCGAGAGCCGTTCGGGGGCGCCGCCGGCGGACGCGGGAACCCACTCGATCATGTCGCCGTAGAGCTCCTCCCAGCCCTGCTTGAACAGGGTCTGCTTCGAGAAGCTGTCCTTCGGATCGAGTCCCAGCACTTTCGCCCGCGGTTTATGGGACTTGAGGTAGTGGGCGATCAGCGCCATGCGCTCGTAAGGCCCGGGCGGGCAACGGTACGGCGACTCAGGCGGGCAGACGATGACGGTGCCACCGTCGTCCATAGCCTCGAGCTGCTCGCGCAGGATCCGGAACGGGCGGCCGCCCTGCCAGGCGTGTGGGATTTGCTCGGTGCCTTCTCGGTCGAGGCCCTCGACCCGGTCCCAGTCGAAGTCGATACCTGGGGCGACCACCAAGCGGTCGTACTGGATGGGGGTATGGTTGCGGGTCATGACGCGCCTGCCGGCCAGGTCCAGCTCTTCAGCGCGGTCATGGATCACTTCGATGCCATGGCGTTCACGCAGGTTGTCGTAGCCGTGGCCCAGCGTGTCCAGATCCCGGAAACCGCCGAGGTACCAGTTGCCAGCGTAGCAGGTGTAGTAGGTCTCGTTGGGCTCGATCAGAGTGATCCGCAGGTTGGGTGCGTGCTCCTTGAGGTACCGGGCCACGGTGGCACCGGCGGAACCGCCCCCGACCACGGCGATGCGGGCATCGAGCTGGCTGCGGGCCAGGCTCAGGGTGGGGAAGCCGGCCAGCCCCAGTGCGGCTATGGTGCCACCGGTGGCACCCAGGCGCAGGAAATCGCGTCGGGAGTATGATCGGCTCATGATCCAGGGCCTCAGTCGAGTTCACTCAGGTAGGCGGCAAGCTCGCGGATCTCGTCCGCGGTGTAACCGGTTGCGTGACGGTCCATCACGGTGGGGTTGCGCTTGCCTTTCTGGAAGTCTTCCAGATATTCCACCATCAGCTCCTCGTCCCAGCCGGCGATCGGCGGCATGGTATCGGCACCCTGGCCATCGGGGCCGTGGCAGGCAAAGCAGCTCTGGGCGATGAGCTCACCGCGGGTGAGCGGGTCGTCGTCGGCCTGGACGGGGGTGACAAGGAGGGCCCCGCACAGGGCGATCAGGATGGTGCGAAGGGGTGGTTTCCTGACGGGCATCGCTCGAAGTCTCCTCCCTTTGATGTCGAGCGCGGCGCGATTAAGCTGCGGAGTATACGCCACACCCTTCGCCGCACGGAACGGTCTGCCCATGAGAAAACCCCACGAGTGGCTACTCGATGCATCCATCTACTTCTCATTCGACCGTAGCGGCTTCGAGCGCCACGCGCGGACCTGGCCCGGGTTCCGGGACCGCCTGCGGGAAGGCCCGCAGGAGGCACTGACCGGCCTGATTACCGGCGGCAGTCGTGGCATCGGCGCTGCAGCCGTTGAGCGCCTGCGCGGCATGGGCCATCGAGTGCTGAGTTGCGGGCGCGGGGCAGGGACCGGGGACCCGGATTACCGCACGCTGGATACGGGGGACTGGGCGGCCGTGGCACGCGCGGGGGAGACCCTTCCGCCGCTTGACTTTGTGGCCCTCAACGCCGGAGGGATGCCGGAGCAGTTCACGCGCAATGCCGACGGCGTTGAGCTGCAGATGGCCTCGCAGCTCTTCGGGCACTACCTGCTCGTCCACAACCTGGCCAGCTCCGGCAGGCTGCGCGAGGGCGCCCGCGTGATCTGGATGAGTTCCGGGGGGATGTACCTGCAGCGCCTGCACCTGCGCCATATCTTTGAAAACGAACGCTACGACAAGGTCGCCACCTACGCCAACGTCAAGCGCGCACAGACGATCGTCAATGCGCAGATGGCCCGCATGCCGCTGTTCCGCGATGTGGACTGCTGCGCCATGCATCCTGGCTGGGTGGATACCGCCGGGGTGCGTGAGGCGATCCCGGGGTTCTGGCGCTGGACCCGCGGCCGGTTGCGCAGTCCCGAGCAGGGGGCGGACACCTTGGTGTGGCTGGCGGCAAGGGCCGGCGGGCCCAGTGGGGCTGAGGCCTCGAGCGCACCGGAATCCGGGGGGTTCTACTTCGATCGTCGGAGCGTCTCACCGTACCTGGTGCCGGGTACCCGCGAGCCGCTGGCCGAGAGGCGCCAGCTGCTGGAACTAATCGACCGCCTGCTGGCACCGTACCGCGATGGCGGCGGCGCGCTGGCGGACACGATCGGCTAAGGAGGACGAACGTGAGGGTGCGGCAGTTGACGCCCCGTTCGGGGAAAGCGGGGCTGTGTCCAGGGGCGGGGAGGCTCGGGGTCCGGGTGGTGGCGCTCATGCTCGGTCTGACCGTTGGTGTCGCGGCGCGGGCCGTGACGCTGGAGGTGGAGATCCTGTTGCCGAAGGCCGACCAGGGCAGTGTCTACGTCGCACTCTTCGACGACGCGGAGGCCTTCCCCGATGCGGACCGGGCGCGCGCGCGCAAGACCCGTCCGGTGGAGGGCGACGCGGTGACGCTGACGATCTCCGATCTGACCCCCGGTCAGTACGCCGTGGCCGCCTTCCAGGACCTGGACGACAGTGGCGATCTGACCACCAACTTCATGGGGATCCCGCGCGAGCCGGCGGGTTTCAGTCGCGGCGCCATGGGCCGCATGGGACCGCCCGACTTCGAGGATGCCGCGTTTACGGTGGAAGAGGGCGGGACCCGCATCACCCTGGATCTGCGTTAGCACCGGCGGGCGGCGTACGCCCGGGCCGTTTACCGGCTCCGGAGGGCATGTGCTCCCGCCGCGCGTGCCCGTCGGATCAAGAGCCCGGTGCGCGGATGCAGACGCGATTGCGCCCCTGGGTTTTCGCGGCATAAAGCGCGCAATCGGCGCGCTCGAAAAGGTTCTCACCCTCATCATCCGCCTCCAGGCTGCTCACCCCGAAGCTGGCCGTCAGCTCGTACTGGCGGAACACCGGGTGATCGGCCAGCGCCCTGCGCAGCTTCTCGGCCGTGCGATGGGCCCCAGCCAGATCCGTGGCCGGCAGCAGGACCACGAACTCCTCGCCACCCCAGCGGCCCACCGTATCGGCCTCGCGGACCCCGGCGCGCAGCTGACTGGCCAGGGTGCGCAGGACGGCATCGCCGATGGCGTGGCCGTGCTCGTCATTGACCTGCTTGAAGCGATCGAGATCGATCAGCAGCAGCGACAGGGGGTGATCATTCTGGCGGTGGTAGTCAATCTCGTTGGCCAGCTGCTGATCCAGCCCGCTGCGGTTGAGCAGACCCGTGAGCTGGTCGGAATGGGCCTGCCGATTCAGGGCCGCGAGTTCGCGGTGGCTGTGGGCCAGCCCGCGGTTGATCTGTCGGGCCAGCAGTCGCAGTTCGCGCAGCCACGCCACCGGGCCGTGGATGGGGATGGGGCGCCGGGCGGCTGCCGCCTGCGCCGTCCGGCGTAGCGGAAAGACCAGCAGCCGGCGTGCGATCTGATGAAAAAGCACGGTGGCAAGCACGATGGACCCGCCGGTCCCCGCCAGCACGGCGATCCAGACGCGGCGCACGTCCTCGGAGGCGGATTGCTCCATCTCCAGGCGGGCCAGGATGTCCAGGTGGTGGCCGTCCTCGTCGAGATCGATGCGGTTCAGCCAGGCGTAGTAAGTGCCGGGCTCGTCGGCATTCTGCGGCCGGTAGACACCACGGCGCTCCACCGCTTCCAGGGAGTGGCGGGTGTGTTCGTCGAGCTGGACCTGGCTCTGCACGAAGGCCTCGGCCTTGTCGAGCCCGCCCAGGTCCGGATCCAGGCCCAGGGGGATCAGCCACTGGCCGTTGACCAGGAAGAAGAGCTCACCCTCATACGGGGTCCGCTGCTCCATGCGCCGCTCCATGCCCCGAAAGACCTCATCGATGAAGTCAGGGCTGAACCCGAGCTCCAGCGCGTAGCCCTCATCACCCAGGGGGCCGTAGGTGTAAAAGCGGAACTCCCGGCTGACCAGCTCCAGGGTGGGCGGCCCAATGAAAACCTGCTCTTGCGCCAGCGCGCTCTCGAGCATGCCGCGGGCGTCCTCCATCCCCTCCATGGTGAAATCCAGATCCTGGTCGGGCTCGAAGGTCGTCCGGGTGATGCGCAGCTCCGGGTCGACGATATAAAGATGCACCGGGTCGCCCAGGGCCTGGCCCAGACGTGCCGCCAGGGCATCCAGGTCGACCTCCTCAATCCCCTGCGCCTCGATGATCTGGCGGGCCCGTTCGTGGGCCTGACGGTAGCGGTCCTCGCCAGCCTCCAGAAACCGCTCAAGATCGGCGTAGCCGGCGCGCAGTTCGGCCCGCACGCCTTCGACCAACGCCGCATTGACCCGCTGATCATGGGCCTGCTGGCGATCGAGCAGGATGTAGCCGCCGATGATGTGAATGGTGATCAGCGCGGCGAGCAGCGAGGCGATGCTCAGGAGCAGCAAAGCCCCGACGCCCAGACGTGGCCGGTATCGAGAAGGGATCAGAGCCATGCCTGGCGCGTTTCCGTCCTGGTTGCGAAGGGGCGGGGCGCCTGGAGTGGCGCCCCTGATCAATCATCCGGGGATCAGTTGTCCCGGTAGTTGTCGTGGCAGCTCTGGCAGGCTTCAGCGACCTGCATGAAGCGATCCTGAACATCCGCCAGTTCGCGATCCCCCCCTTCGGTGGCCTCGGCAAGCTCCTGGGCGGCGGACTCGAAATTGGTCATGCCCTCGGAGAAGCGGTCCCACTCATCCCAGATGGCCGGCTTGGCATCGGTGTCCCCATCGTGAGGGCCGCCCTCGAAACCCTCCTTGGCCATGCGGCTGAGATCCGCGACGCGGGCCGCATTGCGGGCGAACTGCTCGGCGTCATAGTCGATCTCACCCTCGGCCATGTCGCCCATCGGGCCGAAGTTGGCGCCGATCAGGGTGAACACGGCCTGCCGGTAGTCGATCTGGTCCTCGTCCGATTGCGCCACGGCACCGGTGGCCAGCAGGCATCCGGTTGCGATGGCCAGGGTGGTGGAGAGCAGTCTGCGCATCATGGCACCTCCTTTCGCGCTAGTCGGGTCCAGGGAAGTGGGCCCCGATGGATCCGTTGCTTGGCAGCACCCGACCAAGCGTAGTCGGTGGATGGGGCTGGATCAAACACCGCGGGGCCTGACAGGTGGCCGGTGAGACGCTAGTCTGGACACCCCTTAAGACGCGCCGGATCAGCGGTGCGCGCCCGAGTCACCCGCGCATGGAAGGGGATGATGAGCGGAGAACAGCGGGTTCTGGTTTGGGATCTACCCACACGGCTCTTCCACTGGGCCCTGGTGGTGGCGCTGGGGCTGTCCTGGTACAGCGCGGAGCAGGGGCTGTCGGGCTGGGATCTGCATCAGTGGAGTGGCTATGCGGTCATCACCCTGGTCCTGTTCCGGCTTCTATGGGGGTGGTTCGGCAGCGAGACGGCCCGATTCGGCGATTTTCTGGCCGGTCCACGGACCATTGCCCGTTACCTCCGGGACTGGTGGCGCGACCGCACCCCGAGTCGTGGCCACAACCCGCTGGGCGGCTGGGCTGTGGTCGTGCTTCTGGCCTTGGTGCTGGTCCAGGCGGTGTCCGGGCTGTTCGCCACCGACGACATCCTGCGCAGTGGCCCGTTGACCGGCTGGGTCGGCTCCGACATGGAGCGGACCATGACCCGGCTGCACAGCCGCACCTTCGACCTGCTGCTGATCCTGGTCACCCTCCACGTGGTGGCCATCGCGGTTTACCGCTGGATGCGTGGTGAGCGGCTGCTCATGGCCATGATCAGCGGCTATAAGCGCAACGGCTTTGCACCGCCCTGGATCGCGCCGCTCTACCGTGCCGCCGTCGCCGCCGCGGTGGCGGTCGGCGTGGTGTGGCTGCTCCTGGCCACGGCACCGTAAGACACGCGGGCCACCCGGGTGGGCGGCCCACGCGTGGCCGGTCAGTGGGCAGTCATCCCGCCGTCGACCATGTAATTGGACCCGGTGATCCCCGAGGCCGCATCGGAGAGCAGGAAGACCGCCACGGCGGCGACCTCGTCGTTGTTGACGTAGCGCCCGAGCGGGATGCGCGCCGTGAACCCCTGCTTGACCTCGTCGCCGTGCCCGGGGCTGACCTGATCCTCGATCGAGCGCATCATCCGGTTGTCCACCGGGCCCGGGTTCACGCAGTTGACCCGGATCCCCTCGGCGCCGAGCTCAGCCGCGGCGGTGCGCATCAGGCCCATGACCGCGTGCTTGCTGCTGACGTAGGGGCTCAGCCCGGCGACGCCACGCACGCCAGCGACACTCGAGGTGATCAGGAGGCTGCCGCCACCGGCGCGGCGCAGAGCGGGCAGGGCGGCCTGGATGCCGTAGCGGACGCCGTGCACGTTGACCGCCAGCACCTGCTCCCAGACGCTGTCATCCGCCGCTTCCAGCGGACCGGCCCGACCCTCGATGCCGGCGTTGAGAAAGACCCCGTGTATGGCCCCGAACTGCGACTCGGCCTCGCGGATCATGGCCTCGTTGTCGGCCTGGCTGGAGACGTCCACCGCCATGGCGGCGGTGCCTTCTCCCAACTCCGCGGCCAGCCGCTGCACACCATCGAGTTCCCGGTCGGTGAGCAACAGGCGCGCCCCCTGGGCGTGGAGGTGGCGTGCCGTGGCCTCGCCGATGCCCCCAGCGGCCCCGGTGATGACGATGACCTTGCCGTCTACT
>Ga0207421_10004309_pt1 | contig 16428 bp, 10 predicted proteins | sample SodLakKL_010_SED_4_FD_187542 | JGI IMG/M metagenome (GOLD analysis project Ga0207421, IMG submission 187542) | Alkaline sediment microbial communities from Lake Tanatar, Kulunda Steppe, Russia - 8KL_010_SED (SPAdes) (version 2) | ecosystem: Environmental > Aquatic > Non-marine Saline and... | reverse complement strand
CCGGGAGGGCCTCGACCGTATGTGCCGATTCCTGGGTGTCGGACGCGTGCAGCAGGATGATTGCCCCTTCATACGAGTAGTGTATGGCCCGGCGGGCGATCTCCTCCGCTCCTCCGGTATTCGGGTCCCAATCCTCCGGATCCACAGACCAGTTCACGGTCTGGATTCCACGTTCGGCCAGATACCGGATCTGAAAGTCGGTGACATCACCATATGGGGGACGGAACAGTGACGGTTCAAAACCCACGACATCGGAGATAATCTCCTGCGTGGGCTCAATCTGCCGCCGGTACATGGCATCGGCGCTCATACCCGCAACCCGCGAGTGATCACGTGAGTGATTGCCCAGAACGTGGCCCTCCTCGACAATGCGTCTCGTGATCTCCGGCCACTTATCCACGTTGTTCCCCAGGACGAAAAAGGTGGCAGGCACATCATACTCGCGCAGGATTGAAAGAACCTCCGGGGTATGTACCGGGTCCGGACCGTCGTCAAAAGTCAGGGCAATCTTTCGCGCATCATCATCCCACCCACCCTCGGTGAAGAACATATCCTGGAGCCTTTCCGCCCGGTCATTGGGCAGGTAGTGGCGAAAGACCGGACCGGCCAGATCGTAGTATATTTCCCGGCCCGCGCCATCGCTGAGATACAGGTATCGCGAGTTAAGCCACTGCACGTCCGGCTTTTCGGCCAGCCGGGAGAATTTGAGCGGAATGGGCGCATCCGCAATTATCTCATTTTCGTAGAAACAGTAGATGGACAGGTACTTCTGCGCTGCACCTTCCTCCATCTGCCCCCCGGGCAGAGTTCTTTCCTCTCCATCCAGCACGAGTACCTGGTCCGGGCCCGCTCCATCCCCGGATTTACCGGAACCGGTGGGCAGGCGAAGTGGACCGGTGGAGATAAATGCCAGGCGGCCTTCCCCGGGACAAAAAGACAGGGCACCGCCATGCGGCTGCGGCACCAACCGGCCCGATCCGGGATCTATGGAAAGAGACTCTCCCGACAGCAGGTCTTGATATTCGTAGCCCGCCCCCATGAGTACAGCACCACCGTCAGTGTAACGGAGGACCTCTCCAGTCTCCATCCACAAGACACCCGAGTCCCCCCGATAAAGAGAGGATGAGCCTTCCGGTACATGCACCGACAGGAAATCTCTCCCCCGCAGGTCAAATATCTTCTCACCGTTTGCAGGGCCGTCCTCTCCTGGGGACTCGAGGATGAACCGTCCGTCCCCGGAGAAGTGATCACCATCGACGTGCGAAAACAGGGCACAGTCGAGCACCACCTGTTCGTCGAGTCTGCCCCGCTCATCCAGGTAGAAGAGGTACTCGCAGCGGTCGGGGCCCGTCCCGCCCAGCACGAATCCATCGTCCAGCTCGCGGCCCCGCCAGTGGGCGGGGCCGATCTCCAGGTCTTCACTGTCTGGTGCCACCGTTGCCGGAGCCGGAATCACCTCTGACAGCACATCAAAGGACGGAAGCTGCACAAGTTCAACCATCCTGCCATCGGGATCGGAGACCTGCAGATAGCCCCTTCCGTCAGCGGCGTATCCACCAGTCAGGCTGCACCCATCCTCCATGGATGTGGAAAACTCTGCCGCCAGATTCTCGAAATCGAAAAGCTCGCCTCGCATGAGCATGAACTGCTCCCGCACCGGCTCGGGCAGGGAAATCTCCTTTATCCACCACAGGCCGTTGGCCCGCGCCAACGACACCTTCATCTGCGAAGTCTGCAGAGACTCGCGCGGGACCCGCGCGCTCAGTGAACTCACAGCGGCCTGCAGACCGCGCGAAAGCGACGGTAAATCCGTGGGGTGGGTAATGATGATGTCCAGATATACGGTCCCCGCCTCTTCCCGCCTGTCCCTGACGCGGGGCTCCCAGTGCCGGATCAGATCGGCCAGCACCCGGTCCGATGTTGCCTCATCGAGCAGGAGAGCGACGTCCCCGCCTGCATCAGGATGAAGAAAACGCTCAACTGCACTCCTCTCGCCGGTGCTGAGGGCGCGCCAGAAACCCTCCCACGAGTCCTCGGGTTCAACCCGCAGCGACAGGAGAGCAGAGCTGAAAAAAAGTACAAGAAGAAATACGAGGAAGGATGTAAACACGGCGCGAAATGAGGCAGTGAATACGATCGGCATCGGCCCCCTTCGGTGCGGGCTCTAGTACCATCTTACGACATTGAATGCTGTGCTAGTCCTGCGTTTATTCTAGCAGAGGGTCAAGCTTTGCAAAAGCACCTGAACCCCGCGCACAGTTCGCGAGGATAAAGCTGATCAGATTTCGCTTGCAAAGGACAGGAGGGTGCCGCAGCAGCAGGGTAGCCCGATTTTGCCGGCGCAGCGGGGTATCAACGCTTCCGGGCGCCGCGGAAAATACCCGGAAGAGATTACTCGCCGGCTGACATGTGGTAAAATGCGGTGGCAAAGGAAGACATTGCACGCGCCGATCACCCAGTCTGTGAGATGAGGTTCTCAGTGCCCGGTGGTGGCGGGAGTGATTTCACCCAGCTGCGGCATACAGCGGATCTTCAGATGCACGGCGGCCCCGATGAACGTCAGAACATTGGCGGCAGCCATGGCCACCCAGATTCCCACGGAGTCCATCTGTGCCGAAAGGAGATAAGCCAGGGGGATGCGCAAAAACCAACAGGAAATCAGCACCCATACGAAGTACGGAACGGTCCTCTCCAGGGCCCGGTATATACCACCCAACACGAAGAAAGCACCATGAAAACCAACCGTGGCTCCGACGACGCGGAGCATGGCAACCCCGTGCGCCACCACAGCCGGCTCATCGTTAAACAGGCTGATCAGAAAACCGGGAATCAGGGTCATGATGAGGCCTGCCGCGCTGAGGATCCCCAGCACCAGGCCGGTGGTGAGCCACGAGGCCTTCCTGCACCGGTCGATCTGTCCGGCGCCGAGATTTTGCCCGACAACTGCCGTGGCGGCAGAACCGGCGGCGAATCCCGGCATGATCGCCAGCGATAGAATGCGCTGCCCTACGCCGAACGCCGCCAGCACTGGAGACCCGAAACCGGCGACAATGGATACCAAAACAACCTGTTCTGCCCCTATCAACAGCCGCTCACCAGCGATAGGCACAGACACCCGCAGTATCCGCCCTATCAGATCAGGATGAGGGCGCAAATCCCCCAGTGCAAGGGTAATCTCGTGGCGCCCCCTGAGGGCAGATTCAACGGAGACAAGTCCCATGATCAGCCGACAGCTCATCGTCGCCAACGCCGCACCTGTAACCCCGAGTCCGGAGAAAAAGCCCAGGCCCAATCCGAGGATCAGAATGGGATCAAGCAAAATGTTGGCTGTCATGGCCACCGTCCACATCTTCATTGGTGTCATGCTGTTGCCGACTGACTGCAGCAGGTTTGCATATGCAAAGAATAGCTCAGTAAGTGGAAGTGCCACCAGTAGAATACGAATAAAGGCCAGCACGTCCGGCACCACCGCCTCGGGTGCGCCCATCCACCCGATCACCAGCGGCAGCACAGGGTAGGCGACCAGGGCAAGAAAGAGGTAGTATGCGAAGGTGAGGAGAAAAACCTGTCCGGCCACCCGGTTTACCTGGTGGTGGTCACCCGAACCCGTATAGCGCGCAATTATCGCCGATCCCCCGAATACGATTCCATCACCGATGGCCCACAAAAAAATCATGACTGGAAAGGCCATTGCCACAGCGGCCATCGCGTCAGACCCCGCTCTTCCCAGCCACAATGTGTTCACAACCTGATAGATCACCAGCGCCAGGTTGCCGGTGAGTATCGGCCCGGACAGGCGCAGGATGGCACTGAGCAGCGGTCCTCTTGTGGCGTCCACGCGTCGGCGTGAAGACGTGATCTTCTTAGACATGATTGCTCCTCCTCCGGACAGACCCCCGGTGGATTGCACTGCGGTCACTACAACTCCCGCGTCAACGTATTGCAGAATCGCTTGAATGCGCGGCCGGATCCGGAAACATTCCACTCAGCGAAGCTGCACCGGGAGCGCCTCCCGTCCCCGTGAGTCTGATCGGTGCCGGGCAGCTTGCGGGTGTCCCGGATCAATCGTTGACTTCCCCCTTTTGCGAACTGCCAGCCCGGGAGAAAGCTTTGCCAAACATTCAATCAGATAGCGACTTCCCCCGCAAACCCAGAAACATAAGGACACCGCCGGCCAGCATAAAAAGCAGACCTATGCGAGGCTCGGCCCCGGGGATTCGGAAAAGGGGAGCCACGCCACCCACGAAGAACAGAAACACAGTGAGAGAGGCAAAAAAGACCACACCCGCCCACAACCGCGGACCCATCCTGCTCCCCGCTCCCACTATGAAGGCCACAACAACCAGCGATGACACAAGGACTGCCAGACCGAAAATGGTCATGTAGCCGCAAACCCCATCCGCGAGATGATCCCCAATAATGCGCACCACGTGTTCGAGATAACGGAAACTGAACCATGGCAGGAAAACACCGGATATGCACAGGAAGGCTCCGAGAAAAACCCGGTTCTCATAAGCATGCACCGCAATCAACACCTCTCAGGATGGCAGCATTCTCAGTATAAGATCGCCCTCATGTGTCGTCAACACTTTCCCGCTCCCCTTACGGGCAGCGACATCCGGCAGACCCGCGTTTTCGACATCTCACCCACGAATGCTCTCTCAGTCAACAGATCAGCCGGGCGGTCCCTCCGTCAGTCGTTCTGCCGTAAGCTGTGCGCGACGCAGGACTTCCTTTTCAGCTTTCGGCGGGCCAGGGGCGAAGCCGGGGTAAAGGGCCAGGCTGACCATCTTCACCGCGAGCATCTCTATCAGCAGACTGCGGCAGGCCTTGAGTCCCGAGGCTTTTTCATAGGCACGGAGAAACTCCCGGCCAGCGCGCCAGCGAATATCACCTGCGGGCCCTATCCCCCAGTACCGTTGGTGCGCGGCATCCCAGATCATCGCCCCGTTCAATCCCTCCACCAGGTCGATGATGTGGGGACCACTTAGGCAGAAATCAAAATCCACCAGCCCCACGGGCATACCCGCCAGAAACAGCACGTTGTCCTCGGTCAGGTCATTATGCATCACAACGCGGGGAGTTCTGGCCAGACGGGGCAGCAAATAGAGCCGGTCGCAGAGAAACCGTGCCGCACTACCCGCCAGTTCCCGCAACACTGGATCACCACGTGCGGCATGCTCGGTCGCTCTTTGCAGTGGACCGTAGAAATACTTCTGCCGTATGGAGACCGGCAGTCTCCCGACCCAATCTGGTTTCCGAATCTCAAGGGGATACCCGTGGCTCGCACGGTGGAAGCGCCCGATGAATTCCGCGAGGATCGTCCAGTCGTCCCCGGGCCCTAAGCTGGCCAGGGATGAATCGTGCGGTATCCAGGTGAGAAGCTCCACCGGGTGGATCTCTCCTTCGTGGTGCACAGCCACCACCGAATCTCCCCGGGTAGTTGCAGCTGCCCTCGGCACTGCAGAGAAACCATGGCTGGGAAGATACCGCAGTAAGGTGTGATCAGCCCTGATCTGCTCAAGGGAGAAGGTGGGCGGTCTCACCCGCAGCACGTACCTGTCCCCTCCAGCATCAACCTGCATCACATAACAGACATGCCCCCCGGAAATCACCCGGAGGCGGCATGATTGGGAATCGACTGCGGGAAACTCCCTCAGTATCCGCCGGGTCAGCGAGACCGACAGAGAGCGAATATCTTCCACCTCCAATCACGGGGTCGACAGGTCACCGCGCAATCGACGAGTACACCCGGTGTAATGCATGGGGTACCAGTCACTCCCCGCTTCACCACAGGTTCACATCTTCAATTTCTTGCCCCCAGCCACCTTCCCCTGCCCGGACTCACCTGCGAGGCAGCTCGCAGGCAATGAGCAAAAGTAGGCTTCAGACCACGAGGCGGAAAGCCACAGGAATGTAGGTTCTCGTTTGCTCTGTTGGTCCAGGAGGTGAACCATTTGCAGTGGGAATGTCTCCGATCATCTATCTGTCGTGCGGCCTCGCGGCGGTCGAACCAGTTATGATCATAGCAGGGAAATAGCTGACACAGCCCAACGGTATCGCATAGGTAAAGAAACTCCTGAAACAGCACCGGTATATGAAAAATGAGTACTGCGCCATCTGGACTCTCCCGGGAGTGAAGGCGTCTGCGAATTTGAGACTCTCGATGGACCAGAAACTGAACGAAGAAGCGGCGAGGAAGATGACCCCTCCGCCGATGGATTCAACGAACACCGCCACCCGCAGCGGGGTACACTTCACCCCCAGTGATGACGCGAGCACCACCAGCGCCTGCAGGAAGGTTGTGCGCGACGGAGCAAGAATAAATTGGACATGAGGTCTATGAAACGGAGGCGAAAGTGAATGAGTGACCCGCAAGAATGCAGGCCAGATGGAATTGACGAGATTTTCTCCGAATGGGATCGGTCCGGCTCCCCTGGGGCCGCAGTGGTGGTAGTCCAGGACGGCGATATTGTCTGCGCCCGTGGCTACGGCTGTGCCCAGATGGAATACGGAATCCCGATAACCCCTTCAACGGTTTTCCACGTCGCGTCGGTGTCAAAACAGTTTACCGCAGCTGCTGTGGCGCTTCTGGCACACGAGGGAAAGCTCTCCCTGGATGACGACATACGCAGCTACCTACCGGACATCCCGGATTTCGGACACACCATAACTGTCCGGCATCTCGTCCATCACACCAGCGGCCTGCGCGACCAGTGGGAGCTGCTCCAGCTGGCAGGCTGGCGCATGGATGATGTAATCACCGAGGATCACATTCTCAAGATGGTCCACCGCCAACAAAAGCTGAACTTCGTCCCCGGCGACGAACATATGTACAGCAACACCGGCTACACCCTGCTGGCACGAATCGTATCTGAAGTCAGCGGACTCTCTTTCCGAAAATTCACTGATGCGAACCTTTTTCAACCTCTCGGCATGTGCTCCACCCACTTCCACGACGACCATCTCGAAATCGTACAGAACCGGGCCTACTCCTACGGGATAACAGAAGACGGGAGCCTGCAGAAGAACGTATTGAACTATGCCAATGTCGGGGCGACCAGCCTGTTCACCACCGCAGAAGATCTGGCCCGCTGGCTGCACAACCTGGACACGGCGCTGGTCGGCGACCCTGAGCTGATCGATCAGCTGCACGACCGGTTCACCCTGAACAACGGTGAGGATATCCCCTACGCCTTCGGACTGACACACTCGCATCACCGTGGGCTCGAGGTGGTGGGGCATGGCGGGGCGGATGCCGGCTTCCGCAGTTACTGCGGACGGTTTCCCGCCTTCGGCCTGGGCATAATCGTCCTCAGCAACCTGGCCAGGTTAAACCCGCAGCGAATCGCCATGCAGGTGGCCGAGCTGTACCTGGAAGACGAAATGTCGGGACGGCCCGAGGCGGCGCAGCGCGAACCCGGGCTGTTGTTGGACCGCAAGCGGATGCGCGCATGCACCGGCCGCTACCTGCTCGGGCCCATGGGATGCGTACAAGTGCTGGAGAGGGACGGGGGGCTGGCCCTGCGCTTGGGTGAGCAACCTCCCGCCGAGCTGCGTCCGCGGGGAGGACTCACTTTCCAGGTAGAACCGCTCGGTGCCCGATTGGAGTTTGACCTGTACGGCGAAAAGGCAGAACGGTTCGTGCTGCACACCTCCGGTCACAGCCTGGAGGCGGAACGTTACCACCCTCACGAGGTGCCGCCCGCCTACCTCGAGGAACTGGCCGGGCGCTATTACAGCCCGGAACTCGAAACCAGTTACACAGTCACGCCCCAGGGAGACAAACTAGCCCTGCAGCACAGCCGCCATACCGATGCCGAGCTGCTGCCGCTATCGGACAGCACGTTTCAGTCGCTCGGAGCGCGACCGGGCCGCGTCGAGTTCACCTGCAAGGAAGATGAAATAACCGGGTTCACCATCACGGGGTCCCGGGTGCGGAGAATCAGCTTCGACCGCATGTGACCGGGCGGCGGTCAGGAGACCTCACCCAGGTGGTGCCCGTAAAGGGCGTCAACACAAGAGATAGAAGGGGTGAGATCTCATGTAGGCGGTTCGTGAAGTTTCCGAGATGGTCCTTTTTCTGATGCAGGAGATTCTTGCTGGGTGATTACGAGGAATTCAGATATACAGGGTGACTCAGGAGGCTGCCCGGCGTCTGTAGGTACTGGCCTATGAGCGGATGGATGCGGAGTTGCTGCAGCAGCGGGACAAGGGTCGTTACAAGGTGGTGAATCAGCCTTGGAGGTGACGGCCCGCCCCTGGCTGTTGTAGACTCAAATTTATGGATCAGCTCCGGCGGTCAGGTAAATTGAACCGGCAGCCGCGATTGGGGGGTAGGCGGTGCAGACGGCACCCGAGGCCTGCAAACTGGCGAAGGCAAAAAAGGCGCGCAATCTGCTGGTGTTGTCACACGGTCTGCAGCACATTGCCTCGACAGCCCTTCCTCCCCTCCTGCTGTTCATAGCAGCGGACGTGGGGCTCAGCGGTACAGAACTCGGATTTATCATTGCAGCGGGGGCGGTGACTTCCGGGGTATTTCAGGTTCCGGCCGGGTGGCTCGCCGACAAGTTTACCGCGCGGCACTTGTTGATAGCGGGGTACTGCCTCACCCTGGGCGGTCTGCTCATGCTGTCGCGGTCAGAGACATTTTACGCGTTCATCGCCGCGCAGGCCCTGTACGGGATGGGGAATTCCACCTTCCATCCGGCCAGCTTCGCCGACGTCGGACGGACTGCCGGTCTGAGCGGGGGGCTGGCCATGAACATGGCAATGCACAACGTCGGCGGCAACCTCGGCACTGCCGCCGGCTACTCGGTGTCCGCCCTACTGGCGGCACTGCTGGGATGGAGAAATGCTGTGCTGGCACTGGTTTTCGCCGGGGCCGTTCTGGTGATGCTGTTTTACCTCAACTACCCCAATCTGGCGGAGCTGGATCCCGACTCAGACAAGAGAAACAGATCAGGGGACCTCCCACCCGTAGAGAAGGAAGTCGAGACGATAGAGCCAGAGCTGCCCCCGGCTCGGAAGTGGACTCCGATAATGATCATCGCCGTCGGTGCCATGTTCTCTGGGATATTCGACGCCGGCCTTATGAACTGGTTACCAGCATTTTTCGCCGAGACGCGCGGGGCATCGGAGACAGCGGCGGCGCTTTTTGCCACCATTGTTATGGCATCCGGCGCCGGCGGGTCCCTGGCCGGTGGGTCGCTGGGCGACCGCTTTCACCGCGGCAAACTGGTGTTCTTTTCCACTGCCTGCACGGCCCTCCTGCTGGTGGCAATGGTCCTTCTGCCCGTCGAGGGCATAATACTGACCGCAGTTGTCATGAGCATGGGCTTCTTCTACTCCCTGGCCCGGCCTTCCCTCAGCGCCATCACTACCGAGGCCTCCCCCCGGGGAAGAACGGCCACCAGCTTCGGAATCACCTTCGGGGTCATGGCCATGGGGGGATCTCTGGCCGGTCCCGTGGTGGGCTATATCTGGGATGTCGCATCACTCAACCTGGCCTTCCTTCTGCTTGCAGCAGTCTGGGTGTGTTACGGGCTCACCATCGCCGGCGTCACGCGCTGGTTCGACCTCTCGGGTCAGGGCGGGAAAATGAAGCGGGCGCAGGCCCGCACTCCCTGACTCCCGATTGCACCGCTTCCGGTAAACGGGGCAACCGGAGTTTTCATTCATGTCAGATAATCCACCTGCGCCGTGCATTCCGCAGGCTGATGTAAAACAGTAAAACGGAAAACGCAGTCAGCGCGGCCAGACTCAAGAGCGGGTGCAGCTGCCCGCCCCCCCACAGGGCCTCCCTCAACAGGTCGTTGCCGTAGGTGAGCGGCAGAGCATACGAGAGGGGCTGCAGGAACAGGGGCAGGTGATGGACCGGGAAAAACAGCCCACAGAGAAACACCATGGGGAAGCGGAAGAAATTCGAAAAGGTCTGCGCCTCGAATACCTCCCGCACCGACACAGCAATCATCAGGCCCAGAAACGTAGAGGTCGCCGCAATCAAAACAACTGCTGCGATCACCATGGACCAGTTGGCCGCACTGAGATCGACAAACCACACCCCGAAGAGAAGCGGCACCGCAGAGTTGATAATGCCGAAAACGATCGCACCGGAAGTCTTCGCCGCCAGCAGGACCGGCAGGCTGATGGGCGCCAGGATGAGCCGCTCAAATGCCCTGCTCCGCTTCTCAAACGTAATGGTGACCGCCAGCATAGATGTTGTTCCGAAGAGCACGGAAAGCGCCATGACGCCGGGTAACAGTTCGCGTATCTCGACGTCCCCGCCGGAACGAATAAAGAACATAAGGGTCCAGGCCACAGGGAATATGATGCCCCAGCTGATGTTGGGAGGCTTGAGATAATAAGCCCGCATATCCTTCTGCAGGATGCTCAGAAACGGGATCCAGACATTCATGATCCACCACCTCGGTGTGCTGTCATTTCTTCTGCCTCTATCCCCGTCACCCGCACAAACACATCCTCTAGGCTGGGGCGGAGCAGCCGAACCTCCTGCACCGTCACACCAGCATCGTGCAGTGCACAAACAGCCGGGATGATATCGTCCAGTCTCTCCCCCCGCAGGAGCAGCTGACCGTCACCTGTGGCCGAGGCCTTATGTGATGGAAACACCTCAGACAACACTTCACGGGCTGATGCGGCATCGCCCCCCACCGCAAACTGCAGGGAACAGTCGTCCCCCACCTCCTCCAGCAGAAGATTCAGCGAATCCACGCGCACAATCCTGCCGTCGACTATAAAAGCCACCCGGTGGCACAGCCGTTCCGCCTCCTCTATGTAGTGGGTGGTCAGAAAGACGGTGGTGCCGTTACAGTTGAGGCGTTCCAGAATGCGCCGGATCTGCCTGGCGCTGGCCACATCAATTCCACTGGTGGGCTCGTCCAAAAACAGCACGCGCGGTCGGTGAATCAGGGCAGCGGCAATGGTTAGCTTCCGTTTCATTCCCTTCGAGTAGGTAGCAAAACGGCGGCCGGCAACACCGGAAAGCCCGAACTGATCCAGAAGCTCGGCCGCACGTCTCTCCCGCTCCTCTTTTCGTATTCCGTACAGCGATCCGCAGAAGGTCAGGTTCTCCTTACCGCTCAGCTCAGGATAGAGGTTGCTCCCATCCGGAACCACCCCGATGCCCTCCTGCGCCCGGCGCAGATCCCGGGGGTAAAAATGGCCCAGAACCCGCACAGACCCGGCCGTCTTGCGCGCCAGCCCGGTCAGGACGTTGATGGTGGTGGTCTTTCCTGCCCCGTTGGGACCAAGAAAGCCGAATATCTCGCCCTCCTGCACAGAGAAGTCAATCCCGTCAACCGCCCTCACATCACCAAAACTTTTCTCCAGCTCCTCGACCTCAATCACCGGCATCTCATCACTCCTCAATCGTAGGACAGTGTTCTCCCCCGGGACAGGTTCCCCCGCCGGAACAACAACAGCGTGACCCGGGATCCTCCAGGCCGTCCGCCAGTTCGGCCAGCTGTCGGCCCAGCTCCCGCAGTGCATGCGTCCGGGCCCGGTAATGTGTCCAGTAGCTCCGCTTCTCCCCCACCACCAGCCCGGCAGCCCGGAGGCGGCTCAGGTGCTGTGAGACGGCACTCTCCGAAAGCCCGGTGGCCTCGGCGAGCGCACCCACGCACAAATCCATGTGCAGCATAGTAAAAATCCTTACCCGGTTAGGATCGGACAGCGCCCGGCACTGGTCAGCCAGCTCGCGATTATCCACGGGAACCCCCTCTGATTCACCTTGTACTTAAATAGATTATATATTCCTGAAATGGATCGGGCAAGCCGACCAGATTACACACAAGAAGAGAGGTATACCCGCCGGCCCCAGTCTGTGTACCTCTCACTGTGAGCAAACAGGATAATCTGCCTTCGATCTGCTTCCCGCAGCAGAATCTCCCGCAGGCTTCGCAGGCGCCGGTGATCACATGTGACGAAGGGATCATCGAGAATCATCGGCAGGCCATTGTCACCGGTCAGTTGATCAGCGATGGCAAGCCGCACGGAGAGATACAGCTGGTCTCGCGTTCCGCGGCTGAGCTGTTCCAGCGCACGCTCCCGACCATCAGACCGCAGCCTGATAGAGAACTCTTCGTCCAATACTATCTCACGATCCGGATTACCGGTCACCCGCGCGAGGTGAGCACCGGTGCGTTCTCCCAGCCGATCCCGCACTGAGCGATGGAACCGCCCAGCAGCCCCGCGCAGCTCGTAGTGCGCTTCCGATAGAGCATCGGCCAGCAGCTGCAGACGGTCCCGCTCCTCCTCCAGATCCAGCAGGCGCCTCTCCGCCCCGGCGATATTTACCGGCTCCCGGCCCTCCAGTGCACTCTGCCTCCTGGCCAGCTCCCGGCTCTTTTTTTCCAGATCCTCCACCTGGCCTTCCAGCTGCGCGATGTCCTCATGCAGCGCAGACATCTTCTGGCTGACTCTCTCGTAGTCATCGGCTTCCTCGGGTGACGGTAGGCCGGGATTACTGCTGATGAAATCGGCCCACTCGGAAAAAGCAACCCGGCTGCGGTTCCCGGCATCAACCAGCATCTCTTCCAACTCGTCCACATCGTCTGCGCCGAACTCCTGCAGACAGCTCCCGAGCCGGTCACACAGATTCTCTGCCCGGCGGACCAGCTCCAAACAGGCATCAAATTGCTCGCGGGCAGCGCGGGCGTCACCTCCGACTTCATCCAGGATTTCCTTCAGTCCCCGGGCACGCTCGGATTCAGACGCTTGCACGGCATCCAGATCACCCGCATACCTGTCCATGACCTCCCGCAGTGTCTGCTCCCGCGCCCGGAGCTCATCAATCCTGCGCATCAGCCGGTTATATCGCCGGGCATCATCCTGCATCTGTTGCCAGAAAGCATCGTCCATCTGACGGAGCCGCTCCACCAGCTCGCCGGGGGTCTCACAGTGCCCCGCACCGCAGGCAAACTGCACGAAGTCGGCCGCCTCGCGCCAGGGGTATCCCACATCATGCAGGTCAACTTCGCTGATTTTTTCTGGTCGGCACTGGAAATTAGATTCGGAGAATTTCCCCGCCCGCTCTGCCGCCCGCTCTCTTTCCTCCTCCAGCTGGCTCCATCGGGCCGCTGCGGCCTCCACATCGGCAAATTTCTGGCAAAATGGACGCATCAGACGGAAAAACTCTTCCCGCTGATGCCGCGCACACTCCAGTGCGCGCCGGAGCCGGGTCACGTCTTCTTTGCCGGTCATCTGCCGGCGCCGTGCATCCAGTCTCGACCGCTCCTCGTCGCGGGCGCGCAGCCGCTCCTGCAGGCGCACGAGTTCGGTCTCCTCGCCCGCCAGGCCTAAAGCGCCGTCAATCTCCTGTGCCCGCTCATCTAACTGTGCCAGCTCCGATCCCAGCTGTCTGACCTCTTTCATGACTCCCCCGTGCACAAGCGGATAAGTCAGGGCCACGAGAAACTGGCCGCAGAACCCGGCAACCAGCCCGAACAGGAGGACCATGAAGGGGGCATCCCCCGCCTCGAGTATGTGCACGGACGCTGCTGCAGGCACCGCCATGAAACCCGCACCGAGGGCCCGCAGGTACATCGGTGCCTGCAGGCGCCGGCGCCGCCCCGCCAGCTGCCCGGAGATCTCCCGGCGACGGTGAAACAGCTGCAGCCTCTCACCAATCAACTCCGCTGCATGGGCCGGGAGCTGACGCAGGTCGGAAAATCTTTTTGCCCAATCCCTCTCTTTTGCCGCAAGATCTTCCCGATCCCGCTGCGCCCTGTCCAGTTCCATCTCGAGCGCACGCTCCGCATCCTTCAGCCCAGAGAGCCTCTGCTCATATGAAGCCGCGGCCTCCAGCTCTTCATCCGTCGCCCGCACGAAAGGACGGAAATTCCGGCGCAGCTGCTCACGCAGCCCGTCTGCACGCCTGCAGTCTGCGAAAAAGCTGTCCCACTCCCGCACCAGCCGCGCTACCCGGTCACGCAGGGCCTCCAGCCGCCCTTTTGGTTCACCGGACAGCTCGTGCCAGGGCAGGTGACCGTTCACATCACCTTCAAGACATCGTATGTTCTCCTTCAGGTCCGTCAACTGCTCCCCCGTCTCATGCAGGTCATCCCGCAGGGTCCGCCGGCGATCGGCGAGTGTGATCAGATCCTCCAGCCGATCCCGTGTATCGGCGGGCAGGTCATCCGGATCCGGAAAATCATCCTGCAGCCGCTGTCTTATGCCGGCAATCTTCGTCTCCAGGACAGACGCCTCCTCACATACGTCGCCGAGCCGTCTCTGCCGGCGCAGGCAGTTTCTGTATCTGTCGCGCAGTCTGCGCCACTCCGCCCAGTTTGCGCGGGTGGCCTGCTTCCGCCGCAGCGCTCCGCGTGCCTCCGACAGGCCCGCGGTCACCTCCACGGCCTGTGCCTTGACCTGCTCGAGAGAATCGACCACTTCACGTCCCGCGGCAATCTGTCCGCAGAGCTCTGAGATCTCCCCCTCCACTTCCTCCAACCTGCGATCCTTGATCTGGTCCTGGGAAGTCACGCCGCGGTCGCCGGTGCGACGAGTAATGCTTTTCAGGTCGTGCGCGAGTCTCTCCAGCACCTCCCGGGTGGCCACATCTCCGCCGGAGAGCAGCTGCTGCACCGAGGCTGTGATCCGCCCCTCCTCTGGCAGGGGCTGCCGCAGGCATAAGGTCCCCTCATAAGCCGCACGATGCCGGGCACCGAGGATCTCCCCCAGCCATTTCTCATACCGGTGGTTGGGTTTGCGTGCCCGTGGGTTGTGCAGCCCGGTCACGATCGCCCGCTGCTTGCCACCGGACACCTCCTGCAGCTCGACGCGGTGAGTGTCGAAATCGCGCTCCAGCGAGAAGCTCTTTCCTCCGGCCCGCAGATCGAGCCTCCCCCGAAAACACCGGGGGTCATCCCAGTTCCGGAAGCGGCGGGTCCCACGCCGGGAAGGATCAGAAACTCCGGGCAGCCCGTAAAGCACTGCCAGGATCCCCGCTACAACGGAAGACTTCCCGCTCTCGTTCTCAGCGACCAGGTTGTTCATGCCGGGATACAGTTCGACCTGCACCGGATCCCGGAAAGGACCAAACCCCTCCAGGATGAGGTGCTCAAAAATAATCCCGCTCACCCGTCATTCCTCCCCCCAAAGGCCGCCAACCCGCGGGCCAGGGCCAGCTCAAGCACCCGCCGCTTGCGCGGGTCCTCTTCTTCGTCCAGGCGCCTGCTGAGCCGCCGGACGAACTCCCCCCGCACAGTGACATCACTTTCATATTGTGCCGCCACACCCGAAGGGACCAGGTCAGTGGAGTCGACCACAGAAAGCGCGAAGAAGTCCTCCCGCAGCTGCTGGCTGATGGCGGTGATGTCCAGAGCGAAGTGGGCAGTCCCCGTCAGCTCAATCTCCACGACCGCCTCGGGATCAGAAACGCCGCGGCAGAGCGAAACCACCTCACCGCTCGACTGGACAGTGGAAATATCGACGGTCTCGCGTTGGTGCCTGCGAACTGGCAGACTCGGGCGCTCAATCTTCAGCCCCTCTCCCGCAATGTCCACCAGCGTAATACATCCGGAGGCATCATCAGCCGGGTGCTTCGGTTCAATGATTCCAGGGTATACAGCGCAGGCGTCACCCACCCGAGTAGCCTTGTACTGGTGCAGGTGACCGAGGGCGATATAGTCGTATCGGGCCACGGCCAGGTCGGCGGAGTGAAGCGGAAGGCTCCTCTCCCCCGCATCCCAATCCAGCGAGCCGTGAAAGGCGCCAATGTGGATGCCGGGATCGGTGCTGCGGGGAAATGGCGCCAGCGACTGGACATCGGTAACACCCCCGGTGTAGGCCAGGGAGTATACGTGCACCGGGAAGCCGGCGATTTCCTCTCTCCAGGTCAAATCTGGCATCGGTTCCGTCACCAGGTGACCGGGCCACTGGTATCCCCACCTGCGATACACTGAGTTGTGGTAGGAGATCTCATCATGATTGCCGGGCACCGTAACCACCGCTATCCCCGCACGGGTCAGGCGTGCGAGTTCCGCGGCCGCACTTTCGGTCAGCTGCTCGGAGGGATCGTGCGTCTCAAATAAATCGCCGGCAACGATAACCAGCTGGACCCGCCACTGCGGCCGCAGGGCGCAATCGACCACCCTATTCAGGATTGCATCGCGCTCGCGCCGCCGGGTTTCGCGAGACTCCCGCGTGAGGCCCGGGGGTTCCCAACCGAGATGTAAGTCCGCCAGGTGCATCAGCCGAACCATCCAATTCCTCCCTCTTTCGTGCGTGCAATCCGGGGGCGTGATCGCCCGGTGATCCGCCGAACCTCCCCGGATGATGGGTACACCCGCCGCTTCAGAGTTCTTTCCTCCGGCGCCGAACTCCTTTTCTCCCGCAGTACCGATCGAGGGCCGAGCTGGACAACAACCGGAGTTTGCGAGTAAAAAGGGGTAGTAGGCTCCGGCG
>Ga0207421_10004308_pt1 | contig 16430 bp, 14 predicted proteins | sample SodLakKL_010_SED_4_FD_187542 | JGI IMG/M metagenome (GOLD analysis project Ga0207421, IMG submission 187542) | Alkaline sediment microbial communities from Lake Tanatar, Kulunda Steppe, Russia - 8KL_010_SED (SPAdes) (version 2) | ecosystem: Environmental > Aquatic > Non-marine Saline and... | reverse complement strand
AGGTGATGCGAGGCCGTGGCGTGTTCGGGATCGAGCTGTTCGAGACGCCCGACGGCGAGGTGCTGTTCAACGAGGTCGCGCCCCGACCGCACAACTCGGGTCACTGGACGATCGAGGGCTGTCACACCTCGCAGTTCGAACAGCATCTGCGCGCGGTGACCGGACTGCCCCTCGGGACGACCGAACGGCGCGGTCCGACCGCCTCGGCCAACGTGCTTGGCGACGTCGACGAGCGCCAACCGGCCCGGCTGGCCGGAATCGAAACGGCGCTCGAAACCGAGCGGTGTGCGATCCACTGGTACGGCAAACACGAGGTGTACCGGCTCCGGAAGATGGGACACCTCACCCTTCCCGCCCCCGCGGGGACCCCCCCGGAGGAGCTTCTCGAAACGCTCGACCACGTCGAGGCGGCGCTGTCGTTCGTCCCGGAACCGTCGACGTGACTGTGTGGTCGCCGTCGCGAGCGCGTCCTCACCGGTCCGCTCGCTTCCGGAGCGCGTCGACCGAGACCGCCTCGAAGTCGGCGTCGAGTTCGTCGGCGAAGGCGCTTGCGTACTCGAGGTAGCGCCGTGCGGTCTCGACGTTTGCGGTGTCGATCATCTCACCCTCGTAGCGGACCGCACTGTTGCCCTCGCGCTCGGCGTCGAGCAGCGCGTCCATCGCCCCGACCCAGTACTCGACCGTCTCGCTGTCGGGGAGAAACAGCTCGTTCGCGTGCGCGACGTGAGACGGGTGGATGACGACGTAGCCGGTGTAGCCCATCTCACGCGAGAACTGCATATCTGCCCGGAGCCCCTCGGTGTCCTCGACGTCGACGTAGGGCCCGGCCAGCGGGTACTCGACGCCAGCAGCACGGGCGTCGAGCAGCGCGCGCTGTCGGAAGTGAACCGTCTCCAGCCCCTCCCGGCCGGGGCCTGTCCACTCGAAGCCGAGCGCCCGGTTGGTGTCGGTTCCCTTGACCGCACCGCAGCTGATGCTGGCGACCCGACCGGCGGCTGTACAGAGCTCGTACACCTGACGCATCGCCTGTGCCGTCTCGACGGTGATCACCAGCTCGACGCTCCCCTCGGCGAGGCCGTCCCGTCGTTCGATGTGCGTGAGGACGGCGTCGAGGCGCGCGATATCCTCGGGCTCGCGCACCTTCGGAACGGTGATCGCCTCGAGCGCCGGCGAGACGACAGCCTCGAAGTCGTCCTCGGCGAACCCCTCGCTCGCGTTCGGGTGAGCGTTGACGCGGACGTGAACCCGCTGGCCCGCCGCGGCGAGCGCCGGGAGCTGCTCGGTGACAATCTCCCGGGCGGTCGCTTTCTCGTCCGGCGGGACCGAGTCTTCGAGGTCGAGAATCACCACGTCGGCGTCGTTCTCGTGGGCGCGCTCGACCCACCGCTCACGGTTCCCCGGGACGAACAGCGCCGACCGGACCGGTTCCATGCCACCCCATCGGCCGTCGGCGGTATATACATTATCCCGGCACGCGACACAAAGGACAAGACGGCCCGCTCCCTCTCTCGGGAAGATGGAAGAGCCAGCGCAGGCGACGGGGAGCAGCTACGTACTCGACGCGATCGAGTCGGAAGGGGTCGAGACCGTCTACGGCATCATCGGAGAGGGAAACGCCCACCTCATCGACCGGTTGAACGAGAGCGCACTGACGTTCAGGCAGGCGCGCCACGAGCAGGCGGCCGTCTCGATGGCTGACGGGGCTGCTCGGATCCGCGGGGACGTCGCGGTGTGTACGCTGACACACGGCCCTGGGCTGACAAACGGCGCGACGGGCATCGCAGCCGCCGACCGTGATGGGATCCCGCTCGTGATTCTCGTCGGGGACACGGCGATCGAAGGCCGGGAGACGTCGCTGCAGTACCTCGACCACGCGACGTTCTCGCGACCGATCTCGGCGTACCAGACGCGCATCGAGGCCGTCGAGACGGTTCCCGAGGTGCTCGCACGCGCGTTCGACCGGGCGCGGACGGGCTCGGGCCCGGTCGTCGTCGAGGTGCCGACCGACGTCCAGGAGGCGACACCACCCGAGACGTCGTACGCGCCAGTTCCCCGGCCCCGACAGCGGGTTCGTCCCGACGAGGAGCGACTGGCCGAGGCGGGTGCGTTGCTCGCCGACGCCGACGCGCCGGTCGTGCTGGCTGGGGGCGGGGCGAAGCGCTCCGGCGCAGCCGAGGCGATCGCACGCTTTGGCGAACACGTCGGCGCGCCGATCGCGCTGACGTACTTCGCGCGCGGGCTCCTCCCGGACGACCACCCGATGGTGAGCGGCATCGCGGGCACGTTCATGACGCCCGCCAACGACGAACTCCTCTGGGACGCCGACGTGGTGGTCGCCGTCGGCGCCCGGCTCTCCGGCAAGACGACGCGTTACGGTGAGCTGTACGCCGACGCCGCGGTCGTCCAGATCGACACTGAGGAGGCGGCGATCGCCACCCACCAGCACCCCACGGTCGGGATCGTCGGCGACGCGACGGCGACGGTCGAGGCGCTCATCGAACGGGTCGAGGCGAACACCAACCGCGCCGAGCGGGTGGCGGCGACGATCGCGTCGGCGCCGTCGCCGTGGGCGGAGGAGTTCGAACAGCGTCCCGACGAGATCGACCCGCGCGAGTTCACACTTGGCCTCTCCGAGCGGGTTCCAGACGACGCAATCGTCGCGGTCGACTCGGGCAACAACACCGGCTTTCCGGCGGTGTTCCACGCAGTCGGCGACGGTGGGGAGCTGCTCGTCAACGGGAACTTCGGGACGATGGGCTACGCGCTGCCCGCGGCGCTCGGTGCACAGGCGGCTGCCCCCGACCGTGCCGTCGTCTGTTACACCGGCGACGGCGCGTTCCTCCAGGTGATCCAGGAGCTCGAAACCGGCGTCCGGCTCGAACTACCCGTCGTCGTCGCCGTCCTCAACGACCGGAGCTACGGGATCATCAGACACCGACAGCGGCTCCACTACGAGCGTGAGACTGCGAGCACGTTCGAGAGCCCCGCGTTCGTCGACATCGCCCGCGGCTTCGGTGCCGAGGCTACGGTCGTCCGCTCGCCTGCCGATCTCGACGCCGTCCCTGCGTTCCTCGAGGGCGATCCGACGGTTCCGCTCGTGCTCGACGCGCGGACGGTGCCAGAGGTCTCGCGTCCGGGCTTTCCGCCGTACTGAACTGCTTGGGCGTCTCCCCCGACCCGCAGCTTTAATCCGGGGCTCACCGAAGAGGTACTGTGAGGACGAGGCAACCGACGCGGAGCGGTATCTCTTACAGATGACCGACAACGACACACGACGCAGACTGGTACAGGGATGGGACGGACGGTACTACGAGGACTTCTCGGTCGGCGATATCTACAAACATCCCTACGGTCGGACGGTGACCGAGACGGACGACGTCTGGTTCACGAACGTCACGATGAACGCGAACCCGATGCACTTCAACGAGGCGTACGCCGCGGGGACAGAGTTCGGCGAGCGCCTCGTCAACGGGACGTTCGTCATCGCGCTCGCCGTGGGGATGAGCGTCGTCGACGTCAGCGCGAACGCGATCGCGAACCTCGGTTACGACGAGGTTCGCCACCACGCCCCGGTGTTCCACGGCGATACGATCTTCGCCGAGAGCGAGGTGCTCGAAAAGCGCGAGAGCGGCTCGCGCGAGCACGTCGGAATCGTGACGACCGAACTCCGCGCGTACAACCAGGACAACGAGCTGGTGCTCTCGCTGGAGCGGACGCCGATGGTGCTCAAACGAGAACACGCGGCGCCGACACCGGCCCGGCCGACGGGCTGGCCCGAGGGGATCGGCACACAGCCCGAGGAGCTCGAATGACAGTCGCAGTCGACGAGCGCTTCGTCGGCGATCTTCCGCGAACGGACGCCGAGCGCGCGGCGGCGTCGATCCCCGCCGACGCGACCGTGCTCGTCAGCGGCTTCGGCAGCGTCGGCTACCCGAAGGCGGTTCCACTGGCGCTGGCGGCCGACGAGCGCGAGCGCGCGCTCACCGTCGTCAGCGGTGGCAGCGTCGGCGAGGAGATCGACGTGACGCTCGTCGAGGCCGGTGCGATCGCCCGTCGGTACCCGTTTCAGGCGACACCACAGGCGCGTGCAGCGATCAACGACCGGACGATCGCCTTCAGCGACCGGAACGTCTCGACGGTCGGCGACGACGTTCAGTACGGCCGGCTCGCAACGCCCGACGTCGCGGTCGTCGAGGCGGTCGCAGTCGGCGAGGACTGGCTCATCCCGTCGACGTCGATCGGGCAGACGCCGGCGTTCGTCGAGGCCGCGCCCGCCCTGATCGTGGAGGTCAACCGCACTCAGCCGCTGGCGCTGCAGGCGGTCCACGACGTCTACCGGCCCGAAGCGCCGCCGGCGCGCCAGCCGATCCCGCTGACCGAGCCGGACGAGCGCATCGGCGACGCGAAGATCCGGTTCGACCCGGAGAAGCTGACCGCCGTCGTCGAGACGTCGCGCCCGGACTCGACGTACAGCTTTCGCGAGCCGACTGACGACGACAGGGCACTCGCCGCACAGTTCGGCGCGTTTCTCGCCGACGAGCTCCGCCGGAACCCGGCGTTCGAGCAGTCAGTGCCGCTCCAGTTCGGCGTCGGCAGCATCGGCAACGCGCTGATGGGAGAGCTCGTCGAGCTCGAGTTCGACGACCGGGAGGTGATCTACTTCGGCGAGGTGATCCAGGACGGCCTCCTCGACATGCTCGATGCGGGGGCGCTCCGGTGTGCCAGCGCCACGACGCTCGCGCTCACCGAGGAGGGACAGCGGCGCTTTTTCGACGGGATCGACCGCTACGCGGACGACGTCGTGCTCCGCCCGACCGACGTCTCGAACGACGCCGGGCTGATCAACCGCTTCGGCGTCGTCGGCGTCAACAGCGCGATCGAAGTCGACATCTACGGCCACGCGAACTCGACGAACGTCCGGGGTTCGAGGATGATCAACGGGATCGGCGGCTCGGGCGACTTCAACCGGAACGCGCTGGTGTCTGTCTGTGCGCTCCCCTCGACGCTCGACGACGGCTCGCTCTCGCGGATCGTCCCGATGACGTTCCACGTCGACCACACCGAACACGATCTCGACGTCGTCGTCACCGAGCAGGGAGTCGCAGATCTCCGGGGCTGCTCGCCCGTCGAGCGTGCCGAGCGCATCATCGACGAGTGTGCACATCCTTCCGTTCGCCCCCGGCTCAGGGAGTACCTCGACGCCGCCAGCGCCAGCGGTGGCCACATTCCACACGACCTCCAGCGGGCGGTCGACTGGCTCGATCAGTAGCTCCGCGTCGTCGGCTCGTACGTCTTCGATTCGCCCTCGAGCACCACGTTCCCGTAGTACAGCTCGGGCTGGCCGTCGTTCCACGCGACGAACGTGTGGCGCAGCCAGCGCTCGTCGTCGCGCTGCTGGTGGCGCTCTCGCCAGTGTGCGCCGCGGAACTCCTCGCGGGCGAGCGCACCGAGCGTGATCGCTTCGGCGACGTCGATGAGGTTCCCTGTCTCGACGGTCTGGATGAGATCGGTGTTGAACGTCCGCGATGGGTCGCTGACGCCTACCTCCCGGTAGCGCTCGCGACAGGCACGGATCGTCTCGAGCGCCGACAGCAGCCCAGCCCGGTTCCTGAAGACGTTGACGTGGCTCTCCATCGCCTCCTGCAGCGCCGCCCGAATCGGGGCGTGGCTCACGCCGTCCGTCTCGAGGAGCTGTTCGACGCGGCGGCGCGTCGCCTCGACGGCGTCTTCGACGACCTGCTCGGGCGTCCCCGCGACCGAGCTCCCGTCAGTCAACACCTCGTCGGTGTTCGCCGTCTCGCTGTCAGCGCGGGTCGCCCTCGCGGCGTCACCGGTTGGGATCGCTGCTTTGCGGCGTGTGTCGGCCGCCGCAGCGCGCCCCGCACGGGCACCGAAGACGAGCAGTTCGGGCAGCGCGTTCCCCCCGAGGCGGTTCGCGCCGTGGACCGAGACGCAGGCACACTCCCCGGCGGCGTAGAGCCCGTCGATACACGTCTGGCCGTGTTCGTCGACCTCGATGCCGCCCATCGCGAAGTGCTGGCCCGGCTTCACCGGCATCGGCTCTGTCACTGGGTCGACGCCCTCGAAGTCGGCTGCGAGGTGGACGATGTTCTCGAGGCGGTCGGCGATCCGCTCGGCACCGAGGTGGCGCATGTCGAGGAGGACGTACTCGTCTTCGACTCCCCGGCCCGCCTGCACCTCGAGGAGCTCAGCGCGCGAGACGACGTCACGCGAGGCCAGCTCGCCCGCGTTGTTCGCGTAGGCGCGCTCGAACATGAACCGCTCCTCGGCGCTGTTGAGGAGGACGCCTCCCTCGCCGCGGACGCCCTCGGAGATGAGCACGCCCGTCGACGGCAGCGTCGTGGGGTGGAACTGGACGAACTCCAGATCCTCGAGTGGGACGCCCGCGCGGTAGGCTATCGCCGGCCCGTCGCCGGTGTTCGCGATCGCGTTGGTGGTGTGTCGGTACACCTGGCCGAGCCCGCCGGTCGTCAGCACCACCCCGCGGCGTGCGCGAAAGCCCTCAATCTCGCCGGAGGCGAGGGCAGACGCCACGACTCCGTGACACGTCCGCTCGTCGGCATCCGGTTCGGCCGTGACCGCCAGTCGGTGGACGTACCACTCGTCGTAGACGGTGATACCGCGTTTGACCACCTGCTCGTAGAGCGTGTGCAGGAGGTGATGGCCCGTCTCGGCACCGGCGTACGTCGTGCGCGGGGCGGCGTGGCCGGCAAGGTAACGCTGGTCGACGGTGCCGTCGTCGTCGCGGGAGAACGTCATCCCCCAGTGTTCGAGCTGGATCACCTCTCTCGGAGTCTCCGCTGCGAGCGTCTCGATCGCCGGCGCGTCACCCAGATAGTCGGCCCCTTTCATCGTGTCCGACGCGTGGAGATCGACCGAGTCACTCGGGTGAAACGCGGCGTTGATCCCACCCTCGGCTGCGCCGGTGTGCGACCGGACGGGGTGGAGCTTCGAGACGAGCGCAACGTCGGCCCCACGCTCGTGTGCCGCAATGGCCGCACGCAGACCGGCACCCCCGGCTCCGACGACGATCACGTCGTGAACGCGCATGCACCGGCTTCGGGAGCGGCGGGCTTCAACGTACTGCCGGCGGCCGACGGTCGTATCAACGCCGGGAGAGATGAAAACACCAGCTTGATCACTGCGCCGTTCCGAGCCGTCTCATGGACGACCTGCGGGTGCTGTTGACGAACGACGACGGCGTCGACGCCGTCGGCATCGGTGTCCTCTACGAGGAGCTGTCTGGGGTTGCAGACGTGACGGTGGTCGCACCGGCGACGGACCAGAGCGCCGTTGGCCGATCGATCTCTGGCTCGGTGACCGTGCACGACCACGAACTCGGCTACGCGATCGAGGGGACACCCGTCGACTGCGTGGTCGCGGGGCTCGCCTCGCTCGTCCCGGATGCAGACGTCGTGGTGTCGGGCTGCAACCGGGGGGCGAACCTCGGTGGGGCAACGCTCGGCCGCTCGGGGACGATCAGCGCGGCCGTCGAGGCCGGCTTCTTCGGCGTGCCGGCGATCGCCGTCTCGATGTACGTGCCGGCCGAGGAGTTCTCAGAGCGCACGTTCGACGAGGTTCGCCCGCCCGCATACCAGTACGCAGAAGCAGCCCAGGCGGCGCGATACCTGCTCGAACGGGTGCTCGGCGACGGGGTCTTCGCTCGCGCGGACTACCTGAACGTGAACGCCCCGATCACGGACCGCGCGACCGGCGAGATGATCATCACCCAGCCGGCCCAGACGTACCTGATGGACGCCACACGTGAAGGGGATACGGTGACGCTCGAAGACCACATCTGGACGAGGATGGTAGCCGGCGACATCCCGGACCCGCCGGGCACCGACAGGCGGGCCATCCTGGATAACAAGGTGAGCGTCTCGCCGCTTTCGACGCCTCACAGCACCGCACCAGACGACGCGCTCGAGGCGATCGCACGCGGCTATCCTGGCGAGTGACTGTCCCGACACACGACTATCGACGCGTGACTGTCCCGACACACGACTATCGACGCGTGACACACCGAACGCGATCGGATCGCGCTCATGCGGCCGTCTCAGCTCAATGCAACTGAGAAGTGGAGGGCGGTGTACTTTTGTGGGCAGCTGTCGAACGACGGGGCATGGTCACCAGACTCGGCGAGGGCGTCTGGTGGATCGACCTCCGCGGTGTGAACGCCTACGTCGTCGACAACGGCGCACTGACGCTCGTCGACGCTGGCTTCCCCTGGAGCGGTCGGCAGCTCGCTGGTGCTCTCGCGGCCGTCGGTGAGGCGATTGCCGACGTCGAGCGCGTCCTGCTCACACACTACGACATCGACCACGTCGGCGCGCTGTCCGCGCTTGCACCGTTCGACGTCACGGTGTACATCGGCCGCGAGGACGCCCCGTTTCTCACCCGCGAGCGGCGTCCGCCGGTTCAGAGTCGGAAGGGGCTGTTGCAGCGGGCGGTCGACTGGCTGCGCTCCGTGCCGGAGCTGTCAGTCGAGCTGGTCGACGACGGCGACGAAATCGGACAGTTCCAGGCGTACCACACGGGTGGACACACCGCCGGCCACACCGTCTACGCGAGCGAGGCGCTCGACGTTGCGTTTCTCGGCGACCTGGTGATGGAGTCGGGCGGGAGACTCGTGCCGACGCCGTGGCTCATCTGTGAGGATCACCGCCGGATGCTCGAGGCGATCAAAGCGCTCGAGAAGCGACTCCCGCCGTTCGAGATCGCTGCGGTCGGTCACGGTGTCCCGTTCGTCGAGGGTGGCGACCGACGGCTCTCGGCGTGTGCCGCCCGCCGCTAACCGGCCGAATCCGACGACTGCTCTGTCGACCCTGTATCGTCGGTGTCGGGTGTAGATCCACCCGGCCCACCGGCGAGGAACCGTTCACTGATCTCCGGCGTGGGCATCATACACTGGTCACGCTTGCCGAACCAGCGGTACCGACGTGCAGCGACGACGTCGTAGACGAAGTCTCGAAGCCGTCTCGGGACGATCCGGAGCGGCCACAGCGTGCGGTAGATCCCTCCCAGATGTTTCGCCGTCCGGAGCGCTGCACCCGACTTCGTGTAGTACTCTTCTCCCTCGACGAGAATGACCGAGTCCATGTGGTCGGCAGGCAGTCCACACTCGGCGAGGAGCCGCTCGCCTGCCTCCGACTGCAGCGGCGCGAACCTGAACACTCCCTCCGGGTCGCGGCGGATGACGAACTGTATCCAGCGGTTACAGAGGTTGCAGACGCCGTCGAAGAGGATCACCGGGTGGTCTGCGGTCGTCGTACCCATCGTCAGAGATAACGGTCCGAAGGCTGTTCAGCGTTGCGCTCGTCTCGCAAACGAGCGTCGAACGTCCCATCTGCCAGTCGCTCATCAGGCACCCTCGTGATGGCGCCTCTCAAATCAGCTACCCTCGTGAGCAACAGGTACGTATTCGTAGGGTTATAGAATCTACTCTTAAACGTAATAGTAATAATAACTCTCCGAAAGAACTATCTACTGACCGTCCGACCGCACACTAAATTCCTTTGAAAGAATTGGAAAAGTGCTGTACAGTACCAGGATTATCGCTACTTCTTCTAGCAGCTCGACCTTGTCACCCGCACACACAGAAACATATGACATATGTCACTACCTGCGGGTTTCACGTTTCCAATCGTTTTATACGCTCGCATCCAGACTGGAAAGACATGAGCCAGACCGTCGAGCCGTCCGGGTTGGCCGCGGAGTTCCCAGATCCTTCAGAGGCGAGCGTCGTCTACGATCCCTCGCTCGAGCGCCTCAGAGCGCTCGCGAGCGGGGACGAGACGACGACTGAGTACGGGAGCCCGAGCTACGTGAGCGACCAGCGCTCGCGCAGCGCCGACCGGACGAAAAGCCTCGTCGACGACGAGTTCACAGCGGCCGACTGGCAAGCCATAGAGCGCGCCCTCGTCGAGGCGGGCGAACGCGAGCTCATCTGTCTCGACAGGCAGGTAGGCCGTCATCCGGCGGTTGCCGTCACGTGCCGGCTGTACGTGCCGACGGAGTACGCCCGGATCGCGCTGGCGTGGGCGAAGCTCCTCGAGCCGGCGACGGGCGAGCCGGCGTTCCGGACGCTCCAGCTGCCCGACTGGGACGGCCGTCGGATTCGCGTCCTGCCGGACGCGGGGCTGACGTTCGTCCTCGGGAGCGACTACACCGGCGAGGCAAAAAAATCGTTCCTGCGCCTGTTCATGTACCGCGCCAAACAGCGAGGAGGGCTGGGGCTGCACGCCGGCACCAAGCGGGTCTGTGTCGACGCTGAAGATGGGCTGCGGACGGTCGGGCAGGCGTTTCTCGGACTCAGCGCCACCGGGAAGTCGACGCTGACCGGCCACGGCTGCTGGCTCGACGAGCCCGAGGGGGCGCAGCTGCTCCAGGACGACGTCTGTGCGCTCCTCCCGTCCGGCGAGGCCGCCGGGAGCGAGGGTGGCGGGCTCTACATCAAAACCGACGGCCTCGACAACGAGGAGCAGCCCGGACTGTACCGCGCGGCGACAGACGAGAGCGCTGTCCTCGAGAACGTCCGGGTCGAGCCGGACGGGCGGGTCGACTTCGACGACACCGCGCTCACCGCGAACGGCCGTGCGGTCGTCCGGCGCGAGCAGCTGGCGTCGGCCGCCGGGGGGATCGACCTCGAGCGCGTCGACCAGCTCTTTTTCATCACGCGCAACCCGATGATGCCGCCGGTCGCCCGCCTCGATCCCCGACAGGCCGCCGCCGCGTTCATGCTCGGGGAGTCGATCCAGACGAGCGCCGGCGACCCCGACGCTGCCGGCGAGCCGATCCGCGTCGTCGGGACCAACCCCTTCATCATCGGTCCGAAAGGCGAGGAGGGCAACCGGTTTTACGACCTCGTCCGTGCGAGCGACGTCGAGTGCTTCCTGATGAACACCGGCCACGTCGGCGAGGTCGACGTCGGCGTCTGCGACTCCGTGACGGTGCTCGTCAACGTGGCCCGCGGCACCGTGGACTGGGAGTACGACCCGGCGATGAACCTCGAACTGCCCGCGTCGATGCCGGGTCTCGACGTCGGTGCGTTCTATCCGCCCGCGCACTACGAGCAGTTCGACCGTGAGCTCGAGGCGCTGCGGACGGAACGGCGCGAGTACCTCGAGCGGTTCGAGACGCTCCGTGAGGAGATCAAAGAGGCAGTCTACTAGACAGGACCGCTAGCGCGGGGACGCCGACGTGTGTGCATCGGCCTGTGCGGTCAGTCGTGGCCGCTCACCGGCACCGGTTCGTAGGGCGCTTCGAGCCACTCGAGGTCGCTCTCGGAGAGGGAGATCTCGAGCGCCTCGACCGCCTCCTCGAGATGTTCGACGCTCGTCGTCCCGACGATGGGGGCGTCGACGTCGCGATGAAGCAGCCACGCGAGGGCAATCTGTGCCATCGAGGCGTCCTTCTGGGCGGCGAGCTCTCCGACGCGTTCGTTGATCTCGCGGCCGTTGCCCTGGAAGTACGGATGATCGCGGGCCCGGCTGTCTGACTGCCCTCGCGCCGTAGCGTCGAACGCCTCGTGCGGCCGGGTGAGGTAGCCCCTCGCGAGCGGGCTCCAGGGGATGACGCCGACCCCCTGACGCTGACAGTACGGAAGCATCTCGCGTTCTTCCTCGCGGTAGAGCAGGTTGTAGTGGTTCTGCATCGTGGCGAAGCGTTCGAGGCCGAGTCGCTCGCTCGTGTGCAACGCCGCTGCGAACTGGTGGGCCCACATCGACGACGCGCCGAGAGAGCGCACCTGCCCGCGGCGGACGGCGTCGTCGAGCGCCCGAAGCGTCTCCTCGATCGGCGTGTCGTCGTCCCAGCGGTGGATCTGGTAGAGGTCGATCGTCTCCATCCCCAGCCGCTCCAGCGAGTTCGCCAGCTCCTGTTCGATCGCCTTGCGCGAGAGGCCGCCCGAGTTCGGGTCGTCTTCGTCCATCTGGAAAAAGCACTTGGTGGCGACGACCATCTCGTCACGCCGGCCCTCGAGCGCGTCGCCGAGGACTGATTCCGACGCGCCGAGTGAGTACATGTTCGCGGTGTCGAAGAAGTTCACCCCGAGATCGATCGCCCTGTCGATGATCTCGTGGCTCTCCTCGGGATCGAGCACCCACTCTCGCCAGTCCGAACTGCCGAAGCTCATGCAGCCGAGACAGATCCGGCTGACCTCCACGCCCGTGCGCCCGAGTGTCGTGTACTCCATACCGCGTACTCGACGGGGGTGATAAAAAGCGCTCGCACGGGCCGAGACTCACACGGACCGACGCTCGTGCTCCTCGCCGGTCGCGTGCTTCGACGCTCACGCTCTTCGACCCTCGCGGCCTTCGACGCTCACCCTTTTACACGCGAGCGGCCAGCTACACATTTTTATCTGTCGCGGTCGTACCGCCTGACATGACGGCTCTTTCGTTCGACGAGCACGGCGTCGATGTTGTCTACGAGGGCACGGAGTTCCGTCTCGAGAAGTCACTCATCGAGGACGCCATCCAGAAAGACTACCCGGACGTCACCGACCACGAGGTGTTGCAGATCGTCGAGAAAGAGCCCGCGCTGTCGGGCGAGCCGCGACGCATCGGCGACATTCTCGCGTGAACGACAGGCCGCGCACGTCCGCGCCGTGTGACCGTCAGTCGTGACGTTTTAATCGGAGACACGCCCATCAAGAGCGTATGACCACAGTCGGGGGAATCGTCGGCGAGTTCTTCGACCTCAAACGGGAAGCCGACGCCGACCTGCTCGCGATGCAGTGTGGCGACTTCTATGAGTTCTTCGACGAGGACGCAGAGACCGTCGCCGAGGAGCTCGACCTGAACGTCTCCCAGAAATCATCACACGGCTCGTCGTACCCGATGGCGGGCGTCCCCGTCGCCGATCTGACGCCGTATCTGACCGCGCTGGTCGAGCGGGGTTACCGGGTTGCCGTTGCCGACCAGTACGAGACTGACGACGGGCACGCTCGCGAGGTCACGCGCGTCGTGACGCCGGGAACCCTTCTGGAGACCGGCGATGCGGCCGCTCAGTACCTCGCGGCGGTCGTCCGCGACGGCGAGCGGTACGGGCTGGCGTTCGCTGACGTGACGACCGGCCAGTTCCACGTGACGAGCTGTTCCGGGAGCGAGGGGCTGCTGACTGAGCTGTACCGGTTCGATCCCGTGGAGCTGTTGCCCGGACCCTCGCTCAGAGCCGACGACGCGCTCCTCGAACGGCTGCGCGAGCGCACGGACGCGACGCTCACGCTCCACACGGCCGAGGCGTTCGCGCCGGGCCGAGCGCGTCACCGGCTCCGCGAGCACTTCGGCGCGGAGACGCTCGAGAGCGTCGGCCTGGACGGTGAGGCCGCCGTCCAGGCCGCAGGTGCGGTGCTCTCATACGTCGAAGAGACCGGCGTGGGCGTGCTGGCGTCGATGACTCGACTGCGGACACACGGCTCGGGCGACCACGTCGAGCTCGACGCGACGACCCAGCGCAACCTCGAGCTGACCGAGACGATGCAGGGCGACCGCGGCGGGAGCCTGCTCGAGACGCTCGATCACACCGTCACGAGCGCCGGCCGACGGCTGCTCGGCGAGTGGCTCACCCGACCTCGTCGCGCCCGTGACGAGCTCGAGCGGCGTCAGGCCGCGGTGGCGGCACTCGCCGAGGCGGCGATGGCCCGCGAACGGATCCGCGAGACGCTCGACGGGAGCTACGACCTCGAACGGCTCGCCGCCCGGGCGGCCTCGGGGAGCGCGAACGCCCGCGACCTGCGAGCAGCCAGCGAGACGCTCGCGGCGTTGCCGACGCTCCAGACGCTCGTCTCTGAGACCGACCGGCTCGCCGACTCCGCGCTGGCGGAGACGCTGGCTCGGCCGGACTGTGACGCCGCAGACCGGCTCGCAAACGAACTCGACGGCGCGCTCGTCGAGGATCCTCCAGGGACGATTACGCAGGGCGGACTCATCCACCGGGGTCACGACGACGAGCTCGATGCGATCGTCGAGCGTCACGAGGAGGCGCTGTCGTGGATCGAGACACTCGCCGAGCGTGAAAAGCGTGCCCACGGGCTCACGCACCTCTCGGTCGACCGGAACCGGACCGACGGCTACTACATCCAGGTCGGAAACAGCGAGGCAGATGCCGTCCCGGAGGGGTACGAGCGGATCAAGTCGCTCAAAAACAGCGAGCGCTTCACAACGGCCGAGCTCAAAGAGCGCGAACGCGAGGTTCTCCGGCTGGAAGAGCGACGCTTCGAACGCGAGCGCGAGCTGTTCGAACGTCTGCGCGAGCGCGTCGCCGGGGACGCCGCGCTTCTCCAGGCTGTCGGCCGCGCGCTCGCCGAGGTCGACGTCTTCGTGAGCCTCGCGCTCCACGCCGTCGGCAACGACTGGTGCCGGCCGGCGCTGACCGAAGATGGACAGCTCGCCATCGAAGGTGGCCGCCACCCGGTCGTCGAGCGGACGACTGAGTTCGTCCCGAACGATATCCGGATGGACGACGAGCGCCGGTTCCTGATCGTGACCGGCCCGAACATGAGCGGGAAGTCGACGTACATGCGCCAGGCAGCGCTGATCACGCTGCTCGCACAGGTCGGCAGCTTCGTCCCCGCGCGGCAGGCGACCGTCGGGCTGGTCGACGGCATCTACACCCGCGTCGGCGCGCTCGACGAGCTCGCGGGCGGACGCTCGACGTTCATGGTCGAGATGCAAGAGCTGTCGAACATCCTCCACTCGGCGACCGAGCGCTCGCTCGTGGTGCTCGACGAGGTCGGCCGTGGCACCGCCACCTACGACGGCATCTCGATCGCCTGGGCCGCCACCGAGTACCTCCACAACACGGTCCGGGCGAAGACGCTGTTCGCAACCCACTACCACGAGCTGACGACGCTGGCGGAGCACCTCTCCGGGGTCGAGAACGTCCACGTGGCCGTCGACGAGACAGACGGCGACGTGACGTTCCTGCGAACCGTGCGGGAGGGGGCGACGAACCGGAGCTACGGCGTCCACGTCGCCGACCTCGCGGGGGTTCCGGAGCCCGTCGTCGAGCGCTCTGGCGACGTGCTCGAGAAGCTCCGCGAGGAGAAAGCCATCGAGGCCAGAGGCGGAGACAGCGAGCCGGTACAGGCAGTGTTCGACCTCGGCTCGGGACAGTTCAGAGGCGACTCCGCCGGCGACGCGGACACTGACTCACAAGAGAGCGCCCCTAGCGGTGAGCCGGCGAACGAACTGCGCCCCGAAGAGCGGGACGTCCTCGAGGCGCTCTCGCGTCTCGAACTCGCCGAGACGCCGCCGCTCGAGGTTGTCCAGCAGGTCCAGTCGTTACAGGAACGGCTCGGGGACGAACCTGGCTAGCCACGCACAAGCGCTGAGAGGCGAGCGCGCTCGCTGTCGACCGGGACTGCCTGGGCGGACAGTATATGACGCTGGAACGCCCATTACCCGTATGGTCTCGGAGCGGACGCGAGACGGCACAACGTGGTACGAGTGTGAGTCGTGCGGGCTCATGCTCGACGACCTCGAGGAGGCGCGCGAGCACGAGGCGTGTTGCGACGCCGAGGAGCCGTCGTACATCCAGTAGCCGATCAGCGGTTCGCGGGCGTCAGCTCGTAGGAGCGCTCTGCGAACTGGTCCTCTTCGAAGACGAACACGCGGCCGTCGACGAGGTCGTGCTCGACGCGAATCTCACAGCGCAGGTTCTCGCGCGCTGCGTCGACGCCGGGAAAGAGCGTCCGTTCTTCGCCCGGGTCGAGCAGCACGCGGCCGACGCCGGAGTCCTCGAGGATGCTCGCATCGGTCGTCCGCTCGTCGACGTAGGTCAACACGCCGCTCGTCTCGGCGTCGTCGGTGACGAGCACGTGGACGTCCTTGCCGGGAGCGCTCAGGTGTGGCGACGCGACCGGCTCCGGGGCACCGTGGTAGAACACTTCCCTGCCGTCGAGGTACGTGACGACGATCCCCCCGTCGACGAGCCGGACCGAGAGCGTCGACGGTGCGACCTCCGTGTGTGGCTCCATAGGCGTACCTACTCACCGTCGGTGTATAACAATAAACGATATCACTCGGCGGCGAGCTCCGCCTCGGTCGGGAAGAGGCTGCGCTGGACGATCCAGTAGACGAGCCCGCCGCCGACGAGCCCAGCGAGGATGGGAACGACGTTCGGGAGGCTCGGAAAGTGCTGAACGCTGCTGATCGCGAGCGCGAGCCCGGCGAGCACCGCGCCACCGACGCCCACGACGTACTGCTGCTGTCTGAGCGACTCGGATTGGGGTGTGATCTCCGCCTCCGGCTCCGGGTTACCGTCTGCTGTCGTCGTGGACGCTGGTGACACTTTGGCGTCGTCTTCAGTTTCAACGTATTCGTCACCGACGTCATCGCTCTCGGCAACCTCGCTACCGGCTTCTTTGTTCGGCTCCCCCTTCCCAGACGTGCTCACTGTCGGCTCCT
>Ga0207421_10004307_pt1 | contig 16431 bp, 14 predicted proteins | sample SodLakKL_010_SED_4_FD_187542 | JGI IMG/M metagenome (GOLD analysis project Ga0207421, IMG submission 187542) | Alkaline sediment microbial communities from Lake Tanatar, Kulunda Steppe, Russia - 8KL_010_SED (SPAdes) (version 2) | ecosystem: Environmental > Aquatic > Non-marine Saline and... | reverse complement strand
CGGGGAGGCCATCAACAACATGGGTGTGACAGCAGCCCGCAATCTCATCGCTGCTCTGGAAGGTGGAAAAATAACGGAAGATAATTTAGTCCTCTGAAAATCTAACCTAAAATACTCAGAAATCTTGACACACAATTATCAATTTGTTATATTAAATATGCAGGGAGAAATAATTGTTCAACTAAAAAATTTAAGTTAAGTGGTTAATACCACTTAACTTATTTACTTAATAACACAGAAAATATTCATAAAAATAACCATCATGATTAAAGAAGGAAATTTTCCGGGGAAATATAATATATTAATAGGATGAAAACTGAAAATTTTTTCCGTGGATTACAAAAACATTTTTTGCAATACAAAACAAAATGCACTTCTGCATTCCAAAATATCAATATACCAGCATATACTGCAAAATTTTCTGGGGAGGTGGTTATATAGAGGATCGGTGAACCGGAATTGTCGTCAGAATTTTGGAGCTGGCTTATGCAACAAAAAATATTTTAACCCTTTAAACGGGAGGTATTCAGCCGATGAAAAAGCTTAAAGTTCCTGTCATTTTACTGCTGGCTGTGGCCGTTACTTTTGCTTTCATGGCAGTCGTGGAAGAGGCCGCTCTTGCCGAGGATGAAGAATATGAAATTGCTGTCATAGTAAAGGCGACTGATTCCGGGTTCTGGCAGGATGTATTTACCGGTGCCGAAGCAGCAGACGAAGAGATGGATAATGTCTCCATAGATTATCTCGGTCCCCCATCCGAAGCTGACATTGCCCAGCAGGTGGCAATTTTAGAAGATGTTGTAATTGATAGGCCCGATGCGATAGTACTCGCTTCCACAAGTTCAGATGCGACAGTACCTCAGGTTGATATGGCCTATGAACAGGAGATCCCGGTGGTTTTAATTGACAATATGGTTCATACTGATAATTATGCAACTTTCCTGGCCACCGATAATGTTTATGGTGGAGAGCTCGCTGCCGAAACTATGGTAGAAATAGGTGAAGAGGAATACGGTATTGACTATGATGAAGGTGGAGTTCTTGGCCATATTGCCGCTATGGCTGGTGTAGAGGTGCTTTCAGACAGGGATGAAGGATTTATAGGAGGCTTTGAGGAGCTTGCTCCTGAAGTTGAAATTTTAGAGCCCAGATACGTCGATAATAGGATTCCAGATGCTCTCTCAGCTACTGAGGATATTATACTTTCGTATGGTGATGATATTGTAGGTTTTTGGGCGAATAATAATCATACAGGTATAGGAACAGCCAGGGCTCTGGAGGAAGCAGGCACCTATGAAGATTATCCTGCTATAGCCTTCGATGCTGATGATGATCAGGTTGAAGCTTTAGAAGATGGCTATCTTGATGCTCTGATGGTTCAGGATCCGTTTGCTATGGGTTATGAAGGAGTCCACGCTGCTTTAGATGCTCTTGCCGGCGAAGAACTGGAAGACTATGTAGATACCGGTGTAACTGTTGTAACTCAGGAGAATATGGATGATGAAGAAATTCAACTTCTGTTAAATCCTGAGGACAGAAAAGAATACGTTCTTGAACAGCAGTAAAGTCGAGATTAACCTATAAAAAATAAAAAACTCGTTTAATAAACCTAACAGCATATGATGCCATTTGACAGGACAAATAATTGGTTTAAAGGCTACCGCCCTTTACATCTGTTGGGGCGGTAGCTAAATTTTTAGGGGGAATTCTGATGAGTGAAGAAACTGTGGAAACTGTAATAGAAACTAACAATATCAACAAAACATTCCCCGGGGTAAAAGCTCTGGAGAATGTCAGTTTTGAGGTAAAAAAAGGCGAAGTTCATGGTCTGGTGGGTGAAAATGGAGCTGGAAAGTCAACTTTCATAAAAATTCTTATGGGGGCCTATAAAAAAGATCCTGATAGTGGGGACATAAAGATTAAAGGTGAAAAAGTCAATATAACTGGCCCTTTAGAAGCCCTGGACTATGGAATGTCTGCGGTCTATCAGCATATGAAAATTGCCCCTGAGTTAAGTGTAGCTGAGAATATATTTTTGGGTCGTCAGCCTCGCAATAAAGGCTTAATTAAGAAGAAGAAAATGTATGAAGAAGCACGTGAAATTCTTGCAGAGCTGGACATGGAAGAAATTGATCCCAGGATGGAACTGCGTAAACTGTCCAATGTGAAAAAACGTATGGTTGCAATAGCTAAAGCTATATCTCAGGATGTTGATATTATCATTTTTGATGAGCCCACGGCTCAGCTGGCTGAAGAAGAAACCGACCTGCTGCACGATTATATTGATGATTTAAGGGAAAGAGGCATTTCTATTATATATATATCTCATAGATTGGATGAGGTATTTGCTATCTGCGACAGGGTTAGTGTGCTCAGAGATGGAAAACTGGTAGCCACGAAACCTGTAGAAGAGTTAACCGAGGATCAGCTCATAAATTATATGGTGGGGCGTGATGTGGGAGAACTTCATTACAAAGAGGACATAGAATTTGGAGAAGTAATTTTTGAGGTCAAAGATCTGTTCAGGGAACCAGATGTTGCAGAAGTTAATTTTGAACTTAGAGAGGGAGAGGTACTGGGCATATTCGGTCTCGTTGGCTCTGGAAGAACTGAGCTGGTAAAAACCCTGTTTGGAGTTTTTGAAAAGGATTCAGGAACTATTAAAATCGATGGGCAGGAGGTCGATATAAAATCTCCTACTGAAGCCATCAAAAAAGGAATGGCTTTTATACCTGAAGATCGTCATTCGGAAGGTGTGGCCCTGACGCAGACGGTCTCCGAAAACTGCAATATAATCAGATCGCTGCTGAAGTCTAATTATGGTCTATTGAATAAAAGCAAGGAAAGAGAAATAGCAAAAAATAATGTAGAAAACCTTGACATTCGGACACCTTCTATTTTTCAAAAACTTCGTTACCTTAGCGGTGGCAACCAACAGAAGGTTGTTGTGGCAAAATGGATCAATGCGGACTCCCGTATAATTTTCATGGATGAACCGACCGTGGGTATTGATGTAGGCGCCAAAAAAGAGATTTATAAGTTGATGGCGGATCTTTTAAAAGACGGGAAGTCTATTGTATTTATTTCTTCATATATACCGGAATTGCTCGGAGTCTGTGATAGAATAATAACCCTTTCAGAAGGAAAGATGACTGGTGAAGTTAAGGCAGATGAAGCTACTCAGGAAGATCTGTTATATCTAGCAACCAGATAAAGACAAATATTCAGCTTTAAAAATATTAGGCCTATAAAATAATTAGTGTAGAGGAGTGAATTAACATGATTGAGTTCCTGAAAGATTATTATGCACGTCATACTCAAAGAATAACGTTTTTGATAATTTTACTGATCTTATGGGGTCTTTTTTCTATTTTCATTCCTCGCTTCTTCTCCATCGCCAACCTCTATAATCTGGCTCGAAGAATGTCTGTAGTAGGTATTGTGTCCATTGGCATGACTATAGTGCTGATCTCACAGGGTGTTGATTTATCTGTCGGTTCTTACGTGGCTTTGAGCGGAGTTCTTGTTAGTTCTTTTATGACGGGAGCACCGGGTTTTCCCGAGTTTTCCATCTTAGTCTCAGTCATTATAACAATCGCAATACTCGGCTTTTTGGGACTGCTGGTTGGAATATCTATTCACGATTTAAAAGTTCCCTCTTTTGTTGCCGGGCTGGGCATGATGAGTATAGCTCGGGGGCTGGCCATGATATTTTCTGGAGGGCGGATTATAACCGGACTTCCGATGGAATTTACCAGTGTGGCCAGGATCGATATTGCAGGTATTCCATTTATGTTCATTGTTTTGCTGATAGTTTTGTTGCTTTCAGGATTTGTCATGAGCCGAACTAAATTTGGTCGCAATGTTTACACCATGGGCAGCAGTAAAGAAGTGGCCCGGCTTTCAGGTATTAATCTCAGATTAAATATCTATGGTATATATGTGCTCAACGCTGTTCTCTCTGCAGTTGCCGGTATGCTTTTGGCTGCCAGGCTTTCTTCAGGGATTCCCTCAGAGGGGGTTATGATGGAGCTTGATGCTATCGCTGCAGCTATAATTGGTGGAACCGGTCTTTCTGGAGGAGAGGGCAGCGTTTACGGGACCATTTTGGGAGCTGCACTTATAGCCTCTTTGCAGAATGCAGGAAATCTACTTGGGCTCGATCCCTTTTATCTGCAGGTAGTCACAGGACTCGTCATAATAGTCGCAGTGGCAATGGATCAGATGCGCAGCTATCAGGCCGAAGCTGCTTGAACCCTTTCTTTTTCTGTACAAATACTTTACAAATAAAAACAGGAAAGTTGCCGGGGAGGTAATAAATTTGAAGAAAAAGGGAGTATTTAATCATTATATCTCCGATGTTATCGCCTCTATGGGTCATAAAGATGAACTTGTGATAACCGATCTGGGGTTTCCTATTCCTTCTGAATCATATAAAATCGATGTCTCATTAAATGCCGGCAGCCCGGGGACAGCCGAAGTACTGGTGGAGGTTTTGAAGGAACTGCAAATAGAAAAAGCAATATTTGCTGAACAGATGCCGGAGGAAAGCCCGGAAGAATATGAAAATATGCAGAACGTGCTATCAGAAAATGTTGATCACAGTGAATACAAAATTGATCACATAGATCACTGGGATATGATAGACATAGCCCGCCGGGCAAAGGGGGTTATTAGGACTGGTTCAGTAGTTCCTTATAGTAATATTGTTCTGGTTTCCGGAGCCCAGGGGGTATTCTATTAAACTACGTGGAAGGAACAGGAGGTAATTTTATGAGTGATGCCGGAAGTGATGGCCCTAAAATCTCAGTGATCGGAAGCAATATGATGGATCTCATCACCTATATGGAGAGAATGCCGCATCCGGGAGAGACCATAGAGGCTCCCGATTTTGAGCTGGGTTTTGGCGGCAAAGGTGCCAACCAGGCTGTGGCCGCAGCTCAGCTGGGGGCCGATGTGACGATGGTCACCAGAGTTGGTGATGATATGTTCGGAGATGAGGTGATTGAAAATTTCACCTCTTACGGCATAGATACTTCACACATAGAAAAGGTTGCCGATGAGAGCAGCGGAGTGGCCCCTATTTTTGTCGATCAGACCGGAGAAAATCGCATATTTATCATCAAGGGAGCCAACGATCATCTGCTGCCGGGAGTGGTGGAGAACAGCGAAAAACTTATAGCGGAAAGTGATATGATCCTGCTTCAGCTGGAGATTCCCCTGGAAACTGTTTACAGAGCTATCGAGCTGGCCGAAAAGCACGATACCATTTCTCTGCTCAATCCAGCTCCCATGCAGCCGGATCTGAGTATGGATAGGCTGGGAGGGCTCGATTATTTCATCCCCAACGAATCTGAATTATCCACCTTTACGGGAAAAGATTTAGACGGCCTCAACAGTGAAAAGCTCAGAAATGCTGCTGATACTCTAATAAGCGCTGATATCAAAAATGTTATCATAACACTGGGAGCGGAGGGATCATATCTGGTAAAAGAGGAAGAGGATAAGATCATCCCGGCTCCAGATGTTGATCCTGTCGATACAACCGGTGCGGGGGATGCCTTCATCGGCAGTCTGGCTTATTTTAGACACAGCTATAATCTCAGCCGGGCCCTAAAACTGGCCAACCGGTATGCAGCTTTGACGACCACCAGACGGGGCACCCAGAAATCTTACTTCACCGGAGAGGAGTTCAGGGCAAAAACTGACCTCACAAAATAGAGGGGATGATTATGCGTCATATTATTGCTCACGATCTGGGGACAACCGGAAATAAAGCGACACTTTACAGTGAAGAGGGCGAGATGAAAGCCAGTGCCTTTTCAGCCTATGATACCGAACACCTGGGCGGTAACCGTGTTGAACAGAACCCGCATGACTGGTGGAAGGCCGTATGTGAGAGCAGCAGGGAGCTGGTTGAAAAAGCGGATATCAACATAGAGGAGATCGCTGTAATATCTTTCAGCGGTCAGATGATGGGCTGTGTGCCCGTAGACCGAAAGGCCCGGGCCCTGCGCCAGGCTATTATCTGGGCTGATCAGAGGAGCACCGAGGAGGAAAGAGAACTCAAAGAAAAAATCGGGGCTGATAGGGGTTATAGAATAACCGGCCATCGGCTCAGCGCCTCCTACTCAGGGGCAAAAATAAGATGGCTGATGAAAAATGAACGGGAAATTTACGATAAAACTCATAAATTTTTGCAGCCCAAAGATTATATTATAGCCAGACTTACGGGTAAATTCGCCACAGAGTATTCGGACGCTTCCGGCACCAACCTTCTCCATCTGGAAGATATGGAGTGGTCGGAGCAGATCGTTTCAGCTTTAAATATCGAGATGGAAAAACTGCCCGAATTGAAATATTCAACAGAAGTGGCAGGAGAGCTCACCGCACAGGCAGCCGAAGAGGTGGGGCTCAGCCCTGGAATACCTGTGGTCATGGGAGGGGGCGATGGCGCCACAGCCAGTGTGGGAGCCGGCTCTGTGGATGAGGGCCAGCTCTATAATTATCTCGGCTCTTCCTCCTGGATAGCTCTCACTTCTGATGAGCCCATATATGATGAGGAAAAGAAAACCTTTAACTGGGTTCATGTCGTGCCCGATAAATATATACCCTGTGGAACCATGCAGAGTGCCGGGGCTTCCTATGCCTGGCTGAGGGACAATATAGCCTGGATAGAACAGGAAGCGGCCCAATCCCTGGATTTTGAGGCCTATGACCTCATGAACGAGAGGATAAAAAATTCTGAACCGGGTGCGGGCGGGCTGCTGTTTCTGCCCTATCTCATGGGGGAGAGGAGCCCGCACTGGAATCCGAAGGCCAGGGGTGCTTTCATAGGGCTTTCCATGAACAGCGACAGGGGAGATGTGATGAGAGCCGTGATGGAAGGAGTTACCTTCAATCTGAGGATTATACTGGACAGCTTTGAAAAGGAGAAATCTTTTGCTGAGATGAAAGTTATAGGAGGTGGGGCAGAAAGTGAGATCTGGCGGCAGATAATGGCGGATATATATCAAAAAGAGGTTCACCGCCTCCAGATACTGCGGGAGGCGCCATCTCTGGGAGCTGCTGTCATAGGCGGTGTGGGGACCGATATCTTCCCTGATTTTTCCGTGATCCACAAATTTAATCCTGTTCTCAGCAAAACAAAACCGAAGCCGGAGAACAGAGAGATATATGAAAAAATCTATCCCCTGTTCCGCCGCAGCTATCAGACTCTGACCGGCATCTATGATGATCTTGATGGACTCAGTCTATGATATTAGCGAGGTGAAAACCAATGCAGCTTTATGTTGATAGTGGAGACCTGGATGAGGTGGCCCGGCTGGGTCAATGGCTTCCGCTGACCGGAATAACCCTAAATCCCTCACTGGTCAGCCGGACCGGAAGGCCATTATTTGCTCTGCTGGAAGATATATCAGAGCGTTTTCCCCACAAGTCAGTGCATGTTCAGGTGATAAGCAGACAGGCTGAGAAAATGGTGGAACAGGCAGAGAAACTTCACAGCTCCGCCCCCGATAAAGTATTTGTCAAGCTCCCCGCCACACGGCAGGGATTGCAGGCTATAGGCAGGCTGAGAGAGAATAATGAGGCAATTAAGCTGACCGCAACTGCAGTTTATAATACGGGTCAGGCTCTGGCTGCAGCCAGCCATGGAGTTGATTTCATCGCCCCCTATATCAGCAGGATTGATCGGGAGGGCAATTCAGGCCTGTATCTGTGCAGGGCGATCAAGAAAATGCTGGATAATTACGGTTTTTCAACCGGCATTATAGCTGCTAGTGTAAAAAACGGCCTGCAGGTTAAAAAGCTGGCCGGGCTGCAGGTGAAGGCCATAACTTTATCTCCTGAGATATACAGGAAGAGTTTTACAAGTCAGCTGACAGAACGGGATGAGGAAAATTTTCTGGCTGACTGGTATGATGTTTTTTCCGGGTATAAACTTGATGCAGAAATAAGGAATCAGGAATAAATGTCAGCAGAAATAGATGAAGATTGAAGTTCAAAAAGAAAAATAGATTACAGGCATAGCTTACAGGCAGATCACAGAACTCAATATATCCTGAGGAGGTAAAAAACATGGAATATCGCGAGCTGGGAGATACCGGAGAAGAAGTATCTGTAATAGGAGTCGGCTGCTGGCAGCTGGGCGGGAACTGGACCGGTATGAGCCGGAAAGAAGCGGTCCGGGCAATTGATGAAGCCAGATCCCTGGGAGTCAATTTCTTCGATGTGGCACCTATCTATGGATTTGGAGAGGCCGAAAAGCTGCTGGGAGAGGTTGTTTCAGATTTCCGCGAGGATATTTTCATAGCCAGCAAGGTTGGACTGAGATGGCAGCACAAGTTTCCGCCCGAGCAGAGGGATTTATCACCGGAGAATATAAGATGGGAGATTGAACAGAGTCTGAAGAGACTGGGAACTGATTATATTGATCTCTATCAGTTTCACTGGCCGGACCACAATGAAGATATCGAGAAGAGCCTGGAGGTTGCCCGGGAGCTAAAGAAAGAGGGCAAAATTCGCTATATAGGTCTGAGCAACTTTTCCGTGCCCGAGATGGATAGAGCAAATGAAATAGCCGATATTGCCAGCAATCAGATCCTTTACAATGCTCTGGAGCGCAATCCCCTGCAGTATCACGGCATACCTCTTGAATACAGGGCTGAAAGGGAGATTCTGCCCTACTGTCAGGAAAATGATATATCTGTAATACCCTACAGTCCTCTCTGCCAGGGTATGCTGACTGATAAATTCGATGTGGATAACTGGGATGAGGACGATGTCAGAAACGCCAATCCCAAATTCTCCGGCGACTGGCTGAAGATATGCCAGAACCGCGTTTCTCAGCTGAAGGAGATAGCCTCTGGTTACGGGCGCCCACTGGTTCAGCTGGCTTTCAACTGGCTGCGCAATCAGCCGGCCATAACAACGATAATCGCCGGCACCTCCGACCCCGATCATGTTAGAGAAAACGTGGCTTCACTGGAATGGGATCTCAGCGAATCGGATCTGGATAAAATAGATGAGATAGTTTCCGGTGAACCTCTGCCGGAGGAAGGCTGTTAATCTATCAGGAGGGATATAATGAAATATATGGACCCATTCAACAGCAAATTCAATGCTGCAGATCTTCGCCTTAAACCTGAGGGTGATCTTATAACGAGACATCTAAGTGATATGGATGACATGTATCACGACCGGGAGGCGGCTGATGAACTTCTGGAAGAAAATCCTCTCATATATCGCTACTATAATGTGGAAGTTCCAGAAGAAAGGGGACATCTGGCCCACTGTGTCAGCATGGTTTTTCCGGGGGATGTAGGTGGAGAATACTTTATGACGAAAGGCCATTTTCATGAAATTGAAGATACTGCTGAGATATACTATACGATTCAGGGTCGGGGCAAGATGCTCATGCAGACACCCGCTCCCGAAAGCAGGGTGGAAACTGTAGATATGCTGCCCGGAAATATATCTTACGTTCCTCCTCTCTGGGCTCACCGCACCATAAATACCGGTGTACAGCCACTGGTGTTTCTGGCAGTTTATCCCGGTGAAGCAGGTCACGAATATGGCATTATAGAAGAGAAGGGATTTAAAAAAATACTGGTGGAAGAAGATGGAGAACCGGTATTAAAGGATAATCCAGAGTACCCGGATTGATGGAGGCTGTCAGCAGGGAATCATCAGGGTACAAATATACAGGGAATTCAACAGCTGAAATCAGGCTGGAAAGGGAGGGTTCTAAATAATGGTTGATCTGCCCGCATCTCCTGACAGAAAAACGATGTACTTTATCGGTGTTACCACAGGTCAGTCTTCTATAAACGATGTATTTCCCCGCTGGGCGAAGGTGCTGGATATTGATGCCCGGCTGGTGGGGATAGATCACGAAATACATGATGAACCCGCCGCCTACAGGAAGACGGTGAAATTTCTCCAACAGGAAGAAAAAGCCCGCGGGGCACTCGTCACCACCCATAAGATAGATCTTTTCGATGCAGCTAAAGATCTTTTCGATCTTTTTGATTACCATGCTGCCCTTCAGCATGAGGTTTCCTGTATTTCCAAAGAGAATGGAAAACTGGTGGGCCATGCTAAAGACCCCATAACCAGCGGCCGGGCCCTGGAGGACTTCATACCCGATGATTTCTGGCGCAGGCACAGGGGTGAGGTAATGATTATAGGAGCCGGAGGCAGCGCCCGGGCCATTAGCACCTATCTTTTTGATCCCAAAAGAGATAAAGAAGATATGCCTTCGCGTCTGATAATCAACGACAAAAGAAAGCCCCGCCTGGAAAAATTCCAGCGGATCTTCCGGGAGATCAATCCAGATATGGAGGTTGAATACAACCTGACGCCCGAACTTGAGGATAACGATAAAGTGCTGAAAGATATAAAACCCCATTCGCTGATAGTAAATGCCACCGGTCTGGGGAAAGATAAACCGGGTTCACCGCTTACCGATGACTGTCAATTTCCCGAGGACAGTTTGATCTGGGAACTCAACTATCGGGGTGGTCTCAAATTTCTGGATCAGGCTTATGAACAGCAGGATGAAAAGAATTTAACCGTGGAGGACGGCTGGAGATATTTCATCCACGGCTGGTCAGAACACATTGGCGAGGTCTTTGACCTGGAGCTCAATGATGAACTGGTGGATGAGTTGAGCAGTGCGGCCGCCGAGGTGCGATGATCGGCCAAAAACCTGCGGCGTGTTGTAGGGTCAAGAAATTATCAGCAATTGAAAGGAGGATTTTCAGATGAATAAAAAGGTTATAACATTCGGTGAAATTATGATGAGATTGACACCTCCGGAAAACAGTAGATTCGTCCAGGCCGATAGCTTCAATGTGATCTACGGAGGCGGTGAAGCAAATGTGGCTGTTTCCTGTGCCAATTACGGCCTCGATGCCTATTTTGTGACACGGCTGCCGGAAAATCCATTGGGACAGGCGGCACTGAACGAAGTTAGGCGTTTTGGGGTCAAGACTGACTATATTGCCCGGGGAGGAAACCGATTGGGCATTTATTTCTGTGAGAGCGGTGCCAGTCAGAGATCCTCCAATGTTATATATGATCGGGCTCATTCTGCTATAGCTGAAGCCAGTGCGGGTGATTTCGACTGGGATGAGATATTTGCTGAGGCGGACTGGTATCATGTAACAGGTATCACACCGGCGCTGAGCGAAAATATGGCAGGTATCACCATAGAATCTGTGCGCAAAGCTCAGGAGCATGGAGTTAAAGTCAGCTGTGACCTCAATTATCGGGCGAAGCTCTGGAGCCGGGAAGAAGCTGAGAATGTCATGTCCCGGGTGATGGAATATGTGGATATCTGTATCGCCAATGAAGAGGATGCGGAGATGACATTTGGAATTGAAAGCGGTTCTGATGTCGAATCCGGGGATATAGATATCGAGGGATACAGAGATGTGGCCCAGCAGCTTATAGATGAATTTGATGTGGAGATGGTCGGCAGCCATCTGCGTGTCAGCCATAATGCCTCTGTAAATGACTGGGTTGTGGTGCTCTATGATGGAGAAAATTTTGTGCAGTCACAGGAATATGAAGTTCACATAGTTGACCGGGTTGGTGGAGGAGATTCCTTTGCCGGAGCATTGATATATTCACAGCTGAGCGGAAAAAGCCTGCAGGACACAGTGGAGTTCGGAGCGGCCGCCTCCGCCCTTAAGCAGTCCATACCCGGAGATTTCAATCACATGACACTGGAAGAAGTGGAGTCGGTGGCCGGTGGACCGGCATCGGGTCGGGTTAAAAGATAGAGGGGAATTGTGCTTAATTACTGACCTCATATGTGTTACCATATAAGATACGGTAATATTTGTTTTGCTGGTTGACAGTGAGAAAATAAACTGGAGTGTGAATACGATGAAAAACTCCCGGCAGAAACCCGACCAGCTGGTAAAATCTCTGGATAGAGCACTCAACATACTCGAGCGCCTGATTGAGCACAGTAAACCCCTGGGCATCACGGAGATCAGCCAGTGTACTGATCTGCACAAGAGCACTGTTTATCGTCTGGTGGACACTCTCTGCTACCGTGGTTATATAGCCCAGGATAGTGAAACGGGCAAATATAAGATAGGGATGAAGTTTTTTGAACTGGGCAGTAAAGTTATAAACGATCTGGATCTGCGCAAGCAGTCAAGGCCCTATCTTTATGAACTGGAGGAAAAGACAGAAGAGACCGTTCACCTGGGCATTCTGGAGAACAGAGAGATAGTATATATAGATAAGGTGGAGAGCCGTCATACGATTCGAATGAGCTCGCATGTGGGCAGAAGGGTTCACCCTCACAATACAGCTCTGGGCAAGGTGATAATGGCGCATCTGCCGGGTGATGAGGTGGAGAGGATAATAGAAAAAGAAGGCCTGCCTCGTTACACCGAAAATACCATTACAGATAGGGATGAGCTGCTTCAGGAGTTAGACCAGATTAAGAGTAGAGGTTATGCAGTCGATGATGAGGAATCGGAAAAAGGCATCAGATGTGTGGGCGGTCCCATATTTGATCATGCCGGGAATGTCAAAGTTGCCTTCAGCATTTCCGGCCCCGCTCACAGGTTGACCGAAGAAAAAATTGATGAAATAAAGAAAACAGTCGTTGAATATTCCCGCAAAATTTCACGGGCTTTTGGATATACATAAATCAGTTAAGAAAAACGAGGAGGAGCAAGATGAGGATTGTGTGAAAATCTTTTAGGCACAATTTTTTGAAATATTCTATTATTTTTTGTTTGATCGCAGATATTAGATTAACATGAATGCTTTATATCTATATGTTTTATATTTGGGCAGCTGATATCTTCGCCATTTTAAGCTTTTCAGAAATACAATAATATTTGCGGGCATGAATAATAATGGAGGTGATATATATTTCAACTAAACTCATCGGTGTGGATATAGGCACCCAGGGAGCCAGCGGTCTGGCGATAAATGCTGAAGGTGAGATAATGGCAGAGAGCTATCAGGGCTATGATGTCGAACAGCCCCGGCCGGGCTGGGCTCAGAAATGGCCCCGGGATTGGGTGGAAGCTGTATATGATGTTCTAAGTGAGATTCTGGAGGACAATCAGGTTTCCGCAGAAGAAGTAGAAGGGGTGGCCATAAGCGGCCTATATGGTGGGGCAGGCATACCTGTAGATGAAGAATTAAATCCCACTGCTCCCTGCCTCATTTGGATGGATAGAAGGGCAGAAGATCAGGTGGACTGGGTCAAAAACAATCTGGACCTGGACAGATTATACCAGATAACAGGCAACTATGTTGATTCCTATCATGGTTTTACCAAAATGATGTGGATGCGCGATAACTGGCCCGAAGTCTGGGAGAAAACAGAGCTGTTTTTGCCGCCCAATTCCTACGTAATAAATAGATTAACGGGCGAGATTGCCATAGACTACTCCTCAGCCGGAAATATAGGTGGAATTTTCGATCTGGAATCACGGGACTGGTCAGAAGAGATGTGTAAGAAGCTCGGAATTCCCATGGAAAAACAGCCCGAAAGGATGGTGGCATCATCCGAAATTGTGGGGAGAATAACTGAGGGGGCAGCAGAAAAAACCAAATTAAACCCGGGCACGCCCGTAATAGCCGGCGGTGTGGATGCCCCTGTAGCCACACTGAGTGCTGGAGCAATAGAGCAGGGAAGTCACGTGGCTATGATGGGCACATCAATGTGCTGGGGAATGGTGACTGAAGAAAGCCATCTATCGGATAGACTGGTCAGCATGCCCAATGTCATTGAGCCTGAAGATAAAGTTTACAGTTTTGGGGGGGCAGCGACAGCTGGAGCTATTGTGCGCTGGTTTAGGGATGTGCTGGGTCAGCAGGAAGTGAAGGCAGGGGAGGAGCTGGATATAGATGCCTATCGTCTGCTGGAGCTTCGTGCTGAAGATGTTTCTCCCGGTTCTGAGGGACTGCTGGTACTGCCCTATTTCATGGGAGAACGCAGCCCCATTTGGGACAGCAAAGCCCGGGGGACGGTGATGGGGTTAAGCCTCTACCATGAAAAAGAACATCTCTTTCGAGCTTTCATGGAAGGAGTGGCCTATGCCCTCCGACATAATATGGAAATACTCGATGATAGTGATGTAAATCTGGATAATGAGCTGGTAGTGGTGGGAGGAGTGACCAAATCTTCGCTCTGGCCTCAAATACTGGCTGATGTTACAGGTTATCCGGTGAGACTGCTGAAAAGCCGGGTAGAAGCTCCGCTGGGCGATGCTTTTCTGGCAGGCCTGGGAACCGGAGTATTTTCAGAGGCAAGTGAACTTAAAAGCTGGCTGGAGTATGAAAAAACCCTCAGCCCTCAAATGAAAAACAAGAAAATTTACGATGAATATTATGCTGAGTACAAAGATCTCTACCCCAGCCTCAAAGATAACATGAGCAGAATGAGCGATCGCTAAACAACATTTATTATATAGTGGGAGGAATAACATATGAGCGAGCTAAAAAAACAGGAGCCAAGGAATCCCTTTCCGGGTTCTATGCCTAAAATAGGAATAAGACCGGCGATAGACGGCAGAGAAGCTGTGCGCCAGAGCGAAAAAGAGACCACAATTGAAATGGCTGAAATGGCAGCTGAATTTCTGGAGGAGAACTTGACTCATCCCAACGGCATGCCCGTGGAATGTGTGGTTGCTGACCGCTGCATAGGTGGTGTAAAAGAGGCCAGGGAGGCGGGCGAGAAGTTTCGCCAGGAAAATGTCGGTGTCTCCATAACCGTAAGTCCGGTCTGGTGTTACGGTTCGGAGACTATGGATATGAATCCTGAAATACCCAAAGCGGTCTGGGGCTTTAATGCCACTGAAAGGCCCGGAGCAGTCTATCTGGCTGCACTCAAATCGGCCCATGACCAAAAGGGGCTGCCCATCTTTCCTATCTACGGCCGTCATGTTCAGGATGACATGAATATCCCCGGGGAGGTTCAGAAAAAGCTTTTGCGATTTGCCCGGGCCGGCCTGGCTGTGGCCCGCATGAAAGACAAATCGTACCTCTCCATCGGAGGAGTATCGATGGGCATAGCCAGTTCAGTGATCAAGGAGAGCTTTTTCCAGGATTATCTGGGTATGCGCAATGAATATGTTGATATGAGCGAATTTACACGCAGGCTGGAAGAAAAAATATATGATGAAGAAGAATATAAAAAAGCTTTGGACTGGGTGGAAGAGAACTGTGAAGAGGGTGAGGATAATAACCCGGAAGAATTAAAGCTTTCCCGCCAGGAGAAAGATGAAGTGTGGAAAACAGTGGTAAAGATGACTCTTATCATGCGTGATCTTATGACAGGAAACTCCCGCCTGAAAGATAAAGGTTATGAAGAAGAGTCATTGGGACACAATGCCCTGGCTGCAGGTTTTCAGGGGCAGAGAGAATGGACAGATCACATGCCAAATGGTGATTTTTCCGAGGCCATACTCAATTCTTCCTTCGACTGGAATGGCATCCGCCAGCCCTATCTGCTGGCCACAGAAAACGATGCTTTAAATGGCATATCGATGCTCTTCAATCATCTGCTAACCGGCTCTGCTCAGATATTTGCCGATGTCAGGACTTATTGGAGCCCCCGGGCGGTAAAAAGGGTGACAGGTTATGAGCTGAGCGGCCGTGCTGAAAAAGGCATTATTCACCTTAAAAACTCCGGCCCGGCGGCTTTAGACGGCTCCGGCATGCACCTGGATGAAGAGGGCAATAACCTGATCAAGCCTCACTGGCAAGTGACTCCGGAAGATGCTGAAAGGTGTCTGGAAGCCACCACCTGGAGGCCGGCAGCTCTGGATTATATGCGCGGGGGTGGTTTCTCCAGTGAATATAAAACAAAGGGCGGGCTCCCACTCACCATGACCAGAATCAACATCATCAAAGGACAGGGGCCTGTTCTGCAGATAGCTGAAGGTTATTCTATAGAACTGCCGGAAGAAGCCCATAATAAGCTTGATGAAAGGACTGATCCCACCTGGCCGACGACCTGGTTTGTTCCCAAACTAACAGAGAGGCATCCCTTCAATGACACCTATGAGGTCATGAACAACTGGGGCTCCAATCACGGGGCTATAAGCTACGGTCATATCGGAGACAGGCTGATAACACTGGCCTCGATGCTGAGGATTCCTGTATCGATGCATAATGTAGAACGCGATAGAATCTTCCGCCCCAGCGCCTGGAGTGCCTTTGGGGCCATGGATGCACAGGGAGCAGATTTCAGGGCCTGTGATAATTTTGGGCCATTGTATGGATGATAGAAATAGATTACCGGGCACTGCTAATTCAAGCTCTCTACTTCCAGCAGCAGGGCGCGGGCCGGAGCCGCCTCATATTTATCCAGCCTGAGCGGTGCCAGCACCAGTTTATAGCGGCCCGGTCTGATACCTTCCAGATCGAGCCCTTCGACTATAACTA